>ERZ779896.1758-NODE-1758-length-16939-cov-2.548211_pt1 | contig 16939 bp, 10 predicted proteins | sample MGYA00511067_ERZ779896 | MGnify/ENA primary metagenome ERZ779896 (study PRJEB29588, sample SAMEA2161597) | human gut metagenome | biome: human gut; feature: human-associated habitat; material: faeces | place: Denmark | collected 2008/2010 ... | reverse complement strand
CGAGTCAATAAGACCCGGTCAGGCTGGTGCCGCTGGTCGGGGTCGAACCGACACGGTATCACTACCGCGGGATTTTGAGTCCCGTGCGTCTGCCAATTTCACCACGGCGGCAAATTATTTTCTTAAAAATGCAAACGATGAAGGTAAGGCTTGCATTTTTTTCTGCAATTTGTTAAAATGAATACATCCGTACGGATCGTGGATAAATCATACCACACATCGCTGTAAAAATCAACAAATTTGACGGGGTTTTATGGAAAAATTACTTTTGATCGACGGCAACAGTTTAATCAACCGCGCGTTTTACGCCAACCCGCCGATGATGACGAAAAACGGCGTGCCGACCGGCGCGGTGTTCGGCTTTATCAACATGCTTTTCAAGGCGATCAAGGATATAGAGCCGTCGCACCTTTCCGTCGCGTTCGACGTGCACGCGCCCACCTTCCGCCACGAAATGTACGCCGCGTATAAGGGCACGCGGAAACCCATGCCGGACGATCTGCGCCCGCAGATCCCCCTGCTGAAAGAGGTGCTTTCCGTCATGCGCGTGAATATGCTGGAAAAGGCGGGATGGGAAGCCGACGACATCATCGGGACGGTGGCGAAACGCGAAAAGATCCCCACCGTAATCATTACGGGGGACAGGGACGCATTTCAACTCGTAGACGACAGCACGGCGGTGTATTTCACCAAAAAGGGGATCAGCGATCTCGACGTGCTGAACAGGGAAAATTTCCGCGAAAAGACGGGCATTTCGCCGGAACAGGTCGTCGAACTCAAAGCGTTGATGGGGGACGCATCCGATAACATTCCCGGGGTCGCCGGCGTGGGGGAAAAGACGGCGCAACTGCTTTTGGAAAAATACGATACGGCGGAGGGCGTGTACGCGCATCTCGGCGAGATTACGGGGAAACTGCACGAAAAACTCGCCGCGGGGGAGGCGGACTGCCGCCTTTCCAGAACCCTCGCCACCATCGAAACGCATGCGGATATCGAATATTCTTTCGACGATATGAAACTCGTCATGCCGTTTCCCGCGGCACTCAAAGCGAAGTTCGGCGAACTGGAATTCCGCATCTTCGCCAAAAAGGACGAACTTTTCGCCGCGGACGGCGCGCAGGGGGGGGCGCAGGAAGTACGGTGCAGGGAGATCAAGGATAAAAGCGATTTGACCGGCGCGCTTTCCGCCAAGACGCTGTACGTCGTTTTCGAGGAGGATCTCCACGTTTACGACGGGGAAAGCGAATATCTCGTCAAGGTGAAAGACGGGTTTTTCGACGAGGGCGTGCTGTATTCCGAAGCGGTGGAAGCGCTGGGCGCGGCGATGGAGGAAGATAAGAAGATCGTTACGTACAATCTAAAGGATCTGATGCACCGTTTCGACGGGCTCGGCATGCGTTTCGCCGCCCGTTTCGAGGATGTTTCCGTCATCAAATATCTCGCCGATTTCACGGGCAGGGACGAATCCTTCGCCTATGTTTGCGGCGAATACGGCGTTTCGGATAAAACGCAGGGGCATTCGCTTGCGGAGATCTACCGCCGTCTTTCGGAAAAGATGGCGGAAGAGGGGATGGAGAAACTGTACAGGGAAGTGGAACTGCCTCTCGTGCACGTGCTCTATTCGATGGAGCGGGAAGGTTTCAAGATCGACCGCGCCGCCCTCGAGGAGATGGGCGCGGTTTATGCGGGGGAACTGAAAAATCTCGAGGCGCGCATCCATCTGCTTTCGGGGGAGGAATTCAACCTCAATTCCCCCCAGCAGCTCGGGAAGGTGCTCTTTGAAAAACTCGGCTTAAAACACGCGAAAAAAACAAAAACGGGTTATTCCACTTCCGCGGAGGTGCTGGAAGAGATCGCTTCCGAGCACGAGATCGTACCGCTGATCCTCAGATACCGCCAGCTGCATAAGTTGTATTCCACCTATATCGAGGGGTTCAAGCCCCTCATCGACCCCAAAACGGGGCTGGTGCACACCTCCTTCAACCAACTCGTTACCACCACGGGCAGGCTTTCCAGCAAAGAACCGAATTTGCAAAACATCCCCGTGCGCGACGAACTCGGCAAGGAGATCCGCCGCTTTTTCATCCCGCGGGACGCCGATCATATCCTTGTCGGCGCGGATTATTCGCAGATTGAATTGAGGCTTTTGGCGCATTTTTCCGGCTGTCCCGCGCTGATCAGGGCGTATAACGAACAGGAGGACATCCATACCGCCACCGCCGCTACGGTGTTCGGCGTGAAAAAGGAGGATGTAACGCCGCAGATGCGCCGCAGCGCGAAAGCGGTCAATTTCGGCATCATCTACGGCATCAGCGAATTCGGCTTGGCGAAAAATCTGAAAATTTCCAACGCGCAGGCGCGGGAGTACATCCGCACGTATTTCGAAAAATATCCGGAAGTGAAGGAATATATGGACCGCAACGTGGCGTTTGCCAAAGAACACGGGTATGTTTCCACTTTGTTGGGGCGCAAGCGGTATATCAGGGAATTGAAATCGAGCAGTTATAACCAGCGCATGTTCGGCGAACGCGCGGCGATGAATATGCCGCTGCAGGGCAGCAGTGCGGACATCATTAAGGTCGCCATGGTCAACGTGTTCGAAAAATTGCGGGCGGGCGGTTTTCGTTCGCGCCTGATTTTGCAGGTGCACGACGAACTGATCATCGACTGCCTGAAATCGGAAAAGGACGACGTGGAGAAACTCCTCGTATACGAGATGGAAAACGCCGTCAGCCTGAAAGTGCCGCTCACGGTGGAAACCGAAGTCGGCGAAACGTGGTACGACGCGAAATAAACGGAGGGAAAAATCGTGAAAATTGCGATAACCGGCGGCATCGGCAGCGGCAAAAGCACGGTTGCCCGTGTCGCGCGGGATATGGGGTTCAAAGTCGCCTCCTGCGACGATACGTACGCCCGTCTCTGCCGCGACGCGGATTTTTTAAGGGAACTCGGGACGCTGTTTCCCGCCGCGGTGAAGGGAGACCCGCCCGCGCTCGACAGAAGGGCGCTCGCCGAAGAGGTGTTTTCCTCCGAAGCCCGCCGCGCCCTTCTCAACGATTTCACCCATCCGCGCATCATGGCGGCGATGGAGAAGGAAATCGGCGGCGGGACCGCCTTTTACGAGGTGCCCCTCCTCTTCGAGAGCGGGCTTAAAGGCTGTTTCGACGAGATTATCGTCGTGCTCAGGGAAAGAAACGCGCGCATGGCGGCGGTCGCGGCGCGCAGCGGATTGACGGAAGAACAGATAAAAGCGCGGATGCGCGCCCAGATCGATTACGACGCCTTCGATTTTTCCGGCTGCCGCATCCTTCGTAACGACGGCGACATTGAAACGTTGCGGGCGCGGGCGAAAGAACTCATCGCCGCGCTGACGGCGGGCGCGGTATAAACGGGGGGAATATTGCATAAACTTTCCGTATGGAAAGAGAGAAAAAAGCGCGAAAACGCGCGGTCGCCGCTCTTGTCGCCGCGGCGGTTGCCGCGCTTGTTTTCGCGGGCTTTTACCGCTTTGCGGAAAGGCAGTGGATCTATCCGCTGCGATACGGCGAAAGCGTGGAACGTTACGCCGGCGCTTTCGATCTGGAAAACGCGCTGGTTTACGCGCTTATGAAAACGGAATCGGGTTTCGACGCCCGCGCGGTGAGTCCGCGCGGCGCGAAGGGATTGATGCAGCTGACCGACGGCACGGCGGCTTTCGTCGCCGCGAAATTCGGAAAAACCGCGTACGACGTGTTCGATCCCGATACGAATATCGCTTTCGGCTGTTATTATCTTTGGTATTTATCGAAAAAATTCGCCGATCCCGCCACGGCGCTCGCGGCGTACAACGCGGGGGAGGGCAACGTTGCTATGTGGCTGAAAGACGATCGTTATTCCGCGGACGGCAAAACGCTTTTTTCAATCCCGTATCGGGAAACGAAAAATCACGTCCGCAAAACCCTGCGTTACCGCGAAAAATATCAAAAGATTTATAAAATGTAAAAAAACGGTTGCGAATTCCTTGACAAAACGGGCGAAATACATTAAAATGATTTGTGCTTGTGAGGGTGGCGGAATTGGCAGACGCGTACGTTTGAGGGGCGTATGGTTATCCGTGTGGGTTCAAGTCCCATCCTTCACACCACGTCGCCGCGAGGCGAACTTTGCAACAAGCCGCGATTGGTCGCGGCTTGTTCGCTTTCACGCCTGCGGCTCCTCTTTCCCAAAAATTTCGGACTGCGTCCTGCGATTTTCGGGAGCCCTGTTTATGCAACCCTTCTGCTTGGTTTGAAGGGTAGCATTTTTATCCACGAAACCCATAAAAAGAGAGGAGAAACACCTCTCTTTTTTGTTTTGTCATCGAGTATCCTGTGAAAATTTTACGGCATCCTTTTGACAGCTGTTTTTTTGCTTTCTTTTAAATCTACAAATGGGAATAAATAAAATGAAAAACCGTATTGACATGCCTGTAAACTCTATGTTATATTTAGAAAACAGGAGAGTATTATGGAAGTATTCAAATCGAGCGAACGATATGAGTGCGAAGAATTATATCGGGCAAGAGAATACAACCGCGTGCGCGAACATGTTGCACACAAGGAAATATACCGTTCTGCGGAAGTAAACATACAGCCCGAAGTCAGCCTCCCGAAAGCGGACAGAAAGAAACAGCAGCAGTCGCAACTCAGAAAAAAATTACTGATGGCAGGGAGTTCTTTTTCTGCAGTGGTGGCAGTGGTAGGGGCCGTGATCATTATAGCAGCGACAATTACGGCTGTCGTATTGAGCGTTAAAGAGACATTTTCGGACATTACTTCCTACAGCATCGAGGTACAGTTCGAAATTGAAAATGAGGATGCAGTTGAACTGACCGCTACACTGAAAGGGGGAGAAAAGCGTCTTGAGTATCAGCTCGGCGGGCAGGACAGTGTATATTTTGATTTTTTGGAATATTCTACCGAATATACTTTGGAAATTGCGGATAAAGATGATAAAGTGTACTTTTCACAGGCTTACACGACTGCTGCTTACAGGCAGGAAATATTTCCTGTTGAAAGCGGCTTCAGTGGCTATTCCATTCTGATGCAGTTTGCCGGAGAAGATCTTACAGAGGACGGCTATAATGTTTGCTTTGACGGGGAATTGCTCGACGGCCGGCTTTCGAAAGATTCGCCTTATTTTAGAGTCAATGGACTTGTACCCAATACAATGCACGATCTGCGCATTTACGATCCGATGAACGGCCATACGCTGTACGATGAAAATATTTCTTCCGGGAATGTGCTGTATGGTATGCCCGTGTATATCAATGCGCAAACGGCGTGCTATGATTTCAGCTTCAGTGAGTTTAACGGACATCCGCTTGAAGTGTATTTGGATAATCAACTTTTGGATGTTACGCTCGATGAGGAAAATCCCGTTTTTACATTTGATTTAAGCAGTGAAAATCAGGCGACCGGTTTGCCGCAATTGCAATTCGGAAAGCAGTGTACGTTAGACATTGTGGATACGCAGACGGGCGAACATTTGTATATGGAGGATATAACCGTCCCCGATGTAGCTGTGATCAATGACATAAACGCGGAAGATCCGAGTTTGCCGGACAGCATTTCCAGGCATTTTGAACTGATTGGTATTGATTATAAGGATGTGAATTTGAGCATTCTTCTGAACTATCACATATTTTTATGGACGGTTTTAGTGGTCGCTTTCGCTGAAATCGTCGTCAAGACACGCATTTACTTTATCAATAATATTTTGCAGAGTGTTTTTTTAGAAATTTTCGGCTTGCTTTTTCCCCGAAGAGGACACTAAATCGGTATATTTTTTTCCAACAAAATAATCCCCCCATAAGATTCTTACGAATTCGGTGCTTTCATGTCGTCCATTTTAAATTTTTGCGCAGTCTGGCGTCAGACTGCGCAAAAAGTCAAAAAGCGTGCAGATAAACTTGCAAAAAATAGGGGAATTACACCAATTTTATTCAAATTTTGGCACTTTTATGTGCTGCATTTTAGTTATTCCGCACTCTCGCGTGTGATTGGCATAGATAAGTACACGCACTATCATTAAAAATATAATTATAATTTAAGTTGCGAACTCAGTTTTTATTGCCGAAATTTTTTTCTCGGTATTGTTTGGGGGACATACCGAAATAATTTTTAAATTCTTTGGAAAGTTGATAGGGGGAGCAATAGTTCAATTCGTAAGCGATCGTTTTCACCGTCAGATAGGAGGTTTTCAAAAGGGACGCGGCCATTTTCAGTTTTTGGCGGCAAATATATTTTTTCGGCGATACCCCGATAAATTTTGTGAACAGACATCTGAACTGCCGTTCCGAAAGCAGACATTTTTGCGCAAGTTTTCGGATGGTAAACTCCTGTTTGATATTATTGTTGATATAAGAGGCGATCTCCAAAATTTCTCTGTAATGCGACAATTCCTGATTTTTCTCCATTTCATAAAGATATATCCATCTGTAAATCAATTCGATAAATAAGCTCTGCGTGAGCTGGATGGTCGATTCGCAATATGTTTTCATCAGCTCGAACATTTCTTTATTGATGTGTTCTTCTTCATACGTCGTCTGCAAGGTGTAAATTTTGTCCTGTTCAAAAAAAGGCAAAGCCGTGATAGGTGTAAAATTATACCAATAATACGTCCATGTCGTTTCTAAGGAAGAGTATTCCACAATATCGTTTACATCGAGCAGGATCAATGTATTCGGCGTTAAAATGTAGGTGTTTTTCTTTGTAATGATCTTTCCGCATCCCGATAACGTGCGGATAAAAGCATACATGATCTTCGGTTCGTTCGGCCGCAGTTTATCGGTTTTATATGTGGTCGTCCGTTCCACATTCCATATGGAAAAAAGAAAGAGAGAGAACTGTTCGTATTCTTCATTGATCGTAAATTCATAATGTACGTTATAGATATTATCTAAACTGTTTGCAGAAATATTCTGATTATCCGCAGTTTCCTCCTTCACGGAATCATTCATCGTCGTATTTTCCTTTTGTTTCTCAGACATGGCAAATTTTCCTCTTCAGTTTTTTTCTTGCAATTATAGAATAAATCATGAAGGGGGGACTTGTAAATGCCCGGGAAGCCTCTTCGCCGAAAAGCATATGTTTTTAACCGTTTTTAACATTTACATTTATTTAAGGGAGTGATAAGATAAAAATGATTTTGAATTCTCACGAGGGGTAAAATGCATTCTTTTGATTTTTATATCGTTGTGTCCAGAAACGCTCCGCCTGCCGAAAAGTTTGCAGCGTCGGAATTGCAGAAATATCTGTATAAAAGCACGGGGATTTGCTATCCGTATTTTGACGACAGAGTGGAGAAGAAAGGCCGTGAAATCCGTGTAGGATTCGGTGCGAGAAACGAAGCGTATAAAATCGATAAAGAACAACTCGGCAAAGAGGGCTTTTTGATCCGCACGCTTCCCGGCGGAGATATTCTGATCGCGGGGAATTCCCCGCGGGGAACGATTTACGGCGTATATTCTTTTTTGGAAAAAAGCATAGGATTCAAAGCATTTACGGGGGATGTGGAAAAATACGATTTCAGGAATGCGCCCAAAACCGACAATATCGATACGGTGCAAATTCCGGCATTCGAATACAGAGACGTTTATTTCCGTCCCGCATTCAACGCCGAATTTTGTATTAAAAATAAATTGAATCTCAGTATGGCAGATATTTCCGAACGCCGCGGCGGCTGCATGCGTTTTCACAGCGTGGGGCATACGTTCTGGAAACTGATCCCCGCAGAAACTTATTTTGAGGAACATCCGGAATATTTTGCGCTGAGCGAAGGGAAAAGAACGCCCGAGCAACCCTGCCTGACCAATCCCCGCGTTTTCGAGATCGTGAGAAAAAATCTGATCGATCAAATTGAAAAAAATCCGGATTGTAACGTCTTTTCGGTAGCGCAGAACGATGTGCCGTTGTGCTGTGAATGTGAGGAATGCAGAAAGATCAATGAAAGGGAAGGTAGCGAAGCGGGAACGAATATCTGGTTTGTGAACAAACTGGCCGAGAGCATAGAAAAAGATTATCCGCAGGTGCTGCTGCACACCTTTGCATATCGTTTTACGAAAACCGCTCCGAAATATCTGAAACCGAAAGACAACGTGATCGTCCGCCTGTGCAATATCGAATGCGATTGGAGCCGGCCTTTCGAGGATCTCGCAAAAGACGAATCGAGCGCGACGCATGATTTTTTGAAAAATATCTCGGAATGGTCAAAAATCACGAAAAGACTGTACGTTTGGGATTATGCGGTCAATTTTCATAATTATCCGCTTCCGTTTCCGAACATATATCAAATGGCGGCTAATATCAAAATGTTTGCGGAAAAAGGCGTATCTGGCTTGCTGGAGCAGGGAAACTATTCTTTCGGCGGAGGTGCCGCCCTGGATGAACTCAAGGTTTATCTGGCAGCAAGGCTGATGTGGGATCCGAAAGAGGACGCCGGGCAGATCGTGAACGAATTTTGCGACCATGTTTACGGGCGCGGCGGGCGGTATATTAGCGAATATATCGATCTGATGACCGAAGCGGTAAGCGGCTACAAAATGACTTTATACGATAATGCGGACGCGCCGTATTTTACGGACGAGCTTGTGCGCAAGTGCACGGAATTGTTTGAGAAAGCGAAATCCGCCGCGGAAAGCGAAGCGGTGCTCGAACGCATAGAAAAAGAGAGCCTTTCGGTGGATTATCTCCGGATCGTAAGGATGGCAGACGATAAAAAGAGAAGGGAAGAAGTGGAGAAATTTGCCGAAAAACTGCGTCGCTGCGGAATCACCGAAATCATGGAAAAAACGGCGCTCGCCGATTCTTTGGATTTTATGAAAGAAAGATACGCGACCAAAAGATTTCACCGCTACGACTATTTAAGGTATGAGATCACTTGATTTTCCGTAAAAAGAAAATCGGGAATAAAACAATATGAAAAGGAGTTTGAAAATGAAGTTTTTGAAAAAATTACTGGTTCTTGCACTTTCCGTAACGATGTGCTTCTCTTCGTTTGCATGTACAAACGGTTCGGGATCGGGCGGAGACACCACCGTGATCAACATCATGAACAACGGCGGCGGCTGCGGACGCGTCTGGTTAGACAATGCGATCGCCAGATTTCAGGAGAAGATAGGGGATAAATCCTATGCGCCCGGGAAAAAGGGGGTGAGTTTTGAAATAGAACACAATATTCAGACGCAGGCGTCCACGATGGCGACTTCCGGTTTCGACGTGTATTTTACCACGTCCGATTCTTTTCCGTATGCTTTGGCGCAGCGCGGGCTGCTCTACGACGTTACGGAATTTATCAATCGGGACAGCTATGAGGACGAGGACGGGAATATCACCGTTTCCATTCTCGATAAGATCGATCCGAACTATCACGATGTGCTGAAAGGAGCGGACGGGCAGTTTTACGCGATCCCGCATGAAGAATGGTTCCCCGGGCTTTCTTATGATGCCGAACTTTTCGAATTGAAGAACCTGTATTTTGCCGCTCCCGAGGAAAAAAACGTCCGCGTCTATGAGTGCGCCTACGGGACCGGCAGATTCGTCGCGAATGCGGACGCCAAAAAGAGTTCGGGGAATGACGGCGTTTACGGTACATACGATGACGGGCTTCCCTCTTCCTTATTGGAATTGCTGATTTTATGTTCGAGGATCAAAAACCAGCTAAGTATGGTCCCGTTTACCGTTTCCGGGAGAAATGCCCCTTATACCAATTATCTGCTGGAATCGCTGTGGGCGTCTTTATCGGGGTATGACCAGTTTATGGGAACATATACTTTCGATTCGGAGATGGAAGTCGTAACGGGATATACGGACGAACCGCTTTTTCCCGGCGTGGATTATATCAAAAAACCGATCACGGAAAAAGTAAGACTGACGGAAAAAACGGGATATCTTGCGACGGACAACGTAAACAGATATTATGCTTCCGCATTTATGGAGATCATGTACAGGGAAGGCTGGTATTCCAACGACGTGAACAATAACTCGTCTCATACGGGTGCGCAGAGCAACTTTATTTTTTCGGGCGTGAACGGAAAACAGACGGTTGCCATGCTGATCGAAGGAAACTATTGGTATAACGAATCCGTAACATGCGGGAATTTTGACGATTATTTTGCCTTCTTCCCGAATAAGACCGAACGCGATATCCGCTGGATGCCGTTGCCGACTTCGCTTACCGTCAGCGCAACGGAAGGAAACGGAAGGGATAATATTCTGCTGGATACCGGGGTGAGTTATACTTTCATCAACAACAGGACGCAGTATAAAACGGACGGATGCCTGGACGCTCTTCTGGATTTTCTGACATTTATCTATTCCGATGAAGAAATGTCCCACTTTACGCAGTGCACCGGGCTGGGAAAAGCGGCGATGAATTACGATATCACCGAAGAGGACTGGGAACAGATGGAACCGTTTAAACAATCCATGTGGGAACTGCGCCGCAATAACAAGGTGATTTACGGTTCCGCATCCAACGAAACCTTCCGTTCCGCGGTGGCGGATTTTATTCCGAGCCAGACTTTCACGACGTTTCTGTATAATATAGACGGCAGGCTTTATATTTGCGATCTGTACGCGCACAGGGCGGGATACGGCGCGCAGGATTGCTTTGAAGCCACCAGAAAAGATCTGACGATCTGGCAGGGCATTTATAAGGGGGATTAGACGATATGACCGGAACGACCGCCAAAAAAAAGCGGAAAACTTTTCTGAAAAGCAAAAAGGAAAGGGCGAAGATCATCTTCTGCTGCGCGGTGCTCGCCCTTCCCGTTCTGCAGCAGCTGATATTTTATATCGGCGTGAATTTCAACTCGTTTTTGCAGGCGTTTCAGATATACGATTATAATCAGACGGGGCTCGGATACACGGTGCGGTTTTCTTTTCTCGAAAACTTCAAAAGTGCCGTGGAACTCGTTTTGAGATCTTCATTTATCGTAAAAAATTCCGCTATCATTTATGCGGTCTCGATCCTGATCAGCCTGCCGCTCGCTTTGATCTTTTCGTTTTATATTTATAAAAAGTTTCCGCTTTCGGGGCTGTTCAGCGTGTTTTTGTATATGCCGCAGATCGTTTCGGCGCTGGTGTTTTCGCTGCTTTTCAAATATCTGACGACCGAGGTTTACTCGACGATAAGTTATCAGCTTACAGGCGAATATGCGGAGGGGCTTCTTCTCAATCAGAACACGAGAATCCCCGTACTCGTATTTTTCAATATCTGGATCAGTTTCGGCGTAAATATCATTTTATACAGCGGCGCGATGGCTGGGATAGAGCCTTCCATCGTGGAATCCGCGGAACTTGACGGCACCAACCTGTTGCAGGAATTTCTCCATATCACGTTTCCGATGATCTTTCCTACGTTTATTTCCTTTATCATCATCGGTCTTGCGGGATTCTGTACCAATCAGGCAAATCTTTACAACCTGTTCGGTCCGCAGGCGCAGGAACTTTCCACGATAGGCTATTATATTTACGCACAGTCCAATAAAGCGGATTACGTAAGCACTCTTTCCTATGCGAGCTTCGGGGAACTTTCCGCACTGGGCATCATGCTCACGCTCATTGTGGCTCCCGTGACGCTCGGCGTGAAAAAGCTGCTCGAAAAGATCGGGCCTTCCGTAGATTGAGGGGTTTAACGATGAGAAAAGAAAGAAATAAAATCAATCTGATTTTTATAATCGTGCTCTTTATCATCCTGGCAGTATATGTGATTTCCATCTGTCTGCCGCTGATATGGGGGCTGCTGACTTCACTGAAATCCTTTTTGGATTTCGATCTGTACGGAAATGTTTTAGGTTTTCCGAATCCCGAATACAGTGCGGACGAGATCAAGCTGGCAAATTACGGGATTATTCTGGAAAGATTCCATTTTACAAAACGCGTTCCCTTTTATATCGGGAATAATCTCGTCGTACATCAGGCGAAAGTCACGATCTGGAATTGTATTTTCAATACGATATTTTATTCTACGATCGCGAGCGTGCTTTTGTCCTTCGTGCCTGCGATCGTGGCCTATATCTGCACCAAATACAAATACAAATTCATGAAGTTCCTTTACGGTTACGTGGTGGTTACCATGGTTATCCCGCTTGTCGGAACATATTCTTCGGAACTTACCCTGCTGCGCGGACTCGGAATCTACGATACCACGGTCGGATTTATTTTGCAGAAGTGTTCTTTCAGCGGTATGTATTTTTTGGTGTTCTGTTCCTTTTTTCAGGCGCTTCCGGACGCTTATATGGAGGCAGCCGAGATCGACGGGGCTTCGCATTTCGGGATCATGGTAAAGATCGCGCTGCCTCTGGCGATCAAGATCATTCTGTCCGTGATGCTCATCCAATTCATCATCTATTGGCACGATTATCAGATGGCCATCATGTATATGCCTACGCATCCGACGTTGTCTTACGGCATTTATCATATGACGCTGGAATCCGAATCGGGAGAATTCGCACAGTATGCGAAGATCGTTCCCGTAAAGGTGGCGGGCGCAATGCTGCTTGCGATCCCCATTCTGATCGTCTATGTTGTATTGAAAGATAAAATCGTCGGAAACATTTCCATGGGAGGGATCAAGGGTTGATGGGAAAATACAATATTCTTCAAAAAGCGGCGCCTTTGCTGCTGTCGTTCGTGCTGTTTGCGGCGTCGATGTCTTTCATTATTTTCCGCCCGTCGTCGATCGTGGCGTCCGAAGTTACGGGGAGCGCGACTTCCGCATTATCGGAAGAATATATCGCGGGCGAAAGGATCGAGCTTGCAAACGCGGAAATCGAATATGAAGGCAATTCTTATTTGTCGAACAGCGTTATGCTCGTTTGTCCGGACGGCAGCATACTTACGGGGCCGAACGTCTTTATTTTGGAAGATATCGGGCTTTATCGGGCTGTCTATTCCGCACAGGCGGGGGAAACGGAAATTTCCGCAAGTAAAACATTCGTTGTCCGTAATCCGGCATATGAGGTTACCGCGGAAAGTTCTTCCTATCGTTTCACGGACAGGTTGCAGATGGTGCAAAAACGTGCAGGATATCCCGCAGAAGAAAGTTCCGTGCAGAAAAGCGGTCTTTATGTGGAACTGACTGAGGGCGCACGGTTCCGTTATAACGAACCGATCGACGTTTCGGATTTTGGAACGGAAACGCCTTTCATACGTATCTATCCGTATAACAGGAGCAATTATCTCGGCGACGACGGGATGACTTACGACGCCTATTCCATCGTGATGCGGCTTACCGATTGTTACGATGAAAATAATTATATCGAGATAGAAATTTCCTATGACCCCTCGGATGCTTCCGTGCCGGATTACCGCGAACCTTATCTGCGGGCGGGAGCGGCGAATCAGCCGAGAACAGGATTTTCCGAAACCACGCCCACGGCGAACGCCGGAAACAGAAAGAGCTTTTATATAGGGGATCAGCGCTATCTCGCCGTAACGGATATCTACGGGGCGAGAGATAACGTAAACTGGACGGTAAACGCGGATGACAACGGGTTTGAGTTTTATTACGACGACGAAACAAAATGCATCTATCAGAAAAGTTCCAAATTCTTTACGAACTACAGCGTTGCGGAAAACGATGAGGAAGGAAATTACTATTATGTGAGATATATCCGCAGCGACAGCGGGAATTACGTTTACGACGAAGCGCGCGGCGAATATCGTCTGCTTTCCGACGTCCTTGCCGAAGATCCGGATTACGTTGCGGGAGACAAGTTCGAATCTCTCGGATATTATCTTTCCATAGAGGAAGTTCTGGCGCGCGATGAAAATTATGCCACGACGCCGGGCGCAGATCTCACGGAATACAAGGAAGACGGATACAGAAAGAGCGGGGTGGCTACCATTCTGATCGCCGATCTCGATAACGCGGAGGCTTTCGATAACGTTTTTGAAGGATTCACCACGGGGGAAGTTTATCTTTCGATCCGCGGAGAAGATTACGAATCGAGCGCGCTGCGCTTCGAGATCGACAAGATCGGCGAACTGGAAGGCGACGAACTGAACTATGCTTCCGTTAAAGACGGGAAAAAGCCCGTCGTCGGATTCGCGGATGCGAGGATCGACGCGAGCCGCGTATATTCCGTCGCGCAGAACGCTCCGGTCAGGATCCCGGAGATCACGGCGTACGACGCGAACCTGAAAACGGTATATCGGGAAGTATATTATGAATACGGCACGGATTCCGCGCTTTTCGTAAGCACGGAAAACGGGACGTTCGTTCCCGCAAAACTCGGCAATTATACCGTTGTTTATACCGCGGAAGATTTTTTCGGCAACGTAACGACGCTGCCCCTGACTTTCTCTTCGGTAAGAACGGAAAACGGGGAAAGCATAGATTTCAGCGCCGCCCCGCCGCAGGAGGAAGTACGTACCGGGGAGATGACCGTTCTTCCGGAATATGAAATTTCCGCATTGTGCGGCGCGGAAAACGTCGCTGTAGAGGCGTATGCAGTCTATGAGGACGGTTCAAGTCTCCCTTTGGATACGGAAACGATGCAGATCATGTTTGAAAACGCCGGAGAATACGAGATCGTGTTTCGGTATGAAGATTTGTTTTCCGAGGGGACGTTTTCTTACGAGCTCACGGTTTCGACTTCCGAAAACGTGAGATTCGGGGAAATTTATCTGCCGGAATATTTCATCAAGGACGCGGCCTACACGCTCGATCCCGTTTCGGTTTTTATTTACGGCGAAAAATACAGGACCGAAGTTGCCGCCGAGGTTTATGTGAGCGAAGACGAGGGTGAATATACAAAAATAGATCCGCTTTCTTATCGGGTCGGCGCGGAAACGAGCGTGCGTTTCAGATATTCCTACGGGGAGGATTATGTGGAGAGCGAAAGAGCGTATCCGGTCGTCGATGTGGGATTCGGGAATATTTATAAACTGCAGAATTATTTTGCCGGGGATTTTGAAAGCGTGCCGCAGTTTAACGGCATAGAATTCATATCCGGGCAATATACCGGGGACAACACGCTTACTTTCATCAATATCCTCTCGCTCGGCAATTTCGCGTTCAAGTTCACGATCCCGGAAGAGATGGGAAACTTCCGTTCGCTCGAAATCAGGCTGGTGGATTTTTACGACAGGAGCAAAGAGATTTCGCTTGTATATACACAAGGTCTTACGGGCGTTGAATTTAACGGAACGACGGTGGAAGGGACTTTTGAAAACTATACGAGGAGCCTGAGTTTCTCGCCCTCAAATTCCACGTTTATCGGGGGCGCGGGGGAAAATTACAGGATCACAAACGACTTTACGTCGGATAAAATTCTGTGTTATATCACGCTTGAAGAAATCGACGGCGAAAGTTCGCTGTTTATCAGGGAGCTGAACAATCAGAGCATCACCAACACGGATGACGATTATACCATACCGACGATCAACTACGACGAGCACGCGAAGGGCATCAGGGAATTGAACGAAACGGTGGAGATCGTTCCCGCCGTTGCGAACGACGTGCTGTGCCCCTATAACGGAGATAATTTTACCTTTACGATGACGGGACCTTCCGGCGGTTACGTTACGGCGGAAGACGGAACGATCCTCGACGCATCCTGCGATTTCAACAAAACCTATCTCGTTAAACTTACGGAATACGGCGTATATACCGTGAACTATGCCTACGAGGATAACCGCGGGAACAGAACGGAACAGTCCTATACCATCAGCGTCGTGGACGATACCTCTCCCACGCTTACGTTGGACGGCGGATATAACGCCGATACGGTCGTTACGGCAGAGCTCGGCGATACCGTTTCCGTGCAGGGTTATACGGTATCCGACGACCTTACGCCGGAAGAGGATATCAAAACCTATATCATACTCTGTTCGCCGCTCAACGATATGTCGCGGATGAGCGGGACGGAATTTTTCGCGGCGATCGCGGGGGATTACAAGGTGATCTATTACTGCTATGATTCGAACGGAAATTATACGGTGCAGTTCTACACGGTTTCGGTTCGGTAAGGAGGAAAAATGAAAAGCATAAAAATTATCGCGGTTTTATTGGCGTTGATCTTATCCTTTTCCCTGACAGCATGCAGCGACAGGGAAGAAAAAGGCAAAACGATCCAAAGAACGGTATATGAAGGGACGCACGATTACACCGCGCCGGAACGCGACAACGCCTATATGTTCCGGAACGGCACTACCGATTATACGCTGATCGTCCCCGCGGAGCATTCCGATTATATCAAAATGGCGCGCAGGGAATTTACCTACCTGCTTGCGCAGGCGATGGGGATAAGCATTGCCGTACAGTCGGATACGGGGCTGGAACACACGGCGGACGCAAAATATATTTCCCTCGGGGAAACGACGCTGCTTGCGAGTTCGGGCATCGAAGTCGATAAAGAAACGCTGGGCACGGACGGGCACCGCATCGTTACGAAAGATCAGAGCGTATATCTTTTCGGCGGTTCGGACGAGGGCACCCTATTTGCCGTATATACCTTCATGCAGATCAATTTCAATTTCGATTGTTATAACGCCGATTTCATCGAGATCGACAAAGGCGTGCGGGAGTTGAAACTCAAAGACTATCAGGTGACCGATATCCCCGATATCCCCGTTCGTTTTCAGGACGGCGGAGCGCTTTACAATCTCGATACGAATTACGACGAATATTTTCCCGCCAGGATGAGGGAACTGCACTCGAATTGGGACAGCGCCTATCAGCTCAACATTTATCCGCAGCTCGGCGTTTACGAAAACGCGGTAAACAATACGAACACCGAGGAAATTTTTCCGAGAGACACGCTCTACGCCGAACACAGCGAGTGGTACAGCAACAACGGGCAGCAGCTTTGCTATACCGCCCGCGGCGACGAAGCGGAGTTCGAACAGATGACGGAATATGCCGCGGCGAAGATCATCGACGCGTTTATTGCGCAGCCGAGAGAGGAAACCGA
>ERZ779896.1751-NODE-1751-length-16989-cov-2.725995_pt1 | contig 16989 bp, 15 predicted proteins | sample MGYA00511067_ERZ779896 | MGnify/ENA primary metagenome ERZ779896 (study PRJEB29588, sample SAMEA2161597) | human gut metagenome | biome: human gut; feature: human-associated habitat; material: faeces | place: Denmark | collected 2008/2010 ... | reverse complement strand
CTTCCCTGAAGGGTCGGCGCCCATGCCACCGGACCGCGGAACTTCCCGTGTCCGGCACGCCCCTGACGGTTATGGACAACAGAACCGGAACCCTCATTCAAATCATAATGCCCGATCAGGGCGGGCAGGTCGGCGGCAAGACAGGAAAACGCCAGCATGGACGCTATTCCCGCGAATATTTTCTTTTGTTTCATTGCATACCTCTTTTTTTCCGGAATCATAAATTTTCCGATCTTGTTTTTTTATTTATTATACTCGATTTTTCCTGTTTCCGGAATGCACAAAATCAACTTTTTTGTATCTTATCGTTTCTTTCTTCCATTTTTTCCGCTTGCCTTCTCCCGTTTTTGCTGTATAATATCGGAAGATTAAAAACAAATCTCTGCGGCAGGAGTTTCCTATGGCAAACCATGAAGCTTTTTCACTCACACCATTCCCCGTTGACATTCTTTTCGCCCGATATGACGTGATTCAGGAGTGGAATCTTGACGCCTCGGAACTGGTTATGCCCTACTGGCGTCTATACCGTCCGGAAAACTCGTTCGGATACATCAGGATCAAAGAACAGGAGATTCAGCTTCAGGCGGGGAAAATATATCTGATTGCACCGGACACCGCGTTTACTTCCTGCACCAGAGGGGGGAGGATTGAGAAGTTCTACATCCATTTTACCGCGGGAGGCCCTTATGCGGACTGTTCCGATTTCATGGTCGAATTGCCGGGTTCCGCAGCACTGCATGCGGTCATTGACCAGCTCAGCGGCATGCTCGCCGACCGTCAGGCAGGAGATTCCCTGAAACATCTTGCCGGAGCATTGGTCAATCTGGCGCTGGAACAACTGCCGAGGGAATACCTGATCACACACAACAATATCGAATCGCAAATGCTGGCGGTCTGGCGCCTGATCAAACGCGATCCGACTCAGAACTATACCAACCGGAAACTGGCTTCGATGGCACATATGAGCCTTGGAGTATTCATCAAAAAATTCTACAGCAGTTTCGGGATTACGCCGCAGCGTTTCATTCTGGATAAGAAACTGGATCTCGCCGCATTGTATCTGCTGCAGAGCAGCGAATCCATCGACGGCATCGCGGAACGCTGCGGGTTCTGCAACCGCTACTATTTCACGCGAATCTTCACGAAATACCGCAAAATATCCCCTGCCGCATTCCGCAAACACAGCCGTTCGTAATTCAGACACGAAAAAATCCGGAAAACGAGGATTGCCCGTTTTCCGGATTTCTTGTCTTCGCCGGACTCCGGCTTATTCCGCAAGCCAGCGTTCCGCATCAATTGCGGCGCGCGCACCCATTCCGGCGGCAGTGATCGCCTGGCGGTACACATGATCCGCGCAGTCTCCGGCGCAGAATACGCCTGCCATGCTCGTATAGGAACTCGCCCCCTTCAGCTCAATGTATCCCGCCTCATTCATGGCAAGCTGCCCTTTGAAAAGCCCCGTATTCGGGATATGCCCGAGAGCCGCAAAATATCCTTTGCATGGAATCTGCGTCTGTTCGCCGGTGACGATATCCCGTATCTCCACGCCGTCCACTTCCGTATTGCCGAAAATTTCGACTACGGAGGAGTTCCAATGGATCTTGATTTTCGGATTCGCCTTCACGCGTTCCGCCATGATTTTGGAGGCGCGGAACACATCGCGGCGGTGGACCAGATGCACTTCACTGGCAAAATGAGTCAGGAACGGGGCTTCCTCCATGGCGCTGTCGCCGCCGCCTACGACAACCACCGGAACATTGCGGTAGAACGCGCCGTCGCAGGTCGCGCAGGCAGATACGCCTTTGTTCAGGAACTTTTCTTCGGAGGGAAGTCCGAGCCAGCGGGGCGCGGCGCCCGTTGCAATGATCAGCGCGCGGCATTCCGCGATTTCGCCGTTTCCGAGCACCAGTTCGTGCGGGCCGCCCTCCACCAGCTTGACACTCTGCACGGTTTCATTGACAATCTTCGCGCCGAATTTTTCCGCCTGCTGCTGGAACTTGAACATCAGTTCATATCCATTGACCGCATCGGGAAAACCGGGAAAGTTTTCAACGTCCGTGGTCTGGGTCAGCAACCCGCCGGGAAGCGGCCCGGCAAGAACCACCGGATTCAAATTTGCCCTCGAAGCATAGATTGCAGCGGTCAACCCGGCGGCGCCGCCTCCGATAATGATCACATCTTTTTTCATCAGGATCCCCCTCTCTGTTCAGGTTTTGTTGGATGATACGGTAATATGCCACACAAATCACCGCCGGGCAAGGTCTTTCCGGGAAAAAATATTTTTTTCTCCGGGCAGAGACAGGCATTGCGCCATGCCTGTCATCCGCGATCCATCGCAAATATTTGCCAGATAACTTCTTATTCGTGGTTTCCATACTTGACAATCCGTCAAAACGGAAGTATTTTATTTCGTCATTTTTTATAAAAAAATTAGCTTTTTTCTAAAGGAGAACAAGAATGCTGGATAAAATTACTAAAGCGGTTTCATGTGCAATGATTCCGTGTCTCGACAAAGATTTCGTTCCCGCAACCCTCTGGGACAGAGAATTCCGTAAAGCGGTCAACGCCTCCGGTAAAAGCAAGGATATCGTTATCGCCGTTGAACGCAATCCCGAAAGTGTCAGTATTTATCCGACCGTCGTATTCGACAACGCCGACGCCTCCGAAATGGCGGCGAACGTCAGGCACGTTGAACGTCTCGTGAAAGGGCTCCTCTGGATGAGAGGCGGCTGGAAGGTCACGATCGCCGGAGATGCGAAAATTGCCGAAGAACTTGCGAAAATCTATTCTCCCGAAGGCGAACGCTCCTTTGATTACGCCATGATGGGACGCATTTACAGCAACAGGATGCAGATCGTATCCTGCGCCTATGCGGACGCTCCGAAAGCGAAAGAGCCCTCCATGCCGCTCGGCAGACACCTTGACGGATGCAGAATCGGTTTCGACCTCGGCGGCTCCGACAGAAAATGCGCCGCGACCATCGACGGCAAACTCGTTTTCAGTGAGGAAGTTCCCTGGGACCCCTATTTCGAGAAAGACCCGCAGTATCACCGCGACGGCATCAATGACACACTTAAACGCGCCGCAGCGCATCTTCCGCGCGTGGATGCAATCGGCGGAAGCTCCGCCGGAGTTTATGTGAACAACCGCGTCCGCCTCGCATCCCTGTTCCGCGGCGTTCCCGAAGATCAGTTTGAAACCAAGGTTAAAGACCTGTTCATCGAGCTCGGCAAAGAGTGGGGCGTTCCGTTTGAAGTCGTCAACGACGGCGAAGTCACTGCGCTTGCAGGGTCCATGGAAATGAATGCAAACTGCGTGCTCGGCATCTCCATGGGCACCAGCGTCGCAGGCGGCTACGTCAACCGCGAAGGCAATATCACAGACTGGCTGAACGAGCTCGCTTTCGTTCCGGTTGACTACCGGGAAGGCGCACCTGCCGATGAGTGGTCCGGTGACCTCGGATGCGCGGTTCAGTACTTCTGCCAGCAGGGTGTCGCAAGACTCGTCCCGCTTGCGGGAATTGAGCTTCCGAAAGATATGAAATTCGCGGAACAGCTCAAAGAGGTCCAGAAGCTCATGGAAGCCGGCGACGAACGCGCCGCAAAGATCTATGAAAGCATCGGCGTCTGCTTCGGTTATACCATTGCAAGATACTGCGAATTCTATGATATGGAAAAGCTCCTCATCCTCGGACGCGTCACGACCGGAAAAGGCGGTGACATTATCCTCGCGAAAGCGGCGGAAGTGCTCAAAGCCGAGTTCCCGGAACTCTCCGGCAAGGTCGAGTTCAGAATTCCGGATGAAAAAGGACGCCGCCACGGACAGGCTGTCGCAGCGGCAAGTCTTCCCGTCATCTGAAGTGCGAAAACGGAGTTTTTTCTAGGAACCCTGCACTGCTGGTGCTCGCCGCCGGAATGGGAAGCCGTTACGGCGGACTCAAGCAAATTGATCCGGTCGGTCCGTCCGGCGAAATCATTCTGGACTATTCCATTTACGATGCGCTCAAAAGCGGATTCGGCAAAGTCGTTTTCGTGATCCGTCACGACATCGAACAGGCGTTCCGTGAGCACATCGGCGCGAAATGGGAAAATAAAGTCCAGGTGGAATACGCTTTCCAGGAACTGGACAAGCTCCCCGCTCCGTTCCGGACTCCGGAAGAACGCACCAAGCCGTGGGGAACGGGGCACGCGATTCTGTGTGCCTCGGAAAAAATCTCCGAACCGTTCGCCGCGATCAACGCGGATGATTTCTACGGGCGGAGCGGATATGCTCTGCTCGCAGACAGTTTTGCAGGAAATACGAATCCGGCAAAACGCCATTTCATGATCGGATTCACACTCCGGAACACGCTTTCCGAAAACGGTTCCGTGGCACGCGGCGTCTGCTGCTGCGATCCGGAAGGGTTCCTGAAAGAGGTTACGGAACGCACCAATATTGTTCCCGATGGCAGAGGCGGTGCGTTTTTCACGGAAGAAAACGGGACTCAGGTTCCGCTGACCGGCGATGAGATCGTCTCCATGAACATGTGGGGATTCATGCCCGGCATTTTTGACCATCTTTCCAGTTTGTTTGAACAGTTTCTTTCCAAACGCGGGAAAGAATTGAAATCCGAGTTTTACATTCCTTCGGCGGTTGCTTCGCTGATCCATTCCGGAGACGCCGAAGTCAAAGTCATGAAGAGCAGTGATTCGTGGTTCGGAGTCACCTACCGCGAAGACAAACCGGTCGTGCAGGAATCCATCGCCCGCCTGATCGGTGCGAATGTCTACACGTCACCTCTGGAGTAGATCAGTTTATGGAAAGTACAGTGAAGGAAATTGCCTCGAAGTTCTGCATCAAAGACAATTTCATCAAGGCAGAGCCATTTGGAAGCGGACACATCAACGACACTTACAAAGTAGTCTACAGCGTGGATGGGAAGAATGTAAAATACATTTTTCAGAAGATCAATACGAAAGTCTTCCGCAAACCCGAAAATCTCATGGAAAACGTCTCGCGGGTTCTTAACCATTCCGCAAAGAAACTCGGCTCCTTGCCGGACTCCGAACGGCGCTGCATCCATCTTGTCCCCACAGTGGACGGGAAAATGTATTATATTGACGGAGACGAATGCTGGCGCTCCTACAAATTCATCGACAACGCCCGCACCTACAATACGCTTGAAACGGAAGAACAGGCATATCAGGCGGCAAAGGCGTTCGGCAATTTCCAGATGCTGCTGGCAGACCTTCCGGGGGAACGTCTCCACGAGACCATTCCCAATTTCCACAACACCCCTTCGCGGCTCTTCGATTTTGATGAAGCGGTCCGCAAAGATGTCTGCGGACGTGTCGAAACGGCAAAAAACGAGATCCGTTTCGTTCAGGAACACCGCTGGATGGCGCCCGTTCTGATTGACCTGATGAAAAAAGGCGAAATCCCGGAACGGATCACGCATAACGATACGAAACTGAACAACGTCCTGCTGGACGATACAACGGGGGAGGGAATCTGCGTTCTTGACCTTGACACGGTCATGCCGGGACTCTCGCTTTACGATTTCGGCGACCTTGTCCGTACCAGTGTCAGCCCCGCCGACGAAGATGAAACCGACCTCTCGAAAGTCTGTGTCCGGATGGATATTTTCCGCGCACTCGTAAGAGGTTTTCTGGACGGCGCACAGGGATGTCTGACAAAAAAAGAACTTGAACTGCTTCCGTTCTCCGGCGAACTGATCACATTTGAAATCGGGCTGCGCTTCCTGACCGACTATCTCAACGGCGACAACTATTTCAAAATCAGCCGGGACAATCACAATCTCGACCGCTGCCGCACGCAGTTCATGCTTGTCAAGCGCCTGATCGAACAGGAAAAAAAGCTCAAAAAAATTGTAAAGGAATTCATGAAATGAAACGCATTCTTGTCCCCGGGGGCCCCGGTTTCATCGGCAGCCATATAGTCGAACACTACCAGGGCAAAGCCGAAGTACGCGTTCTGGATAATCTCCGCACGGGCAGGCGTGAAAATCTGAGCGGCCTTGAATGTGAATTCCTCGAAGGCGACGTCAGCGACCGCGCCGCCGTTGCCGAAGCGGTCAAAGGCGTGGATTACATCTTTCATCTTGCGGCGCTTGTCAGCGTTCCCGAATCCATGGAAAAAATCGTTGAGTGCAATCAGATCAATGCCGTCGGGACGATCGTCCTGCTGGAGGAGGCGGCAAAAGCCGGCGTAAAAAAACTGATCCTCAGCACTTCCGCGGCAAATTACGGCGACAACCCGGTTTCTCCGAAAGTGGAAACCATGATTCCCGAACCCAAGAGCCCCTATTCCATCACAAAACTTGACGGGGAATATTACTGCGACATGTTCACCAAGACAGGGCGCCTTCAGACCGCCTGCCTCCGTTATTTCAATGTGTTCGGCCCGCGCCAGAATCCGAAAAGCGCATACGCCGCCGCGGTTCCGATCTTCATCACGAAAGCGCTTGCCGATGAAGACATCACCATTTTCGGTGACGGGGAGCAGACCCGCGACTTTGTCTTCGTAAAAGACATTGCCGCCGCCAACGCATTCATGGCGGAACATGATTTCACGGGAGTTTTCAATGTCGCCTACGGCGGTAAAATGACGATCAACCATCTGGCGGAACTGATCGTGGAGATTCTCGGTTCCAAATCAAAGATTGTTCATCTTCCGGAACGCCCCGGCGATGTCAAACACTCCACAGCCTGTGTGGATAAGCTGCTTGCGACCGGTTTCAAACCGTCATGGGATTTCAAACGCGGCCTGGAAGTCACCGTAAAAAGTTACGCCCGTTGAGAAAATCCTCCTGCACCATAACAGGAAGAATGATTTCTTTTCGCATGAAAACCTGTTGATTTTTTTACTTTAAAGTGCTATATTACAGCTTATTAAAATTTTTTGGAGAATACAGTCATCATGATCAAGAAGAAAAATCTCGTTTTCCTCGGACCTCCGGGAGCTGGCAAAGGCACTCTGTCCGAAATCATTATCAACGATGAAAAACTGGTTCATATTTCCACGGGAGACATTTTCCGCGCAGAGATCAAGAACGGCACGGAACTCGGCAGGGAAGCCAAAGCCTATATGGACGCCGGCAAACTCGTCCCCGACCAGCTTGTCGTAGATATGGTTGCCGCGAGACTCGCCAAAGATGACTGCGCCAACGGCTTTATTCTGGACGGTTTTCCCCGGACAGTCATTCAGGCGGAAATGCTGGATAAAATTGCAAAGAAAACCGGGCGCGATATCGACTGTGTTGTTCTCTTCGACGCACCTTACGATCTCCTGATCCAGAGACTGACTGCCCGTCTCACCTGCAAATCCTGCAAGGCGAACTTCAACAAACTCTTTTCCAAGCCGAAACAGGAAGGTGTCTGCGACCATTGCGGCGGCGAGCTCTACCAGCGTTCCGACGATTCTCTTGAGACAGCACAGAACCGTCTGAAAGTCTATGACGAGCAGACTGCCCCCCTGATCAAATTCTATACAGACAACGGACTTCTCGCAAAAATCGACTCCTCTCTGCCTAAAGACCAAGCGTATGCGGCTCTTCTCGCCGTTCTGGGATGAATCATGAGACCTGAATACGTAGTCCATACTGCCCAGGAGATTATCAAGATCCGCCGTGCCGCGCACATGACGGCGCTTGCCCGTGACCGGATCTGCTCTCTGGTTCATTCAGGGATGACGACCAAGGATCTTGACAATATCGCCGGCGAAGTGATCCGCTCCATGGGGGGAGAGCCCGCATTCCTGAATTATCGCGGTTATCCCGGAAACATCTGTATCTCCGTCAATGACGAGGTTGTCCACGGAATCGGGCGGCATGACCGCTTTATCCTCAAAGGCGATGTCGTCAGCGTTGACGTCGGAATCGCGTTCGAGGGCGGAATCGGAGATACGGCGCGGACTGTCTACGTAGGAAATGAAGAGGATATGCCTGAAGACGTTGCAAGGCTTCTGGAATATACGCAGAAATCGCTGGAGGCGGGGCTTGCGGCGGCACATCCGGGCGGATATGTCCAGGATATTTCGCGTGCGGTCGAGGAGGTCGCACAGCAGGCGCATCTCGGAATCGTAAGGGAATATGTGGGGCATGGATGCGGCATCAGGCTTCATGAGCCGCCGGATGTCCCGAATTTCGCCCAGCACCGCAAGGGTCCGAAGCTCGTTCCCGGCATGGTCCTGTGCGTTGAGCCGATGCTGAACCTCGGTTCCCATAAAGTTTATACGGAAAGTGACGGCTGGACGGTGCGCACCCGTGACGGGGAGCCATCCGCCCATTTCGAGCACATGATACTTATTACAGAGAACGGAACGGAGGTCTTAACTCGTGTCTAAAGATTTGATCAAAGTCGATGGTGTTGTCAAAGAACTGCTGCCGAATACGATGTTCATGGTAGAACTGCCGAACAAACATACGGTTCTTGCACACATCAGTGGAAAAATGCGCCTGAATTTCATTCGCATTCTGCCAGGCGATACAGTAACTCTTGAAATGTCGCCTTACGACCTTACCAAAGGCAGAATTGTTTTCAGACAGAAATAACCACTCTCCTTTCTGTCTTTTTCACAAACCACGTTCCGCTTTCCTGCGGCAGTGTGTTTGTGTACCCGTTTCCGGCAATTTTACACAGGACTTCCCGTAAACAGACAGCGGTGATCTTCTTCATTCTCAAGATAAGCCGCAACTCCGGTCCCGCGCAGCGAGTTTCCGATCCGTATTTCATCGGCATCCATCAGATCAGCAGGAAAAAGAACTTTCTCCTCAGCATTCAAAATCTCAATCTGCCGCCTGCGCCAGATTCCCGGCAGCAGTCCGCATTCCAGCTCCGGCGTAAACCAGCGGGTTCCTTTCCTTGCAAAGACATTGGAAACCGTCCCTTCGGTCAACTCCCCTTTCCGGTTCAGGAAAAGCATTTCATGAAAACCGGATTGCCGGACTGCCTGGTACCGGGTGTCATAAAAATTCCGGTTCGTTGTCTTATGGTAAAGAAAAACATTGTCTGAATCCGTCCGCTCCGAGGCAAGCAGAAGACGAAGCCCCAGCCCCCTCCACTCCGGTTTGCGCGGAGGCGTCAATTCCACTTTGACTCTGCCGTCATACTCCAACAGGAATTTCACACATGCGCCATCCCGGTAAGCCGGATTCGATTCGAGTTCCGGGCACATCCGCTCCAAGGCTTCTTCGACCGCACCCGGAATGAATCTCCGCCTGAAATACACCTGACTCGTCTCTGCCCTGCGAATATGCTCATCCAGCAGGACAAATCCCTCCCGTTTTGTCCAGCGCATCGTTTCAAACACCTGAAAGTCAGGAAGCGCGTAAGTGGCGTAACGGCACTTCAATAATGCTTCCTGCCACTCCGAGTCGGCGCCGGAATCATAAACAATCCCCCCGCCGACACCTGTTTCGACTCTGTCATGATAACAGGTTAACGTGCGGATCGCGACATTGAAACGGAAAGTACGGTCAGGGCAGATGCAGCCGACGGCGCCGGTATAAACTCTGCGCGGGCTTTTTTCATTTTCAGAAATCACTTTCATGGCGCTGATCTTCGGAGCGCCTGTAATCGACGCCGGCGGAAACGTGGCTTTGAACAGTTCAAAAAGTCCGATATTGTCTTTCAGCCCGCCGTGAACAGTGCTGATCATCTGGTGAACCGTATTATAGGTATCGACATGAAACAGCGGATCCACAGAAATGGAATCCCGTTTGCAAATCCGCCCCAGATCGTTGCGCACCATATCGGTAATCATGAGATTCTCCGCCAGATTCTTCGGGTCCGCCGCCAGATTCTCCACAATTTTACGGTCCCTTTCCGGGATCGGGGAACGCTTTGCAGTCCCTTTCATCGGGGAGCTGGACACATGCCGCCCGTCCATCGTTTCCAGATACAGTTCCGGAGACAGGGAAAGAATCTTCAGCCCGCATAAATTCAAATAAGCGGCATAAGGAACCGGATGACGGGTCTGAAGATTCAGGAAAAGCTGTTCCGGGTTATGAACAGGCGGCGCTTCCGAACGGAATGTCAGATTCGCCTGATAAATATTTCCTGCAACGATATTCTCATGAATCTTATTGATTCTTGCGGTATATTCTTCTTTCCTGAGCTCAGGGACAAAAGCAGTCTTCAACACGAAATCATTCCGGTAAGGAAGCCGGATTCTCTCCGGCGACTTTCTGTAACATGCCAGACGGAGAAGCGGAAACTGCCCATCGGGAAGAACTTTCTGTTCCCGGTCAAATGCCGGAGAAGCCTCATAAGAGATAAAACCGGCGATATGGCACCCTTCTCCGAGCAGTGTCTCCACCTCCGTGAAAACAGATTCCACTTCCGGTATGCTCCATGCTTCCAGAATCGTAAACGGTTCCAGAAACAACCCGGTGCAGAAACAGTCGTTTTCTCCTGGAAGTGTCGCCAGAACCGTTCCGTCACGGCGCATCAGTGAAATAAGTTCAATATCATTCATGACAATCCAGTAAAATAAAAACGCCGGAACAGAAAACTGCCCGGCGGAAAACTTTCAAAATGGTGGTCGCTGGGAGAATGCCACAGCTTTTTTTCTTGAACTTAAAAAAACATAAAGTTCTCTTTTAAGACTCAAAAATATCATATTTGGCTCTTTGCAGTGTTTGGAAAGCAACATTACCAAACGGCACTTTTTACCACTTTTGATCCTCCAAATGGCACCGATTGACACCTTCTCTTAAGAGCCTCATATCCGGGCACCATATCCTCAAAACTACACAAAGTGCCACTTATTACCATTTCAATAAGCTTTCATCCCCTTACAACACTTTCAATATACTCCACTGTCATATAGATTGCAAATCCCATCAATAATTTTTCAGGGGATGCGAACTCGATATCACTTTCCTCAAAAAGTAAAACATATTTAAATTCAAATAATGTAAAGTAAAATATAAACTACCGCAATACAAGCATGCGCGGTATTGATTTCGCACAAAGTGCGACCGGCGTTTCGACGCTGGGTCTCGGCGGGCTTACGCCTGTTCATTCTTTGTGCGATGCAACATCGGGGAATTTACCCTCCTCCGATTAAAAAAAATTACTACAAAAACAGGCAAGTCATAAAACACTTGCCTGTTTTTGAAATGTATTAAGATGATATTATACCGCAAATTCAAGTTCAAGATTGCGGAAAATCCTGATTATAAAAATGGGGTATAGCAATATTATTTTCTTCTGCCAACTTTCTCAATTCATCGGGAGTAATTTCTCTGATTTTCATATCACTTAAGCAAGTGCCCGGGTACATCACTCCATCCCAGTTGCAGTCAATATTTTGGGCTGTTGCTGACTCAATCAAAAGAAAACGTACCCTTGAATTAATCTGAGGTGCAAGTATCATGGCATACGTGATATCAAACTCCTTTTGAGAATTAATCAGAATATATACATTTTTTTCTAAGAGTTTGCTGTTTGTAAAATTGTAATACAAATCATGACCTCCAAGAACGCATGCCGTTACGATGGATTGATCGAAAAACTCCATTCGCAAGATTCCTGGATTATGATAAAGAATAATATGTTCTGTTTTCGGGTTACTGATTTTTTCTTCTCCCCAAACTGGTAGATTAGGCTGATCAATTGGGGGGCAAAATAGCTTGCTTACAATTTCACTGTTTGGATTACGAAGCCGGTAACTGCAAGGCAAGACAATTACATTCTCTCTTACAGGGATCATTTCAATTCGATAAAGGTTTAACTCGGTGTCTCGGATTTTATAAATATCAAATTGTTTTCCATATCGAATGTGCTCAAACGGATAATTAGTTTTAGGTGTTATAGAATACCACTGTCTGGAGTGTCGGGGATTCCATTCCATCGAGCATTCCTCTTCAACTCCTGCCGCCGTCACCTCACTTGAATATTTTTCCCTAAGGTATGAACCGAAGTTTTGCACAAATTTATATTCTTCCTCATAAAAACCATATTCGTCTCTCCCATATGGTGTGAGTTGAGATCCATCAAGAGCAAGGCGAAGAAATAAAAATGGTGTATTCCAAGGCATACGTCCTGTGGCATTGCCTAAAGTTTTTGCTTTGCAAATCTGTGGATCACCACTGAAAAAATAGTTAAAAGGATAGTTGCAACAAGCAAACGGAATATCATTAGATTTATCAAAATCAAGTTGATAATTCCTAGTAATTTCTCTTTCACCTTTTCTTATCTCATCAAAGAGATATTCATTAATACGGGACATCTGAATAATTTTAGCGGATTGTTCCCAATTACAGTTGAGAACAAACAGATTGTGTCGGGAAATTTCTTCACAAAAACCTGTAATATCATCTATTCGTTTGGGAGAATCAAACGAAAGAGGAGGAGAATCATAGAATCCATCATTTTCACGAATTCGGTGATAAAAATATTGTAACTGATATTCCTGTTCAACTTCTTCTTTAAATGGCCAATTTAGTGTTTTCTCCATTTTCTCCTCCTTAAGATTTATTAGTGATGTTTTTTGTTCTTAGAATTTTACAATATAGTTTTGAAATTGCCATAGATGATCTTATTGTTATCTTATTTGAACCGAGTCACAGTGGGGTGACTCGATTCAAACAAAATACAAAAAAGTCCATCAATGCTCAGAAGATTTGAACAATAGCAGTTCTCTTCATTTTCATAGAAATTTCTGCTTCTCCATTTTTGTGGAAAGTTGTTTCAGGAGCTCCTTGATTTTTGCCGTACTGTCAGCGGGAGCGACAAGAGTGGCATCAGGAGTCTGCACTACGACAAGCCCGTTCAGGTCGATTCCGGCAATCAATTTTTCCTTGTCATGCGAGAACACGATGCAATCATGGCAGTTCAACAGTTCGGCGTTTGCATAAATTACATTATTGGCGTCATCATGTTCATAATGATTGCGCATGGCACTCCAGTTTCCGATGTCATCCCAATCAAAATTTGCATCGGAAACCAAAACTTCCTGTGCGTGTTCCATAATGGCATAATCGAATGAAATCTTCGGCAGTTTTTTGAATTCCTCCTGCCGTTCCGTAGAAAAACCTTCCGTATTCCAGCGTTTCGCAATTGTTTCCGCGAAAGTGAACAGGGACAGATTCTGACGGCGCATTTCCTTCCAAATCGTCTTCACGGAAAAGATAAACATTCCGCTGTTCCATTTATAGTTGCCGTCGGCAAGAAAAATGCGTGCCACTTCCATAGACGGCTTTTCAGTAAAGCGGTGGACATGGAAGAATCGTTTCTGCCCGGAAAGCGGTTCCCCATATTTAATATAACCGTAGTTCGGACTGGGTTCAAACGGCTTGATTCCAATTGTTGCAATTGCTTTGTGGGCTGTGGCTGTCGCAATACACTCTTTCAGGTCGGAAACCATTGCATGGCTGTTGACAATGCAGTGATCGGCGGGAAGCAGAAGCATTACTGCGTTGTCATCATGAGCTTTTGCTTTTACGATGCCCGCGGCAAGAGCAACACACGGAGCCGTATCCCGTGAAATCGGTTCACCGATGATATTTTCTTCGGGAATATCAGGCAACAGTCTGCGTATGGACTCTACATAAGCCTGATTGGACACAATCAGGATATGATTCTGCGGAACTAGTCCCTGAAGACGAAGCACCGTCTGCTCAATCAGAGTCATCTCCCCGAATAAATTCAAAAGCTGTTTGGGGCGTTTGATTCTGCATTCCGGCCAGAAACGTTCACCGCGTCCTCCCGCCATAATGACTGCAAATGTAGGAACTTTTGATACCATTTCATGATCTCCATGGGTGTAAAGATTTCCTGTTTTCAGGATTTTAAAATACATGAATTGTTTTTTCTGCCCTGACGTGTTACAATTTCTTTGCTTTCTCTCTTTTGGGCGGGAGATAGCGGTATAAGCGGAGTTGTTTCTTCTTGCGGCGATTCTGATAGTGGCATGACAGGAGTTTCCAATTCTCCGGGGGAATCCCCAGAGCTGCTCCGGTCAGAGGTTCGTTTGAACTTAATTCAACAATAAAAAGATATAATACATCGCATTGGGGAGAATAGCGGGTCAGAAAGGACTTGATTACGGCAGGGTTCACGGTGTCGCCGGGGAAATCAAGGGCGGGGGCTTCAAGAGTTTTTACGCCCGAATAGTAGTGGTATCGCCTGACTTCCCGCGGATCGGCGAGAGCCAGAGGCCTGGCGAACTTCGCTGCATCCTGTTTTGCGGCGGAACAGTTGGAACGGATATAATTTTCGTAAGGATTGTAGTGAAGCGTCTTCACCAGACTTGCGATTGAGAGTCCGATGAGGAACAGCCACGGGACCATGCGCCTGAGTCTCTCCGGAAATTTCGGAATCAGCTTGCAGAGGTCTTCCAGTTTGAAGCAGAAATAGACACAGAAAATGACCGCCGGATAGATCAGGATCGATGCATAGCGTGTGGATACGATCTGTATGGCGAGCCGCCAGCCGAGCATGAAAACGATCGAAACCGTCACGATCCAATAGAACTTTCCGTGCTTTTTCCAGAAGAAAATGAGTGCGGTAAAAAGTCCGAGAAGTGCTCCGACGGCAATCGGCTCGAACAGAATCTGCGGGATCAGCTTGAAGAAAACCTCCGTCATTTCTTCGCCTTCCTTCCCAGGCAGACCCGTTCAAAAAGACGCCATTTCTGCAGATAATATTTCTGATAGCTCCCGAACAGGTGCTCCTGAACCCCCATCGTATGGATCAGCAGGAAAAAGACCGCCGCCATGCTCGCGAGAAAAACCGAAGCATTGATCAGGGCTTTTTTCCACGGCATGTATTTTGCGGTCCACAGGAAAAGGAGATAAAACGCGATCAGCGGGACAAATTCGAGCGTTTCATAGCGCGTCAGGAAGGAACAGGCGAAAAATACGCCGGCGAAAACCCAGTAAAACCATTTTTGCCGACGAATCCCGCAGGCAAGGAAATAGATCAGCAGACCGCAGAAAAAGAGATAAATCATATCTCTCTGCACCTCAATCGCCAGCTCGATCATGGAGGGATTCAGAGCCGTCAGCAGTGCCGAACAGAGCGCGATTTTCCGTTTCCCGGTGATCTCCATGGCGATTCCGTAAACGATCAGCGGCAGACAGCACCCCATGGCGATATTGAGCCCGACACCCGCCGCCTCAGCCGGAATCCCGCAGTCCGTCAGCAGCTTCATCAGATACAGCAGAAACGGCGGCAACCTATTCTTTTGTACAGGATCAACCTTTCCATTATCCAACTCTTGAACTAGTTCTAAATAAAAAATGCTATCCCTAGATAGTGTCGGTTCTAATAAGTAACAGATAACAAGCAATGAAATTGACAGGAGAACAAATAAAAGCAATATATAATTAAATTTTTCTTGTCTAATATGCTTACAAAAGGAAAGCAGTAAATTATCACTGAATAATTGTTTTATATATTCTATCATTGTTTTTCTTGTGTTTATATTTGGATATTTATGTAAATAAGAGATAAATAAGAGAAAACTCTTACAATGTTTCAGGGTAAATGTTACTTAATAGATTTTCTAAGATCTTCTTGGAAAATTTTTGGGAAATATGCGAAACAGCATTTGTCTGAAAGTGTTTGTACATTTGTCTGTCTGTGAGCATTTGGTCAATTGCGGCAGCAAGTGTTCGTTCATTGATATTCGCAACCTCCAAACCGGTGAAACCATGAATAGAAACCTCATTAACTCCCGATCCCGGAATGGTGAATGTTACAGCGGGCAGACCGCAGCACAAGGCCTCGGCCAGAACCATCCCGAACGCCTCGTTTTTGGTGATTGAGGGAAACACCAAAATTTTGGAAGCGTAAAAATACTGTCTCACCTTGTCATCTGGAAGGCGCCCGACGAAACGGACTCGTTCCTGCGGGAAACGGCGCTGCAGTTCCGCAGTCAGCGGTCCTCCTCCGGCAATGACGAAAACACAGTCACTTTTGACGAGCCGCTCTGCTTTCAGCAGATATTCCAAACCCTTGTATTTTACATGTCTCCCGATGAAAAATACAATATCACGATTTCCGTATGCAGTGCGGATGGAGGCGATCTCGTTTTCATCTTCTTCTTTCCGGGTGTATTTTTCCATATCGACGGTGTTCGGAAATACGAGGCATTTCTCTTTCCAAGGGCTCAACGGGCGGGAACCATCCAGATAACGCTGTGTCGTGACCAAGATTTTGTCGGCGCGTTTCAGCATCAGCCATTCGAGTCCCCAGATCAGCCAGTAGAGATATTTCTGTTCGATGATGTCGGAGTGCCAGTGAAGAACCAGCTGATATTTTCCTGGACACAACAGAAGAATGAACATCACAAACGGATTGGGCAGATGCACATGGAGAACATCCGGGTGAAATTCTCTGAGCAGGCGTCTCAACAGAAAGTAATAGGAGAAGGAAAGCGGCTGGCTGCGCAGTTTGCAGAAACATCCGGCACGGACAACAGGAATGCCGTCGACCCGTTCCGCACGGTTGTTTTTTTTCGCATTAAAGCAGAAACAGCACTGTGAAACCGTTTCCCGCCGTTTCAAAACCCGGATGATGTCCCGACAGACCGTTTCAATTCCGCCTTCCGTCGGGTAATAATATTTGGAGAGATGGAGGATTCTCATGTTTTTTCCTTTCCGTGCTGTCCGGAAAGAGCATTTTCCCGTGCAGCAGCGCACATTCGCAGGTATTGCAAATGTATCATCAATAAATAACAGAATTTAGGACATTTCATTATTCTGATTCAGGTCCATCGTGCACACGGAGTATCAGGGGTAAAGTTCGTGACGAATTTGAAGGCTCGATTTGTGTTTTTGCAGGAGAGACCGACATCGGTAAAATGAGATATAATCATTGCAAGAATTTCCCATTCTTTCATCCCGGTGCCCCGAGGACCCCTCCCGCCGGCGCCCTACGGAAAGGAACGTGATCTACCGTGGATACCATGCAAATCATCGCCATCATCATCTTCCTTGCCACCATCATCACCGTGATGACCGAGAAGGTCCACCGGGCC
>ERZ779896.1734-NODE-1734-length-17175-cov-6.449299_pt1 | contig 17175 bp, 14 predicted proteins | sample MGYA00511067_ERZ779896 | MGnify/ENA primary metagenome ERZ779896 (study PRJEB29588, sample SAMEA2161597) | human gut metagenome | biome: human gut; feature: human-associated habitat; material: faeces | place: Denmark | collected 2008/2010 ... | reverse complement strand
AGACCGGCATCCGTGGGCTGGAACGCTATGCCAAAAAGTACGGCATCGACTACGCTATCCGCAAGGACAGCTCTGAAGTGCCGCCCCGGTATCTGGTCTTTTTCAAATCCCCGGACGCAGAAGCCTTCAACTCGGCGTTCAAAGAGTATTCGGCATCCCTGCTGAATAAAGACAAACGCCCCTCGGTGCTGGCACGGTTGCAGGAACTGGTGCAGGCAGCGGCAGAACTCCCCGGCAAAGTCCGGCACAAGGAACAGGAGCGGGGGCTGTGACCACGAAAAAGCTGACAAAGCTGCTGGCGCTGTATCTGCCCTATATTTTGCTGGGACTGGCGGCAACAAACTTCGGTGAAGCGTGGCGGCTTGCTGAGGGCAAGGAACTGGGCGATAAGATCATGTCCATGATGGGCACCATCCCGGTGGCATTTGCAAACCCTCTGCCCAGCCTGCATCCGCTTGATATTCTGGTGGGTTTGTGCTGCGGTGCAGGGTTACGGCTGGCGGTCTATTTGCGTGGAAAAAACGCCAAGAAGTACCGCCACGGCATGGAGTACGGCTCTGCCCGGTGGGGCACCGCCAAGGATATTGAGCCGTTCATGGCTCCCAAGTTTGCCGACAACATTATCCTGACCAAAACGGAACGGCTGATGATGTCCAACCGCCCACCGGACCCCAAAAACGCCCGGAACAAAAATGTGCTGGTGGTGGGCGGCTCCGGCAGCGGCAAGACCCGGTTTTGGCTCAAGCCCAACCTTTTACAATGTCACAGTTCCTATGTAGTCACTGACCCAAAGGGTTATAATTATCGAGGATAAAGCAAAGATGCGTTTACAAAATTAGAAAAGTATCGTATCTTTGTTACATATCGTATTCCCACTAAAAATAAAAGAAGGTGAGACTATGGCAAAATCCAACCAAGGAAAAATCACGGCACTGTACGAAAGGCTTTCCAGAGATGATGAGCTGCAAGGTGAATCTAACAGCATTCTGAATCAGAAAAAGTATCTGGAAGATTACGCTCGCAAAAACGGCTTTAACAACATCCAGCATTTTACGGACGATGGATACAGCGGAACGAATTTCAATCGTCCCGGCTTCCAGTCCATGATTGCCGAAATTGAAGCCGGGCACATTGCAACTGTCATTGTAAAGGACATGAGCCGTTTCGGACGCAATTATCTGGAAGTTGGATTTTACACAGAAATTCAGTTTCCTTCAAAGGGCGTTCGGTTTATCGCCATCAATAACAATGTGGATAGTGCCAATCCCACGGACAATGACTTTACCCCTTTCCTGAATATCATGAACGAGTGGTACGCTAAGGACACCAGCAATAAAATCCGTGCCGTTTTCAAATCGCGAATGCAGGATGGCAAACGGTGTAGCGGCAGTATTCCCTACGGTTATAAGCGGGTTCCCGGTGATAAGCAAACCCTTCATATAGATGCGGAGGCCGCTGCCGTTGTCCGCAGGATCTTCGATATGGCAGCCAGCGGTGCCAATCTTGCGCAAATCGGTCAGACGCTTTCGGACGAAAAAGTGCTGATTCCGTCTGCATACGAAGAACGGCATCATCCCGAAGCTGCCCGAAACCATTCGTACCACGACCCCTATCGGTGGAATACGACCACCTTGACCTATATTCTTGACCGGCAGGAATACCTCGGCCATACAGTGCTATGTAAAAGTATCCGTGAGAACTTCAAGTTGAAAAAGCGCCGTGCTGCAACCCCGGAAGAAAGGATTATATTCAAAAACACTCATGAGGCTATCATCGACCAAGAAACATGGGATAAAGCACAGAGGCTGCGCAAGAGGAATCCGAAAAAACTTCCGAGTGGAACATACTCACACCGTCTAGCCGGGATGGTGTTCTGCGCTGACTGTGGCTCCCGAATGAGCTTTTCCAGCCCCGAATCCAAACACCGGGATTTTGATGTGGTGTATGATTCGGATTCTTCATGGCAGTGCAGCAAATACCGTAATATGTACGTTTCCTGCACATCCCATTTTATTAAGACCTCAACCATTGAAGCCGCTATTCTCAATGCAATCAAAGCGATGACAAAAGAAATTATTGAAAATGAGGATGAATTTGCCGAGCAGCTTCAAGCTGCATGGGAAAACCAAAACGCACAGGTATCTTCCGAGAGTAAAAAAGAACTGCATTCAGTTCAAAAAAGAATGGACGAGTTGGACGCTTTGATTCGGAGCCTATATGAAAACAGCGTCTTAGGAAAAATCCCCGAACGACAGTATCAGCGTTTGATGGCGCAATATGATGATGAACAAACTGTCTGCGAAGCTCGCATTGCCGAGTTGAAGAAAGAACTGGACAACGCTGAAACAACGAAGGTTGATCTGAAACGCTTTATCAAACTGATTCGGAAATACAAGGACTGTGACACGCTGACAGATGAAATGCTGTACGAACTGGTAGAAAAAGTGGTGATTCATTCCGCATCCGGCGGACGGACGATCTACCGTCAGCAGCAAATCGACATATACTTCAATTTTATCGGTGATACGTTCCCTAGTCAAATTGAGATTAGTCGCGGCGACAAGAAAAATCTTACAGAACAGCAACTTGCCAAGCGTAAGAAATATCAGAAAACTGCCGGGGAAAACCGCAAAAAGAAACGTGCTGCTCTGCGTGAAGCTGCTAAAACTGATCCACAGGCGGCAGCAGAGTATGAAGCCCTCTTGCAGAAAGGCCGTGAACGGTGCCGCAAGTATGCCCAAAATAAAAAGCCGGCTCAACAGGAGCCTGCTAATACAGTCCCCATTCAATTTGAACCGTCTTTTGAAACGCCTGAAGAAATGAAAGGAGAATCCGCATGAACGAACTAAAAAAATTCATCCATGACAACGCCAACGGTCTGGACTACACTCTTGTCAATGACCACTATCTGCCGAACCTGACCGCAGCAGCCACGGCAGAGCAGGACCCCACCGGGCGGTGGGGCCGCTTACATAAAATGTATCTGAAGGAGCAGCATCCCATCCGGTATAATCAACTGCTCCTGTCCGGTGAGTTGGGCGGCTATCTTGCCAAGCTGGACAAGCAAGCCGAGGAACAGCTTGCATTGACCGTCCAGCAGATGCAGGAAGCCGAGGGCGTGACCGAAGCACTGAAAGCTGCCAATCAACTGGATTGGGTGCGCCGGATGAACAGCATCCGCAACCGTGCCGAGGAAATCATCAAGTCCGAGCTGATTTTTGTCTAATACAATATCGCATCTCTGACCGCCCTGCACAACGCACGGCGGTCTTTTTTGTTACATCGGGTCTGCACAGGGCAGGCCCTTTTTTGATACGGAGGAACAAGCCTATGAAACTGACGTTTGAAGAAAAGAAGCTACTCTACACCTATGGCTGCGCCGATCTGGAGCTGACCCGCAGGCGGCTGTACGGAGTCGCCGGGCTGACGGTTGATCCAGACCAGAACAAGCAGGTGTATGACTTCTGCCGGAAGCTGGAGAACGAAACGCTGGCAGACTGGTACGACCAGATGTTCTACTTCGTCCGTTCCGAGATGGAGCATTATACCATGATGCAGAAAATGTCACGGGACATCGAGGAGGACGAGGACTGGGGCCCGACCATCTTTGACGAATCCGAGGAGGAAGAACTGATTGACGATGTTTAAGCTGGAAACCATGATCTACGCCAGCGAGGACGGGACAAGCAGCGTATTTACGCTGAATCCCGCCTTGCAGAAGCAGCTTGATGCCCTTGCAGCGCAGCACCCGGAGGTGTGCCAGAGAAAGACAAGGGGTGGAGCTGGCGGGGTGACGTATCAGGTTAAGGGTGCTGCGCTGGCTATCCAGCCGATGCGGGGCTCCTGAAAGCGATAACCAATCTGCTATGGTAGAATAAAGAGCAACGGGCAAAGCGTCAGGAGGGATGCTTTGCCCGTTTTACATAGAACGATGAAATTTACTTTTAGCAGAGGGGGCGATTTATTGGGGAATTTATATGGTTATATCCGGGTCAGCACCCGTGACCAGAATGAGGACCGACAGTTGATTGCATTGCGTGAACTGAAGATCCCGGAGAAAAACATTTTTATGGATAAGCAGTCCGGCAAGGACTTCAACCGTCCGCAATACAAGCGGCTGGTGCGGAAATTAAAAAAAGACGATCTTCTTTATATCAAAAGCATTGACCGACTTGGACGCAACTATGCGGAAATTTTAGAACAGTGGCGGCTGCTCACCCAGACAAAGGGCGCTGACATCGTGGTGCTGGATATGCCGCTGCTGGATACCCGGCGCGGCAAAGACCTGATGGGCACTTTCCTGAGCGACATCGTGCTGCAGGTGCTCTCCTTTGTGGCTGAGAACGAGCGCACCAACATCCGGCAGCGGCAGGCAGAGGGCATTGCGGCAGCGAAAAGCAAGGGAGTCCGCTTTGGACGTCCGCCCAGTCCCCTGCCGGAGAACTTCCACAGTGCATACCAGAAGTGGCGCTCCGGCAAAATGACGGGTACAGATGCCGCGAAAGCGTGCGGAATGCCACTGTCCACCTTTCGGTACCGTGCTAAAATCTACGAAAAAACCACTTTTTTGTAACTGCTTCTTTTTACAAGAAAGTGTACCTTCTTGCAAAATGCCCTCAGATTTGCTTTTGTACCAATTATAGCATATTTCCCGGTTAAATCCACAGATTTTTGGCTATTCGTTTCATCTCTTGAGCCGCTTGTCAAAAGGTACACTTTTTGGCAAGCCCTTCAAAGAGGTGGAACGAATGGCAGAAAAACAGGTCAAATCCCGGCAGCGGGTGGCAGATCACGGTGAGGTCTTTACCGCGGAACGAGAAGTGCGCGCGATGTGCGACCTTGTAAAGAGCGAGACGGAGCGCATCGAGAGCCGTTTTCTGGAACCCGCCTGCGGCAACGGTAACTTTCTGGCGGAAGTGCTGCGCCGCAAGCTGGCTGTGGTGAAAAGCCGCTACGGCAAAAACCCAAGCGATTACGAATGTTACTCTGTGCTGGCGGTGACCAGCATTTACGGCGTGGATATTCTGGCAGACAACGCACAGGAATGTCGGGAGCGGCTTTTTGCGCTTTGGGATGAGGAATATACCGCCGTTGTAAAATCGGTAGCCAACCCGCAGTGCCGGGAAGCTGTGCGGTATATTCTGCAAAAGAACATCCTGTGCGGCGATGCGCTGACCATGGAGCAGTCCGACGGCAGTCCCATCGTATTTGCGGAGTGGAGTTTTCCCACCGGCAACTTTATCAAGCGGCGGGACTACCGGCTGGATGTCCTGCTGAAAGAAAACACTGACAACGATGCCTATTCCGACCAGCTTTCCCTGTTTGCCGATGAACCGGACGGCACGGAAAACTGGATGATCGACCCAATCACCCATGAAACCATCCCGCGTCCCCTTCGTGAATACCAACCGGTGGATTACAGGAGGGTGCAGGAAAATGGCTGACGTTTATCAGAATTTTTATAACCCCGATGTGCTGTCCTGCCTTGCCAACCTGTCCAACGACGAGGTATTCACTCCGCCGGAGGTGGCAAATCGGATGCTGGACCTGCTGCCGCAGGAGCTGTTCCGCAGCCCGGACACCACATTCCTTGACCCTGCCTGCAAATCCGGCGTATTTCTGCGGGAAATTGCTAAGCGGCTGCTGGTGGGGCTGGAAAATGAAATTCCAGATTTGCAGCAGCGGGTGGATCATATCTTCCACAAGCAGCTCTATGGCATTGCTATCACGGAGCTGACCAGCCTGCTTTCCCGCCGCAGCGTCTATTGCTCGAAATATCCCAACAGCAAATATTCCATTACGCATTTTGATGATGCAAGTGGAAACATCGAATACAAACGAATATCCCACCGATGGTCAAACGGTAAGTGCGCCTTTTGTGGAGCATCTGAGAGCGAATACAAACGCTCCGATGATCTTGAAACGCACGCCTATGAGTTTATTCATACGATTCGACCGGAGGATATTTTTAAGATGAAATTCGATGTGATTATTGGAAACCCGCCATACCAGTTGAATGATGGAGGTGGAAACGGAAAAAGCGCTCGTCCGATTTACCACTTGTTTGTCTCAAATGCCAAAAAGCTTAATCCTCGATTTTTAACAATGATTATTCCTGCAAGATGGTTCTCAGGGGGAAAAGGATTAGATGACTTCCGAAGGGAAATGCTGAACGATAAACGAATTCGAAAAATCGTCGACTATGACAATTTCAGAGAAGTTTTTCCGGGTGTTGACCTTGCAGGCGGAGCCTGCTATTTCTTGTGGAACAGAGATAATCCGGGAACTTGCGAAGTTACCAATATCAGTGGCGGAAAAAAAGATATAATGGAACGACCTTTGGATGAATACGAAATATTTATCAGACAAAATAAAGCAGTTAGCATCGTTCGGAAGTTACGCAAGTTAACTCAAATTCAAAATTTGAGCAATCGTGTTTATTCAAGAATGCCCTTTGGTATTCCCACGACATATCAGCCTTTAGATGAAGGAATCCCTTGTTATTTCACACAGCGAATCGGAAGAAAGTATGTGAGAAAGCAAGATATTTCCGATCCTTCGAACATTCTTGATAAGTGGAAACTCCTTGTGCCTAAAGCACCTATAGCCGGGCAAACTGATTTTTCAAAGCCCGTTGGTTTTTATTATGATGGCAATACAATTATTGCCGCTCCCGGAGAATGCTGTACTGAATCTTGGCTTGCAATAGGTGCTTTTGATACGATGGCTGAGACTGAAGCTTACAAAAGCTACATATTCACTAAAACCGTTCGTTTCTTGCTTTTGCAAACTGTTGTTTCACAGAATATTTCAAAAAAGAATTATTGCTTTATTCCTGATCTTGGAAAATATATAGGACAGTACACGGATGAACAACTCTGTAATATGTGGAATATCACACAAGATGAATGGGCCTTAATTGATTCAAAGATCTCAGCGATAGGTGGTGACGAGTAATGGACTTTTTCCCGCAGCGTCCACCGGTAAGCCCTAAAATTTATGCTTACGAGCTGATTGGGGTGGCATCCCACAGGGGCTACATCAAGGTCGGCTACACCGAGCGGGATGTGGATACCCGCATCCGGGAGCAAACTCACACCGTAGCCGTGCCCTACCGGGTGCTGGAAACGTGGCCTGCCATGCGTAGCGATGGCAGTTGCTTTACGGATAAAGACCTCCACGCTGTGCTGCGCCGCAAAGGGTTTCGGCAATTGAATGAGGGCGAGGACCGGAATGAATGGTTCCGCTGTACCGTCAACGATGTAAAAGCTGCCGTTTATGCGGTACGCAACCGCACCGAAAACGTGGAAAACCGCACCAACGATTTTTCCATGCGCCCGGAGCAGAAAGAGGCAGTGGATAAGACCGAAGCCTATTTCCGCTCGGCAGCCGCCGAGGGCTACCCGAAGTTTTTGTGGAACTGCAAAATGCGGTTCGGTAAGACCTTTGCCGCCTATCAACTGGCAAAGCGGATGGATTTTAAGCGGGTGCTGGTGCTCACCTTCAAGCCCGCCGTGGTCAGCGCATGGCAGGAGGACCTGAACACCCACAAGGATTTTGAGGGCTGGCAGTTTATCTCCCGCACCACGGAATTGACCTACGAGACCGCCGACCAGAGCCGCCCCATCGTCTGCTTTGGCTCGTTCCAAGACTATCTCGGCGTGGATAAGACCACCGGCACCATCAAGGGCCGCAATGAGTGGGTACATACCATCAACTGGGATCTGGTCATTTTCGATGAATACCACTTTGGTGCATGGAAAGAGAACGCCAAGAAGCTGTTTGAGCAGGATGATGAGGACGACTACGATTCCGAGAATATGGAGCAGTACAGCCGTGCCGACGCCTACGATGAAACATGGCTGCCCATCACCACCGACCATTATCTGTATCTATCCGGCACACCCTTCCGTGCCCTCAACTCCGGCGAGTTCATCGAGGAGCAGATCTACAACTGGACCTATTCCGATGAACAACGTGCCAAAGAAAACTGGCAGGGAGAGCACAACCCCTACGCTGCTCTGCCCCGGATGGTCATGATGACCTACAAGATTCCGGAAAGCATCCAGCAAATCGCCAAGCAGGGCGAATACGATGAATTTGACCTGAACGTGTTCTTTTCCGCCAAGGGGAAAGGCCGGGACTGCCGTTTTGTCTACGAGGATTATGTGCAGAAGTGGCTGGACCTGATTCGGGGTTCCTATCTGGAAACCACTGTGGACGAGCTGAAGCTGGGAGCCAAGAAGCCCGCCCTGCCCTTTGCGGATTCCCGTCTGCTGAATGTGCTTCAACATACCCTGTGGTTCTTGCCCAATGTGGCATCCTGCTACGCTATGGCAAACCTGCTGGCAGACAGGAAAAACACCTTTTATCATGACTACCGGATCAATGTCTGCGCCGGTACGGAGGCTGGCATTGGTGCTGCCGCATTGGAACCAGTACAGCGTTCCATGGGCGACCCGCTGGAGACCAAGACCATTACCCTTTCCTGCGGCAAGCTGACCACCGGCGTGACGGTGAAGCCGTGGACAGGCATCTTTATGCTGCGGAACCTCTCCAGCCCGGAGACCTATTTTCAGGCTGCATTCCGTGTGCAAAGCCCTTGGGAAGTGACCACGGACAAGGGGCAGAAGGAGATCATCAAGAAAGAGTGCTATGTGTTCGACTTTGCGCTCAACCGTGCTCTGCGGCAGATCTCCGATTATAGCTGCCGTCTGAATATCCACGAGGGCAACCCGGAAAAGAAGGTAGCGGAATTTATCAACTTCCTGCCGGTCATTGCCTATGATGGCAGCTCCATGCGGCAGATCAACGCCGGGGATATTCTCGACATTGCCATGGCTGGCACCTCTGCCACCCTGCTGGCAAAGCGCTGGGAAAGCGTACTTCTGGTGAACGTGGACAATGAGACCCTCTCCCGCCTCATTGCCAACAAGGATGCCATGGATGCTCTGATGAAGATCGAAGGCTTCCGCAGCCTGAACTCAGACATCGAAACCATCATCGCAAAGTCCGAAAAGGTAAAGAAGGCGAAGAAGGAAGGCACCAAAGACCTTACCCCGAAGCAGAAGAAGGAACTTTCGGACGAGGAAAAAGAGTACAAGTCCAAGCGCAAGCAGATTCAGGAAAAGCTCATCAAGTTCGCCACCCGCATTCCGGTGTTCATGTACCTGACGGACTACCGGGAGCGCTGCCTGAAGGATGTGATCACCCAGTTGGAGCCGGGCTTGTTCAAGAAGGTCACCGGTCTGTCGGTGAAGGACTTTGAGTTGCTGGTATCGCTGGGTGTATTCAACGATTCTCTGATGAACGATGCCGTGTACAAATTCAAGCGGTACGAAGATGCCAGTCTGAGCTATACCGGCATTAATCGTCACGATGGCGAGGATCGTGGCGGCTGGGATACGGTGCTCTCGGATGCCGACTACAACAAGATGTTTACCTTGCAGCAGGCATCTATGGAAGCCCCTGCGCCCGCTCCGGATGACCTGCCCGCAAAGCCCTATTTCACCCCGGACGAGGACGAGCCGAAACCGGCTCCTGCAAAGAAGCCTGCGCCACAGCCCGCAAAGCCCATCATCAGCTATGGCGGTTTTACGCCCAAAACCAACACGGCGCAAAACACGCAGGCTTCCGGCAGCAAAATCCACAAACCGAGCAACAGCTATACACCTCGCCCGGTTTCCGGTACCCCCGGCAACTTTACACCCCGCCCGGTGAGTTCGAGTGGCAGCATTGGAGCTGTAAAGCCGAGCTTTGGTCTGAACAGCCAGCCAGCCGCTCAGCCAAAACCGCCTGCCAAGGTGGATGTTTCCAAAATCAAGGTTGGTGTCAAGGTCAAGCATAAGGCGTTTGGCGTTGGCACGGTAGCAGCCATCCAGCCCGATATGGTCACGGTACGCTTTGGCAGCGTAGAAAAGAAATTCCTGCTGCCTGCGGCGATTGTGCAGGGGTATCTGAGCTTGATGGAAAATTAAATAAGGACATAGAAGAATCCTCGGTCTGCAAAATAGTAGACCGAGGATTCTTTTAATATGCCATTATGGAACCACAAAATTATTTTGATACCCAAGACTGTGTGTTACAATCATAAACTTTGAATCCGTAGTCTTGAATTAACCGAAAATCTGCATCGTCAAGTGACGAATTGGCAGGAGTGGGAATACCTACGGCTAAGAGCTGTTTTGCTCTGGAAAAAGCAACATATGCGAGTCGTGTTGATTCAGATGTTTCAGATTCGCCTTGAGGAAACCAGTTTTTCCAATAGCCCGCAGAATCGTGGCTCGACTTTGAAGAAGAAACGAATAGAACTGACTCGAATCCTCGGCCTTTACAAGCGTGTATTGTTTCTATCTTCAAGTTACAATTTTGCGTAGAATTTGTGCTTTGATGAAATGTTGCTATAACCTTTTTGTTTGTTACTTTACTTCTCAATATTCCGATATGATATTCACCGAGAGATTTATGGTGAACGTTTGCAAGAGAAGCTAATAATGCATTTTTCCACGAACCCCACAAAAGTTCCAAATTGAGGACATCTTTACTACTAACAAGTGCTTTTCTGACGCATAATAAAATTTGCCGCCAAGTTTTCGAGTCAACACACTGTGGTTTATATAAACTTATGGAGTTTTCATGCTCTTCTGCTGAGAAATACGAGCGCTGAACTGCTCGACTAAGATAGTGTAATCCTTCCTGAAAGGATGCTGCATCCGTATTTCTTTGCAAATAAACAAAATGTGCAAAATCCTCTATGATATTGGGCTTCTTCGTAGGATCATCAAATTTTACACCCATAAGTTTTTTCTTGAGAGATGTGTTCCTGACAATTATACAACAGTTCTGAGATTGAATATTTTCTTGCAGAAGAAGATTTTTATATGCTTGTATAAGTTCTTTTTCTGCTCCACCTTTATAGAGCAACGCAACAAGAGGGTTGTTGGTGGTTTGCTCTTTTTTTCCGACGACATAGTTTTTTCTATTGACCACTCGTCCCGAAATATCAACAATTGCTTGATTGCTCCGATAATTTTCGATTAAGCGCATCTCTTTAAATTGATTTTGATTAATGAAGCTTTTTGTATCAGCTGGTTCAATGTTACGGAAACTGTATATGGCTTGATTTAAGTCTCCTACGAGATGAATTCGCGTACCGTATTTATGTAATCCATTGAGAATTGAAAGTTGAACATATGATAGGTCTTGACACTCGTCAATAATAACAAATGGAAACCGTTTAGCAAGATACTTTGCTATAAACGGTTTGTTCTTTAGTAAATAATATGTTAGATATTCTATATCGTCATATGTGAAAAAATTCCTGCGCCAGAATTTCGATTTCGTTTTTTTCAAATCATCTTCAATATATTCATTTTTTAATTGATACTGATTTGCAAATTCCAATTCGTTTCTATTTTCCCGTCCGTCGTTATAACGAAATTTTTTGATTTTAATATCATAGGAAAAATAGTTCGCTTGGATTTTTTCGAGTTTTCCATAAGAATACTTGGTTTTAAAATTACTCAGAAAGTCACTATCACAAGAAGAATCTATAATTTTTAATTTTCTATCGGGCATATCAATTGATTTGTTTATGATGAATCCCAAAAATGGGTTGGCAATATATCCATGCAGCCAACTTGTAAATGTTCCAAGGAAATGTGGATATTGTATCTGATGCTGAAGATATGATATGGTTCTATTTCTGATTTCATCTTCCGCTGAATTAGTAAATGTCAAAATCGCCATTCCACTCGATTTAGATTGCCAATGTGATAGTTCGTAGGCGCACTTGACACCAATCACTTCTGTTTTTCCACTTCCTGGGCAGGCATTCAAATAGACGTCAGATCCAATATCTGATAAAACATAGTTGATTTGATCATCCGAAAGATGAGCTAAAGCGCAGTATTGATCACGGCGGCACTTGTTTGATAGTCGGCCTAAACAAAGAGAATAATTTTTTATATTTACTATTGTGCCGCAGAGATCAGGAACAAGCCAAATCATATTTTCATTCATTTTTCAATTCCCAGCATAAAGTCAATAGCTTCTATTATGTATAGCGGAATGTCAAATTCATCATCAATTGCATCAGAGAGTAATTGTGCAAATAATCCCTTCCCAATTTCTGATGACTCGATTTGCGTAAGAATAAAATATGACATTTGAGCATCATCGCTTACCGTATCGCTATTGATCATATCAATATATTCCTTGATTTTATCCTGCCGTATTTTAGAGGAAATTTCAGATAAAAGAATTTTCAACATAATTTTAGCATTGTGATGGCTTTCGATTGCAAGATCATACTCAAAAGTTTTACTATTGACAAATACTCTGCAATTATTTGTCATTGCCGCAGACTGATCTTTATAGTAGAGAAATGGATTTTCGCCCTTCAAATGCTCACCTTTTTGTGGAAGAGCAGAATCTTTTGGCGGATCATTATCTGTTAAGGCAACACATCTTTGCGGAATAGATGAAACCTTTGTGTATTCAGAAGATTCATATGAGCCTTCTCGTTTCATGAAAATTTTTATACGCTCGGCATATGTGGTTTTTGATTCTTTTTCTCCTTTTGGTGGAATATTAAGCTTATATCCATTATATAGTTGCATAAAGCGTGTAAAATATATTCCATTCATGTTTATAATGGATATTCCGGCTTCTTCTAGACTGGATACTTTACACTTTTTTGCCGAACACATTCTTTTTAAATATATCTGGGCTAGTTTTGGAACAACAATCGCTTCGGCTATGCCCTCTACTAAAATATTACCTTTGGAGAAAAGGAGCGTGGATTTTGTGGCATCCAGCCATCGATTTATAAATTTTCTAGTTTCATCATCCAAACCACAGTCACATAACGGAACAATCATGCTGCCAGAATCTGTTTGATTGAAAGAAATAATATTGTCAATTGAAACAGACGATGCCAACGAGACAGAGTGCGTGGTTATTATTACTTGAATATCATTTTTCTCTGCCTGCTCCTGTAAATACTTTAACAATTTTATCTGGAGCTGGGGATGAAGATGCGCTTCAAGTTCTTCAATTAAAAGAATTCGTGGAGTTGTATATTTGTCTTTTAAGCCTTCGAATTCTGCAAGAATTGTAGCAATATAAATCAAGTTATTATAACCAAGACTATTTTCCGAGAGACTTCTGAACAAATCAATTGATGGTTCCGAAGTGCTATTCGGAAAGAATAATAGTTGAAAAGATTCAATGATTCTTTCATATTTCAAAGGGTTGAATTGAATTGCTGTTTTCTGACTATATACTGTGCCAGCTGCCTTTTCTAAGCTTTCGTTGATTAAGTTTTTAGCATGTATAATTTCTTCCTCTTGCGAAACGGCAGAATTAAAACTGTTAAAGTCTTCTTCCAAGGGCATCAGTTTGGAATGTCCACGAAGTTCCTTTAACTTATCTTCAGATAAGTTTGCAATCAGCCTCGATAATCTTGACCCCCGTCCGGATCTCAATGCCCGTTCTGCATCTCGGAGAGGTGGTAAATAAACACATTGGATATCATTTAATGGTTCCCAATCAAATATACTTCCTGATGATTTTCCACCCCATCGATTCTGCTTATACACATTTCTAATATTTGTTGTATGCTGAATCTCTAAATTGAGCTTTGCGTCAAACGTATCGGTCAGCCAAGTCAGGTATTCAACTTTTTGGTCCTCACTTAGTTCTGAAAAAAAAACCAGAGATTTTAATACAGTCCGATGGTTCTGAAGAAGGTGTTTGATAGTCAATATGAAAATCTTCTTCGGATACTCCTTTTCTCGAAAATTCAGACTCGCTAAGAAGGACACGAATAGCGTCAATTACCGTGCTCTTTCCGCAACCATTTTCACCTACCAACAGATTAAGCCCTTTGGAAAACTTGACTTCAACTTTGTCAGAAAACATTCTGAAATTTTGTATTGATAATTTTGAAAGGTACATAGTTATCTCCTTCAGCACTCATAAAAGGTGCTATATCGTGCATTCTGACTTCATTATACAATTTTCACTAATACATATCAATTGGAAATTTAGTTATGCCAAAGGAGCGTGATGTCATTGACCCAACCCAAAACCGACCTTGCCTATCTCCGCAACGAAAAAGCCAAAGCAGAGCAGAAGCTGCGCTCTTGCCAGCACCGGGAGAAAATCCTTGAACGTCAGATGTCAAAGCTGAACCGGAGAGAGCGTGTGCATCGCCTTTGCACTCGTGCCGGAATGCTGGAAAGCTTTTTGGTCTGTCCGGGAGAACTGACCGACGATCAGGTGATGGAGCTTTTGAAGATCTCGTTCCGTCAACCGGAAGTCGTGCTGGCTCTTGCAAAGATGGTGCATGATGTTCACGAACGCAGCAACGTCCAAAACCCTTTAGAATAAAGGGCGCAATTATACACCGTTCCGGTGAAATTGCGGTCTTGCAGACGGCTCGATGAAATCGAAGCTGGCGTTTGTGCGCCAGCTTCGATTCCATCCCAAGGAAAACTGCATTTTCCTTGCGCTGCTACCGCAGCTATCCTTTTGCTCTCTACCATAAAACACGCATAGAAAAAGCCGATTGGAAACAGCAACATTTCCAATCGGCTTATCTTTTTGTTAGGCAGATTTCTTTTCAGCTAATGCCCGGACTTCCTCAATTGAAAGGTCGGTGTACTTTGCCACCTTTTCACAAGGCACACCATCTGCCAACATTGCCAATGCGTGTTTGACCGATGTTTCATGCTCGGTTTCATCCCGCATCTTTTCCATAGCTCTGCACATAGCTGCCACTCCCTTCGTGTCTTCTTTGAAATAACGAACCCTCTGTGCCAAAATGGAATAATTCATATCCTTCGAGTTGGTACAGAAAAAGTCGTGCATCAGCTTTCCCAATGCAGTTTCATCTTTGATCTGCGAGTTCACATAGACGATGTGTGCCTGATCGTTGAAAAACGTTCCGGTTTCCTGAACAGTGCGTTCAACATGGTAAATCGGGAGCCCGGCCTTTAGCACATCATTTTCGGTGATAAAGATAACGTATGTTTCGTTCAGCGCATCGTAATCATCGCCCGCATCAGTCAAGTTTGCATCCAGCAGACTGCTATTGTACCGTGCGCGCTTTTCACTAGCACCACGGTCACTGCGCTGCACCTCAATATTATATGCACGGTTTTCCCTATCCACTGCCAAAATATCCAATCGGACTGAACGGCCCTGCAGATTTTTGATGCTGTACTGGCCATGAACCTCTTTAACAGTCAAGTCATCCCGTTTCAAGATGATCTGCAAAAGGAACTCAGCACAGGCACGTTCTTCAAACACCGCAGCCATGAAATCATCGTCAATCAGACGTAGCCCACGTAACCGCTGCAAATCTTCTTCATGTTTCCGTTCAAAATCCAGTTCCTGTTGTGATTTTCTTTCCGGCATTGGCTCACCAGCTTTCTGCTTACTTATCCAAAATAATAGTACCATAATTCCGTGATTTTTACAAGAGAACGATTCAAATGTCATCAGGAGACTAACTATTAAAAGTCAAGCCCCAAAATGAAAAAATCCGCCAACCGACCGCTGCCCCTGACAAACAGCATTCAAATGCTGGAATCAGAGCAGCGAGGGCGACGGAGAGAACAGCAAAGCAAGCCCAGCCAGCCCTCGCACAAACAGGATAGCATTTGAATGCTTCGGTTCGTCAAGGGTTCGCTGCGCCAGCTAAGTTTCTGTTGGAATTAGCTCAGGCTCAGGAGAAAATCATGCAGCTGCAAGATATGCTTTCCCGGATTTCTGTAAGGCATAAATCAACCGAACGAGTTTCTTCATGGCGTGGGACAGGGCAACATTGTAGTGTTTTCCTTCGGCACGTTTTTTGGCAAGGTATTCAGCAAAGACAGGATTCCAGTAGCAGACGTACTTGGTTGCGTTGTAAAGGGCATGTCGCAGGTAGCGGGAGCCACGTTTTTCCATGTGAGCATAGCAGTTTGTGAGTTTTCCGGACTGGTATGTAGATGGAGAGCAGCCAGCGTAAGCAAGAATTTTGTCAGGAGAACTGAAATTGGAGAAATCCCCGATTTCTGCAAGGATCACAGCAGCGGAGTTTACTCCCATGCCGGGAATCGAGAGAATTGGTGGATTGAGCTCATCTATGATTTTCTGAATAGAATCTTCGATTTCGTTGATCTCGGAGGCAAGTTCTTGAATGAGTTTAATGGTATGCTTCAATTCCAGAGATTTAGCAGGCATGACAGAGCCAATAGAAGCTCTGGCTGCCTCTCGAATCTGGATGGCTTTCTCTTTTCCGTAGCGTCCTTTGGACGCTGTTGTAAGAAGGTTTGTCAGCTTGGTAAGATGGACTTCTGAAATTTGCTTTGCACCGGGATATTCGCCGAGAAGTGCGTAGATTGAAGTGCCATGGATAGACGAAACAAGCCCTTCCAATTCGGGAAACAGAATCGTAGCCAATCTGGACACCGATTGCTTTAGTTTAGCGCATTCCTGAACTTTATCAAATCGGTATCTTGTTAGTGACTTTAGCTCTTCGTTATGGTATGCTATATCCGTGTAGGACTTGAGGTCTACATCGGACAATAGCATAGTTGCAATCGTTCTTGCATCCACACGATCGGTTTTAGTTTTGCGAAGGCTGAGACTTTTTCGGTACAGGTTGGTGTGCAAAGGGTTAATGACATAAGTTGGCAGACCGTTGTCAAGAAGGAACCCAAGAATATTGTAGCTGTAATGTCCGGTAGCCTCAAGTCCTACTTTTATTTTGTCTGACTTTTTGGTGCAGTTTCGAATCGTTTGAAGCAGCTGCTTAAATCCATCCATGTTGTTGGGGATGGTAAAGCAGTCAGCACGAACCATTCCGTCTGAATCAAGAATACAGCAGTCATGCTTATCCTTGGCAACATCAATTCCAACACAAACCATTTTGATACCTCCGGTATATTTATTTCGATGCTGTTCAGGACCACAGACTTCTTTGCTCTTGTAACCTCGTTCTAAATAAACCGTCTGGCGGTATCTAACTGATTAACATTTCAACAAAGAAGCTGTGGTTGGAGCCTCCCGAAAACCGTCTTTGCGGTAGGTGATGTTCCACCAATCCACAGCATCCTGAACTTATTGTAGCATTCCGCTGGAGAGCGGTCTATAAATACTACTATTTTATTATACGAGGTGATG
>ERZ779896.1733-NODE-1733-length-17206-cov-20.809049_pt1 | contig 17206 bp, 7 predicted proteins | sample MGYA00511067_ERZ779896 | MGnify/ENA primary metagenome ERZ779896 (study PRJEB29588, sample SAMEA2161597) | human gut metagenome | biome: human gut; feature: human-associated habitat; material: faeces | place: Denmark | collected 2008/2010 ... | reverse complement strand
TCGATGCGCTCGTTCTTCATGTCGAGCAGACAGCCCGCGATGTTCGAGCAGTGGTCGGCCACGCGTTCCAGATTTGTCAGCAGATCGGACAGCACGAAGCCTGCGGCCAGCGAGCATTCGCCGCGCTGGAGACGGGCGATGTGATTCGTACGCAGCTTGTCCTTCAGCTTGTCGATGACCTGCTCCAGCGGCTCGACCTGCCGCGCAAGCGTCAGATCGTCCTGCAAGAACGCCCGGCTTGTGAGATCAACGATCTCGCCCACGGCGTTCAGCATCGTCTGCAGCTCCTGCTTTGCGGAGTCTGTGAACGAAACGCCCTTCTCCTTCAGCTCCTCCGCCGATTCAATGATGTTGACGGCGTGGTCTGCAATGCGCTCAAAATCGCCGATCAGATGCAGCAGCTTCGACGATTCCACGCTGTCCTGCTCGCTCATCGGCTGCGTGGCCAGATGTACGAGGAAGGTTCCCAGCGTGTCCTCATAGCGGTCGGTATCGTCCTCCCGCTGCCGGACGGAGGCGGCCAGCTCCGGCGTAAAGCCGAGCACGGCCTGTAAGCTCTCATGCAGCGCAAGCTCGGAGTCCGCAGCCATGCGCTTGGCCAGCTCCTCGCTCTTGACGAGCGCAATGGCGGGCGTTGCAAACAGGCGCTCGTCCAGAACAGTTGCGGTGTCGGTGCTGCGGCCATCCGGGATGATCCGGTACGACAGCTTTTCCAGCAGTCCGCAGCACGGCAGCAGCATCAGCGTGCAGGCCAGATTGAAGATCGAGTGAATGAGTGCGATATGGAACGTATCGATAGCGGTCGAGACGAACGCAAAGCGGAAAATCGCGTTTGCAGTCTCAAACAGCGCCAGCCAGACGACTGTGCCGATGATATTGAAGCTCAGATGCACGACGGCTGCGCGCCGCGCGTTCTTGTTCGTGCCGACGGAGGACAGAATGGCCGTCACGCACGTGCCGATGTTCTGTCCCATGATAATGGGGATCGCCGCGCCGTAGCTGACAGCCCCGGTCGAGGACAGCGCCTGCAGAATACCGACCGACGCGGACGAGGACTGCACAATGCCCGTCAGAATCGCGCCAGCCAGAACGCCCAGAATGGGATTCGAGAACAACAGGAAGAATTTCGTGAAGTTCGGGTCGTCCCGCAGCCCGGAGACAGAGCCGGACAGCGATTCCATGCCGAACATCAGCGTCGCGAAGCCAAGAAGGATCAGGCCCGTGTCCTTTTTCTTGCCCTTTGCGGTCAGATACAGAATAATGCCGATCACAGCCAGCACCGGCGTGAACGACGACGGCTTCAACAGCTGCACGAACAGGCTGTCTCCGCTGATACCGGACAGCGACAGCAGCCACGCTGTCACAGTCGTGCCGATATTCGCGCCCATGATAACAGGAATGGACTGCTTGAGGCTCAAAAGCCCCGAATTGACAAAGCCCACGACCATGACCGTCGTAGCCGAGGACGACTGAATGACCGCCGTAACGGCAAGCCCCGTCAGAAGCCCGGAAAATTTCCCGTTCGTCAGCTTCGCCAGAATGGCCTTCAAGGACCCGCCCGCGCGCTTTTCCAGCGCCGTGCCCATCACACTCATGCCGAACAGGAACAAACTCAGCGAGCCGAGCAATGTTAAAAAGTTAAAAATCGACATATCCGCACAGACCTCTTTCCAAATTCGTTTTATCTGATATAAATATAGAAAGAGAATGTCAAATGCGCGTCCAGAATTACGTTAAATCTTCGTGATATTTCCCGCAGAATCTTAAATCCAAATCAATTCCCGGTTAAACCGCCGCCTTTGCTCCGGTTGATTTTCCCAACCTGGCACGATATAATAAAATAACAAACAAAAAACGGGGGCCTTGAAATGAAAAAACACATCACACGGCTGCTCTTTGCAGCGCTTTTGCTGCTTGCACTGTGCATCGGCGCGTCGGCGGCGGGGACGAGCGGGAAGTGCGGCCCGTCTGCCTACTGGTCATTTGACAGCAGCACCGGCACGCTGACCATCTCCGGCAGCGGCGCGATGAACGATTGTGTATTCCAGTGGGGCGATCCCGATCCACGCCCGTGGAGTGCATATCTAAGCGAGATCAAAACCGTTGTGATCGGGGATTCGATTACGAAAATCGGGAAAGAGTCATTTTCCAGCTTATCCTGCACTACAGTCAGGATTGGAAAAAATGTGCAGGTGATCGGTGAGAATGCATTTATGAATTGTACAAGCCTGACCGGCGATCTTGTGATCCCGGACAGCGTGACCACGATCGACAGATGGGCCTTTTTCGGCAGCGTGATATCAAACGGCACTCTGACGCTTGGAAAGGGCTTGCGGACGATCGGCGAACGCGCATTTACCGATTGCTCCTTCTCCGGCGGTCTGACCATCCCGGAGGGCGTCACAGAGATCGCGGAGGGCGCGTTTTGCTCCAGCAGCAAATACAGCGGTTCGCCCGCGCACGGCAAGATCACCGGCACCCTGACGCTGCCGTCGACGCTGAAAACGATCGGCGCATATGCGTTCGCGTATGAGGGCTTTTCCGGAGAGCTTCTGATCCCGGACGGTGTGACGTGCATTGGCGCGAACGCCTTTGCCGAATGCGACGGCTTTGGCGGGACGCTATCCCTGCCGGACAGCGTCAAAACGGTGGGGGAATGGGCGTTTTATCAGTGCGAGGGCTTTACCGGCCTGAAGCTTCCTGCCGGACTGACCAAAATTGAAAAGCTGTCGTTTGCATTTATGGCTGGCTTGAAAACAGAGGTCGCGATTCCGGAGGGCGTGACGGAGATCGGCGAAGGCGCGTTCGAGTGTTCTTATATGCCGTCCGTCCGCTTGCCGTCCACGCTGAAGAAAATCGAAAAACAGGCGTTCATGCATGCGCATAACCTGACAAAAATTACGCTGCCGGATGGACTGGAAACGATTGGAGACGAAGCGTTTGACGGCTGCCGTTTTAAAAAGGCAATCGTCCTTCCCGCCAGCATCAAATCGATTGGAAAAAAGGCGTTCTATGGATATTCCTATTATGGAAGCGGTACGCTCGGCGCGTATTTCCTCGGCGCAGCGCCCCAGATTGTCGGGACGCTGAACGCCAACTGCTCGTTCCCGTCGGATTGGACGCTCTTTTACCTGCCCGGCACGTCCGGCTGGACGGGCGATACCTATGCTGGCTACAAGATTGCCCTGTGGGACGGCGAAACGCGCTGGGACAACCTGCGTACGAGTAAGTTTGGATACGGTTGGGATAACAAGGGGAACGAGATCGAAACGTCATGGAGCGTCAACACGGACACCGGAAAGGTCACTCTGACCGACGATCTGAACGAGGGCTGCGCCGTCGCAGTCTCCTATGACGCGGAGGGCCGCGTTACGGGCATCGGCGTCCTGCGTACCAAAACGGATTTCGTTGTACTCAACCTGCAGGACACCTGCCGCCTGTTCCTCCTGAACGCATCCTCCGCCCCGCGCCTGAACACGCCAATCACCATCAATGACTACCTCCAGACCTGAGACGCCCCCAAAGCCTGCCCTTGTCGTGCCCCGCACGATAAGGGCAGGCGGCATTTGCGTCAGCCCGCCCCGTCTCCCGGAAATTCTGAAGAAACATTTTACAAAATCCCCGGAAATAAAGCAGCCAGCATCTTGCAATTGCGGCACAGTTCGTATATAATTATTCTACAAATACTAGGGGTAGTGTAGACTCTTGCAGCACCCTGTTACAATTTCACCCCGATTGTACGTCCGACCGAGATGAGGAGGAATGCGAAGAATGAAACGCAACCGAATATTGGCCATAGGCATCGCACTGCTGCTGGCGGTGCAGCTGCTGACGCCGCTTGCCTGCGCGGCAGGCGCGACGCTCAAGCTCACAGCCCCGGACAAGCTGCCGGACGTTGGACAGACCTTTACCGTCACGGCGGAGCTGACCGGCAACACAGGTCTTGCCGCCGTGCAGCTCAGTCTGGGCTACGATGATTCCGTTGTCGAATGCACCGGCATTGAAAACGGGGCGCTCGTTGCCGGTATGCTCGCCGCGAGCAACCCGTACGCAACGCGTGACGGCGTCGGCGCGATCCTCGCAGCGGCGACCACCACCGCCGTCAAGACCGATGGCAGCCTCGCCGTGTTTACCTTCCGCGTCAAGGCGGCGGGCGACGCGAAGCTGACCCTTGCCGATGCGCTCCTGTCCGACACGGACGGCAAGGCGCTCCCGCTTTCCTATTCGCTCCCGGCGCTGATCGCGCAGGGCAGCGGCTCCGACAGCGGCAGCGGTTCCGGCTCTGACGCCGAAAAGCCGGGCACGGACAATAAGAAGTCCGAGGATGATAAGAAATCTGAGGATGAAGACAAGCCCGAGGATGAGGAAAAGCCTGCGGATGGCGCGCAGGAGGAAGTCAAAGCCGGCTCCTTCCGCGACGTGACCCGTGGCCACTGGGCCTTCGCCTCGGTCGAACGCGCGGCGGAAATGGGCCTTGTCACCGGCTATTCCGACGGCACCTTCCGTCCCGACACCGCCGTGACCCGCGCGCAGTTCGTCCTCATGCTCTGGCGTATGTGCGGCAAGCCCGCTGCGGCCAAGGCGGCCTCGTTTGCAGACGCCAGCGCGGACTGGTATCAGGATGCACTGAGCTGGGCCGTGGAAAACGGCTATGTCAACGGCCTGTCCGACACCCGCTTCGGCCCCGACGCCCCCATCACGCGCCAGCAGGCCATGGCCATCCTCTTCCGCCTGAACGGCGGGCAGAGCGGCACAGAGCTGACGCTGACCGGCATCTATGAGCAGACCTTCGCCGACAGCACGACCATCGCCTCCTGGGCGAAGGATGCGACCTGGTGGGCGGTCTACCACGAGCTTGTTTCCGGCGTCGGCGGCAGCCGCATCGCGCCGGAGGCCAACGCGTCCCGCGCACAGATCGCGGCGATCCTGCTGCGGTATGCGGATCAATTTATGACAATGGAGGAAGCGGCATGAAAAGAAGAATGCTTGCGCTGCTGCTCGCAGTGCTGACACTCACAATGCTCACCGCAGCCGCGTTTGCGGAAGACACGGAAGTCCTCGGCGTCTATAATGTGACCGGCCCCCTGACCGTGACGAACGGCACGAAGGACGGCGGCTTCTACGCAGGCGCGGACACGTTCGAGCTGAACTGCACCGGCCTGACCGGCGAGTATTCCCTCGTCCTGCTCCTCGCGGGCGACAGCGCCGTCCCCACAGAAGGCAACATCCAGTACATCGATCAGACGAGCGTGGAGAGCGGCAAGGTGGCATTCACCCTCAAGCCCAAGGCGCTGACGGAGGGTACATACAACGTCTACATCAGCACGACCGACAAGGCCCTCGAAAAGGTCGCGTCGTTCCAGTACGGCGAGAAGCCGCCGTATACGCTGGGCGATGTGGACGGCTTAAATGGTATCGACTCAACAGATGCGTTAATGGTTTTGCAGCATATAGTTGGAATTCGCACACTTACCGGCACACAGCTGCTGGCAGCGGATGTTGATGGAGTGGATGGCGTTACTTCAACAGATGCATTGATGATCCTGCAATATATTGTTGGCAGCATTAAGTCATTTAGATAAGAATAAGAGGAATGGTTATGAAACTAAACTTTAAAAGATTTTGTGCGCTGGCACTGGCTGTTGCAATGCTGCTGAGTGCTTCCTGTATAACTGTTTTTGCAAAACAGATATTGACGGGAAACAGCGGAACTACAGCTTATCTTGGATGGACATATTATTCGGATACAGCCCAGAGCAATGTGGTAACGGAGTTAAAAGCAGGCGAAACATATTATGTGAACCTGAACTTCTATAACAATCCCACGGTAAAAGAGGATTCTATTCAGAATTTCACGCTCTTCTTCACGCCTGATCCGGAAGAGGTTTCAGTTGAAAGAATCGTACCGCGCGATGTTCCTGGCCTGCAAAATAATATTGACAATGGCGTGGTCAAATTAGCCTTTGCAAATACAGAGGGAATTTCTAAAACTGTTGGCCTTGACACGGTGATCCTGCAAAGCGGTATTATCGCGACCTTTTTTGTGAAAGCGAATAAAGATATTTCTTCCACAAAAGGCCTGCTTTCAATCGACGTGGATAGAGCAGTTATGACCAATGGGCATGTGGATGCTGAGTCCAAGCACATGAGCGTCGTTGAGATCCCGCACTTCGCTGCCCGCCTCGCGGACAACGCACCGGATTTCTTCCCCACCACCACTGCGGCGAAGATCGCAGAAAACCTTGTCGGTGAATACATCGACGAAAACGGCAATGCGACTGCGGTTAGCGGCATCACCGTCACGCTTCCGGCCACTGGCCTTGTGGAAGGCAAAAATGTCGTCACGGCCAGCTATAACGGCTATACCTGCGATGTCACGATCACAGTAAAGCCGGATACCATGACCGGCATTTCGATCACACACGAACCCAACATGAGCTACAACAGCGGCGATAAGCTGAACCTGACAGGCCTTGTCGTTTCCGCGCAATACGCAAGCGGCAATACGGTTGAGCTTGGCTCCGGCGTGTACGCGACTGACCCGGCAAAGAACACCGAACTGACAGTCGCTGAACACAATGGCAAGCGCATCACGGTCACGGTCGGCAGCTTCACTGCGGAAACGACCGGCGTTCTGACTGTGAGTCCCGCCAATATCAGCGGTGCTTCCATTGAAGATGTCGGCCCCTTCGAATACACCGGCGAACAGATCAAGCCCGAACCGGCGGTCAGCCTGAACGGGAAGGAGCTTGTAAAGGACACGGATTATACGCTGTCCTATGACAATAACACCAACGTTACGACAGAGGCCAAGGTGATTGTCACCGCTGCTGGAACCGAGTATACCGGTTCTGCCGAAAAGACCTTTGAGATCACAAAAGCCACCGGCAAACTGACGCTGAAGGTCAACAACGAGGAAAACGCAGTTACGATTACGTACGGCGACTCCATCACGTTCACCGATGGCAACGGTATCGCCATCGGCGGGGGTAATCCTTCTGATGTCGTGATCTACTATAAAACAACGGACGAGAGTACCGGTACAGTATACGACAGTACATCGACACAGTTGAACGTCGGTGCCTATACCTTCTGGGCCGTCCGTTCTGCGGATGACAACCATGAGGCGGCGACCTCCAACGAGGTCGTTGTGACCATCGTTCCGAGAACGGTCACCAACCCGGCGCTGACCATCGAAGGCTTTGCGAAGGGCAGCAGAAAGAGTGACCTTACATTCACGAATGTGACGGCTAATCTGGAAACTCCGACAGGCTACAATTGCTACGAAGGCACGGAAGCCACCGGAAATCCTGATAACGCAGGAAACTTCAAAGTAGGCACTACCTATAGCATTGCCATCACGCTGCACCCGGCAGCAAACTATGCGTTTGACGAGCTTGATCCGGGCTATCTGACCGTTACGATCAACGGGGAAGAGCAGAAAGCCAAGATCGAGAAGGGACCTGAGTTTAACGGCGTGTCCGAATATCAGGCAGTTGTAACTGCGACGACTGCGGATAAGGACGAGCCGACACTCGATCTGAAAGATCTTAGCGCCACCTACGGCGATAAGCTGCTCAACCTCAAACTGGACAGCTGCTCTGCATCCTTTAACGGCCAGCCTGTTGAGGGCACGTTCGCATGGGCGGATGAGTACAATGCAGAAACCCCTGTCGGCGATGCTGGCGAACAAACATTCAATGTAGTCTTCACGCCCGCACAGCAAGAAGTCTACGCCACTGTCACCGGCACTGTCAAAGTGAATGTCGCGAAGAAGCAGATCACATTCACCAAGAGCGACTACGAATGGAAGTCGATCAATGATGATCCGTACACGCTCGATGATTATAAGGCGATGTGCTTCCAGTACGACAAAAACGAGCACGGTATCGAGCCGACCTGCACGAACAATGACATCAGCGACCTTGTAGAGTTCGAAGTGTCCTCGAACAATAAGAGCACCAATGTCATTGCCGCTACGGTTACGGCAAAGGTTCTGTTAAAAGACAAGTACGCTAAGAATTACAAGTTTGATAAAGATAACACGAATATTCAGAGCGCTACATTGAAGGTGCTCCCCATCGTCGTAGAAGGCACTGGCGAATATGCGCATTCTGTGGAAGTCTGCTACACAACGTCCAGTGTGGATATTCCGCTCAGCGCGTTCGGCCTGCCTGATGAAGTCCTCAATGATACGAACAACAAGTACTGGATGAGAACTGACGCTGTTGTCGCAGGTGATGTCGATGTCATCTCCGGTACGCCGACATCCTTTGTCGAGGCCACGCGTACATTGACGCTGAACCTCGCCAGTGTGACGAAGGACGACGCGGGCAAGACCGCATCCGTCACGCTCGGCCTGAAGGTCAACAACTACGAAACGACCAATACAGGCGTAGAGGAGATCGCAGGCGGAGAGGAAAAACTCTTCATCCTGAAGCTGACCGTCAAGATCATCGAAAAAGAAGACGCAGGGCTGGAAGTCTTCGGAATCCCCAAAACGATGGTCTATGGCGATACAGTGAGAGCAGGATCTCCGGACGGCTACTATTATACGGTCAAAAAAGAGGGCAAAAATGCTACATTCTCCGCAATGATAAGCGAGACTGCGGTCGTTGCCTTTGACGATGACGAAGGCCTTGCGGCAAAGGGCGTTGGCACTGCTACGATCACCTGCACATATGAATCCGACACCACCTTCGCTACAAAGACATTCACGATCAATGTTACCCCCAAGGGTCTGACCGCCAACGTTTCGCATGACCCCATCATCTACGGCGATGCTGCTCCGACCACTGGTTATTCCGTCGAATTCGAGGGCCTCGTGAACAACGATGAGATCGCGGAAGACGCGTACACCGTAGACACAGAATACACGAAGGGCTGCAAAGTCGACAATTATAAGTTTACCTGCGTTCTGGACACCGATAAGATTAAGAATTACACGATCGGTAACGTTACCGGCGAACTTGTTGTGAACCCGAAGTCCATTGCCGCACCCTCTGTCACGATCAATGACCCGACTGACAAGACATATACAGGTTCTCCCTGCGTGCAGGGCGTTTCCGTCAAGGATTCCGAAGCAAAGCTTACAGTCGATGATATTTCCGTCACATACGAAAATAACATCAATGTCGGCACGGCGACCATCATCTACACTGGTAAGAACAATTACACCGGTGAGATCAGAAAGAACTTCAAGATCACGGAAGCTTCCATCACGGACGACATGATCGCGAATATTCCCAGCGTGACCTACAACACCAAGCCCCATACCCCCGAAGTGACTGTCACGTTCGAAGGCAGCCCGCTCGAGGCTGGCAAGGATTACGACGTTGCATACACCAACAACATCTACGCCGGTACCGCCACCGTTACCGTCACCGGTAAGGGCAACTTCACCGGCACGGCCAGCAAGAACTTCGCCATCGCGCAGGCCTACCTGAGCGTGGAAAATCAGACCGTCACGCACTTCCGCACCGAGACGGATGCAAAGTCCTACGCGGTTCCGGCCGATATGTTCCTCGCTGACGAGAAAGAAACCGGCTTTACCATCACGGTCACCGATTACGACGGCGACGAGATCTTCACGACTGCCCCGGCTGTCAATGGCACCAATGTCAACTATCAGCTGAACGGCACAGTGGGTACGGCGTTCGTTGAAGTCAAGGTCAAGCCTGATTCGTCGAACTATGCAAATGCATCCTTTACGCTGACCTTCGTGGTCAATGACAAAGAGAACGTCTCCGGCAGCATCTCCTTCCCGGATGGCTCCGCTGTCTACACCGGTACTGGCATCAAGTACGAGAATGCGACCATTTCCGGCTATTCCGGCACGCTGCGCTACGGCTACACGCCCAACGCCTCGACCGGCGCTTCGCTTGACGCCTCCGGCCTCCCGCTGACCGTCGGCACCTACACCGTCGCCGTGACCTTCAACAGCGACGCCAGCTTCGGCTACAAGACCGCGACCTTCACCATCACCAAGGCGACCCCGACCGGCACGCCCGGCTACACAAAGCTCGAAACGAGCGGCAAGACCCTTGCCGACGCCAAGCTTACCGTCGGCACCATCCGCCCGGCCGGCACCATCGCATGGGATCTGCCCCTCACGACCGTTCTTGAGGACGGCAAGGCATACGCGTGGACCTTCACCCCGGCTGACACGCACAACTACACCATCCTCACCGGCACGCTCGTTCCCTATGTCGACGACGGCATGGATTACATCCCCGGCGTGATCGGCGGCAATACGGGCAGCTTCAACTTCCATGACGTGAGCCGCCTTGACTACTTCTACGACGCTGTCAAGTGGGCCGCAGAAAACGGCATCGCCTCCGGCACGGGCCGCTACACCTTCTCGCCCAACGCCGTCTGCACCCGCGCACAGACCGTCACCTTCCTCTGGCGCGCAGCCGGTTCCCCGCTGCCCAGATATCGTGTCTGCCCGTTCACGGACGTGAAGCCCAGCGATTATTACTACAACGCAGTCCTCTGGGCTGTTGAGCAGGGCATCACCACCGGCCTCAATGCCACCACCTTCGGGCCTGACGTAACGGTCACCCGCGGCCAGGTCGCAACGTTCCTCTACCGCGCCGCCTCCGCCGCCAAGCCCAGCACGTTCAACCCCTTCACGGATGTCAAGACCACGGCGTACAACTACGACGCCATCCTCTGGGCCTATGACAACCGCATCACCACCGGCACCAGCGACACGACCTTCAGCCCGGACGCCTACTGCACCCGCGCCCAGATCGTGACCTTCCTGTACAGATACTATCAGGGCCGCTGAACAAATTTAAACGGGGCTGCAGCGAGAAATCGCTGCAGCCCCGTCAGCTTTTCAAAGCCCCCCGCGTTCTGAACACTTCTGCGTATGGATCAGGAGTCAAACAGGCACGCATTTGCCGGTCAGCGGCTTTTTAGCATATGACGGCGGCCCGCAGGTTTTCCTGCGGGCCGCCGTCAACACAAATGAAAAGAGGAATCACGAAATATGCTTTATAATTGTATCCAGCCGCCGCTTTTGCGTCTCCATATGAGCCGGAAGGACATTGCCGAACCGTTCGTTTGAGCGCATTATACGCGCGCCGCAGGCAAATGTCAAGCGCTGCATGGGAAAAAGCAATATTAGAATTTCTGAAGGCAGCGTTCAGCAATATGAATAAATCAAACGGGCGAAAATTGTTGACATTAACGATATACATCACTAAAATAAATAGAAATTCTTTTTATAAAGACATATGTATATGATACGAGGACATATTGGGGGGCGTTCGCATTCCCGGAGAATATGCAGCGTGAAGCGGCACAGGCTTTACAGCGGAAGAGGGGACAGGAAAGCATGGAACAGGTACATCAGCAACGATTCACCGAACAGGAAAGCCAGCATGATGCCTGCGGGATCGGCGCCGTTGTCAATATCAGCGGACAGAGAACGCATCGGGCAGTAGATGACGCGCTGAAGATCGTCGAAAAGCTTGAACACCGCACCGGCAAGGACGCCGATGGCACTACCGGCGATGGCGTCGGCATTATGACGCAGCTTCCGTATGCCTTTTTTGAAAAAACAGCGCGGCAGGCGGGAAAACCGCTTCCGGAAGCGGGCGATTACGGCGTCGCCATGATCTTTTTTCCGCAGGATCCGCTCAAACGTATGCGCAGCCGAAAGCTGCTGGAGATGATCCTGTCGCGCGAAGGGCTGGGGCTGCTGTTCTGGCGGGAGGTGCCGGTCTGTCCGGAGATTCTGAGCGAAAAAGCGCGGAGCAGTATGCCTGCGATCGCACAGTGCTTTATCCGCCGCCCGGAAAAGACCGCGCGCGGCCTGGATTTTGACCGAAAACTGTATCTGGCCCGGCGCGAGTACGAGCATTCCGTCTCCGGCACCTACGTCGTATCGATGTCCAGCCGGACAATCGTATACAAGGGACTGTTTCTGGTCTGGCAGCTGCGGAAATTCTATCCGGATCTGCAGGACGCGGATTTTGCCTCTGCACTTGCGCTCGTGCATTCCCGCTTCTCCACCAACACCACGCCCTCTTGGAAGCGGGCGCATCCCAACCGCATCATTCTTCACAACGGCGAGATCAACACCATCCGCGGCAACATCAACCGAATGCTTGCCCGCGAGGAGACGATGGCCTCTCCGGTTCTGGGCGAGGAGATCGCCAGAGTCTATCCTGTCGTGGAGACGGACGGCTCTGATTCGTCCATGCTGGACAACACACTGGAATTTCTCATGTACAGCGGCATCGAGCTGCCAAAGGCCGTGATGCTGTGCATCCCGGAGCCGTGGGGACGGGATAAGAATATGTCCCGGGAAAAGCGCGATATGTTCCACTATTACGCCTCCATGATGGAGCCGTGGGACGGCCCGGCAGCCATCCTCTTCTCCGACGGCGAGCAGGTCGGCGCTGTGCTTGACCGCAACGGCCTGCGCCCGGCACGCTATCTGGTCACAAACGACGGCTATCTGATTCTGGCCTCAGAGGTCGGCGCGCTGCCGATCCCGCCGGAACGGATCGTCCGTAAATCCCGCCTGCAGCCGGGGAAAATGCTTCTGGTCGATACCCGGACCGGCACCGTTCTGGAAGACCGGGAACTCAAGCACCGTTACGCAGCGGAGCATCCCTATGGCGAGTGGCTCGATCAGGAGCTGCTGCAGCTGGCGGATATTCCGATTCCAAACCGGAAGGTTCCGGAATACACGGCGCTGGAGCGCAGCCGCCTGTATAAGATCTTCGGCTATACCTATGACGAGATCCACTCAGCCATATTGCCCATGGCGAAAAACGGCACGGAACCGACCGCCTCCATGGGGGCGGATATCCCGCTGGCCGTCCTGTCAGAAAAGCATCAGCCGCTGTTCTATTACTTCAAGCAGATGTTTGCGCAGGTCACGAACCCGCCGATCGACGCGCTGCGCGAGGCCATCGTTACTGACACGACCGTCTACGCAGGTTCCGACGGCAATCTTCTTTCCGACTGCGCGGAAAACTGCCGCGTCCTGCAGATCAACAATCCCGTTCTGACCAGCCGGGATCTCATGAAGATCGAAGGGCTTCATATGCCGGGACTTCAGGCGAAGAAGGTCTCGCTGCTGTATTATAAGAATGCCTCGCTTGCGCTTGCGCTCGACCGGCTGTTTGTCGCCTGTGATAAGGCGTATTACGCCGGGGCAAACATCCTCATCCTCTCCGACCGCGGTGTGGATGAGAACCACATCGCCATCCCGTCTTTGCTGGCAGTGTCCGCCGTGCAGCAGTATCTTGTCCGCACGAAAAAGCGCACGGCGATCTCCCTGATCCTTGAGAGCGCCGAGCCGCGCGACGTGCACCATTTCGCTACGCTCTTCGGCTACGGCGCAAGCGCGGTCAATCCCTATCTCGCACAGGACTGCATCGGCGAGCTCGTCGCCGAAGGGGCGCTCAACAAGGACTACTATGCCGCGGTCGATGCCTATGATCAGGCCATTCTGGACGGCGTGATGCGGATCGCATCCAAAATGGGCATTTCCAGTATGCAGTCGTATGAGGGCGCACAGATTTTTGAGGCCGTCGGCATCTGCAGGGATGTCGTGGACCGGTATTTCACAAACACGGTCAGCCGCGTCGGCGGCGTCGGCCTGCAGGAGATGAACGACGCTGTTGTCTGGCGGCATGACCGGGCGTTTGACCCGATGGATCTGACCGTCGATCTGACTGTTGATTCCTCCGGCTTCCACAAGCTCCGCTCCGGCGGCGATATGGAAGATCATATGTATAATCCGATGACCATCCTGACGCTGCAGAAGGCCGTCCGCACCGGTGATTTTGCGTGCTTCCGCAGGTACTCCGCCATGGTCGACGATGAATTGCTGCCGCATACGCTGCGCGGTCTGCTCGGATTCCGGTTTGACGAGACAAAGGCAATTCCGCTGGGCGAGGTCGAGCCAGCCTCCAGCATCGTCAAACGCTTCAAAACCGGCGCCATGTCCTACGGCTCCATCTCCGAAGAAGCGCACCGCTGCCTTGCCATTGCGATGAACCGCCTGGGCGGAAAGTCCAACTCCGGCGAGGGCGGGGAGGAACCCGCGAGACTCGGTACGGAGGAAAACTCCGCCATCAAGCAGGTCGCTTCAGGCCGGTTCGGCGTTACAAGCGAGTATCTTGTAAGTGCAAGCGAGATCCAGATCAAGCTGGCGCAGGGCGCCAAGCCCGGCGAGGGCGGCCATCTGCCCGGCAGCAAGGTCTGGCCGTGGATCGCGCGCACGCGGCATTCCACGCCCGGTGTGGCGCTCATCTCACCGCCGCCGCACCATGATATCTACTCGATTGAGGATCTGGCACAGCTGATCTACGATCTGAAATGCGCCAACGAAAACGCTGATATTTCCGTCAAGCTTGTCTCCGAGGCGGGCGTTGGTACCATTGCCGCAGGCGTTGCCAAGGCAGGCGCGCAGACGGTGCTCATTTCCGGCTATGACGGCGGAACCGGCGCGGCCCCGCGCAGTTCCATTTACAATGCCGGTCTTCCGTGGGAGCTTGGTCTGGCCGAAGCGCACCAGAGCCTCATTGCCAACGGTCTGCGCGGCCGTGTGCGCCTCGAAACAGACGGCAAGCTTATGACCGGCCGCGATGTGGCAATCGCCTGTATGCTCGGCGCGGAGGAGTTCGGATTTGCAACCGCGCCGCTGGTGTGCCTCGGCTGCGTCATGATGCGCGTGTGCAATCTTGATACCTGCCCGATGGGCATCGCGACCCAGAGGCCGGAGCTGCGGAAAAACTTCTGCGGCAAGCCGGAGTATGTCATGCACTTTATGGAGTTTGTCGCACAGGAGCTGCGCATGATCATGGCGAAGCTCGGCGTGCGCACGGTCGACGAGCTGGTCGGTCATACGGAGTATCTGCACATCCTGCCGCATCAGATCACGCAGCGCGCCGCGATGGTAGACGTCTCCGGCATTCTGGCCCGCTGCGGCGAGGAAAACTGCCATTATGATCCGGTACAGCGGTTCGATTTCAAGCTGGATACGACGCTGGATAAGCAGGTGCTTTTGCCGCTGCTTCCGAAAAAGGGAAAACCGGCTGGCCCAAAGCGCTGCACTGTTGATATTTCCTGTTCTGATCGTGCATTCGGCACGCTCTTCGGCGCGGAGATCACGCGCCGCTGGGGCAGCACGCTGGAGGATGATACTTATCAGATCCACTGCCGCGGCGGCGCCGGGCAGTCATTCGGCGCGTTTTTGCCGAAGGGCGTAACGCTTTCGCTCGAGGGCGACAGCAACGACTACTTCGGCAAGGGCCTTTCCGGCGGCAGACTGGTCGTCTTTGCGGATCGGGCCAGCACGTTTGAGCCTGCCGACAACGTCATCATCGGCAATGTCGCGCTCTACGGCGCAACGAGCGGCAGCGCCTTTATTTCCGGTATTGCGGGCGAACGCTTCTGCGTGCGCAACTCCGGCGCGACCGCCGTCGTGGAGGGCGTCGGCGACCACGGCTGTGAATATATGACGGGCGGCACGGTCGTCGTTCTGGGGCCTACCGGTCGGAACTTTGCCGCCGGGATGTCGGGCGGCGTTGCCTATGTGCTGGACCCGGAGCATAAGTTCTATCTGCGCGTCAACAAGGAGCTTGTCTCCGTCGAGGCCGTTACACAGAAGCAGGACATTTCCCGTCTCCGGGAGCTTCTGCAGCGCCATGTGGCGCTGACCGGCTCAAAAAAAGGCCGCGCCATTCTCGAACACTTCAACGAGCGGCTTGCGGATTTTAAAAAGATCATTCCGTATGACTACAGCCATATGCTGCAGCTGATCGGCCGGTATGAGGCAGCCGGTATGACGCGGGATGAGGCAGAACTTGAAGCGTTTTTGAAGCGGGGGGAATAAAGCCATGGGAAAACCGACTGGATTTCTGGATTATACGCGTGTTGACTGTCCGCTCCGCGACGCAGCAGCGCGCACAGGCGACTATGCGCCGGTCGAACTGCCGCTGTCTGAACGGAACCGCCGCCGGCAGTCCGGCCGCTGCATGGACTGCGGCGTGCCGTTCTGCCAGGCAGGCGCGTCATTTGAGGGCGTGCTGCTCGGCTGCCCGCTGCATAACCTGATCCCGGAGTGGAACGATCTTCTATGGAACGGAAATTATGAGGGTGCGCTACAGAGGCTGCTGAAGACAAGCCCCTTCCCGGAGTTTACAGGCCGGGTCTGCCCGGCGTTGTGTGAAAGAGCCTGCGTTTGCGGCCAGGTGTCCGAGCCGGTCACGATCCGGGAAAACGAGCTTTCCATCATCGAGTATGGCTTTGAAAACGACCTGATGCAGCCCATGCCGTCCGCTGCGCGTTCGGATAAAAAAATCGCGGTGATCGGCTCCGGCCCGGCCGGACTTTCCGCTGCTTACTATCTCAATCGCCGCGGCCATCATGTGACGGTTTTTGAAAAAGACCCGCTTCCGGGCGGGCTTCTGACCTATGGCATCCCGGAAATGAAGCTGCCGAAGCAGATCGTTGCCCGCCGCGTTTCGCTCATGGAGCGCGAGGGCGTCAGCTTCCGGACAAGCTGCCGTGTGGGGCAGCAGATCAGCCCGGAGGAACTGGCCGCACAGTTTGACCTTGTGATCTTCTGCTGCGGCGCGCAGCAGCCGCGGCCGCTGCCGTTTGCCGAAACGGCCGGTGTTTTCTACGCGCTCGATTATCTGCGCGCCTCGGCGCAGTCGCTGCTTGAAAAAACAGAACCCGCCGTAACGGCGTCCGGCAGGCAGGTCGTGCTGGTCGGTGCGGGCGACAGCGCTTCAGACTGCATCTCCGTTGCGCTGCGGCAGGGCTGCCGGTCCATCACGCAGCTGATCCGCAAGCCGCGCACGGAGCAGACAGAAAAACGCGACCATGCGCACGAGGAGGCGGAGGCTGTCTTCGGCGCGGATATCCGGCGCTATGAGACGCAGATCGAACGGCTTGTCTGCGGCGATGACGGCTCTGTAAACGCGGTGATCCTGCAGGGGAGCGGCGAACAGCTGCCCTGCGATCTGCTGCTGCTTGCCTCCGGCTTTTCCGGGTGTGAACCGGCGTCTGTGGATGCGTATGAGGCTGTCCGGAAGACCGGCGTGCCGGCCCTGACAGCAGGCGATATGGCGTCCGGCGCGTCGCTCGTTGTGCTGGCTATTGCCAGCGGCAAACAGGCCGCTGCGCAGGCGGACGCAAGTCTTATGGGCTACACCAATATTCTTTGAAC
>ERZ779896.1717-NODE-1717-length-17288-cov-3.369233_pt1 | contig 17288 bp, 13 predicted proteins | sample MGYA00511067_ERZ779896 | MGnify/ENA primary metagenome ERZ779896 (study PRJEB29588, sample SAMEA2161597) | human gut metagenome | biome: human gut; feature: human-associated habitat; material: faeces | place: Denmark | collected 2008/2010 ... | reverse complement strand
CGGGTGCCAACCCGATGGACCTGAAGCGCGGTATCGACAAGGCGGTGCTGAAGGTCGTGGAGTCGCTGCGCAAGCAGAGTCAGGAGGTCGGCACGGACTTCGCCAAGATCGAGCAGGTCGCCACCATTTCGGCCAACAACGACGAGACGATCGGCAAGCTGATCGCCGAGGCGATGGGCAAGGTGAACAAGGAGGGCGTCATCACCGTCGAGGAGGCCAAAGGCACCGAGACCCACGTGGAGGTGGTCGAAGGCATGCAGTTCGACCGCGGTTATATCTCGGCTTACTTTATGACCGATCCCGAAAAGATGGAGGCGCAGCTTGAAAAGCCTTACATCCTGATTACCGACAAGAAGGTTTCGACGATGAAGGAGCTGATGGGCGTGCTGGAGCCGGTGGCTCAGAGCGGCCGTTCGCTGCTGATCATTGCCGAGGACGTGGACGGCGAGGCTCTTTCGGCGCTCGTTGTCAACAAGCTGCGCGGCACGCTGAAAATCGCGGCCTGCAAGGCTCCGGGCTTCGGCGACCGCCGCAAGGAGATGCTCGAAGACATCGCCATCCTGACGGGTGCTACCGTGATCTCGACCGATAAGGGTATGAAGATCGAGGATGCCGACCTTTCGATGCTCGGAACGGCCGACAAGGTGACGCTCAACAAGGAGAACACCACGATCGTGGACGGCGCCGGCAAGAAGGAGGAGATCGCGGCCCGTGTGGCTCAGATCCGCGCTTCGATCGAGAAAGCCACGTCGGACTACGACAAGGAGAAGCTGCAGGAGCGTCTTGCCAAGCTCGCCGGAGGTGTCGCCGTGCTGTATGTGGGCGCCGCTACCGAGGTGGAGATGAAAGAGAAGAAAGACCGTGTGGACGACGCGCTGGCCGCAACCCGCGCCGCAGTCGAAGAGGGTATCGTTCCGGGTGGCGGTGTGGCATACATCCGCGCTACGGCGGCTCTCGAAGGCATGAAGGGCGACAACGAGGACCAGACGACGGGTATCCAGATCGTGAAACGTGCGATCGAGGAACCGCTGCGTCAGATCGTCGCCAATGCCGGCGGCGAAGGCTCGGTTGTCGTCAACAAGGTGAAGGAGGGCAAGGACGCCTTCGGTTACAACGCCCGCGACGACAAGTACGAGGACCTGCTGAAAGCCGGTATCATCGACCCGACGAAGGTGTCGCGCGTAGCGCTGGAGAACGCCGCGTCGATCGCCTCGATGTTCCTCACCACGGAGTGCGTGCTGGCCGAGAAGAAGTCCGACGCTCCCGCCGTGCCGGCGATGCCCGCAGGCGGTATGGGCGGCATGATGTAACGGACTCCCATTTATAAGCGGATATTTTCCGCACATCCCTCCAACGGGGCGAATGGAATGTACTCCGGTACTGTCTGTTCGTTTGAAAACAGGGTTGCAACTTTTTGAGTTGCAACCCTGTTTGTATTTGGCCGGAAATGGCCGGGAAGCGTTCGGAACTGCTGGTCGGACCGTGTAAATGCAAACCGTTGATAACGACGGGATGCCTCGCCTGCAAACAGAGCGCCTTCATCCCCAACTCCGCCACTGTTTCGGCCGTCTCGGGGAACGAAGCCGATTTTGCAGCGTTTCATGTCAGCGGTTCAGCCAATTTTTGAAAACTGTCAACCGCTCTTTGGAAACCGTTATTTTTTCCGAATACTCCGGCTCGGTATGTACGACCACGCTATTGTGAAAATACGGCTCAATCCTTTTGATGGCATGCACGTTTACGATCGTTTGGCGGTTCGTGCGGAAAAACTGCTTCGGATCGAGCTGTTCCATCAAGGCGTCCAGCCGCATGTCGAGCATGTAGGTTCGGTTTTCATACGTAACGGCGAACGTCTTGCGCTCCTCCGTATAGATGAACGCCACGTCATTGACATGTACGACATGCATTTCGCTGCCTTTGGAGATCAGAAAACGGGTGCGATATAATGAGGAGGGGGGGATTTTTAAGGACTTGCAATACATGCTGTATGGTTTGGTTCTGAATTCCGACTTGCCGTTGCGACAAACGCTCGAACTTGCCGATGGCTTCGGCCAGACGTTCTTCCCGGATCGGTTTGAGCAGATAGTCAATGCTGTTTACGGAGAATGCCCGCATGGCGTACTCGTCATACGCCGTCGTGAAAATGATCAGCCCGGTAGGTGCGACCGACTCCAGCAGCTCAAAGGCATCGCCGTTTTGAAGGTGGATGTCCAGAAATATGATATCGGGCTGCTCATTCCGGGAGAACCAGTTTGCGGCTCCGGAAACACTGCCGGGAAGAATCGTCACAAGCCATTCCGGACGCAATGCGGCGATCATTGAATTCAGCAGCCGTGCCGTCGGATATTCATCCTCGATGATTACAGCTTTAACTTCACTCATACAGCAAAGGAATCGTTACCTGAAACATTTTATCGTTCTTGTCGACACGGAGCGGCCCGCTGCACAGAATTTGCACGCGCGTGGCCAGGTTGTCCAACCCCCGTCCTGAAATCGTCTTGTTCTTGCGGGATCGCAATATGTTGGATACGCGCAACAGGGAACCGTCGCTGCTCGTATCAATATGAATCTTCATAGGCTCCTCTTCCGACATGTAGTTATGTTTGAAAATATTTTCCAGCAGCAATTGGAGCGTCAATGGCGGGACATAGGCGGACAGTGCTTCCGGCGGAAGTTCTATGCGAACCTGAATGCAGTTTCCGAGCCGTGTCTGAAATAAAAAGATATAGGCATCGAAAAAGCGCATCTCCTCTTGCAGGGTAACCCGCATTTTGTGCTGTTGATGAAGTACATACCGGTATATTTCCGAAAGGTTCTGCGTGAATTTCACGGCATTTTTCGGATCATATTCGATTTCAGAAATCAGAACGCTCAAACTGTTGAACAGAAAATGCGGGTCCAGTTGGTTCTGCATGGCCTGGTACTGCGCGATCTCCACATTTTTCCGCAGCTGCTGTTGTTCCTTGTAGAGATTGATCGCATTGCGGGTTACGTATTCGATAAAAATCAGACTGATCACGATCGTCTCGATAAACCAAAGCGTATAGAGCAGCACTCCGCCGCCAAGACTCAACACAAAAGGCTCCTGTTTGTCGAAAAGCCATCGGATGAATACAAAACTCAAATAATTGATGATCAGGATGATCAGCGCCATCAAATAGTACTGGGTCAGCAACCGGCGTTTTTTGGTATAGAAGAAATGCGGGGACCGTGAAAACATGCTGTGCAGATAGAGCAACCCGAATCCCCACAGATTGACAACGAAGACGGTCAGTGCGTAAGCGAGCGCAGTCGCAGGTATGATTTCACGATTGACGACCTGTGTCCCATATACTTGCACTAACAGATACAAAAATGAACCTAATGTCGAGAACAACAGCAGTAATAGAAAATTATGCTTCAGAATGTATTTATATGTGGGTTTCATTCATTTCAATTCGATCGCTACTGCAAATATAGCTCAAATAAATGGAAACAGGCCGGACTGTCGTTAAACAAGCCCGGCCTGCGGACAAGCGAAATCAGATCAGAGAGCGGCGCGGGTTCCATTCAAGATGTCGTCGGGAACAGCCTCGCAGCGGGTGTAGACGGAAATGTCCGAAAGGTCGTCTTTGACGATCCAGGTCATGCTCTCCTCCGTAAAACGGTCGATCCGGTAAATATGGTTCCAGAAACCGGAGGCGTGATCGTAAAGCCCGGTGATGGTATTGCCTTCATTCTCATCGTATTCCAGCGTGTAGATCCCCGTGAGGTGCCGGGACTTTCCGCTGTCGAAATTCTGATAGATCTCGAACGTATGTCCCTTGCTGTTCAATATCACGTAGAAATATAGCCCGTCCCTGATTTCCGAATTGTTCCATTGCGTCAGCTGCCACGTCCCGGCAACCTGCGAATAGACGATTTTATTCGGAGTGTCGTCTGTATAGGAATGATCCTCCTCGCACGAGCAGAAGCCACCGAGGACTGCGATCAGCATGACAAATCTAAATAGCGTTTTCATATAATATCAATTGTTTGTTTCTCTTTTCAATGTATTTCCAATCGAACTTCCAGCATGCGTTTCGACGGAGGACAGTCGAGTCCCTCGATCAGCACTTTTTCTTCTATGGAACCACTCCGGTCCGCAGGAATCAGGTTGCCGTGGACCGTTACGGCCAGATCCGCCGTGGCTCCGGGGGCGATTATTTCAGGTTCGGTCCGGAAAGCGATCCATTCGGGCAGCATTTCCGCCATGGCCTGCAACCGGAGGGGCTTTTCCCCGGCGTTCACGCATTCGATACGTTCGGTGCGGGTTTCATCGCGCGAGATCGTCCCGAACAGCACCTTCGACCGTTTGCTCCGCAGCTGCCCCATGATTGCCGGATAACCGCGGAACCGGCTTTGCGCTGTCACCTCTCCCGACAGCCGCAGCCGGGTTGAAGGATGGACCGACGACGCGTTTGTGTAGACAAAAACGTTTCGCAGGAATTTTCCCGACTGGCCTGCCGGCTTATAGATGACCGCGACCGTCCCCTGTCGGCCCGGCAATACCGGACTTCTGTCAAAATCCGCCACGGTGCAACCGCATGAAGTCGCTACATGGGTAATGACGAGCGGTTTGGTCCCTTCGTTGCGAAACCGGAATTCACAGCGGACGGGAGCGTCCGTTTCGGAAAGCCGAATGCCGTCTATCTCCTCCCGTTCGAAACGGAGGGCTTCATTCCGATCCAGCGGCGGGTTGGCGACCGAGTCGATCAGACGATCAATGGCAGCCAGATTCTGCGCCCCGCAGTCGTGAACCGCCAGGAATGCCAACAACGTTATGCAGAGACCCAAATGCATCGTTATCCCAACCGTTGTCATTGGCGGTTTTACGCACCGTGATATAGGCGGTCTGGCTTTCACCGGTATCCGACGTTACCGTGAACGAGGTCATCCCGACCCTCTTTCCCGTGACGGTCACCGTATGGCCGTTTACGGAGACTTCGGCGACGGACGAATCCTCGGAAACTGCCGTAAAGGCTGCCGTTTCTCCTCCGTCGAAACAGCGCATGACATCGATCCCCTGCGTGTTTCCGACGGCTATGTAGACATTTTGCAGCGTCAGCGCCCGGCCCTCCGACTCGACGTTTTTCAACAGCAGCGTCGCATCGGCCACGCCGGCTCCCATTTTTCCCCTGTAAGTTTTTCCGAGATCAATCTGTGTCGGACAGATGTCATGGATCGAAGACCAGCCGTAATTGTACAGCTTGGTTCCTGTCAGATGAGAGTCGATATCTCTTACGGAGCGGAGCAGCAGGTCGCGGAACTGACGGGAGTCGAAATGCTTGTGTAATTTCGCGGCATACGAGAGGCCGAGCGCCGCCCAACCCGACCCATGAGGACAGGCCACGTACCCTCCATATACCCGTAGTATTTCCCTTCGCTCACACGGGGAGGCAGCGTGGAGAGCACTCCGCCCCGCATACTCATGTGGTAGTCGGTATCTCCGCCCGGAGCCGTGATGTTGACCCCCGGGCCGTAATTGGAGTAGGTGGAGGGGGTGAAATCCGCAGCCATGGCGGATACGCAGACGTAATCCCTGTAAGCGCCCGGATAAGCGGCCATGGCCGCGAATTCGTTGCCGGAAGCGAAAATCACCACGCCTCCGTCGATCACGCCGTTGGGAGAGCCTGCATTGTAAATGAAATAGTCGAAAGCCTCTTTTTCCAACGGCTGCGCTTTTCCATAGGCTTCGTCGTTCCGGTATCCCAGAGCCGGATATTCGAGCGGGTTGGCCAATGCCGAGATATATCCCCAGCTGCATTGGAGAATGACCGCACCGTTATCGGCCGCATATTTGATCGCACGCACCTCGTTGGGAAGCGTGATGCCGTTTTGTCCGGAGAAGATCTGCAAAGACATGATCTTCACGCCATCCCCGTTCCCGGAGCCGCCGGCAATGCCGCAAACGCCCTTGCCGTTCTCATTGACGGCGGCGATCGTTCCGGCGACGTGTGTGCCATGTCCCGTATCCTCGGGATCATCCCAGGTTATGACCCCCGAATCGCGCGAAAAATTATACCCGTAGACATCGCCGGCGTAGCCGTTCCCGTCGTTATCTTTTCCCGATCGGTACACTTCGCCCTCGTTGACCCACATGTTGGCTTCGAGGTCCGGATGCGACCACATGACCCCTTCATCCATGACGGCAACGATGACCGATGCGTCGCCCCTGCATTTTTTCCACGCCTCGGCGCAGTTCACATCGGCGCCCCGGACCATATGGGCCATCTCTGCGCCGTCGGCAAACTCACCGTTGTTGGCGTAGTGCCATTGCAGGCCGCGTCCGGTCTGCTCATCCATGTCTGCGGGAATTGCGGGGTCTTCGGCATACGTCACCGCATGTGGCCGCCGTCCCGTATAGGAGCGTTTGATCTCCTTGCTGTACTCGATCTTCGCGAGTTCGCCTACCTGCGAAAGCTGGAGGGCAACCTCCTCGACATCGCGGTTCTCATCGAAACGGACGATGTACCAAAGGTGCAGTCCCTCTTTACGGGTGCGCTCCTCATAGCGGCTGTCCACCGGAAAGACCCGCTCCAATTCATAGCCGCCGATGATTTCCATCAGTTCGTCGACCGTCCGGATACCCGAGCGGGTCATCCGGCACATCCCGGCGGAACGGGTGATCGGGGCCTTGTCCAGCAGATCGGAAACCTCGGGACGGAATTTGATGAGCAGTTCGCCGCTCTGCGCCCCTTCGGGAGTGTTGACAATGGGAACCTCCGTACCATTCTGCGGCGTATTTTCCGCATATTCATCGGACTGCACGCATGCCGTCAACATACCGGCGGCCAGCGCACAGAGCAACATAGAAACATTTTTCATAGGTCGTTATTCTAATTTCGGGGATAAGCGTCGAAGTAATAGTCCGATGAATCGGGCACATTGTTGAATCCGTCCGGTTCGTTCTGCGAGAAAATTCCCTGGAAAGGCGTCCATTCCATCAGGTAGGGATGGTAAAGCACCCATTCCGGCAGCGCCCCGGAGAACTGGTTGTTGTTGATATGGAAAACTTTGGTGTTCGGAAGCACTTTCGGTTTGCCGACAAGCGTATACCCGGCGACGTTATTCGTACCGTTGGGCAGCTCTTTGTCGGTCCCGATCGTGGCGTCGACCTCTTCCTGTGAATATTTTGGCGCCGAGGCCATCGAAGGCAGCGAGCCGTTGAGTTTGTTATGCGACAGCGTGAGGTATTCGAGATTCTCCCATTGCAGCATCTTTTCAAACGAATTCGGATAGTCGAAACGGGTGGCCTCGTTGGACGAAAATTCGAGATATTTCAACTTCGGGAAATTCTCGGCCGTCAGAATGGCCGGTATCGTTGCGAAATTGTTATCGCCGAGATCCAGCTTTTCGAGATTCACGAGTTTCTTGAAACTGTCGTCGAGTTTCGTCAGCCCCAGCGAATACAAATCCAGGTATTTGAGCTGCGTCAGTTCGGCGATATACTCCCCGGAATTGAAACTCCACCTCCACGCGCTGGCATTCGTGCGAATGTGAATCTCCTCGGCTTTTTTCAAGAACTGGATTTCATACGGAATTCCCTCCTTGGCATAGAACATGCTGAAATTCACCACACGCACGCGGCCCCGTTTATCCTCGGTGAAACCCTCGTCGGTCGGTTCCCATAAAGTGACGCAGTGCCAGTGCTCCATCGACTCGCCTTCCTCGATGCCGGAATAATTCAGGCTGCGGGCGCAGCAGACGACAGCCAGCGAATCGCCTTCGCGGTTGTCCTGAATCTCTTCGGCCTCCTCCTGATTCACCGTCAACTCATCCTGACGCGCCAGTGTCTCTTCTTCGACGGGCAGGAACCGGACAAGCGCATCGCGGCTCCACGGGCGGGTATTGTTCTCCCAGTTGAAGCGCAGCTTCACGGTGCGGGGACGCGAACCGCGATCGAGTTCAAAATCATAGTCCGACACGTTCATCCATTGGACATCCTTGGGGATGTCGATTTTGAAACCGACATTGGCAGTCAGCTCCACATCGAATGTGCGTTTCCCGAACTCTCCATAGCTCGGCAGCGACACTTCGGTTGCGGAAAGAGCGATCATCTTTTCGAAGCCGGTCTGGATAACGCGCACGTCGATCGGTTCGGCCCCGTTGTCTGTCGTGAAACGGATGACTCCCTCGCGAATGTCGTCAGCCAGCAGCGTCGTGTCGATCCGGACCTGGCAGTCGATAGACCCCGTGCCGTTGGTCGGAGAAACAACGATCCATGGCTCTTCGGTATTTGCGGTCCAGGCTCCGCCGGACTCGATACGCAGACGCTCCGTACCACCGACGGCGTCGACGGTGATCTCCCGGCTGCTCACATTGAATCCGGTGTCTCCCGGCTCGTCCTCCTCGCAGGAGGCGAGAATGCATCCTGCGGCCAGCAACGCGAAAGCTATTTTCAATGAATATTTCATATACTTCGGAATTTTTGTGTGTTATCTGTTGAGAATGAGTCCGTCGTCGCATCCGCGAATGTCCTGGTCGGGATCATAGATCAGCCTGTACGACCCGGCCTTGATGTAGGGGCAGAGGTTCGACACATCGACCCTGATATTGGGATTGTCCCGGATTTCCAGCGTGTATATCAGACTGGACAGCCGGTCTGTAATCGTCCTGAGGTCGTTGGAGCCGAGATAGAGCGCACGCAGGCCGTACAGGCCCTGGCCGATGCCCGCCGGCCATTCGCGCATGCAGCGGTTGCCGTTCGCATCGCGCTGGTGGCGGAAGACGATGACATGCAGGTTCTGGTTGTTCACCGCATTGTAAGGGAAACGGCCGAAACGGTTGTAACTCAAATCGAGTCCGGTCATATAGGGGAAAGCCGTGCTTCCGAACTCGGCAGGCAGCTCTGTGAGCTTATTGTAGGACAGATCCAGCGTCGTGGTCATATGGACGTTCTTGCCCTCCAACGCCTCCTTGTCGACTTTCTCGATGCCGTTCCCCTGAAGTTGCAGATAGGTTGCGACCGATCCGGAAGGATAGAGTTCTTTGGGGAATTCGGTGAAGCGGTTGTGGGAAAGATTCAGGATCTCGGCCCGTACGCCCCGGTATGTGCCGTTATGCGTTCCGATCTTTTCAATCTTGTTGAACGAGAAATCAATCGTCTTCACACGGAACGTATACTCCGACGCGCTGAAAATGTCGGGAAACTCCGTAAACTCATTGTGCGAGAAATCAATCGTTTCCGTTTCGCTGTCTATGCCGATAAAGTAGCCCTTGTCATTCAGGGGCAATTCCGACAGACGGTTGTTGCGGGCATTGAACTGGGCGAAAGGCCGTCCTTCGTCGAACGCCGTTTCGAATGCCTCCACGCCGCAATCCATAATGTTCAGCGAGCTTAGACGCTTCATATTGTTCAGGTTCGGCACCGTACGGAGTTTCTGCACCGGGATCAACAGCAGTTGGAGCTTTTCGGCCGAAGGCCCGTTGTTCAGCCGCACCAGTCCGTCATGCATGGCCTGGGCGCTTACATTCTCGTTGCAGGCGAAGGTGAGCGAAATGAGTTTGGGAAGCGTGGCGATTCCCGCAGGCATGGTCGTCAAATGGGGGCAGTTGTAAATTTCAAGGTCCGTCAGAGACTCCAGGCCCGACAGATCATCGGGAAGAGTTTCGAACGGAGATGAAGCGATATACAACATCTGCAACTTTTTGAGCTGGTTGATCTCCTCGGGCAGCGACGTGATATAGTTTGAGTAGTGGGCCTCTTCGAAGCTTTTCGCCAATTCGCGCAACTCGCCCGCTGGCTCTTTCATCGGAATGTTGCTGAGTTTGAATGACAGCTGCAACTCTTCGGAAAAAAGGGAGAGGGGATCTCCATTCTGGACGAATGTTTCGGTAAATGAGCGGCGGAAAGCGTCAATGTCGGTTTCGGCCAGTTCGCAGAGACGCTCCGAAGCGCTCTTCCCGGAGCCGTTGCCTGCCGACTGTCCGGGGTCATAAACATGGGTGCCCAGTGAAAGCCGGCGCAATGCCGTCAGTTTTCCGATGGCCGCGGGCATAGCTCCCCTGGCGCCCGTGTTTTCGAAGCTCAGATACGCGATGCGGCCGCTTTCGCCATCGATCAGGATATTGGGCTGCGACAGCCAAAGATCCACGTCGCCGTTGAAGGACCATTGCACCTTGCTGGTCCAGTTCGGGCCGTCGAGAGCCTCCCAGATCTCTTTGAGGGCGAGCGCATCGGCAATATAACCCGACGTTACGTGCAGTGTCACGGGCACATCGGCGTCCGTCACACGATTGTCGCTGACTGTGAACGTGTTATTGCTGACATTGTTGCAGGTTTCATAGACCTTTTTGTTCCGGTCGAAATAAGTCTTGAAACCCACGACCTTGTAGTTTCCGGCCTTGAGCGAAACGATCGAATCGGTCTTGCAGACGCTGGTGTAGTATATTTCGTCCTCACCCTCGTTTTTCTTCCCGGTCATCTCATGTGTCGTTTTCAAGCCCTTGAATTCGGTCTTTTCGCCGGAAAGCTGATTCTCTACGGTAATGTCGGCGAACATGATGCTGTGGAACGGATGGCTGTCCGCCCCGTCGTTGCCGGCCCGGGTTTCCGGAAGTTCCGAGCTGTCTTTCGTAAGCTGGAACTTGACCCATCCGCGTTCAACGGTCTTCACCGCGAGGTTCTGCGATACGAGTCCGCCGGGAATGACCGTTATGGTTGCCGCCTCGTCGGGTTCATAAAGGAGTATGCTCCGGTCCTCGGCATCGTACAGCTCATAGCCGAGCAAAGCATAGCTGCCTGCGACAAGCTGGAATTTATCGCTTTTGAGTCCCCATTCCGCGCGGTCGGCCTCGACGGCCTCGACGACGACGGTCGGAGTCAGAATGTCGTTATTGCCGCTGCGGAGCGTGACCTTGATCTTGGCGGCATCGCGGAGGTATTCCAGGCGGTCGGAAGTTCGGGTGGCCGCTGCTGCGTCCCCCGTTCCGCAGGAGCCGCTTTTATAGAGCCAGAATTGGACGTATCCGTAATCCTGTTGAGGTGCTCCGGTATCATCGTCGGAACATCCGGCAGCCAACGCCGCACATGCGACGATGCAACTCCACCACCGGATAAAACATATTGTGAATTTCATAATCGAAACAGAATGCTTTTATTGTCAATAGTTATTTACGCTGCCGTCATTTCACTTTGTTGAAAATCAGTGCGATGCCAGGAACTCCCTGCTCTTTGTGCGCCTCGTCCCCATAGAAAAGCATACAGGCGACGCCCGTTTCTCCCACGGTCTTCATGTCCGCACTGAATCCTTTGACCGATTTCTTGTAGGGCTTGGGAAGGGCGACATCGGTTCCGGAAAGCCCGATGCGTCCCCAGTTGCCGGATTCGGGAATCAACTCATAAAGGTCATTCGGCCGGTAATCCCGGTCGAACCCGAGCGGACCGAATTTGAAAGGACCGGCGATGTCCTTCTCCGAGAAAGTATAGACATAGGTGCTGTTCTCCGGGGCATTGGGGAAACGATCCGCGGGCTTCGATCCATCCTGTCCGAGCGCCGACTCCGCATAGGGTACGAATTTGTCGAACGGCACCGACCCGCCGATGCCCCATGCGCCGGCAAATCCCTGCGGATCATCTTCCTGGACGACGGTGACGCCGTAGGGAGTCTTCGGAGTGCCGTTGGCCGTGAAATAGGTGTTGAAATCGGGATCGGCAGCCAGCTTTTCGGGCAGAACGAAGAGATAGGCTTCACGCAGCGCTTCGGGATTCATTCCGCCGCCCTTTACCTGATAGGAGATACCGCCTTTCCCGTCGTCCGTGACTTCCAGCCAGGACTTTCCGGTGACATCCTCCGCTTCGTTCCCATTCCGTTCGACGACGAAAGCCCTGTATTTCATGTCTCTCGCAAAAACGGAGCACGCTACGGACGTTTCCGTGCCGGGAGCGGCGGGGCCGCCCTGCATCTTGTATACGAATCCATCGGCCGAAAACGTCGTACTCGTGGCGGACCCGGGACCGAAAAAGAAGTCTTCATCGCCCATACCCGTATATTCCACGATGAATTCCTGCGGCTTGTTGCCGTCGATGTCGCTGATGACGATCTTGTCCTGCCGGGCATAAGGCAGCAACTCCACATCCGCGATTTTGATGGTCGTCGTCTTGAAATTGGGGTCCGTCGGTTCCGGCTTCCCCTCGGTGGCCGCCCCCTGGATCTTCTGCATCGTGAAACCCTCCGGCACGGAGAGCACCAGCCAGTCGAAATTCGCCGCAAAGCCGAGGTTCACGGAGGAGGAATTTCGGGTCTTATAGGTCAATGTCACCTTTTCGAGTTCGTTCAATTTGGCATTGACTCCATAGCCGGTTTTCTCGTACATCTTCGCTTCGGCCTGCCGGCCCGGGCGGGGGATTTCGAAAATCGGCTGCATTTTCGCCCCCATCGACATCATTATTTGCGCCGAGGCGGATTCGAATCCCAGATTCCGGTCCGTTACCCGGACGACGACTGCGGCGTCGCCGGCCTTGCCGGCAACCTGTGCGGTTTCAGCGCCGTCGTTGTCGAAGCGGCACCAGCTCTTGTCTATCGTCAGTTTCCAGTCGGCGTCGGCATGAAAAGTCAGTTCCTGCGCTTGGCCGACGGCGATCTCCACCGTTTGCATATCGGGGAAGACAGGGTCCTGCACTTTGTCGTCGTTGTCTGACGAACAGGCCGCCAGCAAGGCAAGTCCGACCAATGCGCATCCTTGCAAAAATCCGTTGATCTGCATATTGCTCATTTTTATCTGTTGTCTTTATTTGTAACTTTCAGCTTCGTCGTCCGAAATCCACTCGATGACGTTGACGAACGTACCGACCATATTGGTTCCCATCTCCGCAAATTCCTCGTCGGTCATGCCGTCGATTTTCAGTGTCAGATACTGAATGGCGGCTTTCTGGCAGGAGCTGAAAATATTGGGCGCTCCCTGTGCGTCTTCGGCAAGAATAAGCCCGTTGCCATAGATATAGCCGAAGGGAACGCGCGTGTCGGCGACAGCCTGCCTGCCTGCAAGTCTGAAAGCGGGGTTCAGCAGATTCGACGGGTCGAATTTCATCTTGACGTCGAAGCCGTCGTAAAGCAGTCCCTTGATAAGAATGGTGTTCTGTTCGCCCTCGACCATTTCGCAATGGGCCAGTTTGGTCGCCGACCCGCCGTATTTTTTAAGGAACGAGGAGGTTACCAGACAATAGCCCGTGAAATCGTGAATGTCGAAAGGACAGGACTTCTGCATGATGACCTTGGTTTCCAGGCCGTAGAGGTCCCATTCCACATCCTCCGTCGATACGAGCCGCAGGGCGAATCCCAGCGAATCCGATGCTTCGATATTGTCGTAGATGCCTTTTACGTAGATCTTGGCGGTACGTTCGCCGGCCTTGATGACCACCGATTCCGATTCAAGCGTATAATGGCGGCCATAGGAGGCATTGCTCGCTTGGGTGATGACTTCGACGCCGAATGTCCGGTCATAACCGCAGGTTTGCGTCGCTGCGATGTCCACGCCGAAAGGCTCCCCGGATTGCTGCACGGGATAGACGGAAAGCGTATCCGCAAAACCCACATACGAGGGTCCCGAATAGGTGATATGCTGTCCTTCGCACCCTGCAAGCGAAACGGCAGCCAGACAGGCGGAAGAAAAAATGATGAATAAACGTTTCATTGCATTCCCTTTGTTAAATTACTTGTTACTCTCGTTAGGCTGTATGTCCGAACCGGGGGATTCGAGTTCGTGCTGCGGGATCGGCCATACGAACAATGCGTTGTCGGCTTCGATCTTCAACGAACTTCCCTCCTTGACGGAACTGGTCTGGGGTTTGCGTTCGAAGCCCATGTGCCAGCGTTTGAGGTCTTGCAGGCGAAACCCTTCCATGTAGAGTTCGCGTACACGCTCTTCACTGATCGTCTTGAGCCACGTGTCCGGGTTGAGTGAAATCCCGCCGCTGCCCGAAAACCGGGCTGCACGCAGCGTTGAAAGGTCCTTGCCGGCTTTCGAATACTCGCCGTTGCGGCAGTAGGCCTCTGCGCGGATCAGATACTGTTCCGAAAGGCGGAACACCTTGGGCATATTGACATGCAGGATGCGGTTCGACAGGAACGTTGCATTTCCGTAATATTTCATCAGCAGCGGCCACTGCAAGCCGTGGGCATAACCGGTGGTCTTCGTTGCGAAGAACGACGAAAAGCGCAGGTCGCCGCTCGTGTAAAGGTCCAGCGCCCAGGCTGCCGGGACATAGTCGGGTTTGAAAGATACATAGTTGTAATTCAGAAACACCCGTCCCAGCGCCCCTCCGTAAGAGGTCGGCGTGAAGCCGACTTTCCAGATAATCTCCGAAGCGGCATCGTTGGTCCACATGTATTGGTAATAGGACTGCCCCGTGTTGCCGTTGGTCACCGTAGCGCTCGACAGTCCGAGATATTTGTCCTCTATTACTTTCGTCGAATACTCGATCGCCTTCTCCCAGTCCTGCATGTAGAGATAGGTGCGGGCATAGAGGGCGTTGACAAGGCTCGAGGTGAAATAGGGCGAGTTGTTCGTCTTTTCGACGTCGATATACTCCGCAGCCTTTTTCAGGTCGTCGAGCACGAACCGATAGGATTTTTCGAGCGAGGCCCGCGTCAGGAAACCGGGATTGTGATAGCTCTCGACGAGGACCACACCCAGTTCGTCGGCTGCGGTGTCGGGTTCGTAAGCCTTGCAGAAGAGCTTGATTAGCTCCGAGTAGGCCAGGGCGCGTGCGAAATGAACCTCGCCTTCAAGACCGTGAAGCGTTTCGAGGTCGCTGTCCTCGGTAAGCGTCGCACGCAGCCTCTCCACGTAATCGAAGAAAAAATTGCAGTCGCCGATCACCTTGTAGAGCGTTCCGTACACAGCCTCGACTTCCTTGTTCGTTGAAAGTATCTCCCAGCGCCATATGTCGCCGAAAGTATTCGTATAGCCATCCACGGCGTAAACCAAATCTGCCTGAATATCCGGGAGCAGCGTCAGATAGCCGCTGTAAAGCGCCGAAGACTTGAAATCGGAATAGATGCCGAGCACTGCCTGGTTCGCATCCATGAGCGTGCGAATCGCCTTGTCCTCGGGAATGGCGTCCTCCGGATATTTTTCCAGGCACGACGAAAGCACGAGGGTTGCAGCCGCCAGCGCAGCGAAGATTCTTATTTTCTGTATCATCGTTGTCATGTGTTTTTAGAAGGTGAGTTCGAGGCCGAAAGTGAACTGGCGCGACATGGGGTATTGCGCCGCGTAGATATTGAGGCTCGATTCGGGGTCAAGGCCCGAGAAGGGGGTTGCCGTGAAAAGATTCTGGCCTTGTACATACACTCGCGCCGCAGAGAAAAAACGGGTCTTTGCAAGCAATTCCCGCGGCAGGGCGTAGGCGAGCATCAGGTTTTTCAGCCGCAGGAACGAGGCGTCCTCCAACAGGTGCGTGTCGAGCTGCGGGCTTACGCCGTGGCGGGGGATATCCGTCACATCGCCCGGTTTTTTCCAGCGGTCGTAGAGCATGCGTTTCGACTGGTTGTAGGTATCGAACAGTCCGCCGCCTTCTTCGAAGTAGCGGTCGTTGTTCATCATCCAGCGGCCGGCCACCCACGAGAACTGTGCCGAGAGCGTCAGCCCTTTCCATGCGAGGCTCGTGCCGAAACCGCCCTGCCAGGGTGCGACGCAGCTCTTGCCGACCATCACTTTGTCCGACTCCCGGAATTCATTGGTGATCTCTCCGTTTTTGTCATACCACAGCGGATCGCCGTTCAGCGGATTGACGCCGGCGAAACGGTTCAGGAAAAACTCGCCGTGCGAATGGCCTACGACCAGTTTCGTTCCGGTGCTCGAAACGACATATTCATCCAGACCGTTATACAGTTCCCTGATTTCGTTGTGGTTGTATGAAACGTTGGCATTTACGTTCCAGGTGAAATCCTTCGTGCGAATCACGTCGGCATTGACGCTCAGCTCGACTCCCTTGTTGACCATGGCGCCTACATTGTCCCAGCGGTTGCCGTAGCCTCCGTCGGCATACGAGATGGGGACGGCCATCAGCATGTTCGTGGTCCTTTTGTAGTAAAATTCCGCATCGACGTTCAGACGGTTCCAGAACCCCAAATGCAGAGCGGCATTCGAAGTCCATGTCTTTTCCCACTCCAAATGCTCGTTGCCCTGCGAATAGGGACCGATACCGGCCTGTCCCAAATAGTCCTTGCCGCCGGAGACCAAAGCCAGATGCTCGTAATTGGGTATCGACGAGTTGCCCGAAGTGCCCGTGCTGACGGAGAGCTGTGCATTGGTCAGCCATTGCACATCGCGCAAAAACCGCTCGTTACGGGCATTCCACATGAAGCCCACAGATCCGAATGCCGCCCAACGGCCGTCAGCGCCGAAACGCGACGAACCGTCTCCGCGCACCGAAGCTTCGACAAAATAGCGGTTGTCGTAGCTGTATTCCCCGCGGCCGAAGAAAGAAAGGTAGGTGTAAGCCGTCGTACTGTTCGCCCACTTCGTGGCGCGTGTCGCGGAACTCACGTCGTAGAGCAGATCGTTGCTCTGACCTGCCGTCGAAACGCGGAATCCTTCGCTCCGGTAATTGACACCCTCCTGGCCGGCCATGAAATTGAACCGGTGCAGATTGTCGATGTCGAACTTGTAGCTGGCCGTATTGGTGATCGTGAAATTGAAGGCATCCGAAGAGTTGCGTGAGGCGCGGCCCTGTCCGTTGTTGGGCGCATAACTCGGCATGCTGAACGAACGCACCGTTCCGTGCGTATAGTCGATACTCAGCTGGGAACGGATCGTAAGACCTTCGACGGGGGCGATTTCGGCGAACACCGAAGAGATCACCTTGTATTTTTTCGATGTGTAGGGATTGTTCTCGCTCCATTCGAGCGGGTTTTCGCCAAACCCCTTCCACGATCCGTCGTTAATCGACGCCAGACTTCCGTCAGGCCGGTAGGGATTCCAGTAAGGAAGCATGAATCGGGCCGCGGCAATGGGCGTATTGATGGCGTACTCTCCGGACACCGATTCCGAGAACTCCTCATAGGCCAGCATCGTTTTGGTTCCCAGTTTGAGCCACTTGTTGGCCTGGGCTTCCAGGTTTGCACGGACATTGTAGCGGTCGAAATCCGAATCCGTAGTCGTTCCGTCCTGCGAATAGAAACCGCCCGAAACATAATAATTGATACGGTCCGTGGCGCCGCTGACCTGCAATTCGTAGCTCTGCAACGGGGCGAAATCGTTGAAAACCTCATCGAGCCAGTTGACGTTGATCTTTGAAAGTCTGTCGTACTCCTGTCCTTCGG
>ERZ779896.1711-NODE-1711-length-17312-cov-3.439358_pt1 | contig 17312 bp, 17 predicted proteins | sample MGYA00511067_ERZ779896 | MGnify/ENA primary metagenome ERZ779896 (study PRJEB29588, sample SAMEA2161597) | human gut metagenome | biome: human gut; feature: human-associated habitat; material: faeces | place: Denmark | collected 2008/2010 ... | reverse complement strand
GTTGCGTCTTTTATTTTATATTTTTCTTTTAAAACTTGCTCAAGAAAACTACTTGCATTTCTTCCTGCTAAATCCCTATCTAAATGTAAATGTATTTCATTTACATTAGGATTTTTTTCTAAAAAATTTACTAATGCTACTGGAATTTTTGATTTGTCCGGATCATATTTTGATGTATAAATTCCACCTAAAGATAGTAAGTTCTCATCTCTCCAATTTTTATTTTCTAAATTTAAAATAGTAGCAAATGATAATAAATCAATGCTACTTTCAAATAAATGAATTATATTGTTTTCTTTTTGTGCTTTTATTTTAAACGAATATTTCTTATTACTTCCTGTTGCTTCTCTCATAAATCTTTCTTCATTAGTTGCTCTGCAAAAAGCATATTTAGGTGTATTGTTTTCATCATAACCTACAAACACTACATTATGATTTTTTGATTCTTCATAAAGCAAATTATTATCAATACAGTATTGTATTATTTCTTGACTTATTCCTCGACTTAATAAATAATTTATTGCTCTCTCATTGTTTTCTGCTTTTAATGGTAAAATCAAATTTTTATTTTGATTTTTTTCTTGTTGTTTATAAATTGTAGGTGGCTGAATTTGTATATTTCCCATAACAGTTTTTACTGCTTCTACAAAATTATAATTTTTCACTTTCATCAAATAATCTATTGCACTCTTGCCTCCAACTTCCCTTGTAAACCAATACCAAAGTCCATTACTTATTTTTAGACTATCATGAGTTTTTGTTGTATAAGTTCCTTTGCATACTTCTACTAATTCATAGGGTTCATAATTCTTTAAATAAGTTAATAAATCAATTTTTCTTGCTTCAGCAACTACTTCTTGTGGAATTGGTAACATTTCTCACACCTACCTTTCTTTATGATTTTTGTGCTTTTGCTTAATAGCCTCGTCTTTATATTCTCTAAATTCTGTACCTTTGTAATCCTCATAGTCTAAAATATATTCTTGATTTGAATATTTATTTTGTGCAATATCAAATGCCTCATCTAGTGAATTAGCTTTTATTTCTACAACTTTTTGTAATTTTTCTTCAATTTCAATTTTAAATATTTTCTCCATTTTCAATTACCTCACTTTTTCTTTATTTTTTTGATAATCAGTTACCATTTTTTCTAATTTTTCATTAACATTATCTTCTAGTTGTTCCCATATATTTCCGTCTGAATGTTCCCAATAATCGTACAATTTTTCTACTACATTATCTGTTTTAAGTAATACTTTTATTTCTTGCCTACCTAACATTTTACCATCTAAAATATCTATTATTTGCTCTCTAAAATTTATTTTATAAGCCTCTTTTATTATTTCTTCTGGTTTATAATTTTTTATTAAATTTTGTTTGTAATTAAATTGTTCTTGTTCAACCTTTTTCATTAGCATTTCCTTTAAATCATCATAATTCATATAGTTTGTTCTACCTCCATTTTTATTTTTGTATAGTAGTTAATAAGTTTCTGTATTTTCTCCTCGTGCATTTCTTTTTCATACATTCGATCTTTTAGCCACTCATTTTTTCTATCTGGATTTATTTTTACTTTTTTAGGTATTGTTTTTCTATTTTTTGCAACTCTTTTATATTGCTTGACTTTTTTTATTTTTTCGACTTTTCTTACTTCTTTCATTGTATATTTTCTAGGTTTTATAATGATCTTAATATTATATTTGGGAAACTGAAGTCTTAATAAGTCTGTTATTTCTTTTTCTTTACTTATTTCTAATTTCGTTGATAAACATACTTTCATTGCTCTCCTTTCCAACAAAAAAAGAGAGATACTAGATCTTACTTTAATATCTCCCTCATTGTTTTATGCTACTTTTGTAATTTATCTCACATATTGTTTATTCCTTTGCTTTTCATAATCTTCAACTTCAATTTCGTCCTCATCATCTTCAATTATTTCACTACCAGTATTTTCTCCGATTTTTAGTTCTGCATTTACTTGTTTTAATCGTTTCAATGTTTCCTGTAATTCTTGTTCTTTTGAAAATGGTACTGCTACATTTTCTTCTGCTGTTTTTAATTGTTGTTGTAAGTTCTGTAGTTTACTTTCAGCTGTTGGTATTGCTTTCATAATTGCCTCTAGTGCGTTATTTATACGAGTTATCACGCCCAGCTTATCTGTTCCTAAAATAGCTCTATAAGTCTGTTTGTTTTGCAATGCAACTTGAAATACTTTAGCAAAAGAATTAAATTCTAAATACATTTTAAATCCTCTATAAGTTCCTATATAAATTCCTTTAGTATCATGTACTTGTTTACACATTTCAAGTATTTTTTCTCCTGCTTTTGCTTTTTCACTATATATTTTATTATCTAATTGCATTGGGCAAAAATCTGAATTTGCTGTATTTGATTTTAAAAACTCATTATCTTCTGTTAAGTTAGCAATTTCATGTTCACATTCTTTAATTTCTAATGGGTATTTTTTATTTATCATATCTTCTAATTCATATTTTTGACTTAGATAACTTTGTTTTAGCATTTTTAGTTTTTGTGATTTTGTTTCTAACTCGTTCTTTTCTCTAATAAGTGGATTTCCTGTTGCTATTGCTTTTATTTCTGCATAATCTAAGGTTTTTTCATCTACATCTTCTATACTTCTTTCTGGTGTTTTAGAAGTCATTATTTGTGAAATTGCTCTTTGCTTTTTCTCCACCATTTGATACATATATGCGTCAAAAGTTCCTTTTGTTACATACACATATTGATGTACTATTTCATTTTTATTGCCCTGTCTTACAAATCTTCCACCTCTTTGTGTTAAATCGCCGTGGACGATATGGACAATCCAAATCGTGATATGCAATTCCTAAATCCTGCACATTTGTTCCTGCACCCATTTTAAATGTACTACCTAATAATATTCTTATTTCTCCAGTACGAACTTTTGAAAACAATTCTTCTTTCTTTGTTTCTGTTGTTGCGTCATGAATAAAAGCTATTTCATTTTCTGGTATTCCCTTATCTATTAGTTTTTCCTTAATATCATTATATACATCCGTAAATAATTCTTCATTTTCTTCTATTACCTCTGTTTCTTCTGTTTGGTCTATTTCTTCAGTTAGTTCTTGTTCTTCTTGCTCATATACATCATCTTCATTTTGTTCCATAGTTATATTTACTGCTTTTTTAGGAGTAGATAAATCACAGAAAACAAGTTGTGTTAATTTCTTGTCAGCCGTTTCATTCCATACATTGTATATAATATTTACACTAGCATTAACTTTGCTTTTTTCATCATCTGGTAGCATACTGTTTATTATTCTTTGATCTAATGCTAATTTTCTTCCCTCATTTGTAATATTAAGCATATTGTCTTGATAAATACTTACTTGATGATTTCTTATTTTCTCTGCCCTTTCTCCTAATGATTTTACCATATCTTTTTGAATTTGAGTTGGCTCTACTTCGATTATATGCTTTTCCAGTTTTGGCACTGGTAAATTAAGAGTTTCTGCTGTTTGAATATCTGCAACTTCTCTAAACATAGCCATAAGTTCTGGAACATTATAAAATCTTGAAAAGCTAGTCTTAATTTTGAATTTGTTTCCGTTCTGGCAACAGTTCAACTGCCGATACTGTTTCTCCAAAGGTGCTTGCCCATGAATCGAAGTGTTGTAAGCCATTTTGCAATAATGTGTTGTATTGCAAATATCTTTGCATTGTATATAATTCTACCATGCTATTGGATATTGGTGTACCTGTTGCAAATATAACCCCTTTTCCACCTGTTATTTCGTCCATATACTGTGTTTTCATAAACATATCGGAACTTTTTTGTGCATCTCCAGTTGCTACTCCAGATACCCTTTTCATTTTACTTTGAAAAAATAAATTTTTATAGTAATGTGCCTCATCTACAAATAGTCTATCAACTCCGTAATTGTTCAAAAGTTATTACATCATCTTTTTTGTCTACATTATTTAATTTTTCTAACTTTGTTTTTAATGCTTTTGCTGTTAATTCTAATTGTCTTATAGAAAATCTTTCTCCTCTTTCTGCTTTTAATTCTTCAATTCCTACCATTATTTCAGCTATTTGTTTTTCTAAAAAGTGTCTTTGTCTTTCTACTGACATTGGTATTTTTTCAAATTGACTATGCCCTATAATAATAGCGTCAAAATCTCCTGTCGCTATTTTACTACAAAACTTCTTTCTATTATTTTTAGCAAAATCTTTTTTTGTTGTTACTAAAATATTAGCACTAGGGTATAATTGTAAAAATTCACTTGCAAATTGCTCTACAATATGATTTGGTACTACAAATAAACTTTTATTACATAAGCCTAATCGTTTACTTTCCATTGCTCCTGCTACCATTTCAAAAGTCTTACCTGCACCTACTTCGTGTGCAAGTAAAGTGTTTCCATGATACAAAATTCTTGCAATAGCATTCACTTGATGAGGTCTTAGTTTAATTTCTGGATTCATTCCATAAAAGTTTAAATGACTTCCGTCATACTCTCTATTACGAGTGCAATTAAATTTATCATTATAAATTCTTACTAATTCTTCTCGTCTATCTGGATCATTGAATATCCATTCATTAAACTTCATTTTTATTTCATCTTGTTTTGCTTGTGCCATTGCTGTTCTCTGTTTATCTAAAACTCTTATTTTTTCGCCGTTTTTATCGTAACTATCTTTATATACTTTTGTATTACTTAAATTTAAAATGTTCTCAATTATTCTAAAAGCATTTGTTCTTGAATCAAGTCCATAAGTATTGTTTGCTAATACATTTGATTTATTTTCTGATTTTCCTGTTACATTCCATTGTGTAGTATATTCAGAATAATGAACTTTAATTTTTCTTTGATGTTGCCAATCAACTTTTAATAGTTCATATATAAATTGCTCTATATATTTTTCTGGTATCCATGTTGCACCTAATCTTACTTCAATGTCACTTGCTTTTATATCTTCTGGTATTACTTTTTCTAACTCTCTTACATTAACCTCAAATTCTGGGTATTCTTTTGCATATAATTTTGCAATTTTTAGCTTTTCTTTTACATTACCACTTAAGTATTCATCTGCTGTTACATACTTTGACTCTCCTATATTTTTACCTGGAATTTCAAAAATTTGTCCCTCTAGTTCTTTTACAAGTTCACTTTCAGTTTTATCTGTAAGAGATTTCATATATTCTATATCAATTTTTGCTCTTTCAGATAGTGATAATATAAGAGCCTCATTTGCTGTATCTACCTTTGTTATTTCTTTTTTTGCCTTTATTGTTTTCTTTGTAAATATATCTGCTTTTCTTTCAAAATTACCTTTTGAGTCTAATACTTCTAATGAGCATAAAAGATAATAACTACTATCTTCAGAAAATGCTTGATTATTTCCCCTGCTATTTATTCTACCATAACGCCTTACAAAATTATCATATAGTGCATTAAGCCTTTTTTGTTCTTCATGTACTTCATATTCTGGCTCATCATCTACTTGTAGCTCTATTAAATGTCTAACGCAATCTCTTATTTGCACCATACTCTTAATACGATTTATTGTTGTTGCCGGTAGGTCTTTCTCATACATTCTACTGTTTTCTCTGTAATATACTTTATCGTCAATAACGGTATATGAGTAATTCTTAACACTTGGATCTGCTGGTATAGATTTTTCTTCATCATCTATTAACTCGTCTAGGTCAAATTCTTCTATTTGTGCTTGTAAATTTTCAATAGCATTTTGTAGCATATAATCTAAATCGCTACCCTCTATTGCTTTACATTTTGACTGTTCTCCACCAAATCTTGCACTATCCATTATCATTTGTCCCATAATCATTTCTGGATTATCAACAAAATATTTATTCATTCTTATTCCATCTTCGTTGACATCTATATTTACCCAGTCATCTTCTATATCTGTAATTTTATCTCTTTTCTTTAAAAAGATTATATCTGAGGTAACTTCTGTTCCTGCATTACCTTTAAAAGTATTATCTGGTAATCTTATCGCTCCTACTAACTCTGCCCTTTGTGATAAATATTTTCTAATAGAACTATTTTCTTTGTCCATTGTTCCTTTAGATGTTACAAATGCTACAATTCCACCTGGTCTAACCTTATCAAGTGTCTTTGCAAAAAAGTAATCATGTATAAAAAATTTATATTTATTATATCTACTATCATTTAGTGGAAATTCTCCGAAACGGTACATTACCAACTGCTACATCAAAAAAGTTGTCTGGTATATTTGTTTTTTCAAATGGTTGTACTGCTATTGTAGATTTTTGATATAGTTGCTGTGCTATTCTTCCAGAAATTGCGTCCTCCTCAACTCCATATAGCTGACAACTATTTTCTAATTCTTCTGGTAGCATACCTAAAAAATTACCAGTTCCGACAAGATGGCTCTAAAATATTTGCTTGCTTTAGTCCCATGTTTTCTAGTGCTTTATAAATATTTCTTATAACAAGTGGTGGTGTATAATATGCTGTCAAACTTGAGGCTTTTGCCTTTTTATATTCTTCATCTGTAAGCAAATTTTTTAATTCATTGTATTCTTCTGACCAACTATTGTTATCATTTTCAAATGCCGGTTTTAGTCCACCCCATCCAACATATTTTGATAATACTTGTTGTTCTTCTGGTGTTGCATATCTATCTTGTTCTTCGCATAATTTTAGTATTTTTATAGCCTCTATATTGTTTCTAAATCTTTCTTTTGGTGTTCCCACTCCTAATAAATCATTTGTAATTTTGAAATTGTTTCTTTCTTCAGTTGGTATTTCTGGGTGCAAGTCAAAGTATTCAATATTTCTGTTTCTGTTACTGCTTGTTATTTTTCTTGCAACTTCATCACTAACTGCATTTTCTTCTTGCTCTTGCTCTGGCTCTAGTTCTTCATGCTGTTCTATAATTTGTTCTTGTTCATTTTTTACTAATGCTCTGGCTAAGTGTTTAAAATAGTCAATAACATCTCCATTGTGGAAGTCAATTTTTACAAGCATATCTTTTATTTCAGCTTGTTCTTTTGGACTTGTAATTTTTATAGTTTCTACAATGTTTCCTATTTCAAAAATATGGAATGTTCCGTTTTCTTCTATCTCAAAAGTATCATCTAATGAAATTCCTTTTTCATCTATAAATGTATCTAGCCAATTATTAAATGATATATTCGCACTTTCTTTCGTTTCTTCTTGTTCTTGTATTTCTCTTTCTTCTTTTAAATAGTCATTTACAGGGTTTTCTGCAATTCTTTCTATTATATCGTTTATTACAACTGTTCTTTGGTCTAGTGGAAAATTAGTATCATATATTGACATTGTTTCATTGTTTACTGATATAACTGTAAAACTCTGCTCTCCAATATAGAAAACATCTCCTGCTTGAAAGTGATAATCATCAAAAAAAGAAGCATTGTCTGCTCCTTTTTTAATTTGCTGTTCCTCTATGCTAGTATTAGTTCTCTGATTACTATCTGTTCTGCTGTCGCTTGAATATTGTTCATGCGACCTACCCATTCCATCTGGTCTTGTGCTTTCAATTCTTCTGTTATCTTCTCTTCTTTCTTCATTTGTTCCACTATCTCTTGTATTCTGCTCTTCGCTGTCTGTTCTATTTCTACTAAGTGGTCTTTCAACTTGTTGCTTGTTAGAAGTATCTCGTACATTCCTGTTTTGTTCTCTTTTAGGTACTTCAATCTCATTCTGGCGAATCTGCCCAATTTCGTTTTGTGGCTCTTGCTCTCTGGTATTACCACCTCTGGTATTAGATAATTCTCTTTCTCTTTGTAGGTTATATTCATTCTCAACACTTCCTTTCAAATTGTTTATAATCTTATCATAAACTTGCTGTTTATTTTTATCAAATGTGTAATTTTGATTTTTTTCTTGCTTTTGCACATTTATAACTGTTTCAGATATTTCTAATAAAACTTCCTTTGAAAAATCTCTTGTTGCTGTTCCAAGTACAGTCATTGTTTCAAAAGTGTTAAAGTCTGTAATTTTTTCTAATTCTGCAATATTTATATAATCTTCTACTCTTATACCACATCTTGAAAATGTAAGTGCTACAGTGCTATACATTAGTAGTAATAAAAATGTATCTTCTAACTCTTTATCACTTAGTCCTTCCAATTTACTATTTGCTATAACAGGTTTTAATTGTTCTAAGTAATCTTGCATATTTTCAGCTACATGATTAAATACTGTTGACATTATAGCATAAGGTAAATTTTCTTTGCTTTCCATTTCTCCAAATTTATTCTCAAGTGCCTCTATAATATCATTATGATATTTTTCTTCTGCTGTCCACAATTTGAATTTTCTACCATACATATTGCTGTTAGTATCTGATACATCAAATACAAATCTTAGCCCTAGTTCTCCGTTTTTCTCAGTCATTAACGCAATACCTTTTGAGCCTTTATTGATCCATCTTTTTAATTTTTTATTCCATACTGTTGTTTCTGCTACTGCCGTTGCCTCTGGTTTTTGAGCATAAATAAGTATTTGTTCGTCAAATCTATATTTATAGTTATAACTTGCACTTTTTAAAAAGGACAGCCAATTTTCTTTATTTTTAGATACTTCTTGTATTGTTTCCAAATACAATTCGGTAATTTCTTGTTCTTTTCTTGTCAAAACTATTACCTCCCATCCTTTTAATTTTACTCTACTTCATCTCCTAGAAACAAAAACAAGGCTTTTTTATTTGCTCTAATTGCTTTCCTAAGGCTTATTATTGTTTTAATGTCTTTCATGGTGTAATTAGGTATTTTTTCCAAATCTTCAAAGGTCATATTCACTATTGCTTTTTCTGTATTTATTCCTGCTTCAGCAAGTCTTTCTATCATTTTTGAAATTTGATTTATATTATATTTTGCCATTGTTTCCTCTTTTCTAGCAAAAATGGTGGCTACTTCATGTGGCCACCATTTTACTTATAATTTATTCTTTGTCTTTAAATTTCTTTATTGCTATAACTACTAAGCCTATTATAGATAAAATTAAGCCTACTACTGCAAATGCAATTTTTCTTTCATCCCCGAGTTTTTGGAGTTTCATTTTTTACATTTTCAAATTCAAAGCTATATACTTCATCTGTTTTGCTTAGTTCTTTTCCATCTGCAAATACACCTTTGTCATTTATTTCTAACTTAACTACTTTATCTGATAAAATATAGTTATATGGTGCTTTCAATTCCTTTATATACCATGTACCGTAACGGATTTCATCAAACAATACAGTTGCATCCTCTACATTTGAATTAACTTCTTTTATTAACTTTGTGCATTGTTCATCTTCATATATTCCAAATGTAAATTTAGCATTGATTCTTTCTTTTGTTTCACTATCAATTTTAATTACTTTTATATCGGTTAAAATTGGTTTATCTTTCATATCTATTTTTTGTGTTTCTTTGTCTGTTGTTACATCAAACTCAATACTCTCAGCAATTTCAAATCCGTATGGGCTTGTGATTTCAATTAGTTTATAATGTTTATTTTCTTCTAGTCCACTAACTTTATGAGGCTCTTTGCCAGACACCCACTCGTCAATTACATTATCGTCCTCATCTACAACTTGTAATTTTGCTCCCTCAATTTCTTCGCCTGTAACTAAGTCTGTTTTTATTATCTCTATAACTTTATCTACCATTGTGATTTTTTGTGTTTCTTTATCTAGTGTTACTTCAAATTCAATGTCAGTTGCCTTAACGAATGTATCTACACAAATTTCCTCATGTAATGTGTATTTTTCGCCCTCTGTTAGTCCACTTACATTGTGTGGCTCTTTGCCAGATACCCATTCGTCCACTACATTATTGTCTTTATCTATTACTTGTAATGTTGCTCCTTCTATTTCTTCTCCTGCAATATCAGCTTTTGTAATTTCCACAATTTTATCTATCATTGTGATTTTTTGTGTTTCTTTATCTGTTGTTACTTCAAATTCAATATCTGTAGCTTTTACAAATGTGTCCACACAAATTTCTTCATGTAATGTATATTTTTCGCCTTCAGTTAAACCACTTATTTTGTGAGGTTCTTTTGTTGATACCCATTCATCTACTACATTATTGTCTTTATCTATTACTTGTAATGTTGCCCCCTCTATTTCTTCTCCTGCAATATCAGCCTTTGTAATTTCCACAATTTTATCTATCATTGTTACTTTTTGTACTTCTGCTGTATTTTCTACTATAAATTGAATATCAGTAGCCTTTACAAATGAGTCTGGAGCAATTTGTTCTCTTAGGGTATATTTTTTTCCTACTTTTAATCCCTCAATTTTGTGCGTTTTTTCACTAGATACCCAACTATCTATTACTTCGTTATTTTCGTCTATTACAGTTAATTTTGCACCAATTAACTCTTTTTCTCCTGTAATATCTGTCTTGCTAATTTCTATTTCTGTTGTTTTATTTTCAATGTCTTTTTCTACAATATATTCTTTTGTTATCGTATCTTTTTGTTCAAATATAATTTTGTGTTCTGTTTCATCCAATACTGCTCCGTCTACTGTTGTCAATTCCTTTAAATGATAGCGTCCCATTGGCAAGTCTGTAACTGTCAATGTTCCGTCAGCTTTTAGGTTATATTTTCCTACTACTTTTCCTTTTTCATATATAGTTGATCCATCTGCATAGTCAATTATTTTCTCATCTGTTACTAATTCAAAAGATATTTTTGTAAAATCAATATCTTTTATCATTGTTTTGTCAATATCTTCTCTTAATACTACTTTTTTATTTAGTTTTAGTGTTCCTGTTGGTTGTTCATTTTTAGCTGTTACAGTAATCCAAGCGTCAAGATCTTTATCATAATTTAATGTTGAATTTCTATTATCTACTCTAAATGTTAACTCTCCATCTAGTTGTACGAATCCTGTCGGAATTTTCACTTCAGATAGTTTATAACTTCCTGCCTCTAGCTTTGTTTCTGTTTTTGCCACACCTTCGCTGTCAGTTGTCCAAGATTTATAATATTTATCTCCTACTTTACATTCAACTTGTTCCCATTTCTTTGTATCTTCATTTTGTCTGTATAATTCAAAAGTTGCATTTGAATAAGTTACAAATTTTCCTGTCTTTTTATCTTGTTTTTGAAGTTTTAAATACGCTTCAAAAGGATAATCATTTGCTACAAGCTCTTTTATTGGTGTTTTACTATCTTTATCTATTGTTACATAGAATTGTTTTACTGTTTCTATTTCTGGAGATGGTGTGTAGGTTTCATTTACAGTATATTCGCCATAAGCCAACAAACCAGAAATGCCATGCCCATTACTTCCGGTTTTAAAAATCGAATATTCGTCTTTAGCAAATTCATTTAGATGTTTTTTGGCTTCATCAAAACTACCATAGAAATCAACATATTTTGAAAGTATTGCTGTAAATTCTGCTCCCTCTACAGTTTGTGCTACTTCATTACTATTAGAAGTTATCTTTATTACTTCAAAAGGTGCTTGTTCTACTTTATTTTTTACTATTCCACTTGTTTTTATAACTTTTGTATTGCTATCTTTGTATGAAAGAGTATAAGTATAAGTATTTGTGTCTTTTGTATAGCCATTTGGCACAATTGTTTCCTTTGAATAAAAATTACCCATTGGAAGACCTGTCAATTTATTTCCATTTACACTTATTTGTGCCGATGTAGTGTTATTTGTAATTTTAATACTTGCTACTCCACATTCGTTAAAAGTGAATTTTGCTATTTCATCATCTTTTGAAAAATATTTTACTGTACCTTTTTTATTATAAATATCAGAACTTGCATATAAAGTATATTCAGCTCCTTTTATGCTTGCATCCCCATGATGACTTGTTCCATCAACTCTATTTTGATTTCCTGTATCTATATCAATTTTTGTAATTTCTATTTCTCCTGTTGGTTCGTCATTAACTATTGCTTGTGTTGCTGTTTGATTAGGTTTTACTTCTACACTGTAAGTTTCTGTATTCAACAAATAGCCATACGGACTAGACTTTTCTTTTACAAAATAAGTGCCTTTCTTGATTTTCTCTAGTGTAATTTTTCCATTTGTTACTTCTACATCTCTATTAAATCCATTTGCACCTGTAACATTGAAAACAGCTCCCTCAACTAAATCTCCATTAGTATTTAGTTTGTTTAGCTCTAAATTTCCTAGAAGGTTTATTTTTAAATCCAAATTCATTGTTACTGGATCATTGTAGTGCATTGCATAAAGTTGATTTTGCACTCCCTCTTTAAATGAAAAATATATTGTTGAGTCATTATCTCTTGTTTCTTCTTTGATAATTCCCCAATTCTTCATCATTTCATCTGATATTCTGTATTCTTCTCTTTGACAGTCTTCATTAACTGTAATATTCATTGTATTTTCGCCTTTGTTATGCACAATTCTTATTCCTTCTGTTGTTACATCTACACTTGTATAATCTGCTAATACTCCGTTTGTATCAGTTATTGTTGTTGTTTCTCCTGCTTCTAATGTTATTGTTGTGCTACAAAAACTAGGCTTTTTTTGCATATTATCAATTTTATTGTTTATATCATTTTTAAATGCTATATATCTTCCTTGTACTGCTGAGTCTATAAATGTTGCACTAGATTGACCTAGTGTTTCCCATATATACTGTTGCGTAAAGACATACGCTTCTTTTACCCATATCATATCAGAAGCTAATATTCCACCATCTACAACATAACCACCATTATCTTTGTACCATCCAAAATAAGCAATTTTACAAGCTCTTTTAACAGTACTATTTGTTGGTGTATAATATTCTCCATTATAGCTTGTTCCAGTAGTAAAATCTACTCCATGCTCTGCACAAAAAACTGTCATTTTTTCTTTGGTGCTTGTATTTGTCAATCTTCTAATCAATACGCCTGTACTACCATTTTGGTTGTCTGTCGTCTTCATTCCAGAGGCATATTGCCCACCTGCCCAAGTTCCTGTTCCGGAAACAGCTAGAACTGGTTGTATTACACTAAATAGCGTTATAATTAAAAATATAGTTGCTAAAATTTTATCTATTTTTTTAGTTTTTAACATTAAAATTTCCTCCTTTAACCAAAAAAAGAACAAGCTATTTGCCTGTTCAATCTTTAATATTCTAATTTTTAGTAAAATAAATTTATAGTCCATTTATTACAATATGGACAACTAAATACTTCGTAACCACTTGGACAATTTTTATAGTAAGTTTCATTGTCTATTTCATAATTTGTCCATTTATCTCCCCACTCTTTTATTTTAGCATTATATACTGCCTCTGCCTCTGCTTTGGAAGCATACCAGTTATCATTTGAGTGCGTGCATTTTGGTACATTATTAGTATTTTTTTCTTGATCCATATTAGTATCAATAGTTTCTTTTTCATTGTTATTTGAATCTATATTTGTCTGTGTTTTACTATTTTTTTCATCATTTTTTATCTTATCTTGCTTTTCTTTTGTTTCCTGTATTCCACTATTTTTATCTTTCTGTTCTTCTTTTTGATTTGCAATATTTACCTTATTTTCATCTTTTGTTATGCTTTCGTCTTTTTCAACCACACTAACTACTTCATCAATTGTATCTTCTTGTATTTTTTCTATAACTTCATCTTGTTCTGTATTTTCTTGTACTGTATTTTCATTTTCAAAAACAGTAACTCTTTCTCCCTTTTCATTTACCTTACCATAGTAACTACAACTAGATATTATAAACATCATAAAAATTATTATTATCTTTTTCATAACTCTTTCCTCCCTTTCTAACTCTATTTTAAAAGATCTTTGTGAGTAAGACAAATGTACATTTTTTATTTTTTTTGATAATTTGTATATTCATATATATTCTTTTCAGTTAGTAAAGAGTAAGTATATAAGGGGTTTGTAAGGGGGAAATTTTTTTAAAAAATACTCCCACGATTTTTGAGCATAGTCCTAGCGTATCATTTCTTTTTTTCTTTCCTCCCTCTGATTATGCTCTTTTATGCATTTTATTATAAATTCTTCTGTTTGCTGTTCTGTTACTATTTCTTTTGGGAGTAGCTTTTGTATTCTTTCTGCTTTAATTTTTATTTTTTCAACTTGATTAGGTTTTTGTTCTCCCATTATTTCTTCAATTTTTTCTGTTGTCAATCTTCCTTCTTGACTTAATTTTTTCATATATTTAGCTTGTGCTTGAGAAGGTGTTGCATCATTAAATTGCATTAAGTTAAGTAATGCATATTGTTCATCCTCTTTTAAATATGACAGTTCAACGGCAGGGTTAAAAGCTATTTTCCCTGTATCAACCATTTCAAATAGTATTTCCTTTATTAAATTAGTTAATCTAATATATCTATATACGGTGTCCTTGCTATCTCCAAACTTCTTTCCTACTTTTTCAGCTGTGTTTTTAAACTTTGTCGCAAGTTGCGAAGAAGTTAAGTCTGTTCTTGCACCTTGTCTTTTTTCTGCTTCTAACCTCATTTTATAAGCAAATGCTTTTTCACTTGGTAGTATATGCTCCCTTTGATGGTTGCTATCTACCATTATTATAATTGCCTCATCATCATTATAATTTCTTATAATTGTTGGAATTTCATTCATTCCTGCTAATTTCCCTGCCATTTTTCTTCTATGACCTGCAATAATTTCATAATGCCCATTATTTTTTGGTCTTACTATAATTGGATGAATTATTCCTACTTTTTTTACTCTTTCTATTAAATCATCCATTTCCTCATCTTGTCTGACATGAAATGGATGATTTGGAAAATCGTCTAATTTTTCTATAGGTATTGGAATAACTTTTTCAATATTTAAAACATCTTTCCCGTTGTACTGGCTCAAAAATATCATCTAGTGTAGGCAACTTCATTTCTAGCTCGCTGTTTTTCAATTTTCAATACCTCCTTACAAAAATTATTGTAAGCAATAGCTGGCTTACTATCTTTATCATAAGTAAATAAACTTTTTCCTGCCATTGTCCCCTCTACTGCCTTTACTCCTTGTGGAATAATTGTGTCATAAATTTTTATTTTACTTCCATAATTATTTTTTAGTGTTTGCAATGTTGTCTTTCCTACCTTTGTTTGCATATCTGCAAGAGTAATTAAAACTCCATCAATCTTTAGATTAGGATTTATTCTATTGCGTACTTTATTTATAGTTTGAATTAGTTGTGTCATTCCTTTCGCTGATAAATAATGAGCTTGCACTGGAATAATTACACTATCACTACAAGCTAGTGCATTAAGTGTAATCATACTTAATGAAGGTCTGCAATCTATAATCACATAATCATATTTACCTTTTACTTGATCAATATAGCTTTTTAAAACATATTCCCTGCTCATAATATTAACAAGACCTACCTCTATTGTTTCCAAGTCTATATTAGATGGGACTAAATCTACTCCTTCATTATGGTGTAATATTGCCTCATTTTCTTCTAATGGAATATCTTTTATTACCTTATCAAGTACAGTTCCTATTGTTTTATCAAGTTCATCTGGATTTCTATATCCTAGACAAGTTGTTAAATCTCCTTGTGGATCTGCATCAATTAGCAATACCTTTTTACCATTATTCACAAGTCCCACACCTAAATTTAATGCCGTTGTAGTTTTTCCTACACCGTCCTTTTTGATTTGCAATGGCTATAACCTTTGTCTTTGACATTTTGCTACCTCCTTTCTTAAAATTTTAGTCATAAAAAATGACTATGTTCTCTTTCTGCTATGTAAAAAATCAATAAATTGTATTTCTACAACTCATTGATCTACTATCTTTTAACTTATACTTGTCTTTAATATTGTCGTAATCTTTTTGTCTGTTCTTCATTATTTAATTTTGATATTTTTATATTTTCTGTCTTTATCTTTCCATAAATAAATTGATACGGCATCATCTGTCATTAAATTTTTTTCATACATCTTTTTGCTCTTCTTTTTCTTAACATATAAAATAACAGGATTTATATTATCTAAAAAAAAAATATATCTTGCATTCCTCCAATTTTTTTATTTTTCAATTTCAAAAAAGCTTAATATATTAATATTTTATCGAGATTTGGGATAAGTCATTGAATAATCTTGGTCAAAATGACTAATTATCATATAATCTATTTTCTTAATTTTTCTGTCTAATAAATATGGTAATATTGTATTAGGACCTCCATCAATAAGGATATTCTTGTGATTTGGCGTAACTATTAATGTACTATCCCCTTGTCCTACATCTATAAAATAAATTTTTAAGTTATCTGGAAGTTTGTTAATTGAATTAAATATAATGACTAAAATTATTAATATGATTTTTAGCTTCTTAAGATATGGTCTTAATTTATATCTTAACAAATATAATGTGTTTTTGATTCTTCCTTGCGTTATATTACAGTTTCTTAGACTAAATACTTTATATAAATATCCTGTAATACTAACTATTAAATAATATAAAATAACTTGATAAATTTCTGGTGTTACAATTTTGAAATTTGCAATATTAATTTTTGAAATTAATATTATTCCATACAGTGGAATTTCTATTACTTTTGCAAAAGCCATTCCTGCTTGTATTGAAACCATAGATATTAAAATTTGAATAAAACCACCTATTACAATCGGTCCTATTATATAACTAAGTAATAAATTAGTTATTAAAAAACCTAATCCAGCAGTGTTAAAATATAGTATCATTACTGGTGCTATAACAATTTGGGCCGAAATTGATACTGATATTGTTGAAATAATTTTTTCACATTTTCTTTGAATTTTTAAATAAACGTATTTCCATCTTCGATTTTTTATTTTTATATTTTTAATTATTTTTTCAACGATTTTTTGAAAATATATTATTCCAATTGTTCCTCCATATGTTAATAAAAAGCTAGTACTTATTAAACTATACGGATTGTTAATTAATATTATCATTGTTGATATTGCAATATTATTTAATGTGTTGCTTTTTCTATATAATACAAATGCCATACATGTTAAAATTCCCATTATGCTTGCTCTTACAACAGATATGCTGAATCCTGTTATTATCATATATGCTACTAGTACAAGGCTTGATATAATTTTGCTTAGTTTTTTTCCTAACATTTTCTGTGTAGCAGTTGTTGCCATTAAAATGATATATGATATGTGTAATCCTGATACAGCTAAAACATGTGAAATATTACTATTTGCCAACTCTTCTTTTGTGTTTTCATCGATTTCTGTTGTATCACCTAACATTATTCCTAAAATTATTTTAGACATTTCTTCACTATATGTTATCTTTATATTCTCTTTAATTTTTAGAAATATTTTATTTGATATTTGCATTAATGTATTTGCCTGATT
>ERZ779896.1707-NODE-1707-length-17342-cov-2.535026_pt1 | contig 17342 bp, 12 predicted proteins | sample MGYA00511067_ERZ779896 | MGnify/ENA primary metagenome ERZ779896 (study PRJEB29588, sample SAMEA2161597) | human gut metagenome | biome: human gut; feature: human-associated habitat; material: faeces | place: Denmark | collected 2008/2010 ... | reverse complement strand
CCGCCGTCCGCTTTGATTTTTGCAATCGGATAATCTTCGGCGGACGGCTTTGCAAACCTGAATTCGGGCGCGCTGATCTCACCTGTGGCATCACCCATTTCGAGGTGCAGGCATAACGTCCCTTCGGCAGGCTCAATTACCGCCTCCGGCACTTCGGCAAACACCCCGTTGACGTTGCGAAAACCTTTTGCGATTTTCAGCTTTTTCGCCTCATCGTCATAACTTACGGCAAACGGGCCATCGTATGTGTCCGCCGAACCGTAATCGGTAGGCAGGTCGATGTTGATCCGCGCCGACGTTCCGACGCCGCTGATGCCCGCACACGGCGTCTTTACCGTATGAGAGCAACGCACGCGGATGTTATGCAGCGCGCTCCAGACTTTGAGCCAGCTCTCGCGCGATATCCAGACCACACTCATTGACCGGGACCTTTCCCAGGCGACGGCGGCGATCCGATCAACTGGATCAGCTCCCATTCCCCGTATTGCTGATACGAGATCGTGATGTTTGTCATGCCGTTGCCCTCATCGGCAAACGAGAGATTTGTCAACTGATATTTCCCGCCCGGAATGCTTGACCGGTCGGAGCCGGGAATGCGGAAATTCTTCACATTCTGAAAACCGGGTTTTTTATATTTTTCGAGATCATTTGCGCGGAAAGTTTCTGTGATGCATTTCTGCTGTCCGTTGATTTGCAGAATGGATCGCCGCATGATGAAACAATCCGCGAACGGCTGCCAGTTCGGGTAATACACCGAAAAGAGCGAAGTTCCCTGTGTTTCTGCAAATTGTTTCGCATAAGGATAACCGAGCTCCTCGGTAAAATCACTCGGCTGCGCGCCTCGTTCCTCGAAGCCGACCGAACCGCCTGTTCGAATAAACTTTGAGTCGGAAAAATCCGCAGGAGTCATAAGTCACCTCTAAGAGTTAAGAGTTAAGAGTTAAGAGTTAAATGAGAAGCAGGTCAAAGGGCGGCAGCCCTTTCCACCACTGACCACTAATCACTGATCACTGACCACTAGTTTTCTCTCGCAATCTTGCAATCTCGCAATCTCGCAATCTCGCACTATACCGTCTGGTTCGGCAGTCCGTATTTCAGGATTTCCTCAATTTTTTTCAGAACTGCTTCCATCGGCTGGTTCGCCTCTTTCGCAATCCGCAGCTGATCTTCCGCAGCTTTCAGCGCGGCGGAACGGTTTTTCAACTCATTCGCGCGTGCATTCCGCTCCTCGATTTCGCGCCGCCGGTCATACGCATTGAGCGACTTTTCGGCGTCATTGATGTAACTCTCGTTCATCTCTTTGTCCGCCATGAGCTTGCGTGCTTTATTCTGCGCATTCTGCATTTCCAGAATACGTGCCTGTTCCTCTTTCGTAAAGGTCACTTTTGCACCCTGATTATAGGCGTCGATCTTCTGGCGCAATACATTGTCCTTGCGTTCCTGCGCGATCTGCTCCGGCGTTTTGAGGATATCGTCCTCCAGTGTCGCGCCGAATTTACTGAGCATCTTTTCAGCAGATTCGATATCTTTCTGATACTTTGCAATCTCATCACGCCAGCCCTGAATTTTCTGTGTGACGAAATCGCGGTTCTGAGCATCCGCAAGATCGCGTCCGGACTTTGCGTTTTCTTTGCGCTCCTTTGCAATCCTGTGATTCAGATCACGCTCTTTTTCCGCGAGCTTGTTTTTTTCTTCCAGCTCTTTTTCCCGCTTTTCTTTTTCCTTTGCGGCAATAGCGTCCTGAGCTGCGGAACTTGCCGGTTTGTCTGCCGGTTTGTCGGCAGGCTTTTCCTGCGGCGGCTTTTTCTTTTTCGCTTCTTCCTCTTCAAGTTGCCGCTGCCGGGCGTCGATGGCGTTGATCTCATCAATAACCTTGTTTTTTTTCCTTTTCCAGCCTTCGAGGAATTTATATTCTTTGACATATTCTTCTTGGTCTTTTTTATACGCGGCATAGGCGGCTCTGCGGTCTGGCAGGACTTCCGATTCATCCCGGACATAACCGAACTCTTTGGCTCCGGCTTGGACGCGTTTTTCAAGGTCTTCAATGCGCTTTGCTTCTTTGGCCAGACCGATCAGCGCTTCGCGTCTTTTTTTCAAAGCGTCGGCGTTCATGTTTGAGACGTCGACCTTTTTCGGATTCATGTGCTCCTCAATTTCCTCGTCGCTCATTCCTTTTGCTTTGAGGAACAGGCGCGTAAATGCTTTTTCAAGCTGGAGCATATCGCCGATCCGCTTGCCGATTTCCCAACCGATAAACGCTGTTGCCGCGACTGCGCCGAAGTTTGCCGCAGCCATCTTTGCCGCTGCAAACGGCGACACCATGACTCCCTTCATGCCGCCCATGAAGTTGCGGAGTCCCGCCAGCGATTTACGGACTGTTCCGAACGCGCCTGCGGCGTTTGCCGCACTTTGCTGAGCCGCCGAGTCGATCTGTGCTGCGGCACGAACCATAAAGACAAGGCCGCCGCCGAGTTCCAGCAGGATCTGTTTTGCTTTCAAAATCAGCAAAAGACCTGCCGCCGACATGCCGAGCGAGGCGATTGTTTCACGGTTTGCGACGATAAACGCAACAAAATCTTTCAGTGCGGACGCGGTTTCTCCGATCAGTTTGCCCGCACCGGAAATCATCTGATCAAGCTCACCGGATTCACGCAGTTTGTCAATCTCGGCAAGCAGAGATTCAAGGGCGGCCGTCAGCGCCGGGATTGCCTCTTTGCCGATCGCCGTCCCGATTTTTTCCACTTCCGCCTGAAAGTTCGACCATGCGCCGAGCATGTTCTTGCTCTGCTTTTCCATGAGCCCGAAATATTTGCCGCCCTGACCGCCGAGAGACTGCAACGCCTCGTCCAGCAGGGCGAATGACAACTGCCCTTTTTCAGCCATTGCCATGACTTCCTGCGTCGACACTTTCAACATGGAGGCAAACGCCTGAATGATCGGCACGCCACGCTCCGCGAGCTGCATGAGTTCCTCGGTCTGCACCTTGCCTTTCGCAGCAGCTTTCGAATAAATGCTGGTAATCTCGAAAATCTTGTTTCCGGTTCCTGCGGAAATGTTGCCGAGCATTTCGAGTTTGCCGGTCAAACCGTCCACCGCTATCCCGATATTCAGGAGCGATTTGCCGCTCCGGATGATTTCCGGATTGTCGAACGGCGTCACATCCGCGAACCCGATCAGTTTCGCGATTGCCGCGCGTCCTTTTTCGGCGGAGCCGAGCATCACCTCAAACGCGGTTTCCGTCTGCTGCATTTCGCCGCCGAGCAGAATCACATCTTTGACAAGGTCTTTCACCCCGAGTCCGCCGATGGAAAGCGCTCCCAGGGAAAGAATCTGATTCCTGGCTTCCTGCACCGCCGCGCAGGTCTGGGCGCGGAACTCTCCCATCGCCCGCCGATGCTGTGAAACATCAGTCGTAAATCTTGTTCTGAAAGTTTGCATTTTGCGAAAACCGTTTTATATTTCTTTGTAAAGGAGGTTGTTATGAACAGTTGCGAACCGAAATTTTCTCTGATCTCATTCTTGTGGGGAGCATTCAAGCTGGCGATTATTCTCGCATTGCTTTCTATCATCCTGCCTTATACTTTCTTCGGCGAGATTTTCCGCGAGATCGTCAAACTGTTTCAGTAAGCCCGCGCCGTTTTTTTTCCGCATCCAGCTCCTCTTTGTGCAGTTCGGCGAACCTGCGCCAGAGTTTGATGCTTTTTTCATGCCGCCCGATCCCCTTGACGCCTGCGCGCCGCGCCGCCTGAACCATGTAGTAACTGACCGTGACAAACGGTATCTCCCACATCGCCTGATGCGGCGTAACGCCGGGAACGATGGAAGCGACCATCGCCGTGACCGCCGTCAGGAAGTCAAGGTCGAAGCATCCTTTTTTTTTGAACCGTTCTCCGGCAGCATGGAAAAGCCTCCCGCAAGCGCAAGATACGTGCCGATTTCGGATGCCGCATCCGCGATATGAAATGCTCCGAGCGACTCGGCAAACCGCATTGCGGCGGCGTCGAATTCTGCCTGCGCGTCCGCAACTCCTTTGAGCTGTTCGGCGACGATCAGCGCCACGTGCGGATATTTTTCCGCGTTAAATTGATTTTTAAGCCGATCCAGCGCCTCTTCCCGCCGCATCCAGCGCAGAATCGGGCTTACCGCCTTATCGCGCTCAGAGAACAGGTAAAGCGCCCGGAACACGTCCATATCGTCTATCTCGCGTTCAATGTCGCCATCGACAAACGGCGACTTGATCAATTCGAGCATGGCGATCACGGCGGCGGCAGGCGCGGCGTCTTCGGGAGCGTCCGCACTCTCCGCAGCTTTCTCATTCGTGAAATTATAAAGCATCTCGGCAAGGTTGAAACTCTGGAGAATCGGCTCTGTTTCCGCTTTTTTCGAGGCGCATTCGCCGCAAAGGTGAAACACCTTCTTCTCGCCGTTGATGATTTCCTGCACATGAATCGTGGCAGGATTCTTATTGCAGATCTGGCACAGCATGGAAACAGCTCCTTGTCAAAATTCAGAATGAAACGTTCACATCTCCACTGAGCGTGTGCGGCGGCGGGACAATAAAACAGCCGGAGGTGTTGTTCCAGTCACGGTCCCAACTGTTCAGCATCAGAGGATCGGTCGGGGGTCCCCACGGATTGACATCGACAATCAGAATTTTACCGCTGGCGGTAAAGTAGATGTCCATCGCGCAGTCGCGCATTTCCAGAATCGGAGCAATTTCATTCACGAATTTTTCAGCCTTGGACCAGTAGGCATCTTTCAGCTTCACCAGACGCCGGAAGTGGCGGATGAGCCAGTATTGGCTCATTGCCAGCAGTTTGCCTTCGCGGATGAAAAGCCGGTATTCACGGGTCACATCCATGCGGCGGAACGGGCGGACACAGATGCAGGAAACGGTTCCGGCGGCAGCGGCATTGCGCACTTTCGAACTCTCGGCAAGAACCGCCCATGCACTTTCCGCGGAACTTACCGCGCCGCGCTTCTTGAGAAAACGCTCCGTATCGGTGGGAGCGGCGGAATCCACGGAGACGAAACGCGAACCGCTGAAAGTTCTCAACGCAAGCTTCAATCTCGGAATCAGGGCGGCGACCACGGCTCCGGAAGTCTCGCCTGCGGCAAGAGCGGCGATTTCGGCATCTTTCAGGGTCAGGAACACAGCAGGAAAACTGTTCGAGGACAGCTTCGGATACCAATCCTGCATTCTGAAAAAGTCGTAGTTCTTTACAATGAATCCCATGCTTCACCTTCTTTCGTTAAAATATGTCTTCATCATCCTTTTTCGGCGGATTCAACTGCTTCTGAACACGGCTGAACACCACCAGATGATAAATGAAAAATGCAATGAAAAATACCGTCTGGAAACTCAGGAACGGAACTCCGATTCCGGAAAGCAGCGCGGCGATGATCAGCGGAGGAACCGCAGCATACAGAGTAATGACCAGAACCGTCCGGAAACTCATCCGGCGCTCCTGTGCGTTGGATGACCAGAAATACTGCGCCAGCGCAAAGAAGAAAACCGTAAAAACTCCCAGCATGGACATCCCGAAAAAAGCCATGCAGAATATCACGAAAGCCACACCGGAAATCATCTGCCCGGCAACAACAGACGGGTTGTCAACGGAATAACCGTCCGGCCAGAGAGACAGGTTTCCGATTTTCTCCCCTTTTTTCAAACTGAAACCGTCCGACAGATACGCGCCGAGCTCGGTTTTCGATTCCATGAGCCGCATCATCGGAATTTTCTTTGCCAGATCGCCGTCCGGCACCGAACTCATCACCATATATTGCTCATGTGCTGCATCCGGCATACTGCGGAACCACGTGATGATTGCGCGGTCCAGCAGGACAATCCCGCAATCGGAATCCCACTTTTTTACAGCATCCGCCTGAAACGTGCCGCCGGGAAAATAATCAAGCCGCATCATCGGATTCAAAATGTAGCTCTGTGCATGATCGGGATTTTTCAGGAGACGGATTCCCGCATCCTTTGAAATCTTCACTCCGCCGACCTGTTCGAAAAGGACATTGCAAACACGTTTGATCTCCCTGCCGATGAAATAAGAGTTCACTGCGGCAAGAGAGAAAGAAAGCAGAAAGATCAGCAGGACAAAATGAAAAAACGCGCGCCAGAGGGAACGGTTCATCAATTGCAGAAATACCGTCGTTCCGGTGCAGACTTGAAACACTGTCCTGAAAAAATTCATAGGCTAGGAAACCAGTCGTTTAATTGTATAATCTTTATTGCCGGACTTTCTGATGATCTTTTCCAGCTCCGGCAGCATCTCCTCGAAATCCGGCGATTTCACTCTCTGGACATACACCACGCCGTCCAGATGGTCAAGCTCATGCTGAATCGCACGGGCAAGAAGCCCGCCGCAGTCCAACTGAATCATCGGTCCGTCCAGAATCTGCGCCTTCAGCACGACCGAAACCGGACGCTCCACCGGAGCATAAACTTTCGGAACGCTCAGGCACCCCTCTTCACGGGTCTCCAGCGCTTTGGAAAAAGAAACGATCTCCGGATTGATGAGCACAACCGGCATCTTCGGGCAAAGTTCCATTTCACCCGGAGAAAGCGGCATAACAACATTGCCCGCCTTGTCCGTCGGCGGATCGACATGCAGAGCAACCATGCGCAGAGTCACACCGACCTGCGTTGCGGCAAGCCCGATTCCATCTTTTGCATACATCGTCTCAATCAGCTTTTTCCCGAACTCGCGGATTTCATCGTCAATTTTCTGAACCGGTTTCGCCTTCACATGCAGAACCCTGTCCCCGAGCGTCCTGACGGACATCACTTTCTTTTTGCCTATATTAAGCATCATTTCACCTCAAATTACTGTGCAGCCGGAAGCGCAAGCGTCTTTCTGATCCGGACCGCGCACGCCGCCGTCCCGATCACCGCCGCGGTTTCATACATACTGCCGCCGACCGTCACGCCGGTCACAGCGACACGCAACGGCTGATTGAGCTTGCACGCGCCCATGCCGTTCTCCTCCTCCACTTTGCGCAAAGCCGTCTCGACTTCGGCGTCCGTCATGGAGGGGCTCTTTTCAAAAAGATCGGCAAGCATGGCAAGCGCCTTGCGCGTCGTCTCGTCCGAAAGCAGTTTACGGAATCCTTTCGGATCGTATTCCAGTTCATCCGTAAAGAAGTATCTCCACGAATTCACATCCTGATACGTTTTCGTGCGCGACTGCATCAGAGCCGCCACCTTGCGGAAAAGTTCACGATCCGCATCGGCACGCCAATCCCAGCGGGCGGCAAAATCCCAAACCTCGGACTCGAATCTCTCAAAAGGCATCTCGGCAATATACATGCCATTCATATTCGCCAGTTTCACAAGGTCGAACTGCGCAGGAGAACGCTGGGCGCGGTCAATCGAAAAAGCCTCGATCAGCTCCTGCTTCGTCATTTTCTCGCGGTTGTCGCCGGGAGACCATCCCAGAAGTGAAAGATAATTGAACAACGCCTCCGGCAGGAAACCTTTCTCGCGGAAATCACCGACGAAAGCATCCCCGTCCCGCTTGCTGTAAGGTTTTCCGGCGGCGTTGACCAGCATCGGCAGATGCGCATAGGACGGCGGCGTGAAACCGAGTGCCTGAAACAGGAAAAGATGACGGTAGGTGTTCTCCACATGGTCGTCGCCGCGCACAATATGCGTCACCCGCTGTGTCACGTCGTCGCAGACATTCGCAAGGTGGAATACAGGGCTTCCGTCGCTGCGGATGATGATCAGATCCTTGATTCCGTCCAGCGGCTTCGCCAGTTCGCCTTTCACAAGGTCATTGTAAAAAGCTTCGCGGCGCGTAAACTCGAAAGCGGCGGCGCCTTCGATCACTTTCGGCTCGACAAGCCCTTCGATCTCTCTGATATTGGAGGAGTCCAGCGTGAAAATCACATTTCCGGCGGAATCGAAAACATTCAGATCCTTGAATCCGGCAAGGCCGCCGGCATTCTCAACGGTTTTGCCCTTGTGGTTGACTGTCGACCAGATCAGTCCGGCGCGTGAAACGGAGAAAACGGAACCGGGCGCAAGCTCGGTCCTGATGCGTCCGCACTGACGGACAAACGGATAAGAGTCGCACTCATACGGCAGACGGAACAGAACCGGAGATCCGTTCTGTCCGGGGTTCAGCTCGTAGGCGTAACCTTTGGCAATCAACTCGCGCGCCGCCTCCTTGTGATGCCCGCTCTGCGAGGTCTGATACATCACTTCCCCATCGTAGTCCAGACCGAGCCACTTCATGCATTCAAAAAGCGCATCGATCGCCTGTTTCGTGGAACGTTCGAGGTCCGTATCCTCAATGCGGAGAAGAAACTCCCCTCCGCAGTGCCGGGTGTAAAGCCAGTTGAAAATGGCGGTTCTGATGTTGCCGATGTGTACCTGCCCCGTGGGGGAAGGTGCGAATCTGGCTCTGAAATCCATGATGCTGCTCCTTGAAATAAAGTATGCGCAAAAGTTGTCCGAACCTTTGCGCCGCTGGAAAATAATATAACTACAGTTTGACAATCAGGCCCCGCAGGAGTTCCCCTCCGGAGCCGTCTGCACGGTAAAAACAATCAATATTCACCCGTTGCCGCGGTAAGCTGTGCTTTGGCGTTATGCATGTTGATGACATAGGTCGCCAGAGAAGTCTCGGCATTGACGAGGTCGCGCTGAGCTTCATTCAAACGGGTCAGCTCGGTATTGCCGGCGCGGTATTCCTCCTCCACAAGGTCACGGATTTTCCGGTAAAGCTCCAGGCTTTTCTGTGAAATCTTGACCTGCTTCAGGCATGTCAGATAATTATCATATGCGGTTCTGACTTCGGCAACCACGGTAATCCAGGTATTTGCCAGAGAGTAGTCACTCTGCAGCATTGCCGCCTGATAATTTCTCATCGTGAAAAACGTCTTGCCGCCGCTGAACAATTCCCAGGAGACATTGCCCCCGTAGTTGAAGTTGAAAGACTCATACTTCTGAGTGTTGCTTCCGCCTTTACTGCGCAGTTCAGACCCGTCGTAAGCTTTGGTGCGTGTCTGCCCCACGGTATAACCGACACTGGCATTGAAAGAAACCGTCGGGCCGAACGAACAGATCGATCCCCAGTAATTGTATTTGGCGACTTCCAGAGCCTCGCGGTAGGCTTTGAGGTCGGGACGGTTCGCCAGCGCGGTATCAAGGTAAACGGCAAGAGTGGAAAGCACTTCTCCGTCGGGAGACGGCACTCCGGGGAACTGGATTTCTTCAGGAATCGTTCCTTCGGTCAGCCCCATCAGTTGCGCCAGAGCGTATTTGGAGGCGGCAAGCTGATACTGTGCCGCATACAAATCAGACTCTGCGGAGTTGTAATATGCCTTGAAGTTGAGCACGTCGCTCAGGGGAACCGCGCCGACTTCGAACTTCAATTCATTTTCTTTCAACTGCGAGTTCTGGAACTTCATGTTTTCCTGAGCGATCTTTATCTGGGCTTTCGCAAGAAGGATGTCATTGTAAGTATAGGCGACAGTCCTGATGAGGATACGTCTCGCATCCAGTTCCAGCGCTTCGCTCTGTTTCCAGTTGTGCCGCGCGGCAAGGAGGTTCATTTCTCTCACGAAAGAGTCGAACAGCAGCCAGTTCGCGCTGGCGCTCGGCGTATTTTCAAAGGTTCTGGAACCGTTCTGCGTGATGCCGTACACATTGTTCGGTTCATTGAAGCTCTGCTGAATCGAATAACCGGCGGTAATGGTGGGCATGTAAGGAGCAAACGCCGCATAATATGCCGCGCGCGCTCCGACAACCGCGAAATACTTCGTTTTGAAGTCGGGGTTGTTCTGGACGGCGAGGTTCTGAGCGTCTTCCAGCGTCAGAAGCTTCTGTGTAATATCCAGCTTCTGGTGTTCCGCGCCGGGAATACTTGTGAAAGCGCTTCTGGAGACCGCCACCGGCGGTTTCGGGTAAGAGGTGCACCCTGCGAGGATAACGAGCCCCGACAGAGCAAATGCTGCTGCAATCCGTTTCTTGTCCATTTCGTAAAAATCCTTTAGCCTGTTTATAAAAAGCCCTACGACCTGCTGTTTTGCTACCCATCTATTTATAAAGAGGGTATTATACACTTATTTTTGCGTTAATTCAAACCTGATAACCCTCTGAAATGCTTTTTTTATTAAATTATTTTACTCCTGAAATAAAATTCTCATCCATTTTTCTTCTGAAAACATAAAAAATCCGGGGAACAATCCAATACGCTGTTCCCCGGATTTTTCGATCCTTTATTGATATCAAAGATTTTTAAATAATTGTCACAGGAATTATTCCAAAAGGAGCCAAATAGATTTCCAGGCCGGAAGCTCCAGTTTCAAACAGTCAGTGTCTTTTGCAATGATTTCTCCTGTCATTGCATTCCTGACAAATCTCGCTTTTCCCGGCAACTGAATGTTATAAACACCGCTTACGCATGAATGAAGACTCAAGAAAGAAGAATTCACCTCACAAAGCACACCGGGACGCGTCACAGTGTAGCACCCAGCTTCTTTTGCGAGATTATGAAGCAGTTCAGCATCCAGTCCTCCGGGAGCGGCACAAAAGACACTGGTCCAGTCACGAAAGCGTTTTACCCCCAAAGCCGCTTTTCCATCATTGAAACGCCCTAGAATTAAAGCATCTTTATCATCAATTTCAAAGCAGGGAATAAAGAAACGGGAGTATTGAGAATTACGAAGATCATAATATCTGCGCTGAGTATCCGCCACCCCCATGTTAAGAGGAAGCCCTCTGCTTAAGCTATCATTGAATTCAGATTTCCGGACTTCATAATTTCTCGGCTTATCATTATAAACCAGATGAAAATTGGTAAGCTTTTCTGTCAGTTCCGGTCTGAAGGCATGTTCCGTCAACATTCCGGTAGAATGAATCCAAACGATGACATTGCCGTTTTTCTTCAGGTTCCGTTCAATGAAATCTCGCTCCGAAGCCTGAAGCATATGAGCATTCATGAATATGAAGATTTTATGTTTCCTGTAATTATCCCCGGCAATCAAGTCATCAAGAAAATAGGCTGCCATCGGCACACCGGAACGACGCAGGCCATAAGCCATAACATCAAGCAAATGGGAAGCCCAGTTCCCCCTGAAATGAGAAAAAGGAATATCGTAGAAGATACTTTTCTGATGATATACCAACGCCACATCCGGAACAAAGGAATCCTTATCATTGCGTTGTGCAACGATATCTGAAACTTCACGAACTTTTCCGATTACCTTTACTGCTTCGGGATGCCGATAGGAATTTGAGCCGATATCGTAATACCAATACCCGTGTCCATTTGCAATCTGGCGTCCGGCATCTTTCATCACCTGTGTCTGAAACTGCCGCTTTGAATAAGGAACGCCTATCCACATATCCTGAACTTCGTTATAAATGCAACGCATCCAGTTTCGGGTATCCAGTTCGGCAATGACAAGCTTTCCGTGCCGCAAAAATGAATCTGCCACCATATTCAAACCTCCAGACAACCCTGGAAGGCGGTTACAGTAAGAAGGCTGCGGAACAAAGGCATCATAATCTGTTTTAAAGAATTCAGTAAAATTTTTCATCCAGCCTCCTCCCATACAGTAAGTCATAGCAATCTTGTCTTTGCCGAACTCCTCTTTGAATATTCTGGCAAAGCGGGCGGAATTCTGCCAGATACGCGCCTCTCTGAATTCCCTGTAATCAATATAGTTGCGGTATTTTGCCGGATCGAACAGAATTCTGCCGTGTAATTCTTTTGCATCAATTACCGGGATCTCCGCTGTTTCAATACGTACCCCGGGCCTATTCCATGCTTTTGCCAGACAATCATCCTTACCGTACAAATCCCGCAGATAACGCCGCCAGGCCGCAAGCGCGGGTTTGCTGTAATCATCACGATGGATCATAAACTGTCCGTCATGCCCTCCGGCAATAAAAACGCCGGCGATTGCCTTACTGTAAGGTTTTTTCTTCAATTCCCGAAAAATATTGCGCACTGTATCTTCTGCAAGGCTCCATGCCTTGTCTGAATATTGTGACGGCCAATAGAAATAAGAGGAATCAGGAAGTTTGCCGAATCCCCGGAGATGCACATTGTTGCCATACCCCTTTTGTCCTTTGGCATCAATCCATGCCTCCTCGGGATTCTTATCAACAAAATTGCGCGGCAGCATCACCGAGACCCCTAATATAAACGTAGCGTCCGGAGCCCTGCGGATCGCATTTTCGACACCGGAAAAAATCATGTCCCAATTAATTTCTTTTCCATTCCACGGAGTTCCGAATGGCGGATAGTTCAGACGTTCATCCAGTCTGATATTCGCCAAATGCAACTTGACTCCACCATGGCGGTACATATAATTGCAATCTCCTCCATAGTTGTCTGCTTTGTACAAAACCGGAGAAATCTTTGTCCCATTGAGAAGCAGAGAGAGTTTCCGATTCTTTTCTCTTACGACTGCAGCGGTTGCGCAAGGACGCCCGGATATGATCTTTTCCGCATCTTCCAATGTATAGACAGACTGAATAACGGACGGTCCGGCTTCATGGACTTTGAAAGGAGTCGCCGGAAACTGAACATTATCAATCCAGACCGTCAACGGATTGCCGTAAATTATGATGGCAGGATAAAGCTCATAATCCCGTTTCTTCGGCTTGAACATAATACATCTTCTGGACCATGCGTGCGAAGGCGTATTGCGTATCCGGCTCTGGCTCTCGATCCCCCATCCCCTGTTCAAAGAGGGATCATCATTCAGCATATCTCCCTGCGCTGTAATAAAACGAGGCAAAAGCAAAGTATTGTAAGAGGCATTGACAGTTCTGAAAAAGAAACGAAATGTCAATGGTGACAGTATCTTTTTGTCTGCCGCCGGTATGGTCACAGGCATTTTACTGCGAAGAATGATATAACCTTTCCCATTGTCTTTTGTAATTTTAAGCGACTGTTCGCCCCTGTAGCAAACATTCGGATCAATCTCGTAAGAACCAGTCGCCCCATCCTTGAACTCGACAGTCCACCCGATCAGTTTTTTCCCCTCCGCACCTTCAAAATCACCGTCAGGAAGTAGCGAGGCATTGGTCAAGGCGACAGGGGGAGATGCCCACTCCACGGCATCTTCCAGCTCCGTGGGAACGCCATTTTTCATAGCGCGGATGCTGGTTCCAAGCGTCAACCGGGCACGATGGTTTCCTCCCAGCAGGATTCTCCTGATTGTATTATATGCCGCACTGCCCATACAGCATAATGCGCGGGCGGCATGAACACGAACAGGTTCACTGGAATCGTTCAGTAACGTTTCCGCCAGATACTCCCGCGCAGGAAGCGCTTTGCTTCCCAAATCCCCCAGCTTATAACATGCCCGGTTGCGCACAGTCGGCGACGGATCCGCAAGCGCAGCCAGAGGCAGTTCATAATCAGAACTCTGCAAAATGCGGCTGATCTTTTCTCCATCTGAAAGCAACTTGAACTCCGGCGGCAGAACGGGCGGTGCAGGCTGTACCGTCTGGCAACTGATCCGGGAAATATCCAGTTCTCCATGAACAATAAGCAGAACGGCAGTATTGTCAATGGACAATGGAATCTGCGATGACGGCATGATCAGACATTTCCTCTGCTTCCCTCCATCAAACACCAGCGTCTGCGCAGCCTTGACGGTACGGAGATATTTTCCTTTGGCATCATAACAGAAAAAGCCGAAAACAACACTCCCTTTCCCAGATGCATCAATCATCAGCTTACAGTCCGAATCACTGATCTGTCTGCGCATAATCCGATAATTTCTCGACTGAATACGCAATCCCTCACCCTCTGTTTTGACACTTAAAAGACCAGTCTCTGAAGAAAAAGATACTTTGCCCCCTCCTCCTTTGTATGACGCAACTGTCCAGAAGCGGGGAAAAGTCTGCCCGGAAAAGCAAATGCGGTTCTTTTCAAAATGCTTTCTCAAAGAAGAATCCAAACGGACGGACTCCCTGAATTCCGGATTGAAGAAGACTTCTTTCGCTTGAATCACAGAACATCCGAAAAGACAAATTAACAGCAACAGTAACAATCTCATATTTTAATTGTTCCTTTCCTCTTTTATCTGATTTTTTTATAAGTTTCTCTCTAAGGTCATCCCTAAAACACTGCCGCAGAGCATTCATCCCCGGAAAGCACAAAGCAAACAGGAAAAAATCAGTAATCACCCCAGGCATCTTTCCATAGGGGATGACCTGATTTAATATGATTGATATGCTGCACGTAGATCTGCCCCGCATGTCCGTCAACATGGGAAATAATTCCATCTCCGGAATAGGGATTGAAGGCATTTCTTCCATGACGAGGATCCGTCCAGGTACTCCCCCAAGCCAAACTGCTTCCTTTCCATTTTCCGGGACTTTTTTCAGTATCCGCATTGATTGAATCGACTAGAAGAATCGTATGGGAAGGTCGCTTGATCAGCGATGGCATACTCCTGTAATGGCTATCGGATGTAATGCAGGTGTTATAACCGTATGTGCCATAATTTCCCAAGGGAGAGGTTATAAACTTGCGGATGCTTGCCGCCGGACAAACCATAACCTCCATGCGTCTATTGAAGTATGTGACATAGAAATAATTAAACCATGAGTCCGCTCCGATATAATTGGACGGCAGCGAAGGAAAACCATTGCGCATGGGAAAACGGTTGTAATCGTTCACATAAGACGCTATTTGCAGTCCGATCTGCTTATGATTGCTCATACATTTTATTGAATAAGCCTTGGCACGTGCCATCCCTAAAGCCGGTAAAAGCATGGCTGCAAGAATCGCGATGATCGCAATCACGACAAGAAGCTCTATCAAGGTAAATTCCTTCCGATACGCCGGAAACTTTTTCTTTTGTTTCGACATGGCAAAATCTCCTGTTTTTATGATTTTATATTGATTTCGGTATATATTATAGTATATTCCCATGAAATGACAATAGCAGAAGTGACAAAAAAATATGCAGAAATGATAAAAATGAAGAAACAGAATCAATTCATGAAATTAGAGGAGATCGCAAAAAAACTTCCGGGTTATGAATCCAGCACCCCCGGTTTTCCACTGGAGCCTCCACTGGTTCCGGCGGAACTGCAGTTCTATTTCCACTCCCCCCGGACAGAACGGCACACTCCCATTCATTTCCTTCATGAAAAATACATCATGCTGTTCTGTATCCGTGGAAACAGACAGATAGAACTGGACGGGAAAGCCTGTCGGCTCCATCCGAACGATTTTCTTCTGATCCCGCCCGCCTGCAACCACACGAACAATATGCCCCCGGCAAACCCGGATATGAATCAGGATTATGATTATGCCATTCTTTACGCTTCATTTCTTTTGCCGGACTGCGGGAAAAAACTGAAATCACTGGTCAGGCAGGTCTTTCCTCTGCGATACAGCGAGGTCAGACTGCTCAGGAAAAGCACGGAGCAGTTTCTGGAATGTTACGCCGGCGACAATTTCGCAGGAATGGAATCCGCCTTCTCTTTCGGACTGTTCCTGATGCGTCTTCTGGAACGGCGTTTCCAGGCAGGACAGGCTTCCCGCAATTATGTCGATAAAAACATTCTTCTGCTTGAACGCATCCAGAGTTATATGTTCGCACATCTGAGGAAAGGACTCACGATCCGCGAAATCGCCAGAAAACTGGGAATTTCACCATCTCTGCTGCGTCTCACTTTCCGAAAAGAGATGAAAGTCTCGCTCGGACGCTACATCCAGACGCGCATCATGCACAAAATCGAACCCATGCTGCGCTCCACCGACATGTCCGTCTCCGAAATCGCCGCGGAAATGGGTTATCAGACGGAAAGTTCCCTCATCCGGGCATTCAAACGGGAATCCGGCATGACGCCGCAGCAATTCCGCAGGCATAAGAGGTCGCAGGAATGAACTGTTCATTCCATATTTGCAACTTCACTCTTTCATTATATATTATATACTTTCCCGAAATTCGAAAAAACATAACTTGAAACTTGCTTCATGGATGAATATTTTGATGTTGTTGTGATCGGCGGCGGACATGCCGCCTGCGAAGCGGCTCTGGCGGCGGCGCGGGCAGGTGCGCAGACTCTCATGCTGACTCTGAATCTGGATCACATCGCCCAGATGAGCTGCAACCCGTGTATCGGCGGCATTGCCAAAGGGCACCTCACACGGGAGATCGACGCGCTCGGCGGAGCCATGGGACTCATCGCCGATGCATCCGCGATTCAGTTCCGGATGCTCAATCTTGCCAAAGGGCCTGCGGTCTGGTCGCCCCGCGCGCAATGTGACAAAGTCGAGTATCAGCGCGCCATGAAACGTTATCTCGAACAGGCGGAAAACCTGGAAATCAAGCAGGCGCTCGTCACCGGATTCCTGACTCAAAACGATGCGGTATGCGGCGTCGAAACGGAGTTCGGAGACCGTTTTCACGCAAAAGCGGTCGTGGTCGCGACGGGAACCTTTCTCTCCGGCAAACTGCACTACGGACTCCGCAGTTTTCCCGGCGGGCGCGCCGGAGACCCTCCTTCAGCGGAACTTGCCGCGGCGATCAGGGAACAGTTGAAACTTCACGTCGGGAGACTCAAAACCGGAACGCCGCCGCGCGTTCTTGCAAATTCCATTGATTTCTCCGATATGGAATTTCAGGCTTCGGACACGGTCGAGGAACGGTTCTCCTATTTTCCCGATGAAACCGTCCGCCCGTGCGCCGAGCATAAAAATCTGCCATGCTATCTGACGCACACCAACCAGGAGACCGCCCGGATCGTGCGCGACAATCTCGACAAGGCGCCGATGTACAACGGGCTCATCAAAGGAATCGGCACGCGCTACTGTCCCTCTTTCGAGGATAAAGTCGTCCGCTTCCCCCAGCATGAACAGCACCATGTCTACCTCGAACCTGAAGGCGAATTCACGGAGGAATATTACGTCAACGGCCTCTCCACCAGTCTGCCGCCGGAGATTCAGATCCGGCTACTGAAGACGATCCCCGGCATGGAACATGTGAAAGTCACACGCTATGCCTACGCGATTGAGTATGATTTCGTCTACCCGGAGGAACTCGACCGCACCATGTCCGTAAGGAAATGGAAAGGGCTCTATCACGCAGGGCAGATCAACGGCACCAGCGGCTATGAGGAGGCGGCAGGTCAGGGCCTGCTGGCGGGACTGAACGCAGCACGCTTGCCCGCCGGTCTGGACGGCGTCGAGTTCGGGCGCGATTCTTCTTATCTCGGTGTGCTTGCGGACGACATCACGACCAAGGAAATCGTCGAACCTTACCGCCTGTTCACCAGCCGCGCGGAACACCGCCTGTTCCTGCGCCAGGACAATGCGGATTTCCGTCTGTCATTTGGAAAGACTTCT
>ERZ779896.1693-NODE-1693-length-17423-cov-2.820244_pt1 | contig 17423 bp, 11 predicted proteins | sample MGYA00511067_ERZ779896 | MGnify/ENA primary metagenome ERZ779896 (study PRJEB29588, sample SAMEA2161597) | human gut metagenome | biome: human gut; feature: human-associated habitat; material: faeces | place: Denmark | collected 2008/2010 ... | reverse complement strand
CCGCTCCAAGTCCAGGGAGTCGAGCAGCTGGTCCTGCATTTCGCGCTTTTGGATAGTCCCCGTGGCCTCCAACAGGCGGTCGGAGAGGGTGGTCTTGCCGTGGTCTACGTGCGCTATTATGCAGAAATTCCTGATGTTTTCGATATTTTCCATTTCGGATCGGTATGCAAAATAAATGTAAGGGGCGATTTTTCCCGAATTCGGAGCTTTAAGCAAGCACTTTTATGCGGGGCGGGCGGGGGGATTTTTTTGAAAAAACTTCGAGCGATGCGAACTTTTCCGTTTGGGGAGTGTCGCAATATAAAATGAAACGCAGAGAAATGTTATCTATTTTGGCAACCGCCGCGGCGTTTCCCGCATTGCGGGCGGTGAGCGCGCAAACCCCGAAAAAGGAAAAGACAATGCAATACACCCTAACGCCCCTCGACTACGGGCGCAAAGCCCTCGAACCGTGGATAGACGCCGAAACCGTCGGATACCACCACGACAAACACCAGGCGGCGTACGTGGCAAACCTTAACGCGGCCCTCGATTCCGAGCCGTCTTTCAAATACGATGGCGACGTCTGCGGCCTGATTTCGGATCTCGAAAGCGTCCCCGAAAAAATCCGCACGGCCGTCAGAAACAACGGCGGAGGAGTCTGGAACCACGAATTTTACTGGAAGGGCCTGAGCCCGAAAAAGTCGGAGCCCTCCGCCGCGCTCGAAAACGCCGTGGTGCGGGGGAAAGCGTGGAAAGCGCTCCGTTCCCGCTGGCCGGATTTCAAACTGGAACAGTTCCGCACCGGAACGCTTCCCAGTTTCGAGGCGGAGAAGCTGGCGGATGACCTGCTGAACCGTTTCCCGTTGGAAATCTTCGAAGACCTGAAAGATTTGTTTCCGGAGAGTGCGGAAGCATTTGCCGATGCCGGTTTCGTCTATTACAACTCCGGGACGACTTTGAATTTCGGGCGGCTCGGCGTCCGGCGTCTGTTCGGTTACACGCTTCCGCTTGCGATGTCCCTGCTGGTGGCGCGCGCCCTGAAGATTCCCTACGGGATCGGGTCGCAGTCGTTCGACCTGCTGGAGTGGCCGATGGATCTGGTTTACAGGACGCTGTTCCGGGATGCGGAATTCGTCTACTGTCGCGATACGGACTCCCTGAACTACCTGAAAGAGAAGATGTTTTCCTTCAAACAGACCGGATTCCGTCCGGATACGACGATCTTCTTCGGGAAAGACGATGCCGCGTGGGCGGATTCCTGGCTGGCGGACCGGGGGTTGGAAAACGGTAAATTCATGACGGTGGTTCTGCGTATTTCCAGCCCGAAGGCAAAATATCATGATCCGACCGGTGGCGCGGTTTCTCCGCAGCGGTGCGAACATCACATGCAGGCATTGAAATATATGATCGAAGAGTTTGTACACCGGACAGGGAACAAAGTTTTGATCGCTCATGAGACCCGCGATACGCTCGGAGAGAACAATGCCAGGGATTTCCTGTTTGACATCCTGAACGGTGAGACACGGAAAAATTGCGTTTATCTTGATTTCTTCTGGACGCCGGAGCAGGCGCTTGCCGTCTACCGCCGGACCATGCTTCTTGTGAGCATGGAAATGCATTCCATCATCATGGGAATCGGAAACGGCGTGCCTGTCCTTCACATCCCGTATGCGGAGTGCGGACGCAAACGGCAGATGGTCCGTGATATGGGACTGGACCGTTGGCTGATCGACATCGACGAGCCCGATTCCGGCGAACAGATGCTCCGCGCCGCCTTGTATGCGGATTCCCACCAGGAGGAGATCAGGGCAAAACTGCGCGAGGTCCGCGGACATCTGGAAGCGCTGGCGTATCGGACCTGTGATACGCTGGGAGAGTATTTTTCAGTATCCTGAATATCGTAAAACCGCAGTTGTCGCATCGATGAATTTGTTCCTCCGGCGGAAACGCCGGAGGATTTTCCATGTTCTGAAATCCGCTTGTTTCCCGGTTGTTTTGTTTCAAAAAATCTGATTTTGTCCAAAGTGTCAAACTTTTTATCCAAATTGTTATTTACAAATGCGGGAAAAAGATTATAATCTATAAGCAAAGGGAACTCTTTTGTCCGGCAGCAGGTCTGAGGAGTTCAGGAAGAATCGGGCAAATACAGATAAAAACAGTAAGTCTGCGTATTTTGTTTTTACTTTTTGCCGCTATAATTATAACGGGTTCAGGAAAAGGATAATGACATGGTCAGGAGATTTGCAGGACTTGTCTTGAGAAGGAAGAAGGAATGGAAGAAGAGCGATACGGGAAAAATCTGTTTCAGGGAGGATGGGGGAACGCGGTTTTCCGCTTCTCTCTTTTCCCTTTCTTCGAGGGTGAAAATACGGATTTTCACCCTCATAGAGCTCCTCATCGTCGTGGCGATCATCGCCATTCTCGCCGGTATGCTTCTGCCCGCTCTGAACAAGGCGCGGGAGATGGCATACAAGATTTCCTGTGTCAACAGCATGTCCTCCCTCGGGAAGGCTTATATTATGTACACCGGTGATTATAATTCTCTGGTTCCATTTTACAATAACACTATGTCCTGGTTTGGCGGCAGTCCAGAAAAGGGATTCCTGGCAGGATATCTGAATTTGAATGATGTCGGTATCCACATCGGGCAGCGGGCTCGTCGCAATGGACAGGCTGATAAGCCGATTATACGGTCGAAAATCAGTTGTCCCAGTTTAGACCGCTATGAATTACGGGATCCTGTAAATGGAACATACGGTTATGGATATAATAATCAGGTATATAATAAATATTCTGCACCTTCAAATGTAACAGGGAGAGATATTTATCAATACACTGCAGCGACTTTTAAAGATTTTAAAATACCAAGTAAAACAATGCTATTTATGGAAAGTTGGTCTTCAATAGCCAGTCCATTTGATGCTGGTGTGAAAGATTGGAAGTTTTCACACTCAAATATGAGTAACTGTATTTTTGGGGATGGTCATGTGGACAGCGTTCGTTATATGTCGCCTTTCATAACGAATCGAGGAACGAGTTACGGCAGTCTGTTCTGGTATCCGGACGGGAAGAAAACTTACTGAAAACTTAAAAATAAAAAGCAAACATAAGGAGTCAAGACAATGAAAAAAGCAACATGTGCATTTCTTTCCGCAGTTACTCTGGCAATGTTCGGCGCCGTGGCACAGGAAAACCAGTCCGTGAATCTGGTGCAGAATGGAGATTTTTCCAAAGCGGAAGATGCAAAGGATATGAAACGGTGGAGGGACGGTTACTGCTTTATGCACGACGCCTCCATTCCCGCGAATTCTCCCATGCGGCAGGATGTGAAGAAAGCCGTCAAATGGGAGATCAAAGACGGCATGGCTGTCATTGCCAAGAGCCCCAATCTGGTGAAATACTGCAAGGATGACAGGAAGGTGGCGTCGAGAGTGTCCGGCGGATATTCCAAGTTTATCCAGCTTGCGCAGACGAACGGCGGAAATTATGTCGTGTCGCTTCAGTATCAGATGAAGAATCCGGCTGTTACGGACGCCAAAGGCTACATTCTGATTTCCACGTATGAGAAACCGGAGAATAAAAGTCTTTTCAATATTCTCCCGAAAGGAAAACTGCTGGTTTTTCCGCTTGCCGTGACCGGCGATGAATGGAAGACGTTCCGGAAAGAGTTTGCAGTTCCCGCCGGAATCAACTGGCTGGGCATGGTGGTGCGCATCGACGGAGTCGGTGATTTGAAGTTCAAAGACGTCAGCCTGACGGAAAAGAAATGAGGTTTGAATGAAAAACAGAGGTTGTTTGTTTCTTTGTGCAGCGGCGTTGCTCGCGTCTCTGTCCGCTTCGGCGCTCGACCGGGGCGGTGTGACTTTTGACTTTCAGAAAATTTCGGACGCCCGGTTTGCCGCCTCCGCAAAAACGGATGAGGTCAATCTGATTCGGAACGGCGACTTTGCCCGACAGGAATCCCCGGATGATCCTTTCCGCTGGCATTCCAATTACTGCCACGTGCATAATGCGGCGGTCCCGTCCGATTCCCCGATCCGCCGGAATGTGAAGAAAGCCGTCAAATGGGAGATCAGGGACGGAGTGGCAAGCATCGTCAAGAGCCCCGATCTGGTGAAATACTGCAACGGGGATGAGAAGATCGCTTCCGGCGTCTCCGGCGGATTTGTCAAGTATGTGCAGCTTGCGCAGACGAACGGTGGAACCTACAAGCTGAGTTTCAGCTACCGGATGAGTCATTCGGTCGGGGACAAGGGGTATGCGATTGTGTCGCTTTTCGACAAACCGGAGAACAAGCGCATTCAGAACATTCTTCCCAAAGGAAATCTGCTGGTCTTTCATCTTGCGGATACAGGGGGAAACTGGAATCTGTTCAGCCGCGAGTTCACGGTTCCCGCCGGAATCAACTGCCTGAGCGTCGTGGTGCGCATCGACGGCGTCGGGGAATTGAACTTCCGTGACGTCAGGCTCACGGAGACCAAGGCGGCGGAAAAGATTACGCTGAAACTTTCTCCCCACGGTTTTCTCGACCACACATTCGCCGTATCGCAGAACCAGCCGGCGGTCATGACTTTTGTCTGGAAGAAAAATACCGATGACCGTTTCTCCGCGAAGAATCTCGAATTTGTCCTGACGCTTCCCGCAGGATATGAGTTCAAAGGCACCTCCTTTGCGGAAAAGAATTCGATCCGCACGGTGAAAACACAGGACGGCGGCAGCGAGGTGCGTTTCAGGATCAATCCCTCGCTCTCCGGTTATCTGCCCGGGAAAAACTTCAATTTCTATCTGCGGATGCCGATGATGATTGCAACGGATACGGCGGTTGGAACCCGTGGCGCCGCGTCGCTGCGGATTGAGGAGAACGGCAGAACGGTGTCCAATGTGGAACCGGTCGAACTTTCCACGATTCCGTCCGTTCGGGCGGCACACCGTCCTTCCCGGTATTTCAGCGGGATTTATATCGGCGGGCTTTACCTGAGCTTTCAGGAACCTGCCGCGGATGCGCTGTTTGCAAAACTGATGGGCGACGCGGGGGTGCAGTGGGTCGTGGCTTCTCCCGGAACACGGGGGAAGGCATGGCGCGAAAACGGCGTTGTTTATATCACGCCTGAAAATTACTGGGTCGCCAACGGTTTCCGGGTGGGACTTCCCGAAGGGCGCCCCGAGGCGGATAAATACAGGTATATCGGCAACAGCAACTTCAATCTTGACAACGCGACATGCCCCGCCGCGGTTTATGAAGAGCGCGAGTATTTTGCGAAGAACACGAAGGAAATGATCCGGAAGTCTCTTGCCGGATGCGACGGCCTGTGGGGCAACTGGGAACCTTACATGTTTGCCGGAAAGGGTTGCATGTGCGATACCTGCCGCGCGAATTTCGCGAAGTTCGTAAATGTCCCTCTGGAGCAGATGAAGAAGGAATGGCCCGCCGAACTGGGGCGCGGAAAGAAATATTACGATCAGATTGTGAGGTTCCGTTCCCTGGAACACGCGAAGATGGTGAAGACGATTCACAAGGCGGTTGTCGAGGCGACCGGCGGGGAGAAGTCGCTCGGTTTCATCCCCGGAATTGCGTGGATTGAAATGTCCAGCTCATGGCGTCCCATGAATCTGGCTCCGGAGGTTCAGGCATACGATTATGCGGATTCCCTGCGCTGGATCAATCCGTGGGGGCCCTATCCGTGCTGGGATACCCAGCAGCCGTTCGGATACGACAAGAAACGGATGCTTTCCTACTTCATCTCCGCCCGCGATGTCCGGGAGCAGGTCAACAGGGACTACCCGGAGGGGAAGCGCCCGAAACTGATGTCGTTTCCGCATGGGCTCCAGCTTTGCGACTGGGTGATTCAGCCGGAAAATCTGGAACTGGGAATGGACGCGTTCTTTTTCAACGGTTTTGAGTCCACAATCGTTTACGCATTCCCGAAAGGATATGACAACCGTTACTGGAACGCCTTTGCCCGCGCCGTCGATACCGCCGGCAAATATGAGAGTTACGTGATCGACGGGAAACGGATTGACGGAGACGTGCAGTTGATTCCGGTTCCTGAGTATGCCGCGCCGTCAGGCACGGTGGCGGATGCGATTCCCAGGTATAAGAATGAACCCATGCTTCAGGTTGCCGCATACCGGCTCGGAGACAAACGGATCGCCGCGGTTTTCAACTTCTGGGAAAAGGGGGAGGCGTTTTTCACGTTCCGCCTTGCCGGCCTTGACCCGGAGAAAAGCTATACCGTGACCTGCGGCGACGATCAGTTCGTGCCGGCTGCCGGGCGTTCCGTCTATACGGGCGCGGAGCTGGCGAAAGGAATTCCGCTTCATGCCGGAGCCGCGCGCTGTGCGGTGTATGAGATTCTGCCGGCAGGCAAGGCGCTGACGGGGAAGACTCTGTGGAGCGCTGAAAAACTGGATCAGCTCTATCGGAGCCGCCGTCCGGAACTCGCGAAGGAAGCCGAGGCAGACCGGAAATTCGAGGAGCTCAACAATCCGAAGGATATTGCCCTCGAAGACATGTCCAGTGCCGGAATCGAGTGCAAAGTCAATGCGGAAAAACAGACCATGACGTTTGCCGCGAAGCAGAACTCCATTGTTCTCAGTACAAAGGAGATGAGCATTCTGGAATGGACGGTCAAAGGACGGAAACTGATTCAGGGCAATCCGGTTTCCGGTTTCGGAACCGCGGTCTTCTGGGAACCCTCCTGGCAGCCGCAGGGCGCCTACCGCGTGTTGAAGCAGGAGAAGATCAAAGATGGTTTCCGCATTGTCGGAGAGATGTATGTGACAAGCAATGCCCAGCCGCTTCTGGAGGCATTGAAAGTCCGCCAGACATTTGAGATCACGGATTCCTGCCGGAAGATCGCTCTCAACACCACACTGGAAAATGCGTCCACGGCTGAGGCTCCGCGCATCCACCGTTTCGGATTGAGGTATCACTGTTTCCCCGTTGCGCCCGCTTTGAAAAGCGGCAGTGCGGAAATGACGCGGAACGGAGAAAAAGTCCCTTATGTGAGAGATTACCGTCAGGCGCTGTTTTCCACCGGAGACAAAGTGTTTGAAGATACGGTCGGAAAGACGTTCAGCGTTAAGAAGCCCCTCGTGAAGATTACGGAAGCGGATGTCGTGTTCCGCGCTCCGGAAGTTCCGGCTCTGTCACTGGCGCTTTCCCCGGAAAAGGAATTTGCGGGCTTTGCGCTGTGGGATTCCCCGAAACAGTTCTGTTCTACATTTGAACCTTGTTTCAAACAGATTACATTAAAACCAGAAGAGAAAATTTCATACGGCATTACCGCCGTTGCAGGAGAGTGAAACTATGAAAATCTATGTTCAGACGGATATTGAAGGCGTCGCCGGATTCTGTTTCCGCGAAAACAGGGCGAATCCCTCCGAGGAGAACGTCCGGCACCGTTACCGGATGTATCAGCTGCTGACGGACGAGGTGAACGCGGCGGTCCGTGCCGCGTTTGATTCCGGCGCGGACGAGGTGATCGTCAACGACAACCACGGTTCGGGATACAATATCCTGTTTGAACAGCTCGATCCGCGCTGCCGCATTATCCACGGGCGCAACGGAAGCGGTCCGCACTGGCTGCCGCTTCTGGATTCCTCTTTCGATGCGATGGTCCTGATCGGGATGCACGCGATGGGAGGAACGCCGTGTTCGATCATTCCCCATTCGAAATGGATTGTGAACGACGGCGAATTCTATTTGAGCGAGGCGTCCATGGCGGCGGCGATCGCCGGAGATCACGGAGTTCCGGCGGTCATGCTCAGCGGGGACGACAAGATCAATGCAGAGGTTTCCGCGAAGATACCGGGAATTGAATCCGTCGTCGTCAAGCAGGCGCTTTCCCCCTATATGGCGTGTTCCGTGATTCCGGCGAAAGCCTGCGAGATGATTTATGAGGGCGTGAAACGCGGCATTGCCCGGCGCAAGGAGATTGCTCCCTTTGTGGTTCGGGGACCTGTCCGGCTGAATCTTCTGGACTCCCCCGATCACTGCCCGCCGTTGAAGGAATGCGGCGAGACCGTAACGGGGGACACGATTGACGAGGCTTTCATGAAGTATGAAAAGGGAATGGAGTGGAGCACGTTCGGACTGGAGCAGATGGACGGTTTCCTGTTTCCGTGAACAGGGATGCCGGGCTTTCTTGCAAAAGAAAGCCCGGCATAGTATAAGACTTGCAAGTTGTTTCCCGTTTTGTAAGACCCTTGATACAAGGAAGATCACAATGTCAGAAATGATTGATTGCACCGAAGATACGGCTCTGCTTCACAACCGTTTTTTCTCCCGGCGGTTCTGCTGGAATGAAAATGGGTTCTTTTCCGATTCCCTCGTCAATCTGAAAACCGGCAATGAATATTGCAGGGGGAAGGGATACGAATTCGCTTTTTCCGTCAACGGGGAAAAGATCGTGAGTTACTCCGAACCGCGGCTCCGCGAGGTCGACGGCAATATGGAATGCCGTAAGGATGTCCCCCGGTTTCTCGGTTCCGAGGCCAGACGGATTGATGAGACGACGGAGGAACTCGTTCTGCGGTTTTCCGTGGAAAAATACGGTGTGGCAGTGAAATTCTCCTGCCGGATTTCTTCGGAGATTCCGGGAATTGTCAAGCAGCTTGAGATCGAAGCATTGAAGGATGATCTCTGCATTACCGGGTTGATTTTCGATACATTCAACTTTTATCCGGGGCAGTTCAACGACTGTGATTACTTCTGCGGCTCGGATGATGTGCCTCTCCCGCTGAACTTCGCGGTGGAGGGCTCCGCCGATGTCATACGCTGTCATAATTCAGCATTGAAGGAGGGCTTTCTCTGCGGCAGTGCGGCGCCCGGCCCGCTGCGCCGTTTCATAGGATATATTCACTGGAACTCAATGGACGTCTCCTATTCGATGGGAAGTATCCCGTTTGCGAAATACCTGCGGAAAGGGGAAGTGTTCCGCGCGGATCATTCTTTCCTCCTGCTGTATGCGGGAAATGCCGCCTCCGGCGATCAGGAATTCCGGCAGCTGCTGAGAATGGTTCTGCCGCCGGCGGTGAAGCCGGGAGTCATGTACTGCACGTGGATTCCCTTCCTGAAACGGATTCAGGAAAAACTGATTCTTGATCTGGCTGAAAAAGCGGCGGGGATGGGGTTCCGTTATTTTGTATTGGACGACGGCTGGTTCACGAATGAAAAGCGTCGCATCGACAGGGAGAAGTTCCCGCACGGGCTGGAATTTCTGAGCGGGAAAATCCGTGATATGGGGCTCCGTTTCGGGTTATGGTATAATATCGGCACCTCTTACGGCGATCCCGATACTCCGGATTCGCTCGCGTGCCGTCTGCCTGACGGCAGTTTGAAGAAATCGGGCGGGGATAAGGTGCTCTGTTTTGCAGGAGAACACCGTCAACGGGTTCTGGAGGAGCTGATTGCCCTTGCGGAGAGGTATCATGTCGCTTACTTCAAACTGGATTTTTCCTCCATTCTGAGCCCTTATGCGGTTCAGCCGTATGGCTGTCATTCGCGGGAACACCGTTATCATCACGGGTATGAAGACTCTGTGATCGAGATGTACCGCGGGCTTCTGTTTTTGCGGAATGAACTGAAAAAACGGTTTCCTGATCTGATCGTGGATTTCAGTTTTGAATCGTTCGGAACGGAGCGTCCGAATATCGCCGCGCTGGAATACAGCGATCTGCATCATGTTTCGAATTTTTCCGGCAAGGACAGGAAATTGCAGAATATTACGAAAATACGGAAACAGTTTTACCGCTGGTTCGGCAAACTCCCGCCGGAACGGATCCTCGGCGGGCTTCTTGTCCTTCAGAATGATTCCGCCGCCGAATATCTGCTGACTTCGTTTACCGGTGCGCCGCTGGTTTCCGGCGATCTGAGAGAATTGCCGGAGGAGGCGGGGAAAAGAATTGGAAAGTTCACGGAGGCGTTTCATGCCCTGGCGGATCGGGAGTGTCTGACTGTGCTTGAGGTTGTGTTCGATGAAGATGATCTGGATGTATTCATCCGCAGGGGAGAATCGGGACATGGTTTCCTGTGCGGATTCAACAGAAGAAAAGAGGATGTAGTGCTGGATATTTCGACTCCGTTTGCCTGCCGCAATGTGGAAACGGGAGAAACGGGAGTGCGTCTTCCGGCGGAATCCTGCGGAATGTTTATTTTTTGATAGAGAAAGGATTGAATCAAATGAAAGACAAAGTCGGTTTCGGCATCATCGGGGCGGGAATGATTGCCGCACATCACGGGAAAGCGATGGCTGACCTGAAGAATGTGCGCCTGATCGGTTTCTATGACACGAATTACGAGTCTGCGAAGAAACGCGCGGAGGAGTTTCACTGCAAGGCTTATGCAAGTTTCGAGGAGTTTCTGGCGGACCCTGAAATCGAGGCTGTGACGATTGCGACGCCGTCCGGAATGCACGGTTCCGTCGCGATTCCCGCGGCAAAGGCGGGCAAACATATCCTTTGTGAAAAACCGCTGGAAATCACGCTCGAAAAAGTAGATGAGATCATCCGGGTCTGCGAGGAAAACCGTGTCCTGTTGTCGCCGGTGTTCCAGACCCGTTTCACGAAACCGGTCCAGCTGGTGCGCGAAGCGATGCGCTCGGGGCGTTTCGGGCGGATGGTTCTCGCCAGCGCACAGATGCGCTGGTTCCGCGATGCCTCCTATTACAGCGGCTCGAACTGGCGCGGCACATGGAAAATGGACGGCGGCGGGGCACTGATGAATCAGGCGATTCACATGATCGACCTGCTCCTTTACATCAACGGAGCGCCGGAGGAGGTTTTTGCGTTCGCGGGAACCCTGACGCACAGCATCGAGGTGGAGGACAATCTCTGCGCGACGGTGAAGTACCGCAACGGCTCGACGATCGAGGTGAGCACATCCTGCGCACCCGGATTTCCCCGCCGTCTGGAGTTTTCCGGGAGCGCGGGAACTGTCGCGTTCGAGGAGGACAAGATCACGCGCTGGGAGTTCGCCCAGTCCCGTCCTGAGGATGAGGCGATCAAACGTGAACTTTCCGGCCAGGCGGATGCGAAGGGCGGAAGCGCTCCCATGAACATCAGCTTCGACGGACATGCCTGCCAGATTTCAGACCTTGCGGATGCCGTTCTGAGCGGGCGTAAACCGTTCCTGGACGGTCATGAGGGACGGCGCGCGATTGAGCTGATCTGCGGCATTTACGAATCCGCGCAGACCGGAAAACCCTATTTCTTCAAAAGGTGAGCCATGAAACTGAATTTTATTCCAGTGACCATGCGTCTGCCGCTGAAATTCGGGGCGGAAACCATTCATTCGATCCAGATTGCGCATGTCGAGTTTGAGGCTTACGGTGCAGTCGGGCGCGGCGAAACTCCTCTTTCCGTCGGCTGGGCGTGGCCTTCGGATTTGTCCTTTGCCTTCCGGGAAAAGGTCATGTGCGATTTCTGCCGTTTCCTCGCAGAAAACTGGTCTGCTCCGGCATCGGACCCCATGACTGCCGGTTATGAATTCCTGACCCGGAATCTGCCCCGGCTCCATGCGGAATTCAATGAAAAGCACCAGGTCGGAATGCCTCATCTTGCGGCACTGATCTGTGCGTCCGCATTCGATATCGCCCTGCACGATGCGTTCGGGCTTGCGCACAGAATTCCGACTTACCGGACTTACAACAGAAAATTCATGGAACACGATCTGTGCCGGTTTTTCGATGATCCTGAATTCCGGGGCAAATACCCGGAAGATTATTTCGTCGCGGACGTGCCGGAAACACTGCCGGTATGGCATCTCGTCGGCGGCAAAGACCTGCTGCGCGAGGCGGAACGGACGGGGGCGGAACCGGATGACGGTTATCCTGTTTCGCTTGAGAAGTGGATCGAACGCGACGGTTTGCGCTGCCTGAAAATCAAGTTGACCGGACGCGATTCCGAATGGGATTATTCCCGTATGGCGGAGGTCGGGAAAATCGCTCTGGAATATGGCTGTACGGCACTCTCGCCCGATTTCAACTGCATGGTGACAGACCCAGCCTACGTAAACCGGATTCTGGACCGCCTGAAAGCCCTGGAACCGGAAATCTACAGCCTCGTCCTCTATGTGGAACAGCCGTTCCCGTATGATCTTGAGGCGAACCGGATTGATGTGCATGACTGTGCGGAGCGCAAACCGCTGTTCATGGATGAAAGCGCGCATGACTGGCGGTTTGTGAAACTGGGGCATGAGCTCGGCTGGAACGGCGTCGCGTTGAAAGTCTGCAAAACACAGACCGGCGCTCTGCTGTCCGCGTGCTGGGCGAAGGCTCACGGCATGAAACTGATGGTTCAGGATCTCACGAATCCGATGCTTGCTACGATTCCGCATGTCCTCCTCGCCGCGCATGTCGGCACGATCATGGGGGTCGAGTGCAACGCACCCCAGTTCTACCCGAACGCCTCGCTGGAATACGAGAAACTTCACCCCGGGCTTTACGAACGCAGAAACGGCGTCGTCAGACTCGACACCCTCACCGGAGACGGCATGGCTTATTGACGAGCCTCCCCGGAATCTCCGGAGCGTATCCGGCGGAACCGTTTGCCGTTTCCGCCGGATATTTCTGTTATCTGGCTTTGAATGAATCTTTCTGGAACTGGAAATTCCGGATATGGATTTCCGGTTTCGGGTGTCCGGCGGGATACTTGCAGGCGGCGGCTCCGGACCATTGAATCAGCCAGCCGACATTGCGGATCATGGACACTTCCGGCGTTTCCGCGTAATAGACCATGCACTGTTTCATAGCCGGATGCTGGAAGCAGGTCATTCCCGTATCGATGGCAAGAGTGCCGTTCTTCGTAAAATTATAGATTAACGGCATACCGTAATATTCTCCACCGTAACGATTGTTGCTTGCATAGAGCCGTCCGTAGTTGTCAAACCAGCGGGTATCGTTGGCATAGGGCCAGTCTTTCACAAAAGGCAGGTGGTTATGTCTGTGATCCGTCATGGGCATTGGAACGCCAAGCATGTCAGTGATTCGCATGTCGCCGCCCAGATTCGTAATGAATGCGGAACGGTCCATGCGTGCATTTGTGCTGACCCAGAAATCATGGAGTTCGCTGTGAGCGGCGTTGGTAACGAGCCCGTGCACCGGTGAAATGAATACGGAACGCTTCAGGAGAAGCTCCGTATGATTGGGAAGGTTTGCCTGTCCGTTGCCGGCAAGCAGGGAAACGGAGCTGTTCAATTGCTGATAGAACAGGCATTTTTCAATTAATATCTCCGCTTTCGTCTTCACATTTGTCCGGAGTTCAAAACCGTAAGTTCCCGAGACCAGACGCAGGTTCGTCGCCCAGAGTGTCTTCTGATCCTTCCCCCGGAAAATCGGCGCCTTGATGTCATTCTGCTGAAGTGTGGCAAGTCCGCGTGACATGAAAGCAATTTCAGAAGGAATGTCAAGCGGTTCGGAAATGCTGATCAGGACGGGCGGAAGCTCAATCCGCGCCGCGGCTCCCTGCGAGGCGGCTTTCAGGACCCGTTTCATTGCGGCAGTATCATCCGTTTTGGGGTCGGTGTCCATACCGAAATCGACAGCCTTCAAAGTTCTCCGGAACCGCTTTTTCATATCGTCAGCCGTAATCCTGACAGGGGGAACGCAAACGGCGTTGAACACTTTTTCCGGCATGGGCTTCCCGATCCTCTTTCTGAGAAAATCGGGCACCCCTGCCGTTGAGATCGTATCACAGCCGGACAGCGTAATATCGTAAGGCGGTTCTTGATTGAAATAGGACTTGCCGGACAATATTCTTTCATAGGCATCCACATCCTGTTCCGTTTTCTTCAAATCCGCACGGGTTATGTTTTTCGCGCCGCCCATAAGCATGACCCGTTTCCCCGAAATGTCCCGGACATTCTCAAAATCAATGATATGCGGAATGGAGCCTTTACAGAGAATGATGGGATATTTCCCGCATTGAACTTTGGTGTTTCTGACAATCAGGTAATCCTGTACTTCGCTTGCTTTTTTTCTGCTGTAGGAAAACAACGGCATCCCGCTTCCATTCTTTACTGTAAAAGAGGAGTCATAAATGGAAAGCCGTGTAGCAGGATTGTTGAACCATGCCTTTCCGGGAATCGCCTTGTCCGCAGTTGCGGTAAGATTGATGATTGAGGCGAGCCCTGAGATATTGAATGGTGATGCAGTGGCATTGGCAGATACCTGAACATTGCAGTTTTCAATCACTGCTCCATCGCCGTTGAAACGAAAAATTTCGGCACAGTTAATAAAATCACAATCACTGAATGTAAACAACGTGGAATTGGCGTAACGTCTTTCATTTTCATTGTTTTTTGTCAGAATCGGTTTTTCACCTTGCCACTTGACACTGTAAAGCCCATAAGTCGTATCTGCAAAGTTTGTCCTTTTGGGATTCAGAAAGTTATAAGAGTAAAAAACAGTGCCTGAGGAATTCTTGAAAACACAGTTTTCTACCGTGAAATTAGCAGTATCCTCATTGCCGGTCCATAAAACAATATGATGGAATCCGTTATGGAATTCCAGATTGGTTATCTGGACGCGAAATCCCCAGTTAATGTATAAAATATCTTTGTCCGGTGCCGCCTGCGTAATCTTGCTTCCTTTTTCGCCACGCATATAAAGATAAGATCTTGTAACCAGCGTCGAGCTGATCTTATAGTTTCCCGACGGGAAGAACAGTTCCGGCACGATTACATTTTCCGAAGTACTCCCGAGGACCGGCAAATTACCCAGGTGAGGAGCCCCTGTCAGCATCGGCTGGCGCGCCAGCAAAATGATCTGTTGCTTCTCCCGTATAAAATTCAGTGCCCGCTGAATTGCCATTGTGTCGTCGGCGATTCCATCTCCTTTTGCCCCGAAATCACGCACATTGACTCCCCGCGACCAGTCCGTTGCATTTGCCGCAAACAGGCACAGCATCATAAACAATACCGCATAAATACGCATTTGCTTTTTCCTTTTTTATGTTTGTTTTTTAATCGGTATAATCAGAGTTAAGAGGATCATACCAATTCAATCTTGAACTCAGAACATTGATTTTCATCCACTGCTGGACATTTTCTGCATGGCCATCCATCATAAGAAGATTGGCACTTCCTTTGAGTGTCTGGCGGCTGTTGATGCTTCCTCCGCCATGAGGAGCTATAATACTCGTGGGGTTAACCGTTCCACCGTAATTTACAGAGAAATAAGCCACCCCTCGCCAGTATGCAAATTCTCGACCGGCTGCTTCTGCCGTGACCACTTTGCGCGAAATATCTTTTCCACGGGTTGCTTTGAATGGCACGGCATTCACATCCATTCCAGTGGCTCCCCCGAGATAATCCATATTATAGCCGTAAGTGACGGCAGAAAAATTATGGTTCAACTCAGGTTTTTCTATAAAACTGTTTGCCCCGACCATGGCAGGCGACTTGCAATTCGAGGCAATGCTGGGACAGAGAAATACTTTGAGTCCCGTTATATATTTGTTATTCCACAACTGCCATGAGTAATCATCATAAGATTGATCATTAGCATCTCCTCTTGTGTAGTAATAACGGCTGTAGGGCATGTAAAAATCATTGAAATCGTTTAAATAACTTGCAAATCCCATTCCGATCTGCTTCTGATTCGATAAGCAGTTTGCCTGCCGCGCCTTTTCTCTTGCCTGATTCAGCGCAGGAAGAAGCATTCCCGCAAGAATGGCAATGATCGCAATTACGATCAGCAACTCTATCAATGTGAAAGATACCCTGTTCCTTTTCATGATGACCTCCTTGTGGTTCATTTGTTTTTCAAACGGGAGTTCCGTTTGCATTTTGAATGTGGATTGCATATTTTTCTCCTTATTTTAATTTTTTATTGCCGTAAACTTTGTGTCCATGTCATTTCAAGAGACGGGCGGTCATCGTAAATCGGGAATTCTTTCAGCATCTCATTTTCCGCCCCGCAGCTTGCCGACGGATAGAAATAGGGGGTCACCGCAGTCCTCGCAGGTTCGGAATCGCTGTCTCCCGCCTCAATGCGCTTCAGCATCAGTTCCACAGTCAATTCCGCCTTTTTCCGGATGGGCTGGATGACCGTTGCAAGCGGGACTGCGCAGAGATCGCAGAGCGCAAGCCCGTCGTAACCGATGACCTTGATTTCCTCCGGCACCCGGACTCCATGCGTCAGCAGGGCGGAAATCAAACGTCCTGCAAAATAATCGTTGCAGCAGAAGACTACATCCGGTGCAAGCTTTTTCAGGCGCCGGATGATCTCCTCCGCCTTGCCGTTGCATTCTTCCACAGTCAGTGCGGAGAGTGGTTTCCCAGACTGTTCAAATGCCTTTTTCAATCCGTCGAATTTTTCCCTGCCCGGATTGGAGAAAATGCTTTTATTATGAAACGACGACAGATAAACCCCCTTCTGGCAGCCTTGTTTCAGAAGATGTTCCGCCGCCAGAAAGGTTCCCGCCGCATGGTCAATGAAGATATCGGCATTTTCGATTCGCGCCGGCGGGCAGAATACCGAGGGAATCAGCGTGCGGAGCCCGGATTCGGCAAGCGGGTTGTATGCCGTCGTGATGATCAGCCCGTCGATTCCTTTGCCGAGCAGGTCCCGGACTGCACGCTCCGCCGCCTCTTTGTTGATGCCATAGGATGTGATCAGATTGTAGCCGTGACGGTCGAACGCCTGACTGAGTTCATTGAAATAAGTCTGTTCCTCGACGTATGCATAAGGTGCGCCGTAGACGCCGATCGTATGGTTGGCTACGCCTTTCAGATGCCGTGCCGCCTGATTCGGGATATAGTTCAGGAGTTTTGCAATGTGCAGAATCCGGTTGCGCATCTTCTCCGAAACTTTACTTGTCCCTTTCGGATTCAGGGCAGCGGCGACCGCCTGCCGTGAAACTCCGGCGGTGCGTGCGATGTCATTCATGGTGACCGGCATATTTGTTTCCCTTATGCATGATTAAAAAATTGCTCGTGCAATTAAATTATAATGCAGACCGCCGAATTTGTCAAGGGGGGATTTCAAAAAAAGTTGGAATAATGTTGCTGTTGCGGTCATGCGCCGGCGGAATTTCCAAAGACGGCAAACCTGCCTGCCGGGGCGCAGTTGCCTTTCACCCGTGCTGGAAGGTCTGAAAGGCAACTGTGGCGTCAGCGAATTGTGCAACACACACGGCATTACTCAAGGCATGTATTACAAATGGCGTGACCGGTTGCTGACGGATGGCGCCGAACTGTTTGAATGCGGCGGAGTGGATCATGCGCGAGAGCGTTTGAAACAGGAAAATCGCAAGCTCAGAAAGTCATCGAAGAACGCTTGATTTTCGATGCACCATCTTTATAGGCTGATTCAGGAAAAGATAATTAAGATGAATTGACTTTTTTGCTTTTATCTGTTATCTTATGTTTACAGAATTTTTAAGGAGATGCGATGAAAAAGTTTCTTTTGTTTTTATTTACGGCTCTGAGCTTCTGCCTC
>ERZ779896.1690-NODE-1690-length-17445-cov-2.600460_pt1 | contig 17445 bp, 15 predicted proteins | sample MGYA00511067_ERZ779896 | MGnify/ENA primary metagenome ERZ779896 (study PRJEB29588, sample SAMEA2161597) | human gut metagenome | biome: human gut; feature: human-associated habitat; material: faeces | place: Denmark | collected 2008/2010 ... | reverse complement strand
AAAAGCCACATACAACTTGAATTCGATTCCCGTTGCCTTCAGTGAATGGTAGAGAGTGTATCCGTAGATCAGATAGTTGCTGTCGAAACAGGTGCAGAAGTGGAATGTCATGAAAAGAATCTCTGTATTTTTTCGATCATATAATTCAGCTCCGTTTCCGTCAGTTCAGAAAACATCGGAAGGCTCAGGATCATTTCATTGACCTGCTCCGTCACGGGCAGGGGAACCGCTATTTGCCGTGAAACATAGGCAGGCTGCCTGTGAACGGGGACAGGATAATGAACGGCTGATGCAATCCCGTTTGCGGCAAGGTAGTCCCGGAGCTGATTCCGTTTTGCATACCGAATGACGTACTGATGGTAGACATGCCGGCTTGCGGGGCTCTCCGGGGAGTGTCAGCTCCTGAATATGGCGGAACGCTTCATTGTATTTTTGCGCAATAATTCGCCTGCTGGCATTGTCCTTCTCAAGGAACGGAAGTTTTACGGACAAGATTCCCGCCTGTAATTCATCCAGACGGGAATTGATTCCGGGAAAACTGCTGATAAAGCGTTTTTCCCAGCCATATTGGCGTAACGCGCGAATCTTTCCGGCAAGCTCAGAATTAGAGGTGACAACTGCGCCGCCGTCTCCCAGACAGCCGAGGTTTTTAGTCGGGTAGAAGCTGAAACATCCGGCGGTTCCGAGAGAGCCGCAAGGGCGTTCTTTATATTTGGCTCCATGCGCTTGTGCACAGTCCTCAATTACCGGAATGCCCGCTTTTTCCGCAATGGCAAGAATTCTGTCCATGTCCGCCGGGCATCCGAAAAGATGCACGACGACGATTGCTTTTATGAGAGGGTCTTTTTTCAGCAGTTCCTTCAGGGAATCGGGGGACATTGTATAGGTTTCGGGGCAAATATCGGCAAAAACCGCTTCCGCTCCCGATCGCTCAATTCCGGCGACGGTGGCGACAGCCGTGTTGGCGACGGTTGCCACATGATTTCCGTTTCTGATGCCCATAGCCCGCAGAACCAGCTCGATTGCATCCGTTCCATTGGCACAGCCGATACACTGTTCTGTTCCGCAAAAGGCGGCAAAAGCGGCCTCGAAAGCGTCCACTTCCTTTCCCAGGATGTACCATCCACTGTTTAGGACGGAGGTTATTTTCTTTTCCAGGAGTTCCGCATAGTGCTGCCGGGAACGCAGCGGGCTGGATTGAGGAATGTTCATTTTGCTCCTTTCACATACTGCAGAAACGCGTCATAGTTCCGGATATAGTCGGACTCGTCATAGTAATCGGAGGCGGCGACAAGTAAAACGCATCCGCTGGAAAAGCTGTGCATTGTATGCCAGAGACAAGGTCCCAGGATAACTCCTTCATTGTCTTTCCACATCAGGACGTCCTGCCGGTTGGTTCCATCGTCAAGGGAAAGCATGAAGCTGCCGTTGATGCAGAAGATCACCTGCCGGAGCGTTTTGTGGGCATGTTTGCCCCGGATGCTGGACTGATGTTCCAGATTGTTGATATAATAAACTCTCTTTATATCAAATGGAATGTCCCGCCGGGCTTCCATGATGCACAATGCCCCGTCCCGTTCATCAATGATGCGTTTCAACGAAACAATTCCGGAATTGCGAACTGTGATCTTCAGCATCGGTTTTTCTCCTGTCTGGTTCTTTGACAATATTATATCAGAGAGTGCAAAAAAAGCAAATACTTCCTTAATGATTTGTAAGTTGTACTAAGCTTAAAGATAATTCTCAATAAGCCGATGCAACCTGTCCTTTACTTTCCTCATGAAAGGACGATGGAAACTCAGCCTTATATTTTTTTCGGCAAATTCAATGATTGCATTCAATGCCTGTTCCTCTGGATAACGTTGGCTCATAAGGACGGCAAACTCATACGTCATTCCGAATTGTTCCCGCAGGATGCAGGCGACAAGAAACAGCAGGGAATCACGAAGATCCCATTCCGCATAATTCAAACCTGTGTTCAGGTAAAGGGCATTGACCCATGCCGGTGATTTTTTTGCAAAAAATGAGTAGCTGTCAGGAGACATTCCGGATGGGATGAATTTTTTTATGATATCTGCTCTGGTCCGGTGGACGTGTTGAACTTCTAATGAATCTAGAAAGAAAGATTTGCCAGAAATCCATTTTAATAAAGCATCGAATTTGTCTTCTTGTCGATAAGCATCGATGAACCCCGGTTCAAATTCCGCAATTTTGATAAGCGGAATAATTTCATTTCCTAAACTCTGAAATAGTCTTAAATCAGTTCCCTGAGAATCTGTCTTGAACCAATCGACATAGTTCAGACCGCTCTCCTGTAAGGCTTTTCGCAAGGTAATGCATTTTAGTTTGCATTTCTTTTCTATTTCAAATAACGGTTGAAAATTCCAGAATGCCAGCGAGGTGTGATCCGGTTGAAGAAGGCTGGAACAATACGGTGATTTCGTAAGATAAAAGTCAGTATCTTCAATATCGTCAGCTGTGACGATCTTATGAAACAGGAACAGCTTTTTATATCCCGAATCTTCTTTTTCTGTTATTGGATATTCTCGCTCATCGGCATCAAATGCAAGACATATTGAATATGGTGCGATATCCGACCATGTCCCATGGATGGCTCCGGACGCACCGACATCAATCAAAACAGGCGGTTTTTCATGAAATTCCCGCCGTCTCAAAAGTTGCGAAATAAGCTCGTTCTTCTTCATAAGCGATGTTTTTCACCTCCAGTTGATGGTATTCTTTTCCATAGTTGTCCCCGGTATTCCGCAAATGCAGACGGATTCATAAGTTTGATTCCGACAGGATAACTCAAGAAATCATCCTGTAAGGTGTAACAGGGAGACAACAGATTGGAAAAATCATTCCTTCCGAATATTTGTACTGCATAGGAGCCTGGGTAAATGCTGGGGGGTACATGCTGGATGCAGTAATGGCGCTTTTCATTTTCTGTGAAAATCGGAGTCCGGTCAATCAGAATGTAATCGCACTCCGCATCCATTACTTTTTGAAGAAGCGGTTGAAAGTCCGGCAGATACTGAAGCACGCTGGAGAAAAGCACAATGTCCGGTTTCCCGTTTCGGAAAACATCTTCGACGGATTGCTGGAAACTGATTTCCGGGAACCCTTTCAACAGTTCTCTGCCGGCTTCCGTGAAGTGTTTTTGTTCCACGATTTCCCATGAGATCTTCCTGAAGCAGGAGAGAAACTTCCGGTTTTGGAAATAGACACTGCCCAGAGAGCCTCCGAAGTCCAAAAGATGAAGCTCCTCTTTCCCGTGCATGGCGAAAAGGAGTGATGAAATCAGAGGATAATTGGGCTCCTCATGGAAAAATAAAACGGAATCCCGCTCAAAGACTGCGTTTCCCGCGATCACCTCTTTCATCGCATCCTTTACTTTTTCCAGGATATTGGCGGCATCATATCCGACTGCTTCCTTTTGCGCACTTTCCAAGGACGGATAGTTACCAATATATTCCGACTTATTCTTCTTTTCCTGTATGTAGCGTACCAGCCCATAAGGAAGAATATATTTAAAATAATTTCTATTCATATATCCTCAATAATTTTTGCCGGTTCTGAAGTCGTTCTATCATGAAACTTATCCTGAAAATATGCATTAAAAATCATCTGTGCTTCTGAAAAGGAAAAAGCATTAGTAGTGACTCCACTCCATTTTTTCAAATCTTTAATTTTTACTACACGAGTTATCTCTGCCTTAATACTCTTTTTCCCTAAACATGATAATGCTGCGATTCGATGATTGCCGTTTTGTACAATAAAACGATGGCTACCATCTATATTTTCTAAACAAAGAACACGGCATGAATCTTTGGAACGGTTATCTTGAAAACTATACTTTTTCATATTATAATATGAATTTTCTAACCAACAAAATTCTTCTAAGATCCTAAATTTTAAAATGCCTTCCTTGGAGAAGTGTGTCATAATATCAGGAACATCATTTGGGTCAGAAGACCATCCCACGGATAAGTTATTAACATTTACATTGTAATCCCATGGATATCTCCATAATGCAGTTTGCCTCATCGGATTTTTGATTCCTAATGCCTCTTGCATGCTTGCAGGACGATAATAACGTAAAAACTCAATAAAACAATTTGCTGCAAATTCTTTTTGCCCTTGATGTAATTTTCTTATATAGCGTTCATATGGAGGACAAAACTTTGATGTATAGCGAAACGCACAATAATGTACGCATTCATCCAACGGAATATCAGAATAATGTTTTTGAGATGCCTGAAAATAAGACTTAATTTTTTGAAAGAACATATATATTAACCTTATATTGTTTATCTGGCAAGAGATGATGAGCTTTTATCTTCCAACCACTTTCTTCAAAAAGAATTTCTATTTGTTTTTTGTCATGAGAATAATTTTGTATATGTTCCCAAGGAGTTTTTTCTGTCTCTAGCTTACTAAAAGAAATTTTGTTAAAAAAGTAATTTAAAATATTTTTTTTCCATGAATACTTTAAATCTGAGTGATTTTCTTTTAATGTAAAAAAATGAACGACTAATTCTTTGGAGACAACTCTTGAAAATTCTTTGATGATTTTTTTTAATGTTTTGCTGGAGACAAGATGTGTAAGTCTACAACATATGGCGTATTCAAAACTCATATCTGGAAAAGGTAATTTTTCAGCATTAGCATTTATGAGTTGTTCGTTATCTAAGTGATACTTTTTTTTCGCGACAGTAAGCATATCTTCTGACAGGTCACAACCTGTAAAGGAAATACCATATTGAAAGTAAAATGGAATGAAACGTCCTGTTCCAACGGGTAGATCAAGAAGTTTACTTTTTTGAGGAAGTTTTCCAATATATTTTTTGAAAAAATTTTGCTCTGTTTGCCAAATAGGTTCAGTAATTCTATCACTATCATAATTTTGAGCTACTTTTCCTGAGTATGCTTTAGTTGCATTGATCATATAAATCTCCATGGTTATTTGTATTATCTATTTGCCAAAAGTGAGGGATTAACGGATAAAATTTTCCAATTTCTTCAATTTTTAGGTTTCCTGTTCCAAAAAAATCACCTGTTTGTGCTTCAAAGGGAATGTCAGTGATCCAATCTGCTACACATCCGTCAACAGCTGCATAGACATTTATATAATATATGCCAGCAGTTAAAGGAAATTTCGGGATAATACAAGTTATAATTCCACATTTTTTTACATGTAGAGTTTTTTCTTCTGTCGTGTCTGTATTAAAATAAAATAGAGTGCCGTTATAACTCGAAAATGAAATAGCAAAAGAGACTGAAGCTGACTGAAAACAGTTACTGGAATATTGGAGGACAATATGTACTTCATCTCCTGAACTTGGAATGATTTCTATTCCGTTTGCGTTTAATATTTTCATACATTCAAATTTTATTGCTCCAGATACTCTACACTTGCGCGGTATTAAAGTTAAATCATGATAGTTTAATGGCGTGATTATCATATATTCTGATATAATATCTTCAATATTATTTTTGGAGCTGTTCCTCCCATCACATAAAAGAATACCCTTATTGCATAAGTTTTTTATCGCCCCCATATTGTGGCTGACGAAGAGGATGGTTCGCCCTTCATTTTTTGAGATGTCATCCATTTTGCCGAGGCATTTTTTCTGGAATTCGGCGTCGCCGACGGCAAGGACTTCGTCAATCAGGAGGATTTCCGACTCCAGGTGCGCGGCGACGGCAAAGGCAAGGCGCACATACATGCCGCTGGAATAACGCTTGACAGGGGTGTCCAGAAACTTTTCCACACCGGAGAAATCCACGATCTCATCAAATTTACGTTTGATCTCGGCACGTTTCATGCCAAGAATCGCACCGTTCAGATAGATGTTTTCCCGTCCGCTCAATTCTGGATGGAAACCCGTGCCGACTTCCAGAAGACTGGCAACGCGTCCGCGCATCGTGATTCTGCCTTTCGTCGGCTCCGTGATCCGGCAGAGAAGCTTCAACAGCGTCGATTTGCCGGCTCCGTTGCGTCCGATGATGCCGATCCGGTCGCCCTGTTCCACCTCGAACGAGACGTCGTCCAATGCCCTGAACTCCTCCAGCTCCACCTGTTCCCGATTCGGACTCAGCGGATGGCGCAGACGCTGGTACAGACTCCGTCCGGCGGACATCATGCTTTCGCGGAATGTCTTGTAACGGATTACTCCGCTATTCCGGTCGTGCCCGATCGTGTAGTATTTGGAAAGATGTTCTACGGTTATGATCTTCATAGTTAAGAGTTAAGAGTTAAGAGTTAAGAGTTAAGAGTTAAGAGTTAAGAGTTAAGACGGGACTGGGTGGTTTTCTTGATTGATGCCAGCATTTTCAAAAGTTCTTCGCAATCATTCAGGATACTTATTGCAGCGTTTTCTGTGAAATAGCCTGAATCATGTAATAAACGCAACCAGTAATGAGTTTCCCGCGCTTCTTTATAGGCTATTGTCATTTTTGCCAGAAAATCTTTATTGGATTGCGCTCCGCTGGCTTCTTCAATATTTGCTCCTATACTTGTCCCGGAACGCAGAACTTGTTTTGATAAAATAAATTCCTGTTTGTCCTTCGTCAAATGCTGATACATCTTTATCATTCTCAATGCAAAAGCATAACTTTTATCTCTTACAGAATCTTTTTTTATCTTATCCATCATTAAATATTCCTATTTATTTCATAACTCTTAACTCTTAACTCTTAACTAGATAAAGTCTGCGAATTCGCGTTCCATGCGGCGGAACATGAAGTAGCCGCACAGGAGGAAAAACAGGGAAATCGCGATGGATATGAGCAGAGAAAAAAGATTCAGCGGGGTTCCGAACAGCGACCAGCGAACGCCGTCGATGATTCCGACCAACGGATTCAGAGAGTAGAGAAGCTGCCAGCGCTCCGGCACGATCGCGGTGGTGAAGCCGACCGGGGAAATATACATGCCGACCTGCAGCGCAAACGGAATCACATAACGGAAATCACGGTATTTCACGTTCAGGGACGAAATGAAATAAGTGACGCCAAGGGATAAGATTGCCGTCAGCAGAATGAAGCAGGGGAGAAAGACGATCTTCCATGACGGGATTGTCCCATACCAGAAAAACAGCGGAATGAAAACCACCGCCGAGATCAGGAAATCCGTAAGGCTGACCGTCATGCTGGTAGAGGGGATGATCAGGCGCGGGAAGTAAACTTTGGAGATCAGGTTGGAGTTGCCCAGCAGGGATTCGCTGCCGCTGGAAACTGTACTGCTGAAAAACTGCCACATCAGCATTCCCGCATAGACCATCAGCGGATACGGCACCCCTTCCGACGGCAGTTTCGCCAGCTTGCCGAAGACGACTGTAAATACGATCATGCCGAGCAGGGGACGGATGATGCTCCATGCGATTCCGATGATTGTCTGCTTGTAGCGGACGATGATATCCCGCCAGGCAAGGATCAGGAAAAGCTCCCGGTAGAGCCAGAGGTCCCGCAGGTAGCGGGAATGGCTCTTCCCCGCCTCAATTACCAAGATATGATCCGACTTGTCTTCCATCTGCATCCAAACTGTTAATTCTGATTCGGATAACATAACACGGTACCTTCTTTTTTCAAACCTCTTTCCGTATTATTTGGCGACATGGTCCAGGCGCTGGAAAGGACCGGCCCATACCGGTTCGGCAACAGTGAAGCCGAATCTCCGCATTGTCTGCTCCAGATCATTTTTGCCGCTTGTGATCAGGTAGTATTTTCCTGTATGGAAATCCAGGTCCCTGATCCGCGGTCTGTTGGGAAGATCCGTAATGACGGTGCTTTCCGGCAGGTCCGTGCAGGAGACGCAGAAAAGAACCGACGGGTAATCCGAGTCGAAACTGGCGAAGACCAGCGGATGTTCCCCCGACTTGAATTTCTCCTGAATCAGGGAGACGATTTTCTGCGGTTCGAAGCCGTTCCTCGCGTAATACGGCAGCGTGATGTCGTCGTGCCGTCCGCTTCCGAACAGGGCATCGCTTGCATAAGAACCCGTGTTTACCAGAAGTGCCGTGCAGAGGACTTGCAGGATCAACGGCAGGGTTTTTAATGCCGGGCTCCGTTTTACCATTTTCAGGTAAGCGCAGAACGCATACCCCGCCGCAAGAAGCCATATGGGAAACAGCGGGAAGAAAACGCGCGGGAATGCCGGAGCCTTGAATACAAAAAATGCCGGAAGCGGCAGCAGGAACAGCAGAAATCCTGCAATGCACATCCATCGCAGGCGCGGATATCTTTTCCAGAGGTAAAAGAGACCCGCAATACAGAATGGAAGCGAGCCGAGAAGAATCAGTGCAAAGGATGCGTAAAGGTTCCATACTGCACTTCCCGCGGAGAACCATCCTTCCCCGAGTTGCAGGCACCGGAGGAATTTCCCGCGGATCGGCGCGTAGAAAAAGGCCAATGCCAGGACTGGAGCCGCAAACAGGTAAAGCAGACTCGGCAATCTGCGTTGCCGTTTCCATAAGAAAGACGCGTGGAACAGGGCGACAGCTTCCAGCGCAGCCAGATTGGTCGGAGTGGTCCCTACGGACAGGAGGCAGATCAGAAAGAAACCGAGGAATCCGGGCAGGGGCGGTCGCGCCACGATCTTTTCCGCAAAGAGCAGGGCAAGTACCGTGAACAGGAATCCCAGCATGTAGCCGCGAACTCCCGTGGCGAAAATGGCACATGCCGAACTTGCCGCAAACGCCGCGCAGAGGAGCCCTCCTCCGTAGAGTCCGCAGGAACGGACCATGCGTTTCGTCAGCAGAAAAACCGCGAGCGCACCTGCCAGGACGGAGAGTCCGCGGAACAGGAAAAACGGCGTATTCAGGAACAGCGCCAGAAAATTGATCCAGACTTTTTCCAGCATTGAGAAGACGATATGATTGTTCGGAATTTCATAAAGAAAGTAAATGCGCGACAGCGGAGGGCGCATCACGAAGTTATCGAGAGTGAGAACCTCATCGAACCAGAACGGGCGGAAGAGATAAGTGAATGAGGAAAGCAGGAGGAGAAGCGTCACACAGAACGGGAGACGCCGGCTCCATGCCTTCTTCTGTGCATTGTCCATTTTCAATACCCCGGAACCTGAAGCTGCCGGTTACGTTCTACCCACAGGATATTGGTTTTGAGGCCGTCGCGGAAAACTCTGCGGTTGTTGTAGCGCTTGTTGACCGCAACCAGGCTGTGAGGCGCGAACAGGAACAGATAGGGTTCCTCGTCATGGATCAGTCTGTGGAATTCATGGTAGAGCCTGTTGCGCTCCGCCGGGTCGAAGCAGAGGCGGATTTTCTCGATGAGTTCATCCGCTTTCGGATTCGCAAAGGCGATATGGTTGCTGGACGCATTCACTTCTGCCAGCGAGGAGTGCCAAAGCTGATAGGGATCGGGCTTCAGGGTGCCTGTCCATGCGAGCGTGCACGCGTCGAACTGCTTCTTTTCGAGGCGCTGGACCAACACCGACCATTCGATTCCCAGCAGATCCATCTGGATGCCCGCTTTTGCCATATCCTCCTTGATGATCGGGAGCATCTTCTGGTTGCTGACGGAAACATTCGGGTAGATCAGCGTAAAACGGAACGGCTTGCCGTCCCTGTCCAGAATTCCGTCGCCGTCGGTGTCTTTCCATCCCGCTTCCGCGAGCAGAAGTTTTGCTTTTTCGACGTCGAAAGAGTAAGGTCTGATGCTCTGGTCGTAAGAGGCGCTTGTTTTCGGGAAAGGCCCGGAGACCATTTCCGCAAGATTGAAGAATACGTCCTTGAGAATTTTTTCACGGTTGACAAGATGGCTCAGCGCCTGCCGCACCCTTTTATCCCGGAACAGTTCGTTCTTCTGGTTCAGCCCGATATAGGAATACATGGAGGAGGGATATTGAAGTTTTTCAAGCGAACCGTCTTTCTGAAATTCTCTGGTGCCGGTGCGGTTGACCCACTGGTCGGCGGAGAGCGAATCCAGGTCCAGTTCATTGGAGAGCAACGCCTGAAGACGCGTATTCGGATGCTGGATGATATCGAACGCGATGGTTTCAATCGGCGGCATGATGCCGAGATTCCTGCCGTAATAGTTGTCGAAGCGCCGGAGCACGATCCTGCGTCCTTTTTCCCATTTGTCGAAACGGTAGGGACCGCACCCGACGACCATCCGGTTGCGTTCGTGGTCGTCGTTGAATTTCTTGCCGTCGAATGGGCCTTCGTAGGCATGGTAGAGATGCCGGGGAAGCGGAATCAGACCGAGCGAAATGTCCTCGGCAAGGAAATAGGGCTTGTTCCAGATCACTTCAAATTCATGATCGTTGATGACGTCGATCCGGTCGATATCTTTCAGATAACCGCGCAGAGGGGCGCAGTCAACGTCCTCATTTTTCACCACATCCAGATAAAACTTGAAGTCATGCGCGGTCACTTCCCTGTTTTTCCATTCCTTTCCCGTGACGGGGTCCCTGAAGTCGTGCCAGAGGATTCCCCTGCGGAGTTTGATGCGGTATTTGAGTTTGTCGGGAGAGATCGTCCAGGACTCCGCCAGCATCGGTTTGAGTGCGCCCGAACCGTTATCCGCATAGTCGCGGTCGGCGAGGGAGTCCATGGTCTTGGACCAGATTTCCGAAACGTAGGCGTCATTGGTGACGAGCATATTCATATTGCCGACATCCGCGCCGAACGCCGTGATGAGGCGTCCCCCCTGATCCGCATTCTGATCGTAGTACTGACGGTTTGCGACATCGGCGCCTGTGCCGTTCGCCGCCGCGGGCTGATTGCCTGATACGACACGCAGACCGGCGAGGCGGGACTCGATATTTTTCATGGAACGGTTCATGTCCTCCATTGCGAAACGCAACTGATCCAGAGCGCTGACAAAGACGAAGCAGAGGACCGCCATCACGATCAGGATCACGGTCACAAGCACATTCAGATAGGTATTCTTGTTCATTTTTTCTTCCTGTATTCTGTATCACATCCATATTTCCGCAAGCCTCGTGCCATGCACGGAATTCCCTGCCGGAACATTACGGATATCATACATCTTTTCGTATTTTTGCATAATTCCATTACATTATTACTTGAAAAACAACTTTTCCAGTCGTAAAGTTCCATTTATCTAATGAAAAATGGTGAGAATATGAAACTTTCTATCGTAATTCCGGTTTACAATGAGGAAAAATTCATCGATGCCGTGTTGGAGCGAGTGGGGAATGTCAAGTTCCAGCAGGGGGTCGAAGTGGAACTGGTCGCTGTGGACGATTGTTCCAGAGACGGGACGTTTGAAAAGCTCAAGGCATGGGAGCCCAAAGGCGTAAAGGTCTGCCGTCATGAGAAAAACGGCGGCAAGGGAGCCGCGCTTCATACCGGTTTCAAACTTGCCACGGGGGATGTCATTACGGTTCAGGATTCCGATTTTGAATACAATCCGGAGGAGTTGCCGCGCCTGCTTGCGCCGATTCTGGAAAACAAGGCGGATTTTGTCTTCGGAGCGCGCGAGGCATTCGTGAAGGGACTTCCGCACCGCGTCATGTATTTCTGGCACCTGAAGATCAATGCGTTTCTGACCGCATTCTGCAATATGTTCTCGAATCTTGCGCTCAGTGACATGGAGTGCTGTTACAAAATGTTCCGGCGTTCCGTCCTGGAGAAAATTGAACTCAAAGAATGCCGTTTCGGGTTTGAACCGGAAATCACCCTGAAAGCCTCGCGCCAGGATATTCTGTTCTATGAAGTGCCGGTTTCCTATTCCTGCCGGACTTATGCCGAAGGCAAGAAAATCTCATGGAAAGACGGAGTTTCCGCGCTCCGCTGCATCATCAAATACGGACTGTTCCGGATGTGATTCCCCGGAAATGTTTGCAGATTGTGCCGCAACGGCTTATTTCTTTTGCGGAACTTCCAGAACATTGATTTCGGGAACCTGCTGCGGAAGCAGCTTTTCCAAATCGGCGGACTGGAATGTCGGAACGGAGGTTCTCTGCTCCGCCGGAGCCTGCACCCTGTTGCGGGATTTGCCGATCGCCGCCGCCACGATACAGGTAATTGTCAGTGAAATAATCAGTGCGATCACCAATCCGGCATAAAGGATGATCCGTTTGAGTTTCTTCGTTTCCTCTTCGCTGACCTGAACGTCTTTTTCCAGTTTCTGGAGGAGTTGCTCCGGGACATCCGCCGGAGCCTCCAGTTCATTCACTTTCTGCATGATCACGTCCTGCGTCGCCTGATCCAGTTTGTAAAGACCGGCAAGCGTGCGCGAATAGGCGCGGATGAAGACTACTGGGGGCAGACGCTTGAAGTCGTCGTTTTCAATGCCGACGATATAATCAAGACGGATTTTCGTGACATCCGCCGCCTGTTCCGCGCTCAACCCCGCCGCATTGCGGGCTTCGCGGAGAATTGTCCCCAGCGAAGCGTGTTCCACATCGCGGACGGCAATCGTCTGATGCTGGACGGATGCGTAATGAACGGGTTCGGCTTCCTGTTTCTGAGCCGATACTGCTGTCTGCGGGACTTTTTCCTCGTGCCTGGGCAACGGCTTTTCCTCCGGAACCGGAACGGGAGTTTCCTCCGGAACGGCTTTCACGGTTTCTACCGGGTGTTCCAGCGGAGCGGCAGGCTGGGGAACCGGTTTTACAGGCTCGCTGAAAACGTCACTCTTATGAAGCGGCCGGTTTTCCGAGAAAGTCTTGATTTCCGGCATGATACGGATTTCCGGCGGATTTTCCTGGGGTATTTCCCGCGCGACTTCTTCTTTGCCCGGGACAAAACCCGCCTCAACAGGGCTCAAATCCTCGTCCGCAACAGGGAGCGGCTTTACAAAATCAGGCTGTTCCACGGGCTTCATGGCATTGTCAAGCGGAACGGGTTCTTTCGCGGAGAAATCATCCGCTGCAAAGAGATCGTCTTCCACTTTTCTTAATTCGGCATTCAATTTATTGTTTTCGTCAGCCATGATGCACCGTTGTGTATTTCATATTTCTTAATAATTATAACACGGATTGTCAAGAAATCAATCCGGTTTTCCCAATTCGTCGAAAACTAATATGTCGCGCTTCTGTCCGCCGGGGAGGGGAGCCGAGACGATTCCGCGCTGTTCCAGCTTGTCGATGATTTCCGCCGCCTTGTTGTAACCGATTCCCATGCGGCGCTGGAGATAGGAGGTGCTTGCCTTGCTTTCACGGATGATGATGTCAAGCGCTTTCTTCAGGTTCTCGTCGTCGCCGGGCTGCAGATACTTGGCAATGACCATCTTGACATAATCTCCGGTGGCGTCGTCGTCGAACTCCTCCTCGGCGAAGGAGTTTTTACCGTCATCGGGTTCGTCCTCCTCTTCCTCCGGTTTTTCAAGCACGACTTTCGTATCGAAATGCTGTTCCACCTGACTGGAGACGAAATCCACGACTTTCTGAATTTCAGGGTCGGAGACCATGGACCCCTGGATACGGTCGGTTTCCCCGCTCGGTCCCTTGAAAAGCATGTCGCCCTTGCCGAGCAGTTTTTCCGCGCCCATCGCATCCAGAATGACGCGGCTGTCCATGACCGTCGAAACCTTGAACGCGATCTTGGTCGGCAGGTTCGCCTTGATCGTTCCCGTAATGATGTCTTTACGGGGAGTCTGCGTGGCGATGACGAGATGGATTCCGGCGGCGCGCCCTTTCTGGGCGATACGGCAGATGGAGGTTTCGACATCGCTCTTGGCTTCCGTCATCATGATGTCCGCGAGCTCGTCGACGATGATTACAAGCAGAGGCAGCTTCGGCGGAATGAGATCGTCATTTTCGTCATAAACCGGTTCGGGATCAGGGGGGCGCGAGTTGAACGCATTCAGGTTTTTCGCCTTGACTTTCGCCAGCATCTGGTAACGGTGTTCCATTTCGTTGACGCCCCAGCGCAGCGCGAACGGGACCTTTTTCGGGTCGTTCACGACTGGTGTGATCAGGTGGGGCAGGGGACGGTACATCTCCAGTTCGACGAATTTCGGGTCGACAAGGATCAATTTCAGGTCGAACGGCGAGAATTTGAAGAGCAGGCTCATGATCAGCGTGTTCATACATACGCTCTTGCCGCTTCCCGTCGAACCCGCGATCAGCAGGTGCGGCGCTTTTGCGAGGTCGGCGATCATGACTTTACCGGAAACATCCTTGCCGAGAATGATCGGGATATCCGCTTTGGACCCTCTCCATGCCTCGGATTCGAACAGTTCGCGGATGAACACCATGTTGGAGACTTTGTTCGGCAGTTCGATACCGACGGCGTTTCTGCCGGGGATCGGGGCGAGGATACGGATGCTTTCCGCGCTCATTTCCATGGCGATGTTGTTCTGGATATTGGAGACTTTCTCCACCTTTACGCCGGGTTCAAGCTGAATGTCGAACCGTGTAATGCGGGGACCGACGACGGTATCGGCGACTCTGCCGTTGATCTCGAAACTGTCGAGCGTCGCCTGAAGAATCGCGGATGCCTGTTTGAGGTGTTCGTCATCCTCATTTTTGACGTCTTTTGGTTTATCCAGCAGAGGAACCGGCGGCAGATTGTAATTCGCCGGATTTGCGCTTTGCATCGGAGGCGCCTGGCGCTTCTGCATCTGGGAACGCGTAACCTGCGGCGGGCGCATCCTGTCATCCGCAAACGCATCGTCGCGTTCCGGCGTATGACGGTCCGTCGCGTCAAGACTGTCCGTATAGGAACGGTGTTGAGGCGGTACCGGCGGCAGTTCCTTGAAATTTTCCTCTGTCTCCGGCGGCAGTTCTTCCTCCGCTTCCTGATCCGCCGGTTTGTTCTTTATGAACCCGAACAGGGAACGTTTTGCCGTCTTATCCGGTTCCGGCGTTTCCTCTCCGCCATCCTCCGGCTTTTCGCTCTGTTCAAATTCCGGACGGTATTTCTGCTTCCTGACTTTTTCACCCGTTTCCGGATTTTCTTCTTCAAACATGGGTTCGCGCTCTTTTCTCCGCTGTTTCCCGGTTCCTCCTGCGGATGTCCCGCGTATGGCGTCGAAGATCATGTTCTTCCAGTCCTGCATGAAAATCCAGAAAAGACCCGAAAAAATGAGACAGAGCGCCGTGACCATGGTGCCGATTGTGCCGATGCAGCGGCGGAGGATTCCTGCGGAGATGTTTTCCGTTTCAGGTGCGGCGATCAACGCTCCGAGGGCGCCGCCGGAGAGCGCGAATGCGGGCTTGCCGCTGTGCCCGATGCCGAGACGTTCCGTATGGAGAATGAACTCCTGCGGAAATAGCGCCAGCAGAATCACGATGCCGAGTATTGTTACGCAGAGTGCCATGATGTAGCCTCGCCGTTTCAGTGGATAGGGGATGAAACCGCGCGCGAGGCAGATGATCATAAGGCTTGTGACGGGATAGACCGCAAGTCCGAAAATATAAAACAATGCTCTGGAAATATTGGCGCCCAGCGGTCCGACCCAGTTCCGGAGAGGTTCTGCGGATCCTCCGTCAAGCACCGCCAGATCCGCCTTGTTGTAGGAGAAGATCGAAAGCAGGAACAGCAGGAGCGCGATTCCGCAGATCACATATCTCAATTTGAAAGTCGTTACTTTTTCTTCATTTTCGCCAGCCATAGAGGAACCTCAAAATAAATGGATTGCAAAGTATATCCTGAAAAATAGCATAAATATGAAAATATGAAAGTATTTTTCCGGCGTCCGATTCAACTTTTTCATGAAAACGTGATACTGCGCGGCAATATGCCCCGTTCAATCTTTCTTTTCTCCTGCTTCTGCGGCGGGGGATTGCGGCAGTTCTTTTACCTTGAGCTCAACTTCCCGCTTTGAATCATAGGCAAGATAGGTGGTGCTGGTCGGGAACGCGAATTCGAGTCCTTCGCCATTGAAGCGTTTCAGGATGGTGCGGTTGATTTCATCCGCCCAGTCGAGGCTCTGCCAGAGATTCGTGGTATTGAACCACAGAATGACCTGAATGTTCAGAGAACAGTCTGCAAATTCCACAAAATGAATCTTCGGCGGAAGTTTCGGGTCGATTGATTCATGGCTGTCGAGGATTTCATGAAGAATGGCGACGGCGTGTTCCATCTTTTCCGGCGGAGTGTCATAGACCAGCCCCAGCGTTATGACGCGTTTGATTGTCTGGCGGCAGGAAACATCTTCGATTGTGGCGTTGGCTGTGGTTTTGTTCGGGATCGTCACCAGAAAACCGTCCGGCGTGCGCAACCCGGTGCTGCGCAGCCCGACCCGCTCCACGGTGCCTTCCTTGCCGTCGATGCGGATAAAGTCATTGACCTTGAACGGCCGGTCGATGATAATCATCAGGGAGCCGAAAAAGTTGGCGATGGTGTCCTGTGCGGCAAATGCGATGCCGAGCCCGATGACACCCGCCCCTGCAAGAATCGCGGTAATATTGATTCCAAGCACGTTTTCGCAGAGAAAAAAGAATGCGAACATAATGATGATGATCTGAATCACGCGCCCGATGACTTTGACCGCGAGACTGTCCATGCTGTTGTTCTTCCTGTTTCGCGAGAAGAATTTCAGGAGAACGGCGTCGAGCAGTTTGAAAAGATTCAGGATCAGTGCCGTTACCGCGATGGTGACGAGACCGAAATAGAGTTTTTCAAAGAAAAGATATCCGCGTTCCGGCAGGCACAGCAGCATCGGCAGAAAACTGAGAAAGACGCCGCTGAAAAACAGAAAGGCGGCAAGCGGCCCCGCGAGAAGCGCACAGAATGAACCGGGGTTTTTTGCATGATACAGCCTGGCTGTGATTTTCCACCATTTGTTTCTGATGAACCAGCGGGTGAAAAGCGAAAGGAGCAGAGCAAGAACGGAGCCGCAGAGTGCGATGATGATTCTTTTCAGTTCAAATCCCTGCCAGTTGATGATTCTGCCGGTTCCTTCGGAAACCAGATGCGTGACCGATTGAAAGAGCGTGCGGAATGCCTTGATCTCGTCTTTCTGAATGGTTTTGTCATGGACGTCAATGCCGAGCGTGTCCAGCAGAGAGTCTTCTTTTGCTCCGGCTTGTTCCGTCCGGATTGTTTTTTCTTGCTGTTCCGCGGCGGGTTCCGCCGGCAGCATGGCGCAGAGGCTGAAAAGTATGACGGTCAGCAGACAGGTTGTTTTTTTCCGGATCATGAATCCCATCCTTTAATTTTACCATATTATTTCAGATTGAATATTGTATTTTTCCGGATGTATAATACATTGCTTTTCTGAAAAGGCAAATAGCGGAGGAGGTTTTTTGAGGTATGGCGAAGCCGGATATTTTCGATGAAATCATAGAATGTCTCAAGACGCAGGCGCTTGTTTCGCCTGATACCTATGTGAGCCCGGAGGTCCGCAGAGAGTTCTATACGGATATCGTCAAACCGCCTCCGGTCCGGCAGACTCCCACCCGCCCCGCAGTGCCGCCGGGAGGTTACGCACGCTTCGCCGCCCAGGCTTCTCCGGTTTCTGCACCGGATGTTCCGGCGGCGCCTCCGGTTGCCGCATCGTCCGGGAAGA
>ERZ779896.1689-NODE-1689-length-17459-cov-2.630257_pt1 | contig 17459 bp, 14 predicted proteins | sample MGYA00511067_ERZ779896 | MGnify/ENA primary metagenome ERZ779896 (study PRJEB29588, sample SAMEA2161597) | human gut metagenome | biome: human gut; feature: human-associated habitat; material: faeces | place: Denmark | collected 2008/2010 ... | reverse complement strand
GCCGCTCTTCAACTGGCTCCGGGAATCCGCGTCAACGGCATTGCTCCGGGGCCCGTCCTGCCTCCGGTGGAGCTGCCGCTGTCGAAAATGGAAAAAACGCTGAAAACTGTTCCTCTCGGCAGACCCGTCGCACTGGAGGATCTCTGTTCGGCATGTCTCTTTCTTGCGCAGAACGACTCCATCACAGGCGAAATACTCTATGTGGACGGCGGGCAGAGCCTGCATTGATTTGAGAGAAACACAGGTTTCCGGTTTGCCCTGCTGCCGAACCGGTGCTATATTAAAGGCTTTGCAGAGAATCAACAACGGGTGAATCAGAATGAAAAAGGCTGTATTTCTTATCAGGTCAAACGACCGGAAAGGGCTTCTTTCCGGCATTTCCACTTTTTTCTATCAGCAGGGGTTCAATATTCTGCACTGCCAGCAGTATACGGACAACTGCGAAAACCTTTATTTCATGCGGGTCTGTCTGGATATTACCGACATGCCGGTAACACGCAAACAGCTTGCAGGCTCTTTCGAAGAATACGCGAAAACTCTGAACCTGGAATATTCGCTTCACTACTCCGACGAGCCCCAGCGCATGGCTATCATGGTTTCCAAGACTTCGCACTGCCTCTACGATCTGCTGATGCACGCACAGGACGAGGGAGATCTCGCCTGCGAAATCCCTCTGATCATCAGCAACCATCCCGATCTGGAGGACGTTGCGGACAAGTTCCGCGTCCCGTTCTACTGTTTCCCGATCAGGAAAGATCACAAGCGCGAACAGGAGCAGCAGGTCATCGAACTGCTTCACAAGCACCACATCGACCTCGTCGTTCTCGCACGTTACATGCAGATTCTTTCCGATGAGTTCATCAACGAGTTTCCGGGACGCATCATCAACATCCACCATGCTTTCCTCCCCGCGTTTCAGGGCGGCAATCCCTACCAGCGGGCATGGGAGCGCGGCGTGAAAATGATCGGGGCAACCGCCCACTATGCGACTCCGGCCCTTGACGAAGGTCCCATCATCGAGCAGGATGTGGAACGCATCACGCATGAAGCGGAACCGGACGACCTGAAACGTATCGGCAAAGACATCGAACGCCGGGTTCTCACGCGTGCCGTCCGCGCCCATCTGGAGCACCGCATCATTACATCCGGACGCCGGACAATCGTATTTTCAAGATAAAAACGGGAGCAGTTCATGCCGGACCCCGAACTCAATGAGCAGGACAGAAGCCGTATTCATGCCGCCTATGAACACGGGGTCGGAAGCATGACACCCGAAGATCTGGACAAGGTTCTCGCCGATGAAAAAAAGGCGAAAGAGAAAGCAAGGAACCTGAAAGGATTCTTCGAGGAATTCAAACTGCTGTGGTTCCTGCTCCGGGACTACAAGGCGGGGCGTTACAAGGGGGTGCCGTGGAAATTCATCGCCGCCGTTGTCTTCGCCCTGGTCTACCTGATCGCCCCGGTCGATGTCATTCCTGATTTTATCCCGCTCGTCGGCTATATCGACGATACCGCCGTATTCGGGCTCCTTCTCGCCGGTTTCAAATCCGATATTGACGCATACCGCCGCTGGAAAGAAGATAACAGGTAAATCAGGCACAGCCTCCGGAAACGGTATGCCATGCGATTGCAGATTGCAAGGAAACAGCGAAAACACGACATTGCAAACTGCAAGAAACCGGTTATGGCAAATATGGTATTTCAACTCGGTTTCATGGTTGGCACGTATTTTGCTGTATCTTTTTCATCATTGCAACGGAAAGGCGGATTATGCTGGATATCAAGAAAAAATTTCTGATCAGTTTCGGGATACTGCTCCTTCTGATCGGGGCGGTCGGCGGAGTCATGATTCAACAGGTGGGAAAGCTCGGCAGGGCTATCGACGTCATACTGCGGGAAAACTATCAGAGTGTCCTGCTCTGCCAGCAGATGAACAATGCGCTGGAACGTGTTGACAGTGCGCTCCTGTACACATTCACCAACTGGGACAGCGATGTCGCTCCGGTCATCACGGAAAACATCGAACTGATGAAGAAAAGCTGGGCGGCGGAACTCAGAAACGTCACAGTGCAGGGAGAAAAGGAGCGGGCGGAAAAGATCGAAAAACTGCTTCCCCGCTATATTGCGCTGCTTCCTGAAATCACCGATAAAAAACAGCCGGAACAGCGGCGGCGTGAAATCTACCGGCATCAGGCATATCCGCTTTTTCTGGAAATCAAAGCCCTCTCCGGTGAAATTCTGGCACTCAACCAGCAGAACATGAGCCAGGCGAAAGACAGTGCGCGGATTGAAGCGGAGTATCTTCACCGGCGCGTCCTGATGATCCTTGCGGGGTGCTGTCTGTTTGCGATCATTCTGACTGTTCTGCTGAAAAACTGGATTCTCAATCCGATCCGCAAACTGATTCAGCTCACGACGGAAATCAGCAACGGCAATCTTGACATCGTGCTGGACTCCAGATCCAATGATGAAATCGGGCAGCTTTCCCGTTCCTTCAACACGATGGCAACCGCTCTGCGTGAAGCAAGGCGCAATGACAGAATCAAGCTGGAACGCTCCGAACGGACAACCCGCGATGTTTTCCGTGAGCTGCCCACGCCGATTGCGGTATTCGACGCCGTGCGCGGGCGGGTCGAGATCGCCACGCAGAGCGCCGACCGCTGTTTCAAGCTTCATCCCGGCGTCAGAGTCGATCATCTGAATCTGCCGTGGCTTGATGAGATTTATGAAAAGGTGCTCCATACCGGACAAGTCAGCACATGCTCTGAAAACGACGGCATCATTCAGTATTTCATCGACAACAAGGAATATTTCTTCCAGCCGACCGCGATCCCGATCCCGATGGACGCTCCGCCGGAAAAAATTTCAGGAATCGGCGTCATCATGAAAGATGTCACGATGGCGCATGAACAGCAGGAGCTCAAACGGAGTGTCATCTCCACGGTGTCGCATCAGCTCAAAACACCTCTGACTTCGCTTCAGATGTCGATCTATCTTCTGCTGGAGGAAAAAATCGGAAAACTCAATCCCGACCAACTGGACCTTGTTATGGCAATGCGCGACGACAGCGACCGTCTGGCGAATATCGTCAGCGATCTTCTCGACCTCAACCGCGCATCGGGGAGGCAGAAAGTCAAACTTGTCAGGCACTCCCCATCCGCCCTTGTCGCGGAAGCTGCGGAGCGCTTCAATGCGGAATGTCTGGAAAAGAATATCAGGCTGGTTACGGAAGTCGCCCCCGACCTGCCGGATATTCCGGTGGAAAAAATGAGAATCAGATATGTTTTCGACAATCTGATCAGCAATGCAATCCGTTTCACTCCTCCGGGCGGAACGATTACGCTCCGGGCGGAAAACAGGAACGATACGGTTCTGTTCTCGGTCAGCGATACAGGCAGAGGAATGTCGCCGGAAGTCCAAAGTCACCTGTTCGAGCAGTTCTACCGCGCACCCGGACAGGACCCGAAAACAGGGGTCGGGCTCGGTTTGTCGATCGTAAAAGAGATCATAACCTCCATGAACGGCGGGATCAGCGTGGAAAGTCGGGAGGGAGCCGGAAGTTCGTTCCTGTTCACGCTTCCCTCCGTTGCCGGAGAACAGACGGAAAACGGCGATGAAAAGCCTCACGTCAAATGGCTGTGAATGCCCGGAAAGAAGGAAATCGCATCATGGATACGGCACGCAATGCAGACAATTTTCTGAAAATGATCCGCAATGCCCGGCGCGGCAAGCTGAAAATTTATCTCGGCTACTGCGCAGGGGTAGGTAAAACCACGCAGATGCTCAAAGAGGCAATCCGGCTCAAGCACACCGAACATGTCGATGTTGTCGTGGGACTTCTCGAAACGCATGGGCGCGCGGAGACAGCGGCGTGCCTGGAAGACCTTGAAGTCATTCCGCGCCGCATGACCATGCACAGGAACATCGCCGTCACCGAAATGGATGTTCCGGCAATTCTTGCCCGCCGCCCCCAGGTGGTTCTGGTTGATGAACTTGCCCATACCAACGTGCCCGGCTCCAAGAACCGGAAACGCTGGCAGGATGTGGAGGAAATTCTCGATGCCGGAATTCATGTGATCTCCACACTGAACATTCAGCATCTGGAAAGCCTTTACGAAATCGTCGAGCAGGCGACGGGCATCAAGGTGAAGGAGCGGATACCCGACTGGGTCGTCACGGGAGCGGATGAAGTCGTCAACGTGGATGTTTCCGTGGATGATCTCCAGCAGAGAATCCGGACGGGACGCGTCTATCCGGAGGAACGCATCGAGAACGCTCTCGCCAACTTCTTCAGGGACAGCAATCTCCAGCAGCTCCGGGAGTTGACGCTCCGGGAGCTCGCGGCGCAACTTGACACCCGTTACCGCGAACGTGTCGAAAATGAGGAACTGGACGACAATGTAAGCCCCGATCAGGTCATGGTCTGCATGAGTTCACGCAGTCCGAATACAGACGCCCTCCTGCGCTACGGCTCCCGGCTCGCCGGACGCCTCAACCGGAACTGGTATGTTCTCTACGTCCAGACATCCAGAGAAAGCGCAACGCAGATCGACGCCGCGACTCAGCGCCATTTGAACAACACTCTTGAACTGGCGCGTCAGGTCGGGGCGACGGTATTCACCTATCAGAGCGACGACATCGTGAAAACCATTCTGCAATTTGCCCGGGAACACCGCGTCGGGCATATCATCATCGGTCCCTCCGGATGCCGCCTCCCCTTCTGGAAACGTCTTCTCGGCAAAACCACCCTGCTGGAACAGTTGAGTCTGGAAAATCACGATTTCAAACTGATCGTCACGGAAAACCGCCGGAAAGAGTGAGCCGGCTTCCCGGTGTCCACTCTCCTTTCCGCCGTCACAGCCTTACAACACAGTCTCCATAAATGGAATCATAGGCGGCGTTCATCACTTTGACGGCATTCAAGCCATCCTCAAGAGAAGATTCCGCCACGCTCCGCTCCCCGCGCACACAGGCGGCAAAACTGCCGGCAAGGGAGTCATCCGGATTCAGCTTCGGGCGAGGCGCCATGTCAACAATCAGGCGATCCGGCGAGGCATAGTTCTTTCCCACGACATAAAGCGGTTTGTCGAAGTAATCCGCCGCGTAATACCCTTTGTCGCCCGTGATTTTCAGGTTGCACTCCAGAGACTTCGGCCACAGCAGACGCCGCGCGGGGACTCGTTCCTCCAGATTCGAGTAAGAGGGATTGATGAAAAAAGGAACTCCGCCGTCGAGTTTCCCCGTGATTGCCGCATGATCCTCCACCTTCAGGTGCCTGCGCTGGTTCCGTGCCGACATCGCATATACTTCGCGGAATTCCAGTCCTGTAATCCAGCGGATCAGGTCGAACGGGTGCGGATGATCGGTCAGAGCGCCGCCCCGGAAATAATCCGCGCCGGGACGGATCGGCACGATTCTGCCGTAGGACAATTCGGGGTCGCCCCAGTTCGGGAAATAGTTGCACGGGCTCTGCGAGATATTCGTCAGGTAGACCGACTGTATTCTGCCGAGGCGTCCCGACCGGACCAGTTCCCTCGCATACCGGAACTGCGGGTTGAAATGAAGTTCCAGCTCGACCTGAATCGTCTTCGGATAATCCGCGCTCAATTTCAGGAGCTCCGCCCCCTCCTCGGCGTCCATCGTCGGAACCTTCGTGCTGTAAATGTGAAGTCCGCGCGCCATCGCCTCTTTGAACATTCCGAAATGATACTTGTTGTCGCTTCCGATCTGAACGGCATCGGCTTCGGGATGGGCGTCCAGCATTCTCCGCCAGTCGGAGTAATACTTCACCTCTTTGTATTTCAGTATTTCCCTGATATTGCCCATGCGCGCCGGATCGTCTTCCGCAACGGCAATGATCCTCCACGGATGTCCGGGGTCGTTTGCAAAACCGCGACAGTATCCGGGGATATGCGGATTTGCGGTTCCCGCAATCAGAATTCCGATTTGCTTCTTCATTGTCCCACAGCCTTTCTGACGGCTTCCGCCATTCGCTCATATCCGTTCATTTCCGGCGCCCCTTTCAGACGGCAGACAGCCCTGATATTCTCCAAGGTCCCGCCGGCAATTTCCGGTTCGCAGGAGTCCACCGTAAATCTGTGAAGCCCCGATTCGTCGGCAAAAACGGAGCCCTCCCCGTTGAAATGCCCCGCAATCGGCTGGTTGGTCAGATGCCCGTCCGTGAAATTGGCTTTGATGAAAAAGGTATCCGGCATGGAATCCGGCAGTGTTTCATTCATTTCAAACTCCGCGACAATCCTGTTTTCAAATTCCGCCAGGGCAAAAAGATTGTTCCGTCCGGCAGCTTTTACGATATAAAGTTTTTTCAGATTGCTGCCAGCCAGATCCTCCGCGAGACAAAGATACTGAACCAGACTGCCGTACAGGAATTCCTCCTCCGCCGACGCCGATCGCCCCGGCCTCTGCCATGTAAACCGCAGAGAACAGAGTTCCCCGCACGCCGCCATGTGGCTCTTAATCCCCTGAAAAACACTCCATAAAGAGAGTGAAAAGTCATTTCGCAACTTCATATTGATTCATTATCCTTTTTATTTATCCGCTATTTTTTCCAACAATGCTTCTATCGCATGAGCCACCTGTTCACGATACCGCATCAAATTTACGGGATCATCAGAGTAACTGTTGACTGTCTGCGCCACTTTTGCAGGAACGGAAAGTAAAATTTCCGCTTTGCGCAATTCCTTGGAAGCACTGCACTTCCTGCGTCCTGCCGCAACCAGACGCTTCAACATCGCCAGATATTCATAATCTTCAAGACCGTCCCGCAGATTTTCCAGTCTCAAAGAAGGAAGCAATTCACCATTTCTTCCGGGATAGACCAGATTCCCCATGCCATTACGGTATTTCCGATCTCCGGTAGAAATATGAAAGATATAAGTGCGCCACTTATCTTCCTGCCACTTTGGCGCACAATCAAGATTTGAAAGCCATTCCCTGTTGGAGCGCCAGTAAAGAAGACCGTCTACATTGTGAAGGAAAGAAAGTGTTCCAATGATCCGGCAGTCAAATACCGGAAAATCAACAAAAAAGTTGGGATATGGTTTCTCTGGAAGATCGGCGGGATACCACCAGATTTCAGTTCCGCCAGCCTTCATTTCCTCCAGTTTTTTCTGTTCCGGCTGTTTACCGAAATGAATGAACAGAGGACACCAGACATCAAACATTCCTGCAAGTTCCCGGATAGGAAATGAAGTCTGCATCCGCCTGAGTGCGGGATACTTCCTTTTGATTGCCGCCATCTTTTTTTCGGCTTCAGGCAAATATTCAGGATGATCCGCAAGTTCATCATAGGCATAGAAGTAAAGCCGATCGTCAAGTCCCAGTGTTTTTACCTGAGACAATACGTCTTCATATGTATTTTCCGGCGCACCGGCAGGCAAAATAACAGTCGTGATGCGATGCTTCAATTCCGGCAGCAGATTCAACGCCGGGCTGAGTGACTTTCCATAAAGTTCAGCTCCGCAAATCCGGTAGTCAAGCAGAAAATTGTGGATTGTAAGTTCTGTTTCCGGAGAAAGAGAATCCAGCCGGAACCATTTGCGGTAAGCATCCATATCAAAGCTGAAAACTGTTTTCAGGGAACTGCGTTCCGGCAGTTTGAAATTAAAGACCCGGCATGTCAAAGGAACGGTAAAATCGCCATCGCTTTCACTGATATGAAATGCGCCACGGTAAATTCCGGGAGCCGCATTTCCTGTGTAAATACGGTAATGCAGTGCAGTGAACTCATCTGCCTTGACATCAAACGCCGTATCCCCCGGATAAATCGGATCAGGAATACGCCCTGTAAATTCCACGGGAATCCCAGATTGTCCAGTCGTAACAAAACCAATTTTTCCAATAGATACTGATGAAGCAGGAATCCGTTCACCTGCATCATTTATAAGATCAGACACAATTACAGAATCAATCTTGGCTGTTTTTCCCGGAGCGCTGAAGAAAATCAATTGTCCGCCCTCATACTCATTGCGCGCAGCATAAACTTCCGCACCGGACCGCCACTTTTCAAGAGAACGGAAAAAATCAGGGGTCCCATTCAATCTGCGCGTATCCGGCAAGGGCACGACACCAAACATATCATTACACTTGAACTTCGCAAAAAAGGACGTATAATCTCTTTTACGCCTTCTTTCCATTTCCGCAGCTTCCATTTTTTCTGCGGAAAAAGCCACCAGAAGCGCTTTCCTGTAATTTTCAAGGAGAATATGCCAATTTTCCGGTTTGTCATCAGAACTTTCAGGCGCCTGTCCCTGCCAGATCTTCAGGTCATCAATATCGCCTTCAAAATAGGCACCTGGATTTCTACCAACTGTTCCCGCACCGATTTGCGCAGGGCAGTCATTTTCAGGCAAGATTCCATTTCCATAAAAAAACTCTGTCCGCTGTGATATTTTTTTCTGTCCATTGATGGTAAAAGTGCAGATGCCGTGTTTATAATATACGGAACAGTGATACCATTTTCTCTTGACAATCGGTTTTCCAGTAGTTTTAAAAACAATCCAGTGACCTTGCTTATCCTTATATTTCAATTCCAGATTACCCGATCTGATGCCAAAATGGTAATTTACAGCTTCCGGACTGCGGTTCCTGTTTCCTTTCCAGAGAATAGTATGATAAAAATCTGTCCTAGTCGGGCGAAAAATGGCTTCGATTGTAAAATCATCATTCAGCGACAGTTCCGGAGCATGTGGCACAGTGCCAATAACCTTGCCACTGTGAAAGGCAAATGCTTTTCCATAAAGTCCGGGAACCAGATTTTTTTTTGAATAACTTCCGGAAAGACAGGCAGAATATCCCCTGATTTCTTCCGGCAGAAACATATTTCCCAAAGAATCGAAATTCCAATGTAACAGGAGTTTTCCCTTAGGGCTTGCAACGGAATAAATCTCTCCACCGAATACTCCCGACATTATTCCGGACAACAAACAGAACAAAAACAAATTTTTCATGACTCGTCTCATTCTCTCTTTTTATTTTTACGGAGTATAAGCGGCGTCCTGCGGTACGCTTTCACCAATTCGCCGGACGTCCCAGAACTTGACACGATCATAAAGCCCGATACCCTCCAAGTCGAAACAGGTCTTGATTTGCTCAGCATAAACTCTATGACGAATCAATTCAGCATGACCGTCATGAAATGCGGCACTGATCTTGCGCTGATGTTGATTGACAGCAGCAGCCTGATTCTTATTTCCATAAATTTTTCCCATATAAAACTGCTTTTTGGCATGTTTTCCTGCATTGCAAAACGTATCGGCAAGGTACACCATGATTGAAGGACGGCGTATCTTTTTCACCGCAATACCGTAAAGATTACCGTTTTTCCAGCTATAAGCAATCGGAATTGCCGTATTTCCATTTTGGGCTGCGTTTCCATTCGCCGTATAACAACCATAAGAGTTATATTCATTTTTCTCCGGCATATCCAAAACCGGACTAGGACAATAAAGTTGTTTCAGTTCTTTGACTTTGGATATTTCCTGAGTAGTATTGGACATGTTATAAAGTATATGATGCCAATAAACTCCACGATCTTCATCGTGCGTCAGCAACATGCCATTATTTTCCGTTGCATACATTTCTTTCACGAGTCCGATCTGTTTGAGATTATTAAGGCAAACGATCCCTTTGGCTGTCGCACGAGCTTTGCCCAATGCCGGCAGCAGCATTGCCGCCAGAATCGCAATAATTGCAATCACGATGAGGAGCTCGATCAGGGTGAAAACTTTTGTTTTCCCCCTGAAAGTAAGAACAGAAGAACAAGGAACATGGAAGTAAGAAGGAACGGAGAAACATTGAAACAATCGAGCATTGGAACAATTCAACAATCGAATGAAAAAAGAAGAAAGAAGATCAGGGGACTGGCAACATCCTGCCCTGTCTTGCTGCCGGCAGAATGAAATACCGCTTTCATAACTTTTCCTCATCAGGAGTTTGATCAAAGTGAAAGTCCGTGTTTTCATCCTTGAGATTTTCTTACTTCCGTTTTTTCTGAAATGCATCTGCATAAAACCTCCTATATTGTTTTCTGTTACTTATTATAATGAAAAAAACGTTTTTGTCAATTGAACAAAGGTTGCAAAACTTGTCTTTATGATGTATTCTATCAAATAAACGGAAAAATAAATATTGTATGGAGAGGATATGAACTTTGCACGTCACCGCCTAATTCCGGCAGACAGGATTCCACCAATGCCCCTTTCATTGAAAGGAGTCGGAAGATACCACGCTTCCGCAGGATGGGAGGAAAACAATGACGGAATTTACCGTCCGCACTGCGGAATCTTCTGGTGCAGAAGCGGAAATGCGGCATTCGTCATAGGAAACCGGAAATACACGCTTGAAGCAGAACAGGCAGTTTATTATTATCCTTTTGAAGCGCATAAAATCTATGGGATAAGCAGCTCTTTCGACTACTTCTGGATGACGTTTGACGGAATTGACGCAGCCGGAGTCCTCGGCATGTTTCAATATCCGAGGGAACCGTTTCACGCAGGGGCGCCGCCCGAAGAAGTGTTCCGCCTGGCGTATGAAAGCCTGGAGGAGCTGACCGATGCCGCACGTTATCTCGGAGGAGCTCTCGTCTACCGGATTCTTTCGCTTGCCGGCTCTCCGGCGGATATGCAGAAAGAGAAATCGAAAGAATCGCATCTCGTCACCCGGTTCAAACAGATCGTCGCCGAAGAGGCCGGCAACAGAGAGTTGAATCTCATGAACATTGCGGAACGGCTTCAATGCCACCGAACGACTCTGACGCGCCTCGTCAAAAAAGAGCTGGGGATCGTTCCCGCGCAGTATCTGAATCACGTGCGCCTGCAAAATGCCCTGGAGCTGCTGGAAAACAGCAATCTGACTGCCGCGGAGATCGGTGAAATCTGCGGATTCGCCACACCGGAATATTTTTCCAGAAAGTTCAAGCAGCTTACCGGAGAACCCCCGCGGCGGTTCAGAAACCATTGAAACCGGAAAGAAAATACGTTTTTTCCGATTTTGCGGGATTGAAAAATCTCCAATTTGGACAACAGTAACATACAGGGGGGATTCCGGGACAAAACAATCTGTCTCCGATCCTGATGGAACAAAGAGAAAACGGCATCAACGGTTTCTGAAAAGAAATGCACGGCAGAATCCGCCGTTGCGGGGTAAACCGGTGATCCTGTTCAGAGGAAAGGGTAGACTCATGATGAAAAACAACGGACAATCACTTTTGCACAAAGACGGAATCAGCTATGTCATTCCATTCATTCTGATCACCTCGTGCTTCGCATTCTGGGGATTCGCCAACGATATCACCAACCCGATGGTCAAGGCGTTTTCCAAAATCTTCCGGATGAGCGTGACGGACGGTGCTCTGGTTCAGGTCGCATTCTACGGCGGCTACTTTGCGATGGCGTTTCCGGCGGCGATGTTCATCCGCAAATATTCCTACAAAGCCGGAATCCTGCTCGGACTGGCGCTCTATGCCGTCGGGGCGCTGCTCTTCTTCCCGGCAAAAATGACGGGCAGCTACTATCCGTTCCTCATTGCGTATTTCATCCTGACCTGCGGACTCTCTTTCCTTGAGACAAGCTCCAATCCCTACATTCTTTCCATGGGAACCGAGGAGACCGCGACCCGGCGGCTGAATCTCGCGCAATCCTTCAATCCGATGGGTTCACTGATCGGCATGTATGTGGCGATGCATTTCATTCAGGCGAAGATGAATCCTCTCGACACCGCCCGGCGCGCAGAGCTCACAGATGCCGAATTCGCGGCGGTCAGGGATTCGGACCTCTCGGTTCTGATCCAGCCGTATCTGATCATCGGGCTCGTCATCATCGCCCTGTTCTTCCTGATCAAGTTCACAAAGATGCCGGCAAACCACGATCAGACGCACGACATCAACTTCTTTCCGACGCTCAGGCGCATTTTCTCCATTCCGCGTTACCGCGAGGGAGTGATCGCGCAGTTTTTCTATATCGGCGTCCAGATCATGTGCTGGACCTTCATCATCCAGTATGGAACCCATCTGTTCATGTCGCAGGGCATGGACGAAAAGACGGCGGAAGTCCTTTCGCAGAGATACAACATCATCGCCATGATCATCTTCTGTTTCAGCCGCTTCATCTGCACTTTCCTGCTGCGCTACCTGAATCCGGGGCGTCTCCTGATGCTGCTCGCGATTGCGGGAAGCGTTCTCACTCTGGGAACGATCTTCTTTGAAAACAACCTCGGAATGTACTGCCTCGTCGGAATTTCCGCCTGCATGTCCCTGATGTTCCCGACCATTTACGGTATCGCGCTGGAAGGGCTCGGAGACGATGCGAAGTTTGGCGCGGCGGGGCTGATCATGGCAATCCTCGGCGGTTCGGTGCTGCCGCCGCTTCAGGCGGCAATCATCGACAAGGGAACTCTTTTCGGAATGCCGGCAGTCAATCTCTCCTTCGTCCTTCCGCTGATCTGCCTCATAGTGGTGGCAATCTACGGATATCGCTCTTATAAAAGAGCATAAAGATAAAATAGCGGAATTTCAGAATGCCCGATACAGGTGCGCCGCATCTGTACCGTTTTTTTTCATTCAAGACAACTGCCTGATACCGCGATGCTCTGCATCGCAAGGGAAACCGCTATTCCGGGGGTGGAAGTATTTTCAGCGGGGAGAGTGATTCTTGTCCGGCACAGAAACGAACACCACTTTCACGCCTTGCGACTGTGCCGATTTGATGACGGCATGATTTTCCGGGTCAAAGGTTGTGATGAGAATATGAATCCTGTTCCACGGCAGGGAACGGCAGAACCCTTTCCGTTTGAACTTGGAATGATCCGCAAGTATGATCCGCAGCGAGGACTTTCCAAGCATAAGGGCGATCTGCTCCGAACATTCGTCGGAGATGTCAATCAGTCCGGTTTCATCCACTCCGTAGGCGGAGGCGACTCCCGCATCGCACTCATAATTTTCGAGGGAGCGGCGAAGCGCGGGACCTTCCAGATTGCCCGTCCGGAAGTCGAATTCGCCTCCGGTCAGGATGACCTGCGGTCCGTCGCCGGTGGGGAAACGCATCCGCAGAATACGGCACAGATCGGGAAGATTTGTAATGATACGCCCCTGCGTCAGGTAAAAACCGAGATGCCCCGTCGTCGAACCGCCGTAAACCATGATGGAATGGCTGTCACGGATATATTTGACCGCTTCCTGCGCGATTGCCTTTTTTTCCTCGATATTCCATTCCTCGCGGAGTCCATAGGGAACGGACGGCACTTCCTGCTCAAGAAAGCGGATGCCTCCATGAGTCCGGAGCGCAAGCCCGGATGCGGCAAGTTCATTGAAGCTGCGCCGGATCGTGGCTCTGCTTGCGTTGTAACGTTCTGCCGCCTGGACAGTAGAAAGAACCCGCAGGCTCTGCAAATCATTCAATATCTGTTGAATACGTTCTTTTTTCATGGCAATCCGTCTCCTGAGGATACAGAATAGCATGAAAACGCTCAAAATCAATGCGCACTATTGCCGGAAACGATCATAAATACTGTTTTTTTCAGAAATAATGATCGTTTTACTTGTAATTATGATTGTCTTTCAAGCCCATCGAGGCATAGTATGCGCGAAAAGAATCATTCACAGGAAGGAAAAAATGAACAAGATTCAGATTTGCGGGCATCGCGGATTCCCGGAAAAATATCCGCAGAATACTTTGCCGTCTTTCGAGGCGGCAATCAGGATCGGGTGTCACCGCATAGAATATGACCTGCACTGGACGGCGGACCGGAAAATTGTCGTATGCCATAATGCGTCGATTGACGAGACCTCGAACGGGAGGGGAGAGATTGCCTCCATGACGTTCGGCGAACTGCGGAAGTATGACTTCGGAGGCTGGAAGTCGGAACGTTTTGCCGGGACTCCGATTCCCGCATTCGGGGAGGTGCTGGAACTGGCGAATGAAAAAAATCCGGAGCTGTTCCATCTGGTTGAATTGAAAGTCGATTCCGTCGAGTTTGCCGAGGCGGTCGTCGCGGAACTGCTGCGCCGCAACATGGGCGGACGCTTCACGCTCGTCAGCTTTCACCTGGAACTGCTGAAAGAGATGAAGATAAGACATCCGGAGATTCTGATTCACGGAAATCCCGATTGCGGGTTGTCCGATTTCAATTATGAAGACTACCGCATGTTCGATTCCGTCGGACTCTGGCGCGAGCGTGTCACGCCGGAAATCGTGCGCGGTTTTCACTCTGTCGGCACACAGGTGGACGCATGGACAGTAGATCATGAGGAAGAATTTCTGAAACAGCTGGAAAACGGCGTGGACAGCGTAACCAGCAATAACCCCGAATGTATTCTGAACTGTGCAGAGCGTATCAAATGAGTCTGACGGCATTCTTTCTTATTTTGAGTTCGGTACTGCTTCACGCGCTCTGGCATTTCATCAGCAAGAGGCAGAACCCTGAATTCATCTTCTTCATTGTATTCTCGTTTGCGCTTTTTCTGACGATGCTTCCGTTTCTTCTGTTTTCCGGAATCGTTCCGTGGAGGCTGCCGCCATCCCTGTGGCTCTGCATGATCGGAGGCGGGCTGTGCGGAATGCTCGGCGACGTCGGATTTTCCTACGCTTACCGTTATGCGGATATTTCACAGGCATATCCGATGGCGCGCGCCCTGCCGGTGCTGCTTACTGCACTGATCACCAATATTTTCGGATTCGGAAAGCCTCTGACGCTGACGGTATCGGCGGGAATGGCGATCATTTTCACAGGCTGTATTCTGATGCCGCTTCCCTCTCTGCGCCATTTCTCTCTTTCCGCATACAAGGGCAGAGGAATGTTCGGGATTCTTCTCGCCGCGACGGCAACGACCGGGTATACGATAATTGACAGTTTCGGGATTCACGGCATGATTAATTTTGCGCCGGAAGCAAACCGCATCTGCAGTGCGGGCGCATATTCGTGCATCCGGGAGCTTGCCGCGTTCTCCTCGCTCTCTCTCGTTTCGTTTTTGAAAACGGAGGAGAGAAAACACCTTTCAGGAAAACTCTTTCTTCAGCCGCAGCCGTATCTTGCGGGTTTTTTCGCCGGACTGGCCTACCTGCTGGTTCTGGTCGCAATGGGATATGTCACAAACGTAAGTTATATACAGGCGTTCCGCCAGCTGAGCCTGCCGGTCGGCCTGCTGCTGGGAATTCTGATTCTGAAGGAACGTGCGACATTTCAGAAAATTGCAGGACTGGCGTTGATTCTTGCGGGACTGACATTTGTCACATTGGGATGACTTGCAGGATGGCACCTCCATTCTATTCAATAAAAAACAATTGGTTTCTTTCATAAAACATTTTTATCGTAAAGTGCAAAAAAAATACAAAACAAACTCAAGAGAGGAGATATTGAATCATGCCGGAGATTTCTGTTCCATCCGGGCTTGACACACGGCGTTTTCTGCTGGAACCCGGAGCATTGTCGAAGCTGCCGGACTTTCTGCATTCCGCATTTCCCGGTCGAATTCCATGGATTGTTGCAGACCGGAATACATGGAGAGCCGCCGGTCAATGTGCTTCGGAGTTGTTGAAACAAGATGGTTCATCCATGCCTGAGCCGTTCATCTTCCCCGGGGAGCCACGGCTCCACCCGGACTTTTCCCATGTGAAAAAACTGGCGGAACTGATCCGGGAAAATTACGTTCCGGTCGCTATCGGTTCGGGAGTAATCAACGATCTGGTCAAATGCGCGTCATGCGAGCGTGGAGTAACGTATTGCTGTGTGCCGACGGCATGTAGTGTGGACGGCTACACATCCACAGGTGCCTCCCTGTCGGTCAACGGCACAAAAATGACGGTTCAGTGTCCGGCGCCGCGCGCAGTATGTGCCGATTCCCTGATCCTTGCTTCCGCACCGCCCGAAATGTTTGCTTCCGGTTATGCCGATCTGCTGACTAAAATTCCCGCCGGAGCCGACTGGATCATTGCCGATGAGATCGGAATGCATCCGATCCGGCAGGATGTCTGGCAGTTCATTCAGGGTAATATCCGGCGTTGGACCTCTGACAGGAACAACCTGCTGAATGTTTTTGAAGGCTTGGCAGCCACAGGATACAGTATGCAGATGATGCATGACAGCCGTCCGGCATCCGGGGCGGAACATCTCTTCAGCCACGTTTGGGAAATGGAAGGACTGCAAAAGGACGGAGAGGAAGTCTCGCATGGATTCAAGGTCGGAGTGGGACTGCTGAGTTCCGTCCTTCTGATGGAATTTGCAATGGAACAGGATTTCAATACCGTCCGAAAACAGATGCGCCCCGGACTTTCCATCGAAGCTCGTGAAAAGGAGATCGACACTCTCTTGCTCCGGGGATGTTACGGCGACGCGCCAAAGAAAACTGCGCTTGCAAAATTCCTGTCTGGTGCCGCGCTGACGGAACGGCGGGATTTAATCGGACGAAAATGGGAAAATCTGCGGCGACGCCTGAGACAGCAGCTGCCGTCATATACTGAACTCAGGAGCAAGTTAAGCAAAGCCGGCTGTCCGGTCACTCCAGCAGAGATCGGACTCTCGCGCGAACAATATTTGCATGGCATCCGTACAGCACAGTTAATCAGGAACAGATATACCATTCTGGATTTACTGTATGAATTGGGGGTTCTTGAGGCGGCAATGGAAAAGCTGAACCGGATATTCCGGTAATTTTGAGTCTCACGGTATCGTTCTAAAAGACACTGATCTTTTGGTCAGTGCCGTTTTGAACTGAATCACATCACCGCCTTCAAACGGATCTATTTCACGCAGTGAACCCAGCCGAGATGGATCGCCGCGCCCCAGAGAGTTGCAAGGACAATCCAGAGAACCACGCCATGCACCACAGGTTTGAGTCCGAGTTCTTTCAGCTTTTCACGACTCAGGTTCGCACCGATCAGGAACAGAGTCACAATCATCATATATTTCGAGACCTCTTTCAGAAAGCCTCCCGCAGGAGCCGTGACAGGAATCCATGTCACAAGAGCCGCCGCCGCGATGAATCCGGGAATGAACCACGGAATTTTGAGCTTGATTTTCCGCTTTTCGCCTTCCGCCGCATTCGCGACAAAGCAGGACAGAAAAAGCGTCACGGGGACAATCCAGAGCGCACGGGCGAGTTTCACAGTGGTTCCGACCTCAAGCGCCGTCGGTCCGTACTGCATTGAGGCGCCGACGACCGAGCTGGTGTCATGAATGCCGAGGGCGGACCAGAAGCCGAACTGAACTTCACTCATACCGAGAGCGTGTCCGATCGGCGGGAAAATCAGAAGCGCAATCGCGTTCAGGGTAAAGACCGTCGCCGAAGCAATCGCGACATCATGCGCTTTGGCTTTCAGAACCGGAGCCGCCGCCGCAATCGCACTGCCGCCGCAGATCGAAGTTCCGACACTCACCAGATACATCGTATCGCGGGCGAGTCCGAGACGCTTCCCCAGCCAGACCCCCAGCGCAATTCCAAGCGTAAT
>ERZ779896.1685-NODE-1685-length-17497-cov-3.531361_pt1 | contig 17497 bp, 11 predicted proteins | sample MGYA00511067_ERZ779896 | MGnify/ENA primary metagenome ERZ779896 (study PRJEB29588, sample SAMEA2161597) | human gut metagenome | biome: human gut; feature: human-associated habitat; material: faeces | place: Denmark | collected 2008/2010 ... | reverse complement strand
CGGGCGTTCTCCCGAGTCGAACGCCTTTTTAACCGATATTATGAATACCGACCGAAAAAGAATACTACGTCCCCCAACTCCGAGTTATAAATACTCTTTCCGGCTTAACGAGGCGCAAAACATCCGCTTCAACGAGCTGCTTTGCAAAGCCGGACTTGAGCATAACCGCAGTCGGTTTATCGTCAAACGCATCTTCGGCGAGGAGTTCGTCGTCATCAAACGCGACCCTTCGAAGACGCAGTTCGTCGCCCGACTGAATGATTTTTATTTCCAGTTTCAGAAACTGGCTAATAACTATAATCAGATTGTAAAGGCTGTCAATTCTCACTTTTCCAACGTCGCTGTCCCGCATCAGATCGCTATGCTGGAGCAGCGAACCCGCGAGTTGAAAGCCCTCAGTATCGAGATTCTGAACCTCGTAAAACAGGCTAAGGAGTGGTTGCGAATATAAGATCCGGAGCAACACCCGGCGGGGCTTTGCGTTATAACAAGGAGAAAGTGGATAAGGATGAAGCCGCGGTGCTTTTCTGGCAGAAGATGTTAGAACCGTTCGACAAACACGGACGACTGGATGTCGACACCTACATGGAAAATTTTTGGTCTTTCGTCTTACCTCTTCTCATAACGATTTATCATACAGTAATATAGAAAAGAATGTGGCATATTGTCACAGTAATATCCGACGAATAGCATTCCGTATATTTGCGTCATTCCGATAATAAAAGATTGCAGAATACAATAATTGGGCTTAACTTTGTCTGACACACATTTGCCTGCTCAAATGCCTTAACTTCACTTTTTTATGGGTCATACTCCTTCGGACATAAGTTTATTCAATGACTTGTTTACTAAACATAAGGATCGGTTTATACGTTTTGCCGCAACATATGTCCGGGATTGGAGTACGGCTGAAAATCTGGTGGCCGATTCATTCATCTATTATTGGGAACATCGGGAAGACATTCGTTCCACAGAGAATCTGCCGGCGTATATTCTTACCGTCGTCAAACATAAATGCCTGAACCATATCCGGCGGGAAAAACTCTCTGCGGACATTTCTGACCGGATACGCTCGTATGCCAAATGGGATCAGGATGTGCGTATCGCTTCACTCGAAGCTTGCGATCCCAACCAGCTTTTTTCGCGGGAAATTCAGCAGATAGTCGAACGGACACTGGCTGGATTACCCACACAGACCCGTCGTATCTTCAATATGAGCCGTCTGGACAATCTCCCGCAGAAAGAAATCGCCCGTCTTTGCGGCGTGACTGTGAAAGGCGTGGAATTTCATATCGGTCGGGCTCTCAAGGCTTTGCGGGAAACCTTGAAGGACTATTATCTCTGTTTTGTTTTTTTATTTCTGAATTTTTGAAAAAAGAGCGTTTTTTCAGTAGGGATTTGTCTTTCCCGGGTGCTATATAATCAGATTATGGATAAAGAGTTGTTATATCGTTTTTTCAGAAACGAAGTCTCGCAGGAAGAAGCGTTCGCTGTACAGGAGTGGATGGAGTCTTCGGAAGAGGCTCGTGACGCGTTTTTTGCGGAACGCCGCCTGTTCGATACGCTGATATTGGCCGTCGAACCCGCGGAAAAAGGGCATTTATTGTCTCTGCGCCTTTTAGCACGTTACGCAATGCAGGCTGCTGCCGTGTTGCTGATTGCCGTTGCAGGCGCTTGGATATGGAGTGTCGTTGCACCTCGTTCCGATGCGCCGGATAATGTCATACCGGTTGCCGAAGCCCAGCGGGCCCAGCTGACTCTGTCGGATGGTACCTTGGTCTGGCTCAATTCCGGTTCTACAATGCGCTATCCGGCATCGTTCGGATCGGATCGGCGTACTGTCCGGCTTGATGGCGAAGGTTATTTCGAAGTTTCCCGTAATGAAAAGGCGCCTTTTGTTGTCAAGACGTCGAAAGGCGATGTCGAAGTGCTGGGTACAAAATTCAATATTGAAGCCTATGCATCGGGGCCCCGTTTTGAAACGGCGCTTATCGAGGGGCGCGTATGTGTCCGAGCTGCCGGAGGTAAAAGTTCGGTTGTGCTTGACCCGCATCAGAAAGCTGTTCTGACGGAACAGGGTTTCGAGGTGATCGGATTTTCCGATCTGAATCCTTATCTGTGGCGCAACGGCATCATCTACTTCCGGGACGCATCGTTCGGAGAGATCATCGGCAAACTGGCGCAGTATTTCAATGTCGAGATCATCATTCGTAACGAGGAACTGCTCAAACGGAGCTATACTGGCAAATTCCGTCAGGTAGACGGTCTGGATTATGCGCTGGAGGTATTGCAGCGCGATGTCTCCTTCTCCGTGCAGCGCGATGAAGAGAACCGCCGCCTGACCATTGAATGATACCCGTTTAAAACTAAAACTACTGATTAGAAACCCAACCAATCCTATTGCCTATGACGAAAAGCCCCTTTTTGTAATAAGAAACCCGCGAAGCGATTGCAGCGCTTCGCGGGCGGATATCCAACTGAAACCAATCGAATAACCTTAGACTTAACAAATGTATGGAAATTTTACAACATTTAAAATTTTCTGTTGTAATTTGTTGTTTCACCCCGTTCCGGCGGATCTGCCTGATGCTGGCAGTCCTTGTTCTGACGCTGGCCGGAAACGCTCCGGTTTATGCCCAGTCGGCTCGGGTAACCATTAAGAAACAACAGGCGGCTATCGAAGAAATCCTTCAGGAGATCGAGTCGCAGACTAATTATCTATTTATCAACAACAATAATGTAAAACTTGACCGCAGGGTTGATGTGTCGGTCGAGAACGAATCGGTTGCCACGGTCTTGAAAAAGATTTTCGAAGGCACCGGTGCTGAGTTCGTTCTTCAGGGCAGTCACATCGTTCTGACGAATAAAGTTCAGAAAAGCATTCCGCCCCGGACGCCGAAAGCTGAAAACAGATCGGGACGGGTCGTCGATGCCGGAGGCAAGCCGATCGTAGGTGCAACGGTCATTCTCGCTGGCACGACCGTCGGAACTACTACCGATTCCGAAGGTCGTTTCACCATTCGGGCCGCTCAGGGGAACACGCTTGAATTTTCCTGTCTGGGTTATGATTCGGTCCGTGTTACGGTCAGCGGCAAATCGAAGATTGACGTTACGCTGCAAGAGAGTGTCAGTACGCTCGATGATGTGGTTGTCGTGGGATATGGCGTCCAGAAAAAAGCGAACCTGACCGGAGCTGTCGCGGCTATTGACAATGAAGAAATCGGACGGCGTCCTGTAATGCGGGCCACTACGGCTTTGCAAGGCCTTGCTTCGGGAGTTACAGTGACACAGAGTACCGGTCAGCCAGGTTCCGACGGAGCCACGATTCGTATTCGTGGTATCGGTACGCTCAATAATTCGGAGCCGCTGGTGCTTATCGACGGTATAGCGGGAGCGCTCGACGGCGTGAACCCCAATGATATCGAGTCGATCTCGGTATTGAAGGATGCCGCTTCCGCCGCGATCTACGGCTCGCGTGCGGCGAACGGCGTGATCCTCGTTCAGACCCGGCAGGGGACGCGGGAAAGTCTTTCCGCCTCGTATAACGGCTATATTGGATTTCAGAGTGCCACGGTGCTACCCGATTTCGTGAGCAATTACGAGTACATGACCAATATGAACAAGGCGTCGGTAAATGCCGGAATGTCTCCGCTTTATTCTGAATCGTATCTGGCCGACTGGCTTTGTTACCGGAGAGTTGATCCGGATCATTATCCTGATAACGATTGGCAGAAAATCCTCTTGACCGGCTCTGGTTTCACGCAGAATCACCATGTCAGCGTCAGCGGCGGCGGTAAGGCTGTCCGGGCTTTTGCGTCGTTTGCCTATCAAAGTCAGGAGGGTATCATGGAGAATTTTTTTGCCGACCGTTTTTCGGCCCGTGCCAATATTGCGATGGATATCACCAAGTTCCTGAAAGCGAGCATAATTGTCGACGGTCGACCACAGAGTCTCCCACCTATCAGGAGTTCATGAAGGGATATATCAACCGTATTCCCGGCATCTATACCTGCCTTTTGTCCGACGGTCGTTATGGAACGGGCTATAACCAGCGCAATCCGCTGGCACTGGGACGCGAAGGCGGCAATACGGTGAGCACTTACGATAATCTGCGGGCAACGTTTTCGCTGACTCTCACGCCGGTCGAAGGACTAAGCATTGATTTCAACTATACGCCCAACCTCGGCAACACGTATAAGAAAATCTCCAAAAAAAGCGTGGCTGTTTACGAACCCGATCAGGAAACTCCGGCTGCAATTTCTCCGGCTAAAAGCAGCCTTAGCCAGTCCGATGCCAAGACTACACAGACCACGATCCAAGCATTGGTTCATTACGACCGTTCGTTCAAGGGAGGACACGATCTGGGCTTGTTGGTCGGATATGAACAGATCAAGTACCATACGAACAACATCTCACTCAGCCGCGAGGGATACGTACTTCCCGAATATGAGGTGATTGATGCCGGCTCGACAGAAAACATGCAGAACGGCGGCAGTGCGAGCGCCTGGGCTTTGCTTTCGTATTTCGGCCGAATCAACTACTCGTACAAGTCCCGTTATCTTTTCGAAGCCAACGTCCGTGTCGACGGGTCGTCGCGTTTTGCCCGCGGACACCGCTACGGTGTATTTCCTTCATTTTCGGCCGGATGGCGTATTTCCGAGGAGAACTTCCTACATGGAGTCAATTGGATTTCGAATCTCAAACTGCGGGCTTCATGGGGGCGTTTGGGCAATCAGGAAATCGGAACCTATCCCGCTTATACAGCCATCACGTTCGATCCGACCTATACTTTCGGCGGCACTCCTGCCGACGGCGGTTACCAAAAGGCGTTTGCCAATACGAACATTTCCTGGGAATCTTCCGAAACGACCGATATCGGGCTGGATATCGGGTTGTTCAAAAACAAACTCACGGCTTCGTTCGACTATTACGTAAAAAATACGACAGGCATCCTGCTTAAACTGCCTTTGGCTTCGATAACGGGACTTACGGAACCTTACCAGAATGCCGGTAAGGTGCGCAATACGGGATGGGATTTCGAGATTTCACACCAGAATAAAGTGGGCCATTTCAGTTATTCGGTAACTTTCAATCTTTCAGATGTACATAATAAAGTGACGGATTTGAAGGGAGTCGATCCGATCATCAGCGGATATACACTAATTGCCGAAGGATATCCGATTAACTCGCTTTACGGCTATGTCGCCGACGGACTCTTCCGCGACCGGGTCGACCTGCTGAATCATCCTTCACAAAACTATTTCGGAGATTATTCGCTCGGAGACATCAAATACCGGAATCTGACCGATATTGACGGGAGCGAAAGCGAGATTAACGCTTACGACCGGCAGGTTATTGGCAATCAGATTCCGCGTTACACGTTCGGCCTGAATATTTCAGGCAGTTGGAAGAATTTCGATATTTCGCTGCTTTTCCAGGGTATTGGTAAACGTGATATCATTCTTACAGGTGATGCGGTCTGGGCACTTTACAGTTCGGGTAAGATGCAGCGGTGGATGCTTGATAACTGGTCGCCGGAGAATCCGGATGCTTCCTATCCGCGGCTGGTAGCGGCTTCGTCACACAATAACTTTCAGTATTCGAGTTTCTGGGTCTATAATGCGGCTTTTATCCGCCTGAAAACCGCCCAGATCGGTTATACGTTACCTGCCGGAGCTTTGGCTAAAATCGGCATCAAGAAATTGCGGGTCTATATCACCGGTGACAATGTCTTCACCAGCAGCAGTCTACCCAAAGGTTGGGACCCGGAGATGGGATCTGGCGCAGCCGACATTTATCCGCTGACCAAAACGTGGCTGGGCGGCGTTCAGCTTACCTTCTAATCTGAAAATGAAATGACTATGAAATACAAACTTCTGGCTGTTCTCGCATCGGCTTTGTGCTGGAACTCGTGCAACATCCTCGACGAATATCCTCAGACGGGACCGTCAAGCGAAAATTTCTTCTCCTCCGAAGCCGAACTCACACTGGCAATCAATGCTGCTTACTCGACTTTCCATTGGCTTACGAACCAAGATGTGCAGTACCAGCTTTTTCTCGACGGTGCCACGGAAATGGTCTATATCCGCGGAACCTATGCCAACATGAACGTAATCCAGGCCGGACAGGCGAATGCGCAGACCGGAGTCTTCGCTATTGTGTGGTCGCATTTTTACGAGAAGATCGCTCTTTCGAACAACATTCTCGATAAGATGTCTGCGGCTAAGAACAAGGTTTCCGAACAGTTCTACAATCGGATTGAAGCGCAGGCGCGTTTCCTGAGGGCTTTCAACTACATGTACTTGGTTTTTCTCTATGGTGATGTGCCTTATGTAGATCATATGCTCGACTGGAACAATTGCAAATTGCCCAAGACCAAGGCATCGGAGATCATCGGACATATCTACGATGATCTGGATTTTGCCTATCGCAATCTTCCGTCTTCGTGGAGCGCCGCCGAAGCGGGGCATATCACGAGCGGAGCAGCTATGGGCCTGAAAGCGCGTGTAGCTCTCTATGCCGGGGATTATGAACTGGCTGCTGCATGTGCCGGACAGGTCATTAAAGACGGTGGATATGACATCAATCCTACTTATGCCGATTTGTTCGCCCATACCGGCGAAGGTTCTCCGGAAGTGATGCTTGCTGCACGGTATCTGACCGGGGTGAAGATCAATGCCAACCCCAAATATATCGGTACTCGTTTGTCGAACGGCTATTCGGTAATCGTACCGACACAGACGCTCATTGACACTTATCGCTGCACCGATGGCAAACGGATCGATCAGTCATCACTCTACAACCCCAAGTCGCCTTATCAGAACCGCGATCCGCGACTCGATTATTCGATTATCCGTCCCGGCGGCTGGCATAATAATTTCAAATTTGAGATTCATCCCGATTCGACCAAGACCAGCGCCATTATCAACGGCAAACTGACGCGCATCGGGAATACGGAAGTTACCAATGCCTACGGTTCCTTTACAGGATATGTCGGCCGCAAGTATTTCGATGAAACCGACCTGCCGGACTATATCTCCAAGAGCGAGTTGCATTTCATCCTGCTGCGTTACGCCGAAATATTGCTTACCTATGCCGAGGCGAAGATCGAGCTCGGACAGATCGACCAAACGGTGATCGATGCGATCAACGACGTGCGGCAGCGTCCCGACGTGAAAATGCCTGCGGCGCGGATCGATATGTCGCAAGGGGAGCTTCGTGACATTGTACGCTATGAACGTACCGTCGAATTTGCAATGGAGGGATTGCGGCTCTTCGACATCCGCCGCTGGAAAATAGCTGAACATGTTTTGCCCGGCAAACTCCTCGGGAAGCGCACTAAGGAGCATTGGTATGATCCCGTTGTCCCGTCCTTCAATGAGTACGGAAAACCCGTATATCTCGACGAGTCGATTTTCAACAGTCTTGGCAGTCTGACTTTCGATCCCAAGAACGACTATCTGTGGCCTATCCCGCAATCGGAAATCGACAAAAATCCGCTATTGGCGGAATAACCGCAAAAACGAACGAATATGAAAAAAGCATGGATATATATGACGGCCGTCGTCGTGTCGCTGGCAGTGGCCGCTTGCTCTGATGACGGGGAATCTGCCGCCAATGCAACGGGATTGACGACTGTGGCGGCTTATACCGACGGATTGGAGTTCGATTGGAAAACTGTACCCGGAGCCACCGGCTATGAAGTGGAATATACTTCTGCTTTCGGAGTTGAAACCTTGCGGACAGATGAACCTAGAATTGCGTTGACGGGTCTTGTGGCCGATACGGAATATTCGGTGCGCGTGCGAAGCGTGGGAGAAAATGGTTCCGGAGTCTGGATTGATCCGGTAAAAGCCCGCACTGCTGCTTTCAGCGTGTCGCTGACCAGTTACAACGTGCTGGCTACGGAAACTAAAGCTCCGTGGGCCGGTCGTGTGCAGGCTGTGCATGACATCATCCGCAAGGCGGACCACGATCCCGACGTATTGTGTCTGCAGGAGTGCGGGACTGATCCGGTGCTCTCCGATATGCTGCGGCTGCTTGCCGACGAATACGATGTGCATGTAATCGCCGTCTCCACGGCTGATCCGGCACTGATCTTTTGGAAACGGGACAAGTTCGAAAAGACCGGGGCAGGGTATACGAACATGCTGCTCGGCGATACGAACTATACTTCGGCCGATTTTCCTACGTCGCGTTATGCCCATTTCGTGAAGCTGCGTGAGAAGAGTTCCGGCAAGGAGTTTCTTGTTTATGACATCCATATCAAGACTAACGGTGCTTCAACCTCTTACCAGAAACTGCGTTACGATTGTATTTCGGCCTTGTGCCCGGCCGCTTTGCAGCGCGCCCGCGAAGAGGGTGATATTCCGGTCTTTATCCTGGGTGATTTCAATAATTTTTGGAACACTGTGGACAACGGCGTCATTTCCGCGCCTGCTGCCTGTGCGAGTTTCGGATTTGTTGATTCCCCGACGATCGCCCGCGAATGTGTCAATCTTAATTACAAAACATCGAGTGTCGACCTGAACGGCTTCGCCGAACCGCGCGACAACGGCAACTATCGGATTGATTATGTTTTCGGATATTCGACCGTGCCGTTCGGCGTATCGAAATACCAGACGGTCATCGATTTCGTCGACAAAGCGACTCACAAGATCGCAATGCCTGTCCCGTCGGACCACCATCCGGTCAATGCCGTTTTCCATCTGTCTTACCGTTAACCGATCTGTTATGAAAACGTTTAAAATATATATGTTGCTGGCCTTGCTTTGCTCGGCCTGGTTCACGGCGTGCTTTACCGCCAAACCGGAACGGATGTCCGTTTCGGTAACCACCTATAATCTGCTTTCACGACAGTTTGTCCATAAAAGCCCGTGGGAAGACCGCAAACAGCAGGTCGGGAAGATCATTCGGCAGGAAAATCACAATCCCGATATTCTGGGGTGCGAGGAGTCGCAGGATGAGGTTCAGATGAACGACATGATCGCTATGATGTCACCCGATTACGCTTACCGTGAAATGGGCATCGGGGCTTCTCCGCGCATTATTTTCTGGCGCAAAGCTCGTTTCGAATTGGTCGAAAGCGACAATATCGACCTGTTGAACGTCTATCCGGAATATGCTCCCGATGAGTACTTGACCAGTCGTTATGCCAATTTCGTGCGGCTGCGTGAAAAATCTTCGGGGCATGAACTGCTTGTCTATCTGGTGCACGTGAAATCCGGAGGTAAACGCAGCAACGAGTACCAGCTTTTGCGTCGCCAATGCGTTCAGAGCCTTTGCCGGGTGGCAAAAGCCAAATCAGACAGCCTTGGCGGAATGCCCGTAATTGCGATGGGTGATTTGAACAACTATGCCAAAACCGTCATAAACGGAGTGCCGTCTGCTCCGATGACTTTCGTTGAAAACGGTTTTGCAGATACGTTCGATCTGGCAGCCGAGCACATGAACGCCGGATATAAGACCTATTCCCCGCAATCCTGCATCGACGAGGGTACAGCTATTCCCGCCGGCGTAAACGATCGGCTGGACTACATTTTTGTCTATCCGCCGAAATGCGCCGAGGTACGGCGCTGGGCAGCTATAATCAATTTTCTTCCCGGTTCGGATGTCCGGGTCGAGAAACCGATCCCGTCAGATCATCATCCGGTCAATGCCCGCCTTGTGCTGAATTATTGACGAACCGTTAATTATTTCGACAACCATGAAAAAACTACTCGATATATTTTGTATGGCGTTTCTGCTTACTGCGACAGTTTCCTGTGGATATGACAATCCGGAAGCGCCGGTGCCGGCAAAGGCCGCTTTTCTTGACGTCAATGTGACATTTACGCATCCGAAAGTCAAGCCGCAGGCGGGTCAGACGCTTGTCACCGCCCTTTATTATACCGATGTCAAGGGTGTATCGGTTGCATCGTTGACACCAGCCATGCGGATCGATACGGAGCTTACGGAAGAACATGTCTCCAAGGGATTGCGTATATCATTAGAACCTGTGGACCGAACGGTTTCCGCTGTGTATGTCCTGCTGTGGGTAGACCAGAATGCAGATGGGCAGCTTGGTGAGGGTGAACTGGCGGCTTATTACGATGCCGCTGGAGTCGATAAAGTGGAGTCCGGCGAAGCCGATGCCAGTGACTGCCTGTCCGAATATGCCGTAAATATGAAACTGGGGCGGGTATATGGCGAGGCAGAAATCATCATTCCCGAAGGTCAGGTGGCTGACTACGACATGAACCTCTACACGGAAGTAGAGATAGGTCCCCAATTCTGGCTCAAAGAGAATCTGCGCACGACTCATTTTGTCGATGGTACAGAGATTCCTTCGGCAACAGGAGAAGCTTTCAAAGCGTACACTTCGGCCGCTTATGTGAATCCCTATTCAACGACGGAAGATGTCGAAAAATTCGGGCTGCTTTATAATTGGTATGCCGCAACGGAGAAAAATCCGTGTCCCGAAGGGTATCACATTCCGACGGAGGCCGATATGCTCGTGCTGGAGAAATACATCGCTCCGGAAGCAGTGGACCTGGGCGATGAACTGGCGGCTGGACCCGAAACCGCCGTATTCCGTGGAGATGCTTATAAACTGGGACTGAAAATGATGAGTTCGGCCTACGACTTCGGTGGAACGGACGACTATGGACTTTCGCTGGTCCCCGGCGGAATTTATGCCACTTCGTTGTCGAAAGACGCTTCGGCGTCAACGAAAATATGTGTACTGTGGATGGCGAACGAGAGTCCTACGAACACATCGAAGGGAGTGCGCCGTATGTTCCAAAATGGTAGACCTGGTTCAGCCCGCGGCTGTGATAGTAAAGTGAAGGGCCAGTCGCTGCGCTGTATGCGCGACAATCCGGATTATGTTGAAATCGTTCTCGAACAACTTGCGGTACCGCAGCTAATGGTTTCCGGAACGATTGTTTCGTGGAGTGCCGACGGACATGCTTCGGGATACGAAGTGTCGATCGATGGCATTGTGATTTCCGATCCGGAAATCACAATGACACAAGGTATTTGTTCGTTCGACGTAGCCTCTGTGAGAAATACGCAAAGCGACGACCGGAAATACAGTATCAGGATCGTCGCATTGGGCGATGGCGTAGCCTACAAGAATTCGGAAAGCAGTTCGGTCGAGGTGACCATCCCCGGTACGGGCGTAGAATTCCCTAAAGAGTATGTATATGATAAGGATGGGAACAAATATAGCGTTGTGGCAATCGGTTCACAAACATGGATGTGCGAGAATCTGCGTACGACGAAATTTGCAGACGGTACGGAAATTCCTTCGGCATCGGGCAATGACTTCAAGGCTTATACTTCCGCCGCTTATGTGAATCCCTATTCGACGGCGGAAGATGTTGAGAAATTCGGCCTGCTTTATAACTGGTACGCGGCTACGGAGAAAAATCCGTGTCCCGAAGGGTATCACATTCCGACAGAAGCCGATATGCTTGTGCTGGAGCGATTTGTCGCTCCGGAGGCAACGGATTTAGGAACTGATTTGTCAGATGTTCCTGAAAAAGCCGTATGGTGTGGTGCCGACGCCGGATTGGCTACTAAAATAAAATCCGGGTTATACGGATTCGGTGGTTCCGATGATTATGGATTGGCGTTAGTTCCCGGTGGAATTTATGCCACCTCTCTGTCAAAAGACGCCTCGGCAACTACAAAAATATGTGTACTTTGGTTAGCGGATGAGAGTCCGACCAATACTGCGAAGGGTGTACGGCGTATGCTTCAACACGATAAGTCCGGATCAGCTCGCGGGTGCGACGACAAGGCAAAGGGACAATCACTACGCTGTGTTAAAAATTAGCATCCGATGAGAAAAACTTGGATTTTAATACTGGCTTTTCTGCTTCCGTCCAGACTCGCGGCTCATGAATATCTCCTTGAAACCGAATCCTTTGCCGACAAGGGCGGCTGGGTCGTGGATCAGCAGTTCATGGATATCATGGGGTCGCCGTATCTGCTGGCTCACGGAGCGGGTACACCCGTAGACGATGCTGGTACGTCGATCGTTCTTCCGGACAAAGGCACATATCACATTTATGTCAGAACTTATAACTGGACCTCGCCGTGGCATGACGGCGAGGGTCCGGGGCGGTTCCAGCTGGGAGTGAACGGTTATCGGCTGCCAACCGAACTGGGTGCAACGGGAAAAAACTGGATGTGGCAATATGCCGGAATAGCGGTCGTAGAATCGCCCCGCATCAAGGTGTCGCTGCATGACCTGACGGGATTCGACGGCCGTTGTGATGCCATCTATTTTTCGACGGAGTGCAACGACAACCTGCCTCAAAATAAAGAGGAGATGGAGGCCCTGCGCCGCAGACTGCTTCCTGGTTATGGAGATCCGCATGATAAAGGAACATTCGACCTTGTCGTGGTCGGCGGTGGCGTTGCAGGCATGTGTGCGGCGGTCAGTGCCGCCCGGCTCGGTCTGAAGGTTGCATTGGTGCATGACCGACCCGTACTCGGTGGCAACAATAGTTCGGAAGTGAGGGTGCATCTGGGCGGAGCGATCGAGTTGCCCCCCTATCCCAATCTCGGAAACCTGATCAAGGAGTTCGGACATACGGAAAAAGGCAATGCGATGCCTGCGGAAAATTATGCCGATGATCGGAAGATGGCTTTTGTTACCGGGGAGAAAAATATTTCGCTTTATCTTTCGTGCCGGGGAATCGGAGTAGAGATGGAACAGGACCGTATTGCGGCTCTATTGGCCCGGAATATTGAAACCGGAGAGTTGATGTACTTTCGGGCTCCGCTGTTTGCCGATTGTACGGGAGACGCCAACGTAGGATATATGGCCGGGGCTGATTTTCGCACAGGACGCGAGGCCCGGTCGGAATACGGTGAGCCGAGCGCTCCGGCGAAGGCTGATAAACAGGTAATGGGTGCCTCGGTACAATGGTATGCCCAAGACCGGGGTACGCCCGCGGTTTTTCCTGAATTCGTCTACGGCAAAATATTCGATGAAAAGAGCGTAGAACGTGTAACCAAGGGTGAATGGACCTGGGAAACCGGAATGCAGCGGGATCAGGTGTGGGATGCGGAACGCATCCGGGACCACGGCTTGTTGGTGGTTTATGCCAACTGGTCTTATCTCAAAAATCACGCCTTGGACAACGGGGCATTCCGCAATCTGGCGTTGGAATGGGTGGCTTATGTAGCAGGAAAACGGGAATCGCGCCGTCTGATGGGTGATGTTGTTTTGACTCAGAATGATATTTTACGACAGGTTGCTTATGAAGACGCTTCGGTTACGACCTCGTGGACAATCGACCTGCACTATCCCGATCCGAAAAATACCCGGTTTTTTCCGGGTGATGAGTTCAAGGCGGTGTGTAATCAAGAGGAAATAGAACTTTATCCGATTCCTTATAGGTGTTTTTATTCGCGTAATGTCTCGAATCTCTTCATGGCCGGCCGGAATATCAGTGTGACGCATGTTGCCTTGGGGACCGTGCGCGTGATGCGGACGACGGCGATGATGGGCGAAGTCGTCGGAATGGCTGCCGCTGTGTGCCGTCGGCACGATGTATTGCCGCGTACGGTTTATACCTCTTATTTGCCTGAATTGAGATCGCTGATGCAAAAGGGATGCGGACATCAGGGCCTTCCCAATAATCAGCAGTTCAACGTTGGACGCCGAAAACATCATTAAAACCTACCTGATCAATGAGTAGAAACCCACCTTTGGCATTCGTTGCAGCCTTGGCAATCTTGTCGGCCTGTAACCGTATGGGCGGGGCGGAAGAGCTCGAAGCTGCATTCCGCAATCCTCCCGAATCCACGAAACCCTGGACTTACTGGTATTGGATAGACGACAATATCTCCAAAGAAGGCATTACCCGCGACCTCGAAGCGATGGCCAAGGTCGGCATCGCTTTACGGACCGATGCGCATGTCTGCGAAAGTACGTGTCGAGGTAAAAACCGCCGACGGGGAATGGCGCGAGGTTGCTTCGCGAGACATTGATCGTGCGAACCTGTGGCCGCATATCGGACCGATGGTTTTCGGTCCGATATGCGAGTCGTTCCCGGCGGTGACGGCCCGTGAATTCCGGATCGTTTTTCCCGAAGGCCGGGACGGCGTGATCGGGGAAATCGAGCTTTCGGGTGCGGCCCGCCTGTCCCATTATGTGGAAAAACAGTTGGGAAAGATGAGTTCCAGTACCCAGATTGCATACGATACCTATTCGTGGAAACCCTCGGCCGAAGCCGACGACCGGTCGTTGACCGTCGATCCGGCTTGCGTTGTCGACCTGACGGAACGTACGGATTCCATGGGTCTTCTCACTTGGGATGTACCGCCCGGAGAGTGGATCGTGCTGCGTACGGGGATGGTGCCAACCGGGACGAAAAACAAGCCGACGCTGAAAGAGGGCCGGGGATACGAGGTCGACAAAATGAACCGTGATGCCGCCCGTGCCCATTTTGATGCATTTGCCGGAGAATTACTGCGGCGGATGCCTCCTGAACAGCGCGAGGGGCTCCGGCATGTGATTGCGGATAGTTATGAACAGGGGTCGCTGAACTGGACCGAGGGTTTTGCGGAGGAATTTGCTACCGTTTACGGCTATGATCCCTATCCTTGGCTGCCGGTACTGACGGGGCGTATCGTAGAGAGCACCGACCGTTCCGATCGTTTTCTGTGGGATATGCGTCGTCTTGTTGCGGATAAAATCGCTTCGGGCTATGTTCGTGGCCTTCGGGAAAAATGCGAAGAGAACGGATTGACGCTCTGGTTGGAGAATTACGGACATTGGGGGTTCCCCGGAGAGTTCCTTAATTACGGTGGGGCCAGTCATCAGGTCGGCGGCGAATTCTGGCTGACGGACCGTAAACAGCGCTCTTATACGGTGGAGTGTCGGGCGGCTTCTTCTGCCGCGCATATTTATGGTAAGAACCTCGTTTCGGCGGAGGCTTTTACAGCTAGTTTCACGTTCCGGCAGATGCCGCGCGATCTGAAACTGCTGGGAGACTGGGCCTGGACTGAGGGCATCAATCATTATGTGCTGCATCTCTACATTCATCAACCCGACGAGCGGAAACCGGGCATGAATGCTTGGTTCGGTACGGATTTCAACCGCCATAGTACGTGGTTCCATTCGACGAAAAGCTATTTCGAATATGTCCGCCGTTCCTGTGCGTTGCTGCAGAGCGGACGTAACCTGGCGGACGTTGCTTATTTCATCGGGGAAGATGCTCCGAAGATGACGGGACCGATGATTCCGGCGCTGCCTGCCGGGTATCAGTATGACTTCGTCAATGCTGAGGTTTTGAAAGATGCACAGGTTGTGAACGGCCGGATCGTACTTGCTTCGGGGGCCGATTATGCAATTCTCGTCCTGCCTCCCCAGAAGACCATGCGGCCCGAAATGCTGGAAATACTTTCCCGATTGGCAGAGCAGGGCGCATCCCTGCTGGGTTATGCCCCCGAAACCTCACCCAGCAACCGGGATTATCCCGGCTGCGACGATCGAATCTTACAGATTTCTGCTGCAATGTGGAATGGAATGGACGGAATCTCAGTGACAGAGAGGCGTTACGGTAAAGGCCATATTTTTTGCGGAATAGGTATTCAGGAAGCATTAAGCCGTTTGGGAGTCGGCCCGGACCTTATTATTCCCGCTATTCCGCAAGAGATTCTGTTTACCCACCGTGCGGGAGACGGATTCGAGTTCTATTTTCTTTCGAACCAGTCGGAAGATGCAGTTTCAGGCACTTTCGGATTCGATGTCGCAGACCGTCACCCCGAATTGTGGAACGCCGAAACGGGGGAAATTCGGGATTTGCCGCTATTCGAGCAGCGTGCCGGACGGACTTATGTGCCGTTGGAGTTTGGACCTGCGGATTCCTGGTTCATAGTGTTCCGGAAGAGAGCTGTTGTGTACAATTCCTGGTCCGATACGAATTTTCCTACTTTTCGGAATTTGCAGGAACTTAACGGCAACTGGAATGTGGCCTTCCGTCCGGTTTACGATACTGCCCGGGAAATGACGTTCGGAGAACTTGACGATTGGACTCAGAATGATGATCCCTATATTCGGTATTTCAGTGGTACGGCAACGTATAAGATGAGTTTCGAATATCGGGCAGGTGCCGAAAAAAATGTTTGGATCGATTTGGGAACCGTTCATGCCCTTGCTGATGTGACGTTAAACGGACAGTCGTTCCGGACCTTATGGCGACCACCTTATCGGGTCGATATTTCGGAAGCACTGAAAGAAGGATACAATACGATAGAGGTTACTGTTACGAACTGCTGGCTCAACCGGCTTATCGGTGATTTGCAGTTCGGAGCCCGAAAATATACTTGGGTGCCTTATGTTGACTGGAATGCAGAAACCCCATTGCTACCTTCCGGATTGATTGGGCCCGTAACTTTACTGACCGGAGAATGACATTGGGCGGCTCGACTATTCCCTATTCCTGCTGGCCTAAGACGCCTAACTGTTCAATCAGATTAACCATTAACAGAAACCGAATATGAGATTCCATTTTCTTTTTTTTCTGAGTTTTGTCTTTTTCTGGTGTTGCTCTCCCACGGCTTCCGTACCTGCCAACCGCGCCGAAACGGTTGTCTCGGAACTCCACGACCCCGCTTCGAAAAAGGTCCTCGTCGCCTGCCACCGCGGCGACTGGCGCAACTATCCCGAAAACTCCCTGGCGGCCATCGAATCGGTGATCGGCATGGGCGCCGACATCGTGGAGATCGACTTGGCGCTGACCTCCGACAGCGTGCTGGTGGTCTGCCACGACCGGACGCTGAACCGCACCACCACGGGACGCGGACTTATCGCCGAGATTCCCTACGACTCCGTCCAACGGTGCTTCCTCAAATCGGGCCACGGTGTGGCCACGGCGCACCGCATGCCGACGCTTCGGGAAGCATTGGAACTCTGTAAGGACCGCATTGTCGTCAATATCGACAAGGGCTACCAGTATTACGATCTGGTACAGGCCCTCTCCGAGGAGCTCGGGGTCACCGGACAGCTCCTTATCAAGGGCAAAAGCCCCGTTGCGGATGTCGCCGCAAAGTTCGCCCGCTACGAACACAACATGATGTACATGCCTATCATCGACATCCTCAAGCCCAAAGGGCAGGCCCTCTTCGCCGAATACCTCGACACGAACACCGTGCCCCTCGCCTACGAGGTCTGCTGGTCGGAATACACCCCCGAGGTCGAAGCCTGCATGAAAAAAGTACTGGCCAGCGGTTCGAAGCTCTGGATGAACTCCCTGTGGCCCTCGCTCTGCGGAGGTTTGTGCGACGATGCCGCTTTCGACGGCGACCCCGCCGTCGTTTATGGCAAACTTGTCGACATGGGTGCCACGCTGATCCAGACCGACCGTCCCGAACTATTAATTTCCTACCTCCGCTCGCGGGGCCTGCACGACTGACGCCATGAGCCGCATCACGGAATTTTACCGCATCAGTCCGCCCGCTCCCAGTCGGGAAATGGATGAGGCCGCCCGTTCGA
>ERZ779896.1679-NODE-1679-length-17525-cov-2.890040_pt1 | contig 17525 bp, 16 predicted proteins | sample MGYA00511067_ERZ779896 | MGnify/ENA primary metagenome ERZ779896 (study PRJEB29588, sample SAMEA2161597) | human gut metagenome | biome: human gut; feature: human-associated habitat; material: faeces | place: Denmark | collected 2008/2010 ... | reverse complement strand
CCACGCCTCCCTTGCCCTGATCAGCGGCAACAATGAGGTGGAGGAGATGTATATCAACTGGCTGGACAAGCATCCCCATCTTGTGGAGAGCTATCTTGCTATTTATGAAGACATGGTACCTGAGTTGGTGAAGGAACTGTGTCCTTATATTCCCTATGTTCCTTCTTCTCCAAGTTCCTGCGGACACTTTTTGGATCCGAGAAATGAAAACTATGGCGATTCCCACTATTGGCAAGTTTGGCACGGTGATAAGCCCTTTACTGAATACAGAAAAAAGTTCTTCCGTTATTTGAGTGAGTTTGGCTTCCAGTCCTTCCCCAGCGAGAAGACGATTAACGCTGTCACCCCGGAAGAGGACAGAAATGTTTTCAGCCGTGTGATGGAAATGCACCAGAGAAACGGCGTGGCAAACGGCAAGATCCTCAACTACCTGTCTCAGACCTACAAGTATCCCAGTGAGTTTGGAACGCTTTTGTACGCATCCCAGCTTCTGCAGGCAGAGGCGATGCGCTATGGTGTGGAGCATCTGAGAAGACACCGAGGAAGATGTATGGGCACGCTGTATTGGCAGCTCAATGACATTTGGCCAACCGCATCCTGGTCCAGCATTGACTATTACGGAAGATTCAAAGCCCTGCACTATGTGGCAAAGCGCTTCTATAACCCCACTATGATCAGCTGCAAGGAGACCGGCGAAGGTGATACCCGCTATTTCCCCACCCTGGATCCCCGAATCGACTATGAAACCAAGGCACAGCTGTGCGTTACCAATGAAACTCGCAGTGATGTGACCGGCGTGGCAGTATGGGCGCTGAGAGACAATACCGGCAAGGTTCTTAAGGAAGGCAGCACGGATATGACCGTGCCGGCACTGTCTTCCGTATGGCTGGAGGAAATGGATTTCTGCAAGACCGACGTGGATCACACCTATATGAGCTTTGCGTTCCTGGTGGATGGAGCATCCGTATCTGAGGGAACGGTGCTGTTTACTCTGCCCAAGTACTTCCGCTTCCTGGATCCCAAGCTGCGCTGCGAGGTTCACAGCGACGAGATTACGGTATATGCCGATGCGTATGCCCAGTATGTGGAGATCGATTCTCCGGATTCCGACTTTGTTCTGAGTGATAACTATTTTGATATGAATGCCGGTACAAAGACCGTTAAGATCCTGGAGGGAGACCCGAAGACCATCCGCCTGCGTTCCGTATTCGACATTCAGTAAAAATACTACGGGGCAGAATGGGCTGTCTCAAAAGAGATGTCCCGACTGAATACCAAATGAAGTGAGCAGCAATACCGACTCCGAAGGCAATCCTGTAGTCGGCATTGCGGTTCATTTCCAAACTGTGCGTCTTTGTTCTTCACATAAGTACATACTTGATACAGATTGTTGGAATGAAGCGTATGCTTGTCACACTGTACCTGTGTTGAGTTGGATTAGTGCCTGGTAGCAATAAGCAGCGCCCTATTTCCGACGGAAAATCCACACAGTGGCGGTCCTGCTCATGTGGATGCGCAGGAACCGGATGCCGATCGGTTTCGGACCTGTCGGATTTGTCCCGAAGGCAGACTGGAAGAAACAGACGTATATAAACTGAAGGTAGAATTTTATGAAGAGATCTGACATTAACAAAGCCTTAAAAGAGCTGGAAGCCATGTGCCAGAAGCATCACTGCTATCTGCCACCCTTCTGCCATATGACCCCTGAACAGTGGCAGGAAGCAGGTCACGAGTATGACGAGGTTCGGGATTGTATGCTGGGCTGGGACATCACCGATTACGGCCTGGGTAACTTTGATAAGTTTGGTTTTTCTCTGATCACAATCCGTAACGGAAACCGCGCCATGGAAGATAAGTACCCCAAAGTCTATGCAGAAAAACTGCTGTACCTGAAGGAGGGTCAGTATGCCCCCAATCATTTCCACTGGTTCAAGACCGAGGATATCATCAACCGGGGCGGCGGCAATGTGTTGATCCGGGTGTATAACTCCCTGCCCAATGAAGAAATAGATTATGAGAATGATGTGACTGTCTACACCGACGGTAAGACCTATACTGTTCCTGCAGGTACCCAGATCCGTTTGACTCCCGGCGAGAGCATTTTCATCCAGCAGTACCTATACCATGATTTCTCCGTGGAAGAGGGAACTGGCCCCGTGCTACTGGGTGAAGTGAGTCAGTGCAATGACGACAATAGCGATAACCGGTTTAATCCTCCAGTGGGTCGTTTTCCCGAGATTGAAGAAGATGAGGCGCCCTATCGGCTGTTGTGCAACGAATATCCTATGGCTAAATAAAGTTAATTCCAAATGCTTTTATGAGATGGGATAATACGAAAGATACAAGATTCAATTTGTTTTGTGTAGACTAAGAACAAATGTGTGGAAGATACTTCTTATTCTTCAACTGCATAGTTTAAAATGATTGTGGTTGTGATTAACTAGTCAGGAGCATGATTGATTTTAGAAGAAGAACTGGAATCTTTTGCACTTTTTGTTTGCATAGACACTGGTGATATCTTTGGTGTGCCAACTCGGTGAAATATTTTGGAAAGTCTAAATAATTGTGTGTGCTGTTAGATAATTCCTGCATTGTAACTTCATCGAATAAAAGAATGCAGAAAGGATCTATCGGTAATTATATCGATGGATCCTTTTTCATTAGCAAACTTGCATAAATATATTCTTTTCTGGATTAGAACGACCTGATTTTTTGGATAACCACTGCTTTATAATTTGATGGTAGTACAATTTTTATTCAGATTAGTTAGGTGCACAACTGAGTACCAATGTAAAAAAGAAGACGATGGTATTTGCTATTCATCAACCTGTGCTTTTGTATGCAATTTTTGATATTCACTAGCAGTGATTCCCATGTATTTCTTAAAAGTACGTGCAAATGTAATTGGACTATAACCAACGGATAAAGCAACAACTTTTATAGGAATATTACCATGCTGCAAAAAATCACATGCTGCCTCAATTCTAACTTGAATAATATAATCGCAAACAGAAATACCAGCATATTCCTGAAACAGACTATATAAATAGCTTCTATGGAGGCCGATATTTTGGGCCACACTATCCACAGAAATATCGTCTTTGAAGTTAGCTTTAATGAACTTCATCGCTTTTTTAACATATTCATGTTTACTTGTTTGAGCAGTATCATATTTTGCCTGTTCGCCATGATCGTGCAGGAGTTGAGAAATAAACAATGAAAATAGACCTATTTGTCGTAGTTCTGCTTCATTAGGAACTCGACTAGAATAGGTATTTCCTTTACTATAATTGGAAATAGAAATTCCCCCTTTATGTTCTTCATAAGTACGGTATTGTTCCGCAGAATCAATTGCATCTTCTAGGCATTTTATAGTCTTTTCAGAAGGTCTGCAAACGAATAAAGCTTCTTTAGGGGATAAATTAACCATATATCTTTTCAGCTCAGGAAGTTGTACAGCTAAATAACTCGTTGAAGATCCTTCTTCTAAAACAACTTTACGTCTTGCTGTGTGAGGAGGGACAATATATAGGTCACCACTTTGGACTTCAATGACACCACCATCAACATATAAAAAACATTTTCCACGCGTAACTAACTCAAAATCATAGAAAGTACAACTATAAACATTTGTAGAAAAACCCTCGTGTAGATATAAGTTTCTTCCGCTTGCAAAAGTGGTATCAATATTTTGATGTGGTTGCGCTTCGCTTTTTGTGTACATCTTCCTCGTCCCTTCTTGCATATATGTCTTGTTTAGCTAAAGTAATCACTTTACTTAATGTTGATTTAGTATATCATATTTACAATTATTTTTCTATGAATAATTACCAGGAATTGAATTCTATCGTATGTTTTCTGAAAAGTTTATTATAGCTACAGCGAAGGATAGTGTGGGAGAAAAAGGATGGGGACACATTATACCAGCATCAATGTTTCACAGAGAATTTGTTTGCGGCGATATTAAACAGTGATAATTAAACGGTCAGTCGAATTGGCTTAAAATCAATAAAAATGAGAAAGGAATCTAGTTATGAAATCAATTTGGGCAAAGAATATGTCACACGAAAAGAATGTGCATGTGGCTTACCTTTATACATTAAAGCCGAATGCCGATACTTATCTGGAACTAGCTGCTTCTAATCTATATCGGTTGTTTGTCGATGGTGCTTTTGTTGGCTATGGCCCTGCGAGAGCTGCCCATGGATACTCTCGGTTAGATAAATACGCTCTTGCTGATTGGGCAGGAAAGGAGATCGTTATTGCTGTAGAAGTGTATTCTGCCAATGTCAATTCCTACTATACGGTCTTTGAACAGCCTTTCTTTGCGGCTCAAATAAAATGTGGGGAGAATATTATTGCACAATCACATGATTTTACCGCATATCATTTGCACCAGCGTGTGCAAAAAGTTCGTCGTTTTAGTTTTCAGCGTGCTTTTTCTGAGATTTACCACATGGAGCGTAATCCAGCTGCACTCTTTGCTGGTGATACTACTGGGTGGGATCCAGTTGATATCGAACCGGTTGCGATGAACAAGCTTCTGCCACGGTATGTTAGTTATCCGAAATTGGATAAGCTTCCCGCATTGGAAATTGCCCACGGGTGGATTTCCTTGGATCATAGCGTGGAACCCTGGCATGACCGTGCGTATTCGGAGGTCGACAACATTGCGTACAGAGGTTTTCTCCCCTGTGAGCTAGAGGAGGACATCGGGGATGTCAGCCAGTTTGTTTATCATGAGGTTGAAGAGAGCACACATGAGATTATCGGCGCAATGTCCTATAAAACCTATGATTTTGGCCGTACGCTGACGGGCTTTTTCAGCATGGACATAACGGTAGAGACCGATACAACGCTGTACATTGTTTTCAATGAGGTCATAGAAAATACGTCAACAGGAAAATGTGTACCAGCTTTTCGCGATTCATGTAGTAACGTCATTAAATACACTTTGTCAGCTGGATATTATCATTTACAGAACTTTGAAGCAAATAGCGCGCGATTTGCATCGTTGGTTGTAATAACAGGAAAAGCTGATATTAAAAATTTTGCCATGATTGTTTATGAGAATCCTGATACAGCAGCCTATAAATATGACTTTGGTGATCCGGATCTCAATCGGATTTTCCGGGCAGCAATCAATACCTTCGCTCAGAATGCGGTGGATGTGCTGACAGACTGCCCTTCCAGAGAGCGTGCTGGCTGGCTTTGCGACAGCTATTTTTCCGCACGGACTGAGGCTTTACTCACTGGCGATAACCTTGTTGAGAAGAGCTTTTTGGAAAACTATGCCCTTTGCCACCAAGCGCCATGTCTGCCGGAGGGTATGATACCAATGTGCTATCCAGCAGATCACTTTGATGGAATTTACATTCCTAATTGGAGTATGTGGTATATTCTGGAGCTACGTAATTATTTCAACCGTACCGGTGATAAACGGATGCGGGAGATATCCAAAGAAAAAGTACTGGGACTAGTAGAATTTTTCAAAAAATACGAAAATGATTATGGTCTTCTGGAAAATCTGGAAAGTTGCGTATATGTCGAATGTAGTAAGTGCAACGACCCGGAATACACTGCCGGGGTCAATTATCCGTCCAATATGCTATGGGCATCAGCGTTGGAGGCAGCAGCAGAATTGTATGACCTTCCGGAGCTGTCCGAGAAGGCAAAGACAATGCGCAGAACCATTCGAGATCTTGCCTGGAACGGAAGCTTCTTTGAGGAGAATGCCATTCGGGATCAGGATGGGAAGCTTGTGAGAACCGGTCATACTACCGAGACGGGCCAGTACTATGCGTTCTACTTCGATGTAGCATCGCCTGAAACGGATGCGGAACTCTTTGAAAAGATGCGCGTAGTCTTTGGGCCTAAACGGGATGTTGAGCAGGTTTATCCGCAGGTATATCCCTCCAATGCGATTGTCGGCAACTATTTGCGTCTAGAGCTTTTGCTGCGATATAACTACAAGACACAGGTGCTGCAGGAATGCAAGGACTTCTTCCTTTACATGGCAGACCTTACAGGAACCCTGTGGGAATATGTAAAGCCTACCGCAAGCCTGAATCACGGTTTTGCCTCTATGGCAGCCGTGTACATTGAACAGGCTACGAATGAAAACGCACGGTGGTGGCTTTAAGTAGAGCTATGGATACAATTCGCTCTGCTGAAGAGAAAATAAATTGTGGAATTAGAGTTAGGACTCACAACATACGTTTTGCACCCTTAAAATAGTCATCTATATAAAATGGTAGTACAAAAAGCGGCTTAAATCTATCTTGTTTGATTATCTTGGGAAATGCAATGTTTTTGAAATTGAGTTTGATGTGTGTTGTTTATACTAATTCTTAATTAAAGTCTTTAATTAAGAATTAGTATGAAATAATTGATAGGAGATTCAAAATGAAAGAATGTATAAACATTGGACTGATCGGTTATGGCCAGCGGGGAACCTATTTGCTTCGGGATACGCTGCTACACCGTACTGATATTCATATCCTTGCAGTTTGCGATGCTTATGAAGACAGAGCAATTGCTGCACAGCAGGTAATTGCTGAGGAAAAAGGATATACGCCCTTTGCAACCGTTAATTACAAAGAAATTCTGGCCATGCAGCAGGTTGGTGCTGTTTTGGTGACTTCTTCTTGGGCTGGGCATATTCAAATCGCAATAGATGCTATGGAAGCGGGGAAATATGTTGGTATTGAGGTTGGCGGTGCTTATTCCGTGGATGAATGCTGGCAGCTGGTTCATGCTTACGAAAGAACGAAGATTCCTTGTATGATGATGGGAAATTGCTGCTACGGAAGAAACGAACTGTTGATTCTGAATATGGTGCGGCAAGGCTTGTTTGGAGAAGTCGTTCATTGCCAAGGCGGATACAAGCATGATCTACGGGATGAGATATCGAAAGGGGAAGAACTTCGGCATTACCGTTTAAGCAATTACAAAAATCGTAACTGTGAAAATTACCCAACCCATGAATTGGGACCCATTTCCAGAGTGCTGAATATCAACCGTGGTAATCGTCTGGTGTCTCTCTCATCTTTTGCATCAAAGGCAGCGGGGCTGCATGACTATTTGGTGCGAAAGAATGAAAGCGAGAGTGACCCTGATAAACTGCAGTTTACTCAGGGAGATGTGGTGACGACAGTCCTTAAGTGCGCCCATGGTGAAACGATTACGCTGACTTTGGATACGACCCTTCCACGACCCTATTCTCGTGGGCTTCATATTCAGGGAACGAGAGGACTCTACCAAGAGGACAATCAATCTGTTTTTCTGGATGGAACCCATAATCAATTCCATGAGGATTGGAAAGGGCATTGGGGAAATGTAGAGGAATACTACGCCCAATATGATCACCCGATTTGGAAGAAATATCTTGAGGATGGGGTTATGCCAGGACATGGGGGGATGGATTGGCTTGTATGCAATGCGTTTTTTGATGCTGTAGCGAATGGGACAAACACGCCGATTGACGTATATGATATTGCTGCATGGATGTGCGTAACGCCGCTCTCTGAAGCATCCATTGCCATGGGGGGTATGCCTGTTGCAATCCCAGACTTTACCAATGGGCGATGGATTAATCGGAAAGCGGAAGGCGACTTATAATGAGGTGGTTTCTTGGTGCAAGAGGTATATGAAAGCAAGGAATATGTGCGTTCCAGAACATCCTATATTTTACAAGCATCCTTCGAGTATTGTACCTCGGTTTTGGTCGCTGATGTGTTTCTTGCAAAACTGCTGACAGAAATCGGTATGTCGGATGCAACCATAGGTATCATTTCCTCCCTCATTTCCGTATCGTTTTTATTCCAGTTAGCAGCACTGCGGTTTGCACAATGCATTCGTAATATCAAAAAAACAGTTATCCTGTTTGATACGGTAAGCCAGTTGTTTTTTATCGCAATATACTTTGTCCCTTTTTTAGGCCTCTCATTGATTCAGAAAACGGTGTTCGTTTGCAGCTGCCTTCTCATTGCATATTTGCTGAAATACATGACTTCTACTGTATTCTTTAAATGGGCCAATGGTTTTGTTATGCCAAGTCGGCGTGGAGCCTTTTCAGCCAACAAGGAGATTGTTTCATTGATTGTTGGAATGATCTTAACATTTGCTGTAGGGAATCTTGTAGATTGCTTGGAGTTCCAGGGGAAGTTGAAAACCAGTTTTGTGATTATTGCTATGATCATGCTGGCCTTAAATTTATGCAATTTTTGCTGCCTGATCGCAATGAAGGAACCGTCCCCAGCCGCTGAGGAACAAACTGTAAAACCTAGAGAGATTTGGGAGAATACATTGGGAAACCTGCACTTTAGGAATCTGGTGATTCTGACATCTCTTTGGGCTGCAGCTTATTATTTGACGATGGGGTTCATGGGGACATTCAAGACCTCTGATTTGATGCTGAGTGTAGGTGCGGTGCAGATAATCAACATTGTAGGCAATTTGTCCCGAATCGGATTATCAAAATGGTTTGGGAAGTTTTCGGACAAGACCTCCTATGCGAATGGATTTTGCTTAGCTTTGGCTTTGTTTGCATCTGCTTACTTCTTCAATCTATTTGCAACGCCCCAAAATTGGTGGTGCGTGGTTGTGTTTACAATACTGCAATGTATTAGTATGGCGGGCATTAATCAGAACAAGGGAAATATGTGCTACAATTATGTCTCCGAAAAATATATTGTTCATGCAATGTCCATACAGAACTGTGTGAGCGGAGTGGTTGGTTTTTTTGCATCAATGCTCGGAAGTACCATACTAGGGTTCGTTCAAAAAAACGGAAACGAACTGTTTGGCTTGAAAATTTATGGACAGCAATTGCTGTCAGGTGTTTCATTGGGAATCGTATGTATTGCGATCGTTTTTACAAAGAAAGTTGTAATGACGCAGGAACGTTTCATTCAATAATACAGAAAGATCAGCAAATACATACGATAAATATTTCAACAAAAGGAGTTTATAAAAATGGGTATGTGTGGCTGGACAATGCAAAAAAAATGGCTGCACAGCCTATTTGCTATCTGAGTGTTGCTGTGTTGAAAACATATGACAGAAAGGATTTTTTAATGAGTTTACCATACATACAGAATGGGGTTTCCGGCCTGCCGGAGGCGCTGGAAGCTTATACTTTCCCGGAAATACTTCTCAGCGTGAACCGCTATGGAAAGGGTCATATCAATGACACGTTTTGTGCTGTTTGCCAGTCACAAGAAGGGAACGCTATCCGATTTATCATTCAAAGGCTGAGCAATGCCGCATTTCCTCATCCAGAAGAGCTGATGGAGAATTTTGTGGGTATTACTTCTTTTTTGAGAAATAAAATTCTTGCGGATGGCGGTGACCCAACACGAGAAACGCTCTCTGTAGTCAAGACGAAGGACGGCAGAGATTTCTACACGGACGCAAACGGGCGGGTCTGGCGCCTGATGCCCTTTATCGAAAACACGGATTGCTACCAGTCTGCTACCCCGGAGCTGTTTGAGGCATCGGCGAGAACCTTTGGACGGTTCCAGCGGCTGTTGAATGGGTATCCGGCGGAAACACTCCATGAGACAATTCCTAATTTCCACAATACAGAGGATCGTCTCTCCAAGTTCCTGGCGGCGGTGGCTGCGGACAAGCTGGGGCGGGCGAAGGATGTCCAGCCGGAGATCCAGTTTGTTTTGGATCGGCGGGCAGACTGTTCTGTTGCCCTGAACGCGCTAAAGGAAGGCGTACTTCCTCTGCGGGTGACGCACAACGACACCAAGCTGAACAATATTTTAATTGACCGGGAAAGCCATGAGGGCATTTGCGTCATTGATCTGGACACTACCATGCCCGGCCTTTCCATTAACGATTTCGGCGATTCCATCCGTTTTGGCGCGAATCACAGTGCGGAGGATGAAAAGGATCTGAGCAAGGTGAATCTTGACCTGGGGCTGTATGAGGTCTTCACCCGAGGCTTCCTGCAGGGGGCAGACGGCATACTGACAGAAGCGGAGCTGGAATATCTTCCCTGGGGTGCGAGACTGATGACTTTGGAATGTGGCATCCGGTTCCTGACGGATTATCTGGACGGCGACAATTATTTCCACGTCTGCTATCCGGAGCAGAATTTGGATCGCAGCCGCACCCAGTTTAAACTGGTGTGGGATATGGAACAACAGTTTGAAGACATGCATGAGATCGTAAAGAAATACGCAATTTGATTTTCGGAGTGCTGTTGAGGAAGATTTCCCCTGGGATCTTTTGGATTCTTCACCTGTTCCGGTGTGTAATTAGGAGGTATACCATGACTGCAATGGAAAGATTTGCAAACTCTATCGTTGTCCCCGTGGTCGTTCTGGACAAGGCGGAGGACGCAGTTCCCACCGCCAATGCCATGCTGGCAGGTGGAATCGATACCATGGAGATCACCTTCCGCACGGCTTGTGCGCCGGAGGCCATCAAGGCCGTGGCAGAGAACTGCCCTGACGTTCTGGTGGGCGCCGGTACCGTGCTGAATCTGGAGCAGTGCAAGCTGGCGCTGGAAATGGGCGCCAAGTTCATCGTCTCCCCCGGCTTCAGCGAAGAGGTGGTGGGCTACTGCGTGGAGCACGGCGTCGCCGTCGCCCCCGGCTGCGTCACCCCCACCGAGATCATGAGCGCCATGAAATACGGCCTGAAAATGGTCAAGTTCTTCCCGGCCAATGTTTACGGCGGCCTGAAGGCCATGAAGAATCTGTCCGCTCCCTTTGTGGGCATGAAGTTCCTGCCCACCGGCGGCGTAAACAGCGACAACATCAAAGAGTACATCGACGCCCCCTTCATCCATGCCGTGGGCGGCAGCTGGGTCTGCCCCAAGGCGGACATTGCCGCGGGCAACTGGGGCAAGATTAACCAGCTGTGCCTGGACGCCCGGAAGGCCGCCAAGGGCGAGTGAAAGGAGCCGCACAATGATTTCCTATGTAAAAGCGGGCATCGTCAAATGGCCAATGAGCGTCATCCGGTTGGACTGCCCAGATAGGGATCAGTTGGTTGATATGGCGGACAAGATACTGACCGCATGGCGGGGCTACTCTGATCCGGAGGCGTTTATCTTTGCGGAAACCGACGGCGAACCCCATAACACCATTACCCCCATTGCCCGCCGCCGGGGCGCGGACTATGAGCTGGATCTGGTGCTGCGCAACAACATCACTACGGAAGAACACCCGCTGGGTGTGTACCATCCCCATGCCGAGCTGCACCACATCAAGAAGGAAAACATCGGGCTTATTGAGGCCATGGGTCTTGCTGTGCTGCCCTCCCGGCTGAAAGGAGAGCTGGCGGCATTGGAAGAGGCTATTCTCAGCGGTGCGGACATTACTTCCGATCCGGTGCTATCTAAGCACGCGCCCTGGGTGGAGGAACTGAAAACCCGGTACAGCTTTACGGCGGAGAATACCGCTTCCATCTTGCGGGAAGAAGTCGGGCAGGTGTTCCGGCAGGTGTTGGAACACGCCGGTGTCTACAAGCGGACAGAAAGTGGCAGAAAGGCATTCCTGCGGTTCGTTGACACAGTCAAACAGCAGACTTGAATGTTGTAACCACAGGCGCGGGACGTCGAGGCGATTTTCAAGAAAACCAAGAAGTACCTGCCTGTTGAGGAAGGACTTTTTGAATCTTTGATTTTTGAAATTACCCACATTCAGGAGGCATAATGACCATGTGGAACGGCAAAAAGAAAGCCCTTACATTCAGTTATGATGACGCGGTATCACAGGATATTCGGTTAATAGAAATATTCAACAGATATGGGCTCAAGTGTACCTTCAACATGAATTCTGAACTGTTGGGCATGAACGGAACTTTGATACGGGATGGTGTTGAGGTTACCCATTATAAGAACAAGCCAGAGGATATTCGCTATATCTATGATGGTCATGAAGTGGTAGCCCATTCTCTGCCCCATCCCTTTCTTCCCGATTTGCCCGATGACGAGATCATTCGCCAAGTAGAGCAGGACCGTCTGAATCTCAGCGAGCTGGTAGGCTATGAGGTGTGTGGATTTGCGTACCCATGTAGTTCTCCTAAAAATGATCTACGCACCATTGAAATCGTTCGGCAAAAAACCGGTGTTAGATATGCCAGAACCGTTGAGACCACTATGAGCTTTGCCCCACAAAAGGATTTGTATTTCGTTCAGGGCTCCATCTATCACCACGCACAGTGGGACAATCTGTTTGAAATGGGTGAGCGTTTTCTTGCTGCAGAGGAAGGAGAATTCTATATCTGGGGCCACAGCTATGAATTTGATATTTTCCCCGAGCGCTGGGGGATTTTCGAAGAGTTCTGCAAGATGATGAGCAACAAGCCTGACATCTTTTACGGCACAAATAGAGAAGTCTTTCTCTCCAATGAATATCAGACCATAAAGTAGTATTTAGGGAACACATTCAAAAATGATGAACAGATGGGAACGGATAGACTTTCTGATGTGGAAATGAATAGTAGGAGGTTCAGAATGCATTATTACCTGGCAATTGACATCGGCGCTTCCTCCGGGCGGCATATTGTAGGCTGGCAGGAGGGCGGTGTCTTGCGGACAAAAGAGGTATACCGTTTTCCCAACGGTGTAACCGAAGTAAACGGACACCTGACCTGGGACATTCGGAAGCTGTTTTCCTATGTGGTGTCGGGCATCTTGGAGGCGTTCAAGGAATATCCCACCATTGAATGCCTGTCCATCGATACATGGGGCGTGGACTATGTGCTGCTGAAGGGGGAGGAGGAAGTATACCCTGTCTATGCATACCGCGACGGCCGTACGGGAGCGGTGATTCCACAGATCCATGAGAAAATGTCGTTTTCTGAACTCTACCGCCATACCGGATGCCAGTTCCAGCCTTTCAACACCATCTATCAGCTTTATCACGAGAAACTGAACGGCCGATTGGAGGGTGTTACCGATCTGCTGATGATCCCAGAATATCTCATGTGGAAACTTAGTGGCGTGAAAGCACGGGAATATACCAACGCCACCACCATGGGTATGGTAAATGCCGAATACGGCGAATTTGACAGGGAGATCATCGATACGCTGGGTTATCCCAGTCATCTGTTCCCTAAACTGAGCCAGCCCGGTACGGTATTGGGCAATCTGCGCCCGGAAATCGCGGAAGCGGTGGGCGGTAACTGCAAGGTTATACTCTGCGCCACCCACGACACCGGCTCTGCGGTAGAGGGCATTCCTATGGAGGTCAATCAGCCTTACATTTCCTCCGGCACCTGGTCCCTTCTGGGCGTGAAAACCCCGAAACCTATCACAGACAGGGCCAGCGAGGAAGCCAACTACTCCAACGAGGGCGGCGTGGGCTACAACCGCTACCAGAAAAACATCATGGGCATGTGGCTGGTCAACGAGCTGCGCCGGGACATCTGCCCGGAGCTACCATTCCCGGAGATCGTGAAAACGGCGGAGGAAAGCACCTGCGGCATTCTGGTGGATGCCAATGCCCAGGAGTTCCTGGCACCCAAGAGCATGAAAGCTGCCTTTGACAAGGCAACAGGCGGCAGTCTGCATACCATTGGCGACTATTTCCGCTGTGCTTACCGGTCTTTGGCAGTCAGCTACCAGAAGGCTATTGAGGAACTGGAAGCCAACACCAGAAAACAATATGAAAAGCTGTACATCGTAGGCGGCGGAGCAAAGAACGCTTTCCTGAACCATCTGACAGAGGAAGCCACCGGAAAGCAGGTCATCTCCCTGCCCATTGAAGCCACCGCTTTGGGCAATCTGAAAATACAAATGGAGGCAGACAAATGAGTTACGAAGAAGCAAAAGCCAAATATGCCGCTATCGGCGTGGACACCGACGCTGCCATCGCGAAGCTGAAAACCGTGCCCGTTTCCCTGCACTGCTGGCAAGGAGACGATGTCCGGGGTTTTGACACCGATCCCACCAAGCCCCTCACCGGCGGCATCCAGACCACCGGCAACTATCCCGGCCGGGCCAGAACACCAGAGGAGCTGATGGCCGATCTGGACATGGTGCTGAAGCTGTGCCCCGGCACCAAGAAGATGAATCTGCACGCCTCGTACGCCATTTTCGAGGATGGCGAGTGGGCAGATCGCGACGCACTGGAACCCAAGCACTTTGCAAAGTGGGTTCAGTTCTGCAAGGAGCGGGGCCTCGGGTGCGACTTCAACCCCACTTTCTTCTCCCATCCCAAGGCCAACGGTCTGACTCTGTCCTCTCCGAGCCCGAAATCCGAAAATTCTGGATCAACCATGGCAAGGCCTGCATCCGCATTTCTGCTTACCTTGCCGAAGAGTTGGGGCAGCCCTGCGTGATGAACATCTGGACCGGCGACGGCTTCAAAGATATCCCCGCTGACCGGCTGGGGCCGAGAGTCCGCTACCGGGAAGCAATCGATGAGATCCTCTCTGAACCATACGACTTCACCAAGGTCAAGCCCTGCATCGAAAGCAAGGTGTTTGGCATCGGCGTGGAGGCTTATACTGTTGGCAGCGCGGAATTTGCCCTGAGCTACGCCGCAATGAATAAAGACAAGTGCATCCCGCTGATGGATAACGGTCACTATCATCCCACCGAGGTTGTGTCCGACAAGATCCCCGCCCTGCTGGCCTTCTTCCCGGAGATCGCCCTGCACATCACGCGGCCCATCCGCTGGGACTCTGATCATGTGGTGCTGCTGGACGACGAAACCAAGGAGATTGCCAAGGAGATCGTCCGCTGCGGCGGTCTGGATGGCAGGGTTGACATAGCTCTCGACTACTTCGATGCCTCCATCAACCGCATTTCCGCCTGGACCGTGGGCTTCCGGAATGTTCAGAAAGCTCTGCTGATGGCTCTGTGCACCCCCGATCTCACTGCCATGCAGAATGACGGCAACTGGACGGAACTGATGGTGCGTCAGGAGGAGCTGAAAACCATGCCCTTCGGGAAGGTTTGGGAACAGTATTGCCGGGAGTGCGGCGCGCCTGCTGACGGCGAGTGGTTCCCGGAAGTTAAGAAATATGAGGCCGAAGTGCTGAGCAAGAGAGGTTGATTGCCATGAAAGATATTTTCACCGCGTCCTTTGTGGAGGAAATGCGGAAAACCACCGCGAATATGTACCGCCTGGGCTGGGACGAGCGCAACGGCGGCAACATCAGCTATCTGCTGAACGAAGCCGAAGTAGGGGAGTACCTTGACCTGAATCACGTCATCCGTACCATCCCTCTGGGCTTTGACGCAACCGCAATTATTGGCAAGATTTTCATTGTCACCGGCACCGGCAAATACTTCAAGAACGTGGACGCCGATCCCGAGACCAACCTGGGCATCGTCCGCATCGCTGCCGACGGACAGACTGCCGAGCTGCTGTGGGGCTACTCCGACGGCGGCAAGTTCACCTCCGAATTTCCTGCCCACCTCATGAGCCATATGGCCCGTCTGAGTGTTGACCCCGACAACCGGGTTGTGATGCACTGCCATCCCACCAACACTCTGGCTATGAACTACGTCCACGAGCTGGACGAGAAGAAGTTCACCCACACGCTCTGGGAGATGTGCACCGAGTGCATCGTGGTGTTCCCGGACGGCATCGGGGTTCTGCCTTGGATGCTCTGCGGAACAAACTCCATTGGAGAAGCTACGGCGGAAAAGATGAAGAAATTCCGCCTGGTGGTCTGGGGAATGCACGGCATCTACGGCGCGGGAAAAACCATGGACGAAACCTTCGGCCTCATCGAAACCGTGGAGAAAGCTGCTCAGATCTATATGCTGACTGCTCATTTACCCCGGATCAATACTATCCGGGACGACCAGATGAAGGAGCTTGCCGAATACTTCGGTGTCAGCTACCGCAAGGATTTTTTGAACCTGTAATTTTTTGAAATTACCCATATAGAGAAGCGTAAAGGCCGGAGGAACCATTGATACATAGAGGCACGGCTGGAATTCTTCGGCTGAAATACGTATTCTTGGGGGAACATCGAAAAATCCTCCCTCTTCTAAATAGGGCGCAGGCAGCAAAACCGCTGCTTGCGCCCTTAAATTTTGCGACACCATTCCCGGTGTTCCGCTATCAAAAGATGGGGGGATATCGGGAATGGTGTTGCTTTTTCTGTGAGTGTTTCTCACGTTTCTGCGTAAGAATGGGGAATACTAAAAAATTCTCTGTTTTGTACAAGCCTTTTACAGCGTTTTTGTGCAGAATTCGCGCACCTCCTTCTGAAATTTGATCTAACCTGTCAAATTTCAATTCTAAGGAGGTCTGCGCTATGGCAGATAAGGAAAAGTATTTTATTCCCATTGAGGGCAAACTGATTGAGGTTGAGAAAAATGTGTATGTAGCCTATTACAAAATGGACAGGCGGGAACGATATCTGGAGGAACGGGACAGGGACAATGGTGTTGTATCGTACAACACCATTGACAGTCAAGGTATCGACGGCGAATCGGGATTACAGGATGTGGTAACAGAGACCATGGAGACCATTGCACTTGCCAATGAACTTCGAAATCAGCTGCACAGGTGTATTGCAGCTCTGCCAAAGGCGGAACGGGAACTCATTCACGCTATCTATTTTGAAGGCATGACAGAAGCGGAGTATGCGTCAAAGGCAAAGATGACCCAGTCCGGTATCAGCAGGCGACGGAAGAAAACATTGTCAAAACTCAAGAAGTTATTGAATATTATGGGAAGTATTGGCTGATTTGTCATACGGATATGCAAAAAATCGGCTTATAAGTGAAGGGGTTATCACTGTCCTTTCGCTGTACCTTCTCAATTACATATCCAGAAGCGGAAATACGTCCGCTGGTGTGCCATGCAAAGACAGAGAATTGGCAAGCGACATTGGAAAACGCGCGATGACCCACCTGTGCAGTTCATCTGCATCAATGCGGCAAGGAAGGTGGTTAGCGGGTCCGTTGGTTCAGAAAACAGGCCATGGCCGACCTGTCTCGCGATGACAGCACCAGCGTTGGTACTCCTGCCCAGCCACAGTTACACGCAATGGGGGCAGCTCGGAGAGATCCTCGGAGGGGTGAAAGTCCCGTGACGCGCAGCCAAGCGCGGTTTCCGCTCCTGCCCTTGCCTGGGGAGTAGTGTCGGAATACAGGCAATATGTTCAATCAAATTTCAGAAGGGAGCCGCCCTGCTGTATCAAAATGGATGTGGCAGGGCGGTTTTTAAGGAGAATTCAATGAATGTCAATGTGAATTATTGCAGTGTCATTATCCTGCTGCGCCAGCTGGTGGCAGCGGGTCACTGCACAAAAAAGGAAGCTAACAGGATCGCTGCCCGGATCGCGAAAAAGACCGGTGCAGACCTGATTCTTTCTATATAAAATTATCGAATTAACACTAGCTATTCCGGAAAAGGTGTGGTAATGTGTGTTGCTAATAAGGGGGTGAAGGAATGACAACGGCAAGGGACAACCTAGCGAGAAAACAGATTTTCATACCAGCTAATGTGCCGGAGGAAGAAATCGTCCTGCGGGTTGCGGCCTACTGCCGTGTCAGTACGGACTCCGATGACCAAATCAACAGCTTCACTGCC
>ERZ779896.1668-NODE-1668-length-17637-cov-3.399727_pt1 | contig 17637 bp, 17 predicted proteins | sample MGYA00511067_ERZ779896 | MGnify/ENA primary metagenome ERZ779896 (study PRJEB29588, sample SAMEA2161597) | human gut metagenome | biome: human gut; feature: human-associated habitat; material: faeces | place: Denmark | collected 2008/2010 ... | reverse complement strand
AAAGCGCCGCCTTTTATAAAAGGCGGCGCTTTTTTGTTTTGCACTGGAATAGCGTGGCTTTAATAGTAACAACCTAGATAATTTTTGAGCAATTGTTCCAACTGTTAGAAAAAGTGCTCGATTGTTTGAAGAAGGAGTAACGAATAGGATGTTACGATTAGCAAGTTTGGAGCAATCCTACAATTAATGAGATGCAGATATTTTTTGTCCGCTCCAATTCATCCTTTTCTATTTTGGAAGAAATATAACTATGGCATAAATTTTCAACAATCCCATAACTGATTCGGATTTTTTCAAGTAGCAATTCATCTGTTGTTGACGAAGATTTTTTTATTATTTTGAAAAGACTGCTTACTATTTCTTCCTCGAATTCATTGAACAAGGTTTGAATATCCGCATTGAGTAAAGCTAATGCCAGAAACTCATTATGTGCGTCACGGTTCATTTGATGAGATGAAATGGCGGCATCTATGAATTTGTTGATTGCAAGAGTTAAATCCCGCTCATGATTTAGAAACACCAAAATTGGCTGAAATTGTTCGTTTAATCTGCTGATATAAAGCCTAACCGCTTCAATTAGAATGTCCTTTTTATCTTGAAAATAGCTGTACACTATTCCCGTTGATACTCCAGCCATTTTAGCAATTTCAGCGGTATTAGTCTTATAATACCCTCTTTCACAAAACAAGGTATAGCTTGCCTTAATTATTGCTTCCTTCTTTTCAATGGAACGCTTTTGTTTTGGAATGCGCACTTCATTATTGCCCATAACGACACCTCCTCGGACAAAACAATTATATATCTCCCTGAAGATAAAAGCAAGAAACATGAAACAAAATTCATGTTCCATCTTGACATTGTATGCTGACCCTTTTATACTTATATTGAACATGAAACAAATTTCATATTTGGGAGGTGTGAAATGAAGCAGAAATCAAAGTTCAATTCAGAAAAGCACTATACTTTCTATCTGTCCTTTATGTTTGTTGCTTGTTGTGGAGCATTGGTTTGGCAAATCTTTTTCCCGGAATTAGCTAAAAGATTCTCCGTCTGGGGAATTGCTTATGGCTGGCAACGAGAAATCGCGATTTGGAATGCAGGACTAATACTATCAATCGCCTATACACTTCTGAAAAAGAAGAAAGAATTCATGAAAATATTAACACTTCAATCCACATTGCTATGTTTGGGACTGGGATTCAATCATCTAATAGCACTATTTAACAATTTCTGTTTAACAAATATTATACATATTTTGGGCGTATTAGAGGTTATGTTACTTGGTGGCATTTGGGGAATATCTCTATTGATTAGAGAAAAATAAAGAATGCGCATAAGTATGAACGACGGGCATATCACAACCGTCCAACCTGTTTCAGCTATGGAGCAGGAGCGTATGAGACGGTTGCTATTTCAGATATGGCCTTTCCAAATTCCGGCGGTTATACAGAATCCTGCGCACTTCCATGATGTTTCCCGTCACCGCACAGAAACATCCTCCACTATGTAATGCAGTCTACGATTTCATCAAGCGTTTTACATGAATTGCCGGAATGTCACAAAACTGTACCTTTCCTGTACCTGAAATGAGACTTTGACCTGCTATGCTAAAGACAAAGAAAGGGAACAACTTCCCGACAGGTTAAAGGAGGAACAGGTATGGAAAACATTTTGCAGGCCAGAGGTCTGAAGAAATACTATGGCAAAGGCGAAACGCAGGTTCGTGCCCTGGATGGGGTGGACCTGGATATTGAGCGAGGAAAATTCACCGCCATCATCGGCACTTCCGGCTCCGGCAAGTCCACCCTGCTGAATATGCTGGGCGGCCTGGACACCCCCACCGAGGGCAGCATCCGGGTGGGCGATACCGAGCTTGCCAAGCTGAACAGCGAGCAGGCTACCATCTTCCGCCGCAAGCAGATCGGCTTTATCTTCCAGAACTACAATCTGGTGCCGGTGCTGAATGTCTTTGAAAACATTGTGCTGCCTGTGGAGCTGGACGGAAACAAGGTAGACAAGAAGTTTATGAAAGAAGTCGTTCAGATGCTGGGGCTGGAGGATAAGCTGAACAATATGCCCAATAACCTCTCCGGCGGCCAGCAGCAGCGCGTAGCCATTGCCCGCGCCTTGGTGTCAAAGCCCGCTATTGTTTTGGCTGATGAACCCACCGGCAACCTGGACAGCAAAACCAGTGCCGATGTGCTGGGGCTTCTGAAAACCACAAGCCAGAAATTCCATCAGACCCTCGTGATGATTACCCATAACAGTGAGATCGCCCAGCTTGCCGACCGCATCATTCGGATCGAGGATGGTAAGATCGTGCAGTAAAGGGGGGCGGGACTATGAATGACATTTTATTTGGCAACAATAATTCCGAAGTAATTACCAAGCTATCCAAACGCTATTTCAAAAAGAATAAGGTACGCAATCTGGCTGCACTGCTGGCAATTATCCTGACTGCTTTCCTATTTACCTCTATCACTTCCCTGGCGTTCAATATGGCATCCTCCATCCAGCTCTCTCTGCAAATGCAGAAAGGCAGCAAGGCGGATGGCACTTTAGGATATATGACGGAGGAACAGTACGAGCAGCTTGTAAACAGCGATTTTGTGGAGCAGGCAGGTCACCGGCGCATCATTGGCTATGCAAGCAATACTTCCAGCCATTCCATTGAGATCAATTATGCGGACAGTGTGCAGCAGGAGCTGACCTTCTGTGTGCCTACTCACGGAGCAGCACCGGAGAAAGCGAATGAGATCGCCACTACGGATTTGGCGCTGAAGGCGCTGGGTGTAGAACCAAAGGTTGGCGCAGAGGTTCCGTTGGAATTTGAACTGCGGGGGAAAACTTATCATTATGATATGGTGCTTTCCGGCTGGTGGGAAGCAAGCAATGACTCTGTGAGCGTTGCGACTGTTTCAGAGCAGTTTATAAAGGAAAACCCCGATGTGGTCCAGAACACTTATGCGGTAGACCATGAAATGTCCGGCGTTACTTTTTCCGATGTCGTGCTGAAGAATAAAGCAAATGTTCAGCAGCAGTTGAATGAGTTCGTTTACTCCATTGGCGGCAATCCAGAGGATATGGGCGCAGACAATTTCATTCTCGCCTCTGAAAATCAAATGTCCCAGGGATTGACTTCATCAGAGTCCATCGTGTTTGCTGTTGTATTTATCCTGATGTTTGTCGTGTGCGGATACCTGCTGATCTACAATATCTTTGATATTTCCGTGATGCAGGATGTTCGTCAATACGGCCTGCTGCGGACGATTGGCACTTCCACACGGCAGATCAAGGGCATTGTGAACCGTCAGGCGGTCTGGCTCACGCTGATCGGACTGCCTATTGGTCTGATCGCCGGTTTCTTTGCCGGTTGGGTGCTGCTTCCTATCGTGACAGAGATCATTAACCTTGAATACTCTATGGTGGGTACATCCGTATCGACCTCGCCGCTAATTTTTGTTATCGCCGCTCTCTTTACAATCCTGACCGTGTTTATCAGCACCAGGAAGCCTGCAAAAAAGGCGGCAAAGATTTCTCCTCTGGAGGCGATTCGCTACACCGAGCAGAACGCCTATAAAAAGAGAAGTGCCAAGCGAACCAATGGGGTAAAGCTGTCCCGTATGGCCTTTTCCAACCTGGGCCGCAATCGTCGGCGTTCAGCGTTCATCATTATTTCCCTGCTTCTGTGCATCGTCCTGTTTAACTCTATCATCATTGTGACGCAAAGCCTTGATGAAGAAAAGTGGGTAAACCGTGTTACCAGAACAGATTTTAATGTCTATAACTCCGCCGCATTTAATGTAATGGAAAGCGTTCAGCACCATGAAGATACGCTCTCACAGCAGGCGGTGGATCTGATTGCCGGACAGCCCGGAGTTGAGGATGAACGCTATCTTTACCGAAATACAAAAGACGATAGAAATGTGTTGGTTGACTATGGGTTTGAAGATTTAAGCGGCATAGAGCTGTTTCATGAGGAAGAAGGCGTCGTAAATCAAAGCTATCAGGGATATAGCCTGTACACAAGTTCTGATACCGAAAGGCGCTATTTTGGCAATGTGATGGGAGCCTCCGAAAATTTCTGGGCTGATATGCGTATTTTTGAAGGCGAAAAAGATGCCGAAACCTTAACGCAGAAAATGGCTACCGGAGAATATGTCATTATTGGCTGCCCCATGGACAAACTGACAGAGGAACCAAGGAACACTCCGCTGACCGATCAGTTACAGGTTGGAGAGAGCATTTCCTTCTACAAGGATGGGGAACTGGTCAAAACCAGCACTATCCTTGCAAAAGCGATCCTCGTGGGAACGGAAACCGAAACGCCGACAGGCACCACCGCCCAGGCACACATCGCCGCTGATGCTCCTTTTGTATATCTGCCGGACACTGTATTTAAGGAAATCTATGACGCTCCCACGCTGCTGACTTATGGATTCAATGTGGATGAAGCCTTGCAGCCGCAGATGGAAGAATTTTTGAGCAGCTATGTGAGTGAAAATACTTCGGTTGCCTATACTTCCACCAAGCTGTTGAAAGAGCAGCTTGATTCGGTCCGCAGCATGATCCTGGTTATCGGCGGTCTGATTGGCTGCATCATGGCCTTTGCAGGACTGATCAACTTTACCAACATGATTATTACCAACATCATCACCCGCCGGCATGAGTTTGCCACCATGCAGAGCATTGGTATGACCGGCAAGCAGCTTCGCCGCTTGACGGTCTATGAGGGCATCTACTATGCCGTAGGTGCGGACATTATCGGCGGAGCAGTCGCAGCGATCCTGGCAGTCACAGTGCTAAAGAGCGCATTGAATGGCCCTTCCATGTGGTTCTTTACTCTGAATATTACATTAGTTCCCGTTCTGGTCATTGGCGTGCTTTATCTGCTGCTGGCTGCGGTCATTCCGCTGATCGTTCTCCACTTCTTTAACAAGGGAACTGTGGTGGAGCGGCTGAGGACTTCAGAATAAAATATCACAAAACAAGTGAGAAAGGATGTGAGCAAGATGGGGAAACTCGTGATTCTGTCCATTACTGACCATGAAGAACATATAATCAATAAAATTATGGAGTTTATTGCGGCTGAGCCGGAGTTTATCCACCTTGCACCATCTCCACCGCAGTCTACGCTTTCCTTCCCTGGTCTTGAAATTCGGCTGAAGGAACAAACTGTATATTGCAACCGTATCCTTATCACTTTGACTTACCATGAATTTGCAGTCCTTACATATCTGGCTCGACATCCAGGTTGGGTATTTTCCGCTCATCAAATCTATGAAGCTATATGGCACAAAGACGGTGAGCACTGCGGAACTGCAGTTGCCAGTGTAATCGGTCAGATCCGTCGCAAGCTGACGCCGGACACACCGAAGGGCGGTTATATCCGCACCGTACTGGGCAGCGGATATAAGTTTAACAGTTCCCCCTTTTAAGACAGCAAGAAAGGCTTCGAGGCCGTAATGATCTCGAAGCCTTTCTTATTTTTCATAAAGCATGGACACTATAACTCAATCAACTATAATCCCTGTAAGAATACTGGCTTCAGATAATATTTAAAGAACTAATCCATGCTTGGATTGCTTCCACCAATACATACTGCTGACGCAAGACGGCCATACCTGTTTCCGGAATGCTGGGGGTGTTTTCTTTTTCCCGTATATTATCTTCCAGATAGGATTTTAAGACACTAATATTTTCCTGAATCTCTGCTATGCACGACTTTTGTTTTTCGGGCGGCAAGGAGTCCAAATTTACAATAACAGCGTTGAAGTCAAGAAAAATGTTAATCGGCTTTGCGGAAATCTCAAACATGAGGCGTTCAAATTCTGCTTCTCCGGCTTCCGTTAGGGAGTAAATTGCTTTTTCTGGCATCTTTCCTTCCTTTACGATTTCGCCTCGGATTAGCCCTTTTTCTTCCAACTGAATTGCTTTTTTATAAATAGACGGGGTACTGATTTTTACCCATTTTGATATTTTTCTATATTCTACTAATTTTTGAATATCGTAGGCACTCATTGGATCCTTTTTCAAAATTCCCAACATGATTAAATCTATGGTAGCCATGTGGATCACGCCCTTTCGCTATGTTCTCTGCATAAAATATTACCGTCAAAGTCGCTATAAATTATAGTAGTAGATTTTATACTTTTTGTCAAGGGAAATCGCTTCTCTCCTCTTGACATCTACTATAAATTATAGTAGTATATTCATTCAGCAGTATACTGTAATTTATACCACTATAATTTACATCTTCAAAGTGCGAAAGGAGTATTAACAATGAGTGAACATAACAACAAACTTGAGCTTTTGGGCAGTGCGCCTATCCCCAAAGCTCTGATGTCGCTTGGCGTGCCGATTATGATTGGGATGTTAATCAATGCCCTATATAATCTGGTGGATGCCTATTTTGTGAGCGGACTGGGAAAAAGTCAAATGGGAGCCATTTCCATCGTTTTCCCGTTAGGACAAGTCGTAGTTGGATTGGGACTAATGTTTGGCAACGGTGCTGCATCCTACCTGTCAAGACTTCTGGGACGAGGCGATAAGGATACTGCCAATAAGGTGGCAAGTACCGCTCTGTATAGCAGCCTTCTGATTGGTGCTATTATCATCCTTTTCTCTACAATCTTCCTTAAACCAATTTTAACTATGTTAGGCGCGACAGAAACTATCATGCCGTATGCTCTGACATATTCAAGAATTTATATATTGTCCTGTGTTTTCAATGTGTTTAATGTAACCATGAACAATATTGTAAGCAGTGAAGGTGCAGCAAAGACAACTATGTGTGCGTTACTGTTGGGCGCTGTGTTGAATATCGGATTAGACCCTCTGTTTATTTACACTTTCAACATGGGGGTTGCCGGTGCAGCAATCGCCACTGCGATTTCTCAGCTAGTATCTACACTTGTTTATCTCACATACATTCTGAGAAAAAGAAGTGCATTTTCTTTCAGCTTAAAAGCATTTTCTCCAAATGGGCAAATGATGGCGGAAATCTTGAAAATCGGTGTACCTACTTTGGTATTCCAGTTGCTTACAAGTCTTTCTATTGCTCTGATTAACCGTGCAGCCAGCGATTATGGCGATTCGGTTATTGCAGGCATGGGGGCGGTCACGCGAATTACTTCTATGGGAACGCTTGTTGTCTTTGGATTTCTGAAAGGGTTTCAGCCTATTGCCGGATTCAGCTATGGGGCAAAGAAATTTGATCGTCTACGCGAAGCAATCAAAACCTCAATCATTTGGTCTACAAGTTTCTGCTTAGTCGTGGGCTTGGTGATGGCTGCTTTCTCCACGCAGATTATCTCTCAATTTACCGAGGGAGATACTCAAATGATTTTAGCCGGTCAAAAATCTCTATTTGCGAACGGCCTTACATTCATTCTTTTCGGTTTCTACACGGTATACTCCTCTCTATTTCTTGCTCTGGGCAAGGGAGCGGCAGGTTTCTTTTTGGGATCATGCAGACAAGGTATCTGCTTTGTTCCTGTCATTTTGCTGCTGCCTATGGTATGGGGAATGAACGGAATCCTATATGCCCAACCCATTGCAGATATAATTTCCGTAGTAATCACGCTGTTTATGGCAATACATCTTCATAAGGAAATATCCATAGCCGAAAGTCGTACTAAAACAATAACCTAATTTTACTGTAACGAAAGCCCTATGTTCGCTGACAAAAGGAAAAGTCATCGGACACTAAATACAAGCATACAGGAGAGGATACACAATATGGGAAAACTCTTGATAGTGTCCATTTCTGACCACGAAGAACATATACTCAACAAAATTATGGAAATTATTGCAGACGAGCCAGAGCTTGACCATATTGCTCTCCCACCCTCTAACGCCAGCCTCTCCTTTCCACACCTTGAAATTCGGCTAAAGGAGCAGACGGTATCCTGCAGCGGTCAACTTGTTACTCTGACTCACCATGAGTTTGCTGTCCTTGCTTATCTGGCTCGCCATCCTGGCTGGGTCTTTTCTGCCAGCCAAATCTATGAGGCTGTGTGGGCTGCGGACGGTGAACACTGCGGTACCGCTGTTGCCAGCGTAATCGGCCAAATCCGACGCAAGTTGACACCGGATACGCCGAAGGGCGGTTATATCCGGACTGTACTGGGCAGCGGATACAAATTTAACAGTTCTCCATTTTAAGTCAGCAAGAAAGGCTCCGAGGCCATAATGATCTCGGAGCCTTTCTCATTGACTTAAATCTTAAACAATTTAATCGCCTTCAACAAAATAATGCTCAATTCCTGGTACAGATCCTCGTCCAGCACACCATCAATAATAGCATACTTGAGCAGCAATGGTCGATACATCTGTAAGATCGCCGTAATGGCATCCTCGTTTCCGGCCTTGGCACTGAGGAGCAGACATTCAAAATTCATCTCTTGTCACCTCCTTCAATGCTCTTTCTGATTTTCTGGATCGTCCTGTAGTAAAGTGCAGCTGCCCCCTTGTAGGAAAGTTCAAACTTTACTCCCAAAGTCTCAAAATCTTCTTCCTCCAGCGTTCGAGCCAGAAATATCTGGCGTTCCCGTTCATTGAGTTTCTGCAACGCCTCCAGAAGCGCTCCATTCTCAATGACATCCATAAGCGGCAATTTGTCTAAAACCACTTCCTCTGAGCTGGGTTCGGATTCGTAAACCACTTCCGAACTACTCTCTATGCTGCTGCGCTTATAAAGCTGGATTAAATAATCTTTTCTGCGGCGCTTGACCGCCGACACCAAATATGCTGTAAATCTGAATTGCAGGTCATCTTCTGCCTGTCCATTGTTCCGTTGCCACATGGCTTTACCTCCAAAAGTCTCAAGAATTTCTATGAATTTCCTGAGCTTCTGGCGGTGACCTGCACCGGACAAAACCTGGCTGTGATAAACAAAAACAGCCAGCTTTGTACCAATGGACAAAACCAGCTGTTCCTTGAATTGCTGCATCGAGCAGTTCAATAGATACCATCCGAGCAGGTGGAGGTTTTTCTTTATGTGGAGAAAACTCTCTTGTCCTGCCGCGACGATATACCCCTATTGAGAGCCGTTCATGAAAAGCCGTGTGTCCTGGAGTTATGAAAGCAATGAACTGCTCGATGTTGTGGAATCCTTTCTCCATAACATCGTTACTCCCTGTCCGCAGTTATGCGGACGGCACACAGGCGGCCTGCATCATCCCCTTTCTTTCGCGATATGGCAGCGCAACGCTGCCGCCCTGCTAATAATTATTAAATTGTGAAATAAAACTTTTTTCAAATGCTATTCCAGCTATTCTATTAAATTAAAACAAAAGGCGGCCTCCATCCTTATTGCCAGGATAAAGACCGCCCTCTTCTTCCGATTTTCATTGGGTACTGTACTGATCTCATACCCCCCACCTCCACTTATCGAGTTTTCATTGGTTTTGGGATCACTGCCATAATCATAGTGTAACTGACAGTTTTCGGAAACTCTTGGAGTAGCATTGGAATCGCTTTCGAGCAAAAAGAAAATCATTCGACATTATATGACAAAACAAGCTCTAAAACGGACACACTACTTTGCAACCTTTCTCAGTGTTCCGCTTTAGAGCTCTTCCTTTATTTTTTCCATAAAGTTGTATCTTCCATCGCTACCTGTGCTGTATCTGGATGGATATAAATGATTTGGAGTCCTTTCTTCTTGGCGTAGTTGACCGCCTGCTGGGTTCCAGACCGCATATTGTGTGCATTATCATAGACAGCTATCATATATCCGGCCTGCTCCACCATATAGTAATTGCGTTTCTTATAGCTTTCACTTGATGGCGTTTCACACAGTATTAAGACCTTTTCAGCATATCTGCGAATAAAATCCATCCTCTTTCGGTGCCAGTCATCCCAGTCTGAATCGTAACCCTCAAAAGGGAGAGCCAGGCACAATTCCACATCTTGATACGCTTGCTGTTCTTTCATGCGTAGCAGGATCTCCGCTGCCCACATATCAGCGCCCATTGCCCCTCCAGCCCAAAAGCATCGTACTCCCTGGTTATAGAGTCGTATGAGTTGCTCCTGCAGACACTTTTTAATCCGTTGGCAGCGTTTATCCTTTTCATTATATTTGAACTTAAATCTGGTCGGCCTGTGGCCTGTAATCACACACGAAAAACTGTTCATATGGTTCTCCTTTCCCATCATACTCCTCTGCATATTATACTTGCCATAGACGAGATAAATCAACCATGACCGCTTAATAATCCATGTCATAGCGGATAAAATGTAACTATAGCATGGAGGTGACGCATGGAAAATCTACTGAAAGATATGGGTAAACGGATCTTCGACCGGAGGAAACAACTGAATATGACCCAAGAAACTCTGGCAGAGCTGGCTCATGTCACACCACAGACCATCTCCACCGCAGAACTGGGGCAAAAGGCTATGCGGCCTGAGACAATCCTCAAAGTCTGCGATGCACTTCACATCAGCACCGAGTATTTGTTGCGAGGCGTCATCACAGAAGCAGATTCTTCTCTTCTTATGAAGAAGATTTCCACACTGACGCCCAAACAATACAGGCATTTTGAAGATATTTTAGACAGTTTTATCGCGGCCATACAGGAAGAGGCATAGGAGCACCACTGGCTCCCATGCCTCTTTTGATTATCCCCTGCTGCGGAACGCAGACAAAGTACTGGCAATCAGGCTGCGTGTCCTATCGTCCATTTCCGGATCATCGTCCACTTCCTGTGCAGCCGAAAGCATCACAGGCGCTGCAGGCTTCTCCACCAATCTGGCTGTGGGAATCTGCTCTTTTGCTTTTTCCTGTCCCATACCTTCCTGCCGCAAAATCTCTTTGACGATAGCTACCACCGCTTCTTTGCTGATAATCGAAGCATTTAGCGGCTGCGGCTCCTGCCCAAAGTGCTCATTATAGTAGACCACTGCATTTGCCACATATTGCGCTTTTGTGCGGGGACTCTGTAACTCCAGTAATCCAATGGCAGTCTCGTGTATGGGATCGCCCTCATTAAAGCGCAGCGTAAACCGTCCTCGTTCTTTTTTCTCGCCCATGCCATCACCTGCCTGCTGTTTCAATCCGGTACAGATACTCATAGCCATCCGCATTTGCATTGATTTTCGGTACGAAGAATGGTGTTCCCACCTTGCCCGAAGTTTCGATCTGCCGCTTCAAAAGAATGGCGCCACCGCCTACAAATACTACCTTGCAATATTGCAAGTCCAACATTCGCTCCCGCAGCGTGCTGAACAGGTCATTGATAAATTCCTGCGCCATCTGTTCTGTCAGCCATATGGCTGCATCCGGATATTGCGTCTTTTTCCCCATCAGTATGGCATCCACATCTCCTTCATCCAACAACAGATCCAGCTCCGAATTCACCTTTGAACGCACCTTATTGTACAACAGGATCACGCCATTTTCTAACGAATCACAGGAGGTAAGGTCAATCTCTCCGTTTTTCATCAGCAGATAGTCAGCAGTAAACCCACCAATATCCAAAATTACCGCCTTGGGCTCTTCAACAAGCGTGTGAAGCATGGTGGCCGCCGCTGCATAAGCCTGTGGGAAGCAGGCCACATCTTCAATATAGATGGAATACGGCTTGCCCTGCACCTCAAATTCTACCATTCCCCGCTGCCCAAAGTATTGTGTAAACCGCTCCACCTGGGCGCCAAAGTGTGCCGGCGGCAACCCTACCGCCAGTTGGATACGCTGAACCTCTGAGGAATATGCTCCCCTCGCTTCAATCTCACCAGCCAGAGCAAATAGGGTCAGGATAAAGAAGCGATCATCCTCCGTTTTATCTTTCCGATAAGGAATCCGCTCAGTAGACAGCGTATAGTAGGTATTCTGATACCTCAGCACATTCTGTCCAAAGGGACGGGTGACACTCTGCTTCAGACCGGACACAAAGGGGTTGCAATGAACCGTTTTAATTTGTTTGTTGCCATGATCAACGCCAATAAGCATATGTAATGCCTCCTTTTTACTTTATACATATCCTTTACGCCTATATGACGCCTATTCTCAACAATCACACACTATTTTTATGAAAACAAAAAGCAGGAGACCCATCATAAAGGTTTCCCGCTTTTGGCTGCTTCATAATGTGCGCAGCTAATATATATTTGATTGTTCTATTCTGCCATACCCTGCGGAACTTCAAATTTGTATCCGCTCCCCAAAACAGTACGGATATAACCCGCTTTCGGCATATCCGGAGTCAGTTTTCTGCGGATCTGACCAATGACGCTGGCAACGGCTGTTCCGCAGTTTTCACCATCCTCACCCCACACTTCTTCATAAATCTGCCCAGCAGAAAATACCCAGGACGGGTGGTTTGCCAAGTATACCAATGTCGCAAATTCCCGATGGGTCATAGAAATTAACTCGCCGTTTCGGTGTACCGTTCTCTCCTTCAGGCGAAGCTCCAATCCCGGAAAAACAAGAGTATTACAAGGGTGAGATGACACAATATGGTCAAATCCTGGCTCGGCTGCAATAATCTCCATAATTCTGCTAAGTATGTATTCTTCATGGTCTGTTACCGACAATACAAAGATTTTTCCCATATGTCCCTCCCTTATTCGTAATTAGAATGCTGATACCCTGCAACCAATATAAAGTTTACTTGTTTATTTCAGTAATAACGACTGTTCCGTTTTTATCCAGCAAAGGGGTAATCCCCGTATCATGGACAAGGTAGTTTACACCTGTTTCGGTGTCTACAACAATACTCAAGGAAGTTCCCTGTGTATAGATTGTTTCAAAGCGCTTTTCTTTGTTTGCCATAGTAATCCACTCCTTTGCATAGTGTAAGGTATCAGCATTTCTAATTTATTACTCTATGATAAAGGCCAAATGTTGCAGAAATCTCCTAACCGCTTTCTTTTTCGGCAAGAAAACAGGCGGAATTGCTTCATTTTTGTAGCAATTCAATTTTTATCTCATTTCAGGCCGAAGAATAACCCGTTTGAATAAGAACATTGTTGCACCAAAATAGGTCAGGTAGATTGCACAGAATAGCAGAATCGTCACCAGACCATAAAGAGGTACAAGTCCCTGCTGCAAAATTGCCTCTCCGAAAAAGAACTGTGCCCCTGCAATCAGCAGAACCGTCAGCAAAAGGGGGAATAGCAGTGGGATCAAAAAGACTGTGGACAGTTCCCTGCGGATCAGGGAAGCCTGCCTGCGGCCCGGTACACCCAAAAGGTCAATGACTGCATAATTCTTCTGGTTTTTGTCTATGGCAGACAGCTGCTCAAATGCAAGAACCGAGCAGGATAGAATGATAAAAATAATGCTTAAATACAATCCGCAGAACGAAATGGCTGTAAATCCAGTCAGCGAATTGGCAACGCCCCACGCCCTTACTGTAACACCCATCGTTACTTTTTCCGGGAGCTGTTGACCTGACTGCAATTCCGGCTGCCATTTCCCACTGTTCAGGAATTGCTTCAAGTCGCTTTTCAATTCCGGGTATCCGCCATCTTCCAGTTTCATCGCCAGACGGATTTTTTCTCCGACTAATTGTGAAGCTGCTTCATCCGGCAGAACAAGTACATATCCCTTCGTTCCGGCCATTTGATACTGCTCCATCGGCTCCGTCAGAATCGGTGTCTCTGCAATAGTCAAGGTTCGACCATTTAATGTGATCTCCGGCTGCTGCTTCAAGCCCTGCCGGATTCCGTCCATATAGTTCCATGTATCACAATGAACCAAAAATTCGTTGTTGCCCATGACAACAGGAGAAAGCCCCAGGATTTCACGCAGGTGGTTATAGTCGGACAAGGACAAGGCTTCGATAGATTTTTCAGGAACCGCATACAGATAATAGCTCACAGAATCCTCGACTCCACAATGCTCCTCTGTAAAGGAAACGATGGAATCCATGCTGGATTTTTCCAAAGGTGCATCAATCGCTACGCCTGCATCATAGGGATAATAGGCTTTCATATTGGCTTTGTAGCCTGCCCCCATGGTAAGCCCCACAAACATGGTTGCCAGGGATATGGTCAACAGGATTGCCACCACAGCCATTGTCCGGCCAGCAGAATGGATGCGCCGCCCAATCTGCCCCAGGAAGAACAGATTTTCTTCTTTGTACTTATGGCGCAAATTTTGTTTTGCAAATCGGTGCAGCAAAAGAGGTATCTGGCGATGCAGCTCGTAAACACCCACCAGAATGAGCAGGCAGGCTCCGCCAAGGTAGAAAAATGCTTCATTGGTTTGTGTCTGAAGCATCCGCCCAAGCAAAATCACGCCTGCAACCATTGCGGCTATTGAAAGCAATACTACCAAAAGACTATGGCGGAATGATTTGAAACGGTATTCTTCATTCTTGCGGTTATCATACAGCAAATCGATTACTTTCTGATGCCGGATAATCTTTGCCGCCCGAAACATCCCCAAACCATACATCAAGGCAAAAAACAAAAATGTTACTGCCCATGCCTGGAGAGAAAAGGAAACCTGATAGGTATGCGGCACCTCAAAGATATTTTTTACCACCTGATTCAGCAATCCGGAAAGCCCTGTGCCAACCAAAGAACCAAGCAGAAAGGCCCCAGTGCCGATGATACTGTTTTCAGCAAGGAACAAATTCCGTACTGTCTTTGCTTCCATGCCAATCAATTCGTAGGTTGCAAACTCCTTTTTCCGTCGTCCTAGCATAAAGCGGATCGCATAACCGATCACAAACGAGGACATAAAAGCAACCAGAGCTGACATAAGCAGAATTCCAGTCGTCAGCATCGACATATTTTCTGCCATAGCAAGAACATCTGATGAAAAGCCCAATGCCAAAAATGAGTACATCAATGCCGCAGTCAAGGTAAGCGTCACAAAGTAAATGATATAATCCCGCAGGCTTCTGCGGATATTTTGAATTGCTAACTTCCAGTACATCATTACGACCTCCCTTCCTTTAATGTTTTTCTATGTTCCTTTGAAACAGGTAATAGGTTGACACAAAATAACATCCAAAGACGATTATAAAAGAGATATAGGATAGGGTCAGGATTATTCCAATTTGCGAAGGCAAAACATAGGCGATAATCTCATTGTAGTTGCTCCAAAGCAAATAGGAAAAAACTCCAATACTTCCAACTATCGCCATCAGAACCGGAAGTCCAAACCAGAAATACATTTGCCGACGAGCAGTTTTCTGGCATTCTTTACGCTCCACTCCTAATTTACGAATGATGTCAAAACGATGTTTTTGTTCAATAGCATCTGTAAGCTGTTGCACCGATAACATAGTAAAACTGCTTACTAACAACACAAGCGCCGCATAAGTGCCAATCAGTGACAATAACAGCATATTTGAAATACCCTCATTGGACTGTAAGGTATTCAAACGAATAAATGCAGACTCCGGCGGGAAATTCCCAAGTTCTCTCTGATATGTGCCCATATTTTCTTCAAATTGTTTTGCAAATTCATAAGTTAAAGGCTTATCGGTATTTGCAGAATAAAATGTGGTCGCAATCCGAAGGTCTGAGATAGCTACGTCCGGCAAAACATAAACCGCTTTTGTCCTGCTGGTAAACAGGTTAATTCCTATCGAATCCTGAAAGTCGGCGTCCTGGGCCTTATTAAGAACAATGCCATTCACTTGGATCTGACGGATATTTCGGTCAATTTCCTGCATCTCCGTTTCTACTGCTTCCCGGTTCCAAGAAACCCCAAATGTATCATTGGGCAACACAGCCGGTTCCAGACCAGACAACGCCCTCAATTCATTATAGTCAGATAACGAAACCGCAAGAAACGGAATTTTCTTTTGCCCGTTACCAATATCCTCATTCGCAAGGAAGTAAAGCTCTCCCTGCGCCTTTCCAGTTACAGAGTATCCCCCTTGTTCCAGATAGTCGGTAATCGCATCATAGTCCAGAGTCCCTGTTGGTAACAAAGATTCTTCTGCCCGGTACATCGTCCCTACCTGCACATCGTATACAGAAAGAGCGAGCTGGTACGATTGAATCCGAAGCGCCAGAACGGGAAGATAGGAAAAGAGGACCAGAGCTGCTGTCAGGACGCAGGAGATGACCCCCATCGTCTTGGAACTGGTTCCCATTCTACTCTTGATTTGCCCAAGCCAGAACAGATTCCGATAGTATCTGGCAGAAGGCTTACGAATCATTTTTGATAGCCACCAAGTAAGATTGCTAAAAAAAGCAATCAAGGAAAATACAAGAAGCAATAGTGCAAAGACTGGTGGCATCGTCAAATACGCCTGTATCGCTATTCTTTGGCGTACCAACGAATCAAAAAGCGGGGAAAGAACCAAAAGAGCAATCCCTTCAGCAGCTCCAAAAATTGTGAGTGCCATTAGCGGACCACTTCCATCTCTTTTCTTTCTGCCGGCAAGAAAGAAAAACACAGCTGATACCAAAAAGCCAGCAGCCAGGAAAGTCAGAAACAATACCCTGAAAAGAGCTGCCGGATAATGTAAAACCAAACAGCTTAGAGCAGCCATCATCCCAAGGATCACAGTTGAAACTGCGGTACAGACCACCACCCACTTCCCAACCTGCCTCGTTAAAGGAATATTTTCTACACCTTTCTGGCTATTTTGCAACATCTGAATGATTTTCAGTTTTCGTACAGCAAACAGGTTCTTAATTCCCAGCAAAAGTACAATCGCACCAAAAAAGATAACAGTTCCAAGAAAAGTGTCCGGAAACAGAGACAAATGCAAATGGTAATTCTCACCGAAAGATTGAACAACAATCACACTGATAATCTGAGAAAGCAGCATTCCCAACAGTACACCTAATAAAATCGCAGCAGCTCCCATAACAGAAGTTTCCAAAAAGAATAAGAAGGCAACTGTTTTCTGCTCCATCCCAATAATCGTTTCAATCGCAAATTCCTTCTGTTTACGCCGAAGCATATAGGAATTAACATAGGACATCAAAAATACTACAAAAAGTCCCACCAATGGTACCGCGATCCGCATCATTTTCTTCAGTACATCTAAATGGATGGGTACGGGAAGTGTCGCATTGTAATAGGGACTTACCAGAGAAAAGAATCCATAAAACATTCCAACCGACAAAACCAGTGTAACCACATAAATCAAGTAATCTCTGGCTGTTCGGCGGACATTGCGAAGTGCCAGTTTAGCGTACATCATTCATGCCCCCTCCCATCATGGTGAGGACATCCAGGATTTTTTCAAAGAAAGTCCTGCGGGAATCACCACCCTTACGGATTTCCGTGAAGATCGCGCCATCCCTCAAAAAGAGAATGCGATTGGCGTAGCTTGCCGAGAAAGCGTCGTGTGTCACCATCAGGATCGTGGCTCCGAGATCTTCGTTGATACTCTGGATCGTCGAAAGCAGCATCTGGGACGAGTGACTGTCTAACGCACCGGTGGGTTCATCCGCCAAAATCAGCTTAGGCTGGTTGATAATGGCTCTGGCACAGGCGCACCGCTGCTTCTGGCCGCCGGACACCTGATAGGGGTACTTATCCAGAATATCCGTGATATTCAGCTTTCCGGCCATTTCCCGCACCCGCCCATCAATCTCGCCTGCGGGAACCTTGTTGATGGTCAGCGCCAGGGCTATGTTTTCCGAAATGGTCAGCGTGTCCAGCAGGTTAAAATCCTGGAACACAAATCCAAGATTTTCCCGGCGAAACCG
>ERZ779896.1656-NODE-1656-length-17712-cov-2.995582_pt1 | contig 17712 bp, 11 predicted proteins | sample MGYA00511067_ERZ779896 | MGnify/ENA primary metagenome ERZ779896 (study PRJEB29588, sample SAMEA2161597) | human gut metagenome | biome: human gut; feature: human-associated habitat; material: faeces | place: Denmark | collected 2008/2010 ... | reverse complement strand
TTCCTTGTTCATCAGTTCTTCCTTCGAGGGTAAAAATAAGAATTTTTACCCTCATAGAGCTCCTCATCGTGATAGCGATCATCGCGATTCTGGCGGGAATGCTGCTGCCGGCATTGAATAAAGCGCGTGAAAGCGTCAAACGAATCAAATGTGCAGCAAATCAAAAGCAGATCGGACTTTGCCTTGCAATGTATTCCAATGATTATTATGATTATTTGCTGCCTCATTTGCGTCCGGATCAGTTGACAAGCGCCAGCGCCAATAAAATCTGGGTTGCAGTCCTGTTTGAATTCGGCTATGTGGCAATTCCCAATAGAATCGGTGTCAGCAGTAGTGGTAACTGGGTGTACAAGCCTTATGGAACAATCTTTTTCTGCCCGAATGCAAAACAAGGAGAGGTTTACCAGTGGACAGAAGAAAATCCAAGACGTGACTCCACGTCTTACGGCTTAAATCAATGTGCAACTCTCCAATATCAAAAAGGAAGATTTGAAGCTGTCAAGCGCAGTTATCATACAAGAGTCTCCACAAGAATCATGCTGATGGACTGGTCCAATTACAGATTTGTCCATTATACATCTGGCAATGAGCGTACCGCACTCTATAAGAATCCTTTGCATCAGACAGGAAAAAATATTCTTTTTCTGGATGGACATACCAAATGGTACAGTAATACGGAACTTCCATTTGGAACAACTATCAGCCAACAGGAGTTTGAAACCTGGTATGGACCTACCAAAAATGGTTTTTAATACACTCGTATAGTCCTGTTCGAAGTTTATTAAATATATGCAAGTGCATTTTATAAAAAACAATAAGGAGGCAACATGAAAAAGATAAAACAGGGACTTGCCACGTTTGCAATCGGAACATCAGTATTGCTTGGAGCTCAGGAGTATACCTCTCCCTGCTATACAGTGAAATTATTCGACAATTATCTGAAAGACAATGGTCTGAATCAGGTTGTTCTTAAAGGAAAGAAAGTGATCAATCGCAATGTGCTTTACTGCTGGGTAAAAAATGCAAATAAGAATGAGCGCCTGACAGAACGTTTGACTCCGGAATATAAATTTTCCGGCAACATCTTGTCTTCCAATAAAAAACTGGTTGACAAGAACGGTAAAGAATTTGCTGAGATCACACGGACAATACAATTCAAGCAGGATAGTATTCAGGTTGAAATTGCCGCAAAAGCTCTTGCAGACTGGACAATCCCAAACATCTGGTCCGGATATCGCGAGATTCTATTCCTGCCCACAGATCAGATGATCGGCACAACCATTGAAGTAATCCGCAAGAAAGACGGAACAAAATCAATGGCAGTAATTCCAAAAGTCTTTGACAGAAAACTTTGGAGTTTAGACGGGAGAGGTTGCGAAAGCATAAAAATGATTTTTGAGCAGTATGTTGTTACAGTAACTGCGTCTGAGGGGACAATAATGAACTTCGGTCATTACGGCGGAAACAAAATAGAATTGGCTATTTTGCCGAATTTCAAGCCATATGAACTTGAAATGAAAGCCGGCACAACCAGGCAGTGGAACTATACACTGACCTTCGAGAAACTACAATAATCTGGCGGTAAAAGGAATGAAAACATGGTAAAAACATTACTTGCAGGCTCACTGCTCCTCACGGCTTCGGCAGTATCTGCCGCTACAGCTTCATTGGAACCGGATAATCTGGTAAGTGCAGAGTTGTTCAGCAAACAACTTTCCTGGCGTGATACCAAATTATTATGGCAGCCATACAGGAATCAGAAATTCAAAATCCAGGACGGCATTCTACAGCTCCAAAGCCTTCCCGGGGGAAAAACAAATTCTGCCGGTATTCCTCTGGATATTGACTATGAGACGGCGGATGCCTTTGAAGTATCCTTTCAATATCGTTCTTCAGGCATCTGCAATGTGGCGCTGCAGTTCAGCCATCCGGAAAAGAGATTGCTCCATGGAACCTCTGAGTTCAAAATTCCAGTCAGTCAAAACTGGAAAGCATTCCGCAGAATTTTCAGGCGACCGGCGGAATCATACAGTGCCATGCTCTCCTTTCTGGTAAAAAGCGGAAATGGAAAACTTGAGTTGAAAGAACTGAAAGTCAACCCCATTGAACCGGTTTCAAAGAAAGGAAAGCCGATCATACTGGACGGGCAGAAATGCACAGCCATTTATTACTACGGCAGCAATATCGCGGAAAAATTCTATAACCTCCGTGCAGCAAAAATGCTGCGCTGTGAAATCTTCCGGGCAGGTGGAGAACTCCTGCCGCTCAAGTTTGGAGGCAAACCTACGGAAACAGCAATCACGATCGGCGGCAATGCTGCACCGACCTTGACAAGCGGTGGATATGAGCTGAAAATATCCAAAGGGAAAGCGTCTATTGTTGGTCTGCGTCCGGGAGGAACAGCTCTGGGTGCCCTTGCTCTTCTTAATCAACTGGGCATAACATATATCACTCCGCTGACAGCCGTATATCCTGCGGAATTGAAAGCTCCGGCAATAAAAGCGTTCTTCAATCCTGCAATCCCCTATCGTTTAGCCGCGCGCAATCTCTGTCGACCGGAACTGCTGGGATACTCTCCAGTTTATGAAGTCGCAAATGATTATAAGCTGGGTGTATACAGAGGTTACGGGCATACTGGACCTTATTTTCTGCCATATGAAGAATTTGCCTCGAAGCATCCGGAATACTTTGCCCTGCAGGAAAATGGAGAACGGCTCAAAAAAATCCCGGGACGTCGTTTCGACGTTCACTTCTGCATGTCGAATAAGGAAGGACAGAAAATCATCGCAGATCGAATGATCGAATATATGAAAACAGAGCCGTTAGCCACTTATTTCGGTTTGTCCTCCGGCGATGGAGGCAATATGTATTGCCGCTGTCCCGAGTGTGTGAAGTTCGGAACCCCGGGAGAACGCAATATTGCATGGGTCAATGCCGTTGCAAAATTTACCGCAAAGTTTTTTCCGGACAAAAAGATTACAACTTTTGCCTATATCGATTCACGTTTTCCTCCTGAAAATATAAAGCCTGCGCCTAATGTGATAGTGCTTTATTGTCCTTATGAACCTGTGTGGATGAACCATCTGATCACAAACCACCCGGCAAATGCGCAGGGGCTGAAAGAGTTGGCAGAATGGGAGGCAACATGTCCGAACAATATGGGAGCATTTGTTTATCCAAGCTCCTGCCGCGAGAAGCTGAATATCTGGCCTGCATTTTATGCCAACTATGAAAAGTATAAACGTTTTGCGGAAAAACACTATAATATGATCCAATACTGCGGTATGTCTCCGATTTACGGCTCGGGACAGGTGCCTGCCGCAAATAACTTCTGCGACCTCAGTATTTATGTGCTGGGGAAAGTTCTTCGAGACCCGCAAACCAATATCGAAAAGGAAATTGATTTTTTTATGATGAATTATTATGGTGCGGCAGCTCCGGCGATGCGCCGTTATTTTGATTTGATTCATCGTGAGGTCATTAAGCGCAATTGGGAACAGAATACCGAAAAAATTATCCGCGGACTGGTAACTCCGGAACTGGCAAAGGCAGGTTATCAGTGTTTTGCCGATGCGGAAAAAGCTGTCTCCGGTGTAGAGCTTACCAGAGTAAAAAAGGAGAAAATGTATCTCCTTTGGCACGATTTGACGGATAACTGCCGAGGGAATGGCAGAATTTCCGGTAAAGAACTTCCCGCATACGCATCAAAATTAGCGGAATTCTGCCGGATAGCGCGGGAACAGGGAGCCAGCTATAATACCATTCCTTATGACAAATGGTTCTGGAATACGGCAATGCTACGTCTGGAAAAAAAGGAAAAATGGTTTGATGACCCAGTCATAAAGAAATTGACAACGGCTCCACTGGACACTCTTCTGAACTCGACTCCAAACGCGCAGAAAGAAATGCCTTATGGATACTTTATCGAAAATCAAGGCATTCTTGGCGGAGAACGGCAGAAAACAAACTGGCTGCGGGCGGATTCAACATGGGTAAGTATTCTGCGTCGTCCCTCCTCTGGGCAGGGAACAGCACAACTGAATTTGAAGCTGGAACAACTGCCCTCAAAGACCGTCATAATGAAAATCAGCGGAATTGACAATGAAAAAAAAGATCTTTCCCTCATGGAACTCAGAGTAAACGGGAAAACGGTATTTCAGGGACATTCTCCCTGGAAAAAAGATAGTTGGAGCGAAGCTGAGTTTCAAATCCCCGCTGATTCTCTGATCCGCGGTGACAACAGTATCGTAATCATGAATATGACTCCGGACAAGGAAGTGGACGGGGCCGGAGGTGTTAATTACACAGCCAAACGCAATTATTATTGGGGCTGGTTCATGATTGCAGACGTAAAGATTGAATTGCAGAAATAAGAAATAAGACACCTTGGGAATCCAGTTTTTCAACCCTGTATTTCTAAGGTGTTTTCCTGCGTTTTTTGAGTGGAGAAACCCCTGTTTTCCGTTTGTAGAAACGGGAAAAAACATAAATGGAGGGAAAATTCATTTCCCTGGCGATTTCAGTAAGAGTCATCGAAGAATACTGCAGGTGTTTCTCCGCAAGTTCAAGAAGAATATCTTCCATAAAACGCTTGAGGTTTGTATTGCCGTTGTATTCTTTGGAAAAACGGTACTGGAGCTGGGAACGCGTATACCGGAAGAAATCCGCAAGCTCCGCGACATTGACCGCATAGCCCCGTTTGCACACTTCCTCGCGGATCGCCATGATAAAGGGCGATTCCGATTCATTCTCGGAAGAAAGAGTCGCCAGATGGTGCAGGATACCGGAAAGATGGTTCTCAATGATGGATTTCCCGTCCGGGGAAAATCCCGAAATTGTCCCCGCATTCCGGATGATGTCCAGAATCGCATTCAGATAATAAACGGAAACCGGATCACTGCCGCGGTGTTCCGGCAATGCAAGAATGCTGTTGAATTTGATTGACAGGTATTCATACGGGGCCCGGTTATCAATAAACTGATGCGGTTGTTCCGGCGGAATCAGCCAGTATTCACCGGGAGAAAGAGCAAAACGTGCCGTCCGGCTTTTACAGAAAAGCTGTCCGGAAAGGCAGAATTCAATCTGATAAAACGCATGCTGATGCAACTGCGCCGAAGGACTGTTGCCGCATCCGAAATACAGAAGTTCAGGTATGTCAAGAGAAGGCGCATCCATAAAAAAATCCTTGTTCCACCCCAATATAATACAGGAAAAAATTTTTTCAACAGAATTCCCGTAAATCTGAAGTGTCCTTCTGAAACAATTTAGCGTCTATGGACTGAAAGTTCTGCACATTATCTTTTTTGCGATGCAGAACATCGCGGTATCAAACTGATTTTTTTGAATGGAACAGAAAAAATCCGGCGTCTGAACAGAAAAACACAGGAGCCATCACAAGATTTCCGGCTCTTCCCGGAGGGCGCTTCTGCCGTAATGACATAAAAAGACAAAATATACAGGTTTTTTAGAGAATCGGCATTGAAAAATACCAGTTTGTCGCGTACTATATGACATGACTGCTTTTCAGCGGTCTTGATGCATGTAAAATGAAAAACAATGAAAATATAACTGGAGGCTCGGATCGTGAAAGCGAAAGTAATCATAATTTTATCAACGGTAGCAGTACTTCACCTCGTATTGGGCGGCATGTTCCTGACCGGCGGCTGTGCACCGGAAGAGCCCCCCATGCCTCCGGGAATCTATGTTCCCCAGCCGACCTCCAAAACTCCCGTCCCGGGTGAAACCACGCCGGAAGCAATCGGTCCGGCGCCGGGAACAGCTGAATTCAAGGAGCAGGTCAGCCAGAAGGAAGAGTCTTTTATCATCGAACCAGTGGAACAGGTACAACCGACTCCGCCCGTGAAGCAGCAGGAAACAAAAAAGACCGCTCCGGCCATCACGGACAAAGATACGACTTATGTCGTCAAAAAGGGAGACTCTCTCTGGAAAATATCCCGCACCTATGGTATCTCCATTGCGGAGCTTGCGGCATATAACAACATCGCCCCCAGCAAACCGATCAGAATCGGTCAGAAGCTGATCATTCCCGCCGGTTCCAATGCGGTCAGGACGGCAAAAGCCGCCCCCGCCGTTACAGATAAAAAAGCCGGAAAAAAGAAAGCGGAAAACAAAAAGACCGCCGGGAAAAAGGGAGCCGGAAAAGCGGAAAAGGCAACTGTTCCCGCAGACGGGGTTTATATTGTGAAAGAAGGCGACAGCTTCTCCAGAATCGCGGCAAGATACCATGTCAAAGTCGCGGATATCGAAGCAGCCAATCCGGGCGTATCTTCCAACCGTCTCCAGATCGGTCAGAAATTGAATCTGCCGACAGGAAAGACATCCGCCGTTCCTGCAAACAAGGCAAAGGCAAAAGCTCCGGTACAGCAGGAAAAGAAAGCGCTTCCGGTCAATGAAGACATTCTCCTGGATGATATCCCGAATCCGGATGCGGATGCGGTTCCGGTTCCGGCAGTGAACACGCAGGCGCCGGCAACGGAGCAGGCGGTTGCCCCCGTGACGGACAAGCCGCTGGCGTCCGAAGAGGCGGTCAAGGCTGTGACCGACACCAACCAGCCGGCTGTCAATCCCGTGGAGCCCCAGTCGCTCACGGATACCGCCGTTCCGACGGCGGATACGACCATTGACGCGATTGCCGCAAAATACGGTGTCAAAGCAGACGATATCAAGACTTTGAATCCCGCGCTTCCCGCGGACGGCAAGGTCAAGGCAGGAACGGTTGTCCAGCTTCCCTGATCCACGCTGAATTCACCAGACGGCATTCGTTCCAACAGATCGAGTGCCGTTTTTTTATTGATTAACGGGAAACAGAGTTATGGATGTTCGGGAAGACAACAGGGAGGAAGCATTGCTTCCGAAGCTCCTGCCGCTGATATTCTTCAACGGCGCCTTTGCCGTCGCCTACGCAGGGATTCTTCTTCGTGAGATATCTGTCAGAACCTATGCCACGGAACTTGCCTATCTGGTTCCCGGCATTCTTTTTCTGTTCTTCGCCGCATGTTCCGGGATTGCCGGGCGCCTGTTTCTGAATCGCGTTTCGTCTTCCGCGGGTTCATTTCCATCCATGCTTCCGGTTCTGTTCTCCGCAATCCTGCTGCCCCTGCTGCTGCCCCTGCTCTCCATGACGCGCAGGAGCATCACTTCTGCGGCAGTTCTGCTGCCCCTGCTCGCCCTCCCGCTGTTCTTCTCCGGGCTGAATATTCATTTCATCCTGAAACTGGCAGCGCCCGCCCGTTCGCCGCTCCTTTTTGCAATTCATTATCTGGGCGCGGCATTTTCCGGCATTCTCTTTGCGGTTCTGGTTCACAGTTTAGGCGACACTCTGCTTCTGCTCCTCCTGACCGGTCTCTTTCTGGTAATTCTCTCCCTGATTCTCCACCTGCCTCTGCTGAAAAGAATGCTGCCGTGCATTCTGCTGCTTCTTACGGCATTGCTTTCCTCGGCGGCATTAATCCATACCGCCTGCGGTTATCTGGAACAGCGCCTCGCTCATGCCGATCCTCTGCGGGGCAAAGATGCAATCCGAATCGACACCCCTTATGGACGCGCCGAGCTGCTGCGCCTGCCCGACAAACGCTTTCTGATCACAAATAACGGGCAAAGTATCGCAACGCTCCCGATCAATCCGGAAAAGGACCGCCTGTCCGCCCTGACGACCGGAATCCAGCCGGATAAAAAACGGATCCGGGTTCTCCTGATCTGCAATGAATTCTCCGGACTGCCGGAAGCGTTCGCCTCCATGCCGATCACGGCCTCGATTGATGTCGTTGCGCGTGATAAAGAGCTCCTGGATCTCTCCACCGGACTGGATATCATGCCGCCTGAGTCCTCGCGCTTCCGCGTCGTCATCGACGATCCGGTACATTTCATCGACTCCACATTCCATGTCTACGATGTGATTTTCGTTGAGCCGCCCCTGCCCCAGAATCTGGATGCGGACCGGCTTTTCTCCTATGAATTCTACAAGGACGCCTACAGGCATCTTGCGGACGGGGGTGTTTTTGCGACGGCTCTCCCCGCTCCCTACGGATATACGCGGGAAAGTATCGCGGAGCTCCACGGCATCACCGCCGCGACCATGCGCAAAGTGTTCCCGAAAGTGATTTTCGCACCCGGAACAACGCAGATCGCCATCGGCGGGGGCATGAACATCACAAGCGATCTCGATACCCTTGACGCCCGCGCCGCCGGACTGATGGCGGAAACGGGATTCTTTCCGGAAGGACTCCTCGTGATCCTCCACTCTCAGGTGGAACAGCAGGCGCAGACACAGAAAATCATCGGTCGTTCCATCGTATCGGAGTCGAACCGGCTTTTCTCCGCGCCGCTGCTCATCAACTACTGGCGCAGGCACCCCGTTTTCACACAGGTGCCGCCCGCAGAGCATATTCTGCGGGGGCTTGATCATTGTCTCTTCTACCGGCAATGGATCATCGGCGGCATACTGCTGCTGTATCTTCTGCTGCGCTATTTCGCTTCAACATCCGTCACCCGCAAATGCCTCTTTTTCTCGCTGGAAAACGGTTTTTACCTGGGGGGGCTGTTCACGCTCTCCATGTTCCTTTTCCAAACCGGCTACGGCACGCTCTACCGTATGCTGGGAGCTTTTGCAGGAGTTCTCTGCATAGCCGTCGCCTCGGGGCTCCTCCTGCCGGACAGGGCAAGCTCCCTGCGTCTCTGGCTCAAGCGCCTGTCCATTCTTCCGCCGGCGCTTCTCTCCGTTTCCCTGCTCACGGAAGGCTTTCTGCCGTTCGGCGTTCCCGGTCTTCTTCTGTTTTTCGCGGGCTTGTCCGGAGGAGTCGTACTGCATGAAACAATCCGCAGGACAGAAACGGCAAATTCACCTGTCACACTGTGGAGCATGGAACTTGCCGGAGCCGCTTCCGGGATTCTTCTCGCGGCATTTCTCGTGATTGCCGATCACGGTTTTATCTTCTGCATTGCACTGCTGATGCTGAGCCGTGTCGCCCATCTGTTCGCAAAATCGTGATTAAACTTGAAACTGCTATTGATTTTTCGGATTTATCAAATACAATATGAGATTGAAAACAGAGATTGATTGTCAAGAGGAAAGAAGATTATGAAAAAACTGCCGGCATTGCTTATTTTTGCGTTTCTCATCTGCGGAACCATTTCGCTTTCCGCACAGGATATCGGGCGGGAGACCCGCGTGGACTCGGTTCTGGCGTCGGTCAACGGCGAGCCGATCACTCTGCTGGATGTCCTGATCGAAAGCGGGCGCGAGGAAATGCGTCTGGCGAGCATGTTCTCCGGCGCGCGCCTTTACAGTGAAATCGCCAAACTCCGCAAACAGGTCATCGATGAGATCATTGTCCGCAAGCTGGTCTATGACTCCTATAAGGAGAAACCTTTCCCGATCGAAGAACAGTATATCGAAAATCTGATGGACTCCCTTGCCGTTTCCATGGGCGGCGGCTCCCGCGGCGGACTCATAAAAAAGGCAAAGGAACTCGGCACGACCATACCGGAACTCCGCGAGAAGGTCAAGGAGAAACTTGCCGTGGACATCCTGCTTTCGGAATACTGCGACCGCCCGATCTATATCACGCCCAAAGAAGTCTATGATTATTACACGGCGCATCAGAAAGAGTGGACGAAACCGGCGAAATACGAGCTCCAGCTTCTCCACATCGCCAACGACGGTGGACGTTCCGGCACTGATCCGGAGACGACCTGTAAAAAGCTTGCGGAGCAACTTGCAAAAGCCGATGAGACACTCTTCACCCAGTTGGTCCGCGACAATTCCGATGCCGCGAATTCCGAGAGCGGCGGTTCCGTAGGGTTCGTGGATCAGGATAAACTCCGCCCTGAATTCGCTGCGGCGATGAGAAACGTGAAACCCGGTCGGATTGTCGGTCCCGTCAGGACTCCGGAAGGCTACTACTTCATCCGTATCGCCTCCATCGTCCCCGAGGAACGGATTCCCTTTGAAAAGGCATCCGAGGAAATCCGCAGGAAGCTGGACATGAAAGCCAAGAATGAAATGCGCGCAAAATATGCGGACAACCTCAAATCCAAGGCGCTGATCCGTTATTATTTCTGAAATATTCCACTGCCGGGCAATGCAGAGAAGTCTCTCCGGGAGAAGTGGAATTGAAAACGGCAAGAATTGCCGGAATATGCAGAAACTGATACCGCAGGAATTCCCCGTAAAAAAAGACCTCGCACCGCTTTGGGACGATGCGAGGAACAACAAAGGAGAGAGTTGTTTATGAAGGCCACATTCGGGAGTATGGCTTTCTGATGTAACAGACACCGGATTACGGAAAAAGATCCGTCATTTGTTTGTATTTTTCTGAGATTTTTCTTCCTGGAGTTTCTTCAACTGTTCTTCCCGTTCCTTTTTGATACGCGCATTGTATTCCGCCCTGCGCCTGCGGATATTCGCATTCCGGATTTTCATCAGTTGCTCTGAAGTAATCTTCGGCTGTTTCTTCTTCAGAAACGCCAGACAAGCCGCCTGCTGCTTCTTGAATGCCTCCACAGCAACAGTATATTTCTCCTGACTTTTTCCAATACGGGCATAATTTATTTGAGTGGCAATGGGAGAGAACTGTTTCAATAAATTCTCATAAGCAGTAAACCATTTTAATGGGACACGGGAAACTTCTTCCAAGTCTGGATGCCGAACTAAAACCTTATAAGAAAAAAGCAACTGTATCACCTTGGAATCAGAAATTTCATTATCCGAATTCATATCTTCCATTTTTTCAGGAAGCTTTTTCTCCAGCAAATTCTTTCTGATGTTAACATCCAGCACATTCGATATTGTGGTTGCGGACAAAGTTGGCTTTCTCGGATCGAAACGCAAATTCCGCAACTCCTGTTGAGCAGAAGTAGACACCTGTTTATTTGTCTGTTTCCTTTGCTGCTGTGCAGATAAAGAAAAAGTAACAAGGCTAATGAACAAAAAAGAAAAAAATCTGTTATTCAACATATTCAAACCTCTGAATCTTCCATTTTGAAGAACTCTTATCGAGAAACAGCAATGCAATAATCTTGGCTTCCCCTGTAATTCTATCGGCTCCTAAATCATAGCGTCCCATCTCTGTGGAAATCTTATCTTTTAATTTCTGTTCCTCCGGAAAATGAGACAGCGGCATAAAGATTTTACTTTTGGTTTCACCTGCTCGGGGCGGACGCACATAACCGGCACGCCGATATGCCTTAAAGACAGAAGAAGACTCAGAATTTGTGGGGGCATGAGTTACAGACTCATTAACTGTTCCAATCCAGTTTTTGAAGATAACAGGAGCATTGACTTCTTTGATGGACTGCCCGAGCACTACAACATATACAATATCCGTAGCATCCGCTTTAGTCAGATTAATAAATTTTCCGATTACCTGTTCCTGAGCGGCATCAGTTTCAAATGTATCTGAAACCAAAAGGTTCTGTATCGCGGTAATCTTATCGGAGTCAGAGGTTGCATCTCCGGCAAGAAAATCAATCCGTGTCTTAAAGTCCGGCAGTTCCTTTATCAAACATGCAATACATCCTGTATCAACGGAAACATCTTCCGCATGATCTGAAAAACCGGCAAACTCATTCTTTCCGTTAAAACTCTCGTAAAAAGAATAGGGAGAAGTACCATCAGTGTTCTTTATTCCCTTGAACAGTGCATACAATAACTTATGATTGTCAGTATTCAAATTCAATTTTCCATAGACGGCAGTTTTTGCTGTCAGCTTGACCTGATCAAGGATATTGGCATCACCATCAGCATACGTTCCTCCCCCTGTCCTGTTGGCCCCATCTGTATATTTACCGATATTTTTCCCTGTCTTCAAGTTAAGAGTTTTCCATTTTTCCGCACGGGATATCGCACCAAGCTCCCAAAGAGATTCCATCGGGTCATGGCGGATATAGGCAGTAGAAATTGCCGGTGTCTTTTCGGCAGTTGCCGCTGGATCAGTAGCTTTTTCTTTATCTCCATCTGTAACATTACTGGGGTCTACTCCCGTATTTTTCGCACCAGCAGTCCCCTTATATTCCGTCATCACATCTGTATTTCCTACAGCATCCGTAACAGTAGTCCAATCGGATGGATAATGATTTACCCGGGGATCTTCGGTTTCGAAAGCACGAAGGAAATGAATGGTTCTTGTGCCAGTTTTATCTTCCGTTGCCAACTGATAGCCTTGAATCGCCTCTGTATCGGTCCAAGTTGCCGCATCTTTCACAAAAATATTACTGTCATCGTTCATCAGTTTGGAAAAATCACGATTAAAACTGCCAGTAGCAGTTTTCTTCTTCAATACGACCTTACGGATGTAAAGCTTTACATTTTTAACGGAAAAAAGTTTCTTTACCGCGTCATCCCCCAAAGCGGCTGAAACTTTAAAACTCCCTGAAACAGATGACATTTCAAATTTGCTCTCTCCATCCCCCCCGCCGGTCCACCAGAATGATGTATCTTTGGTATATCCAACCCAATCGGAATCAGTCAACACTCGCTTTACAAGCAGATCCCCCTCTGCATTCTCGGAAGTTGCAACACTCTTCCATTTGGATGTATTTCCTTCTGGAGCATTGCAGTCAAAAGAATATTTTCCATAAAAATACACCTCATAATCTTTTTTCTCATCCGCAGTCAGACCGTAAATGTCAATCAATTCTATTCCGCAGTTCAATTCCGGAGTATAAGTATAAGAGTACACATAACCATCCGTATCATTTCCTTCTTTAGTCAATACAAATGTTATCCGTAAACTGGCTCCGACTTCATTGATGTAGGGATGACGCCCCAGACCGGCATATGTCGGTTCGCTTGCTGTCCCGGTCGCAGCCCAGTCATCCTGCACATCGGAAACCGTCACACTGTCTTGATTTCGGTTATATTGAATGATATTCGCGGCAATCTGCTTTGCCATGACCTCCGCAGTCCAGTCTCCCTGACTGTGACTCCAATATTTCAACCAAGGAATCCCTCCGGTATCCGGTTCTCCTGTAGCATTTCCGGCAATATTGACACTATAATTTTTTGCATCGGCAAAAAGGATATCGGCATTATCAAATTTTGCTTCATCCCATTCACTGGCAGCATCCGTATCACTTTCCGCGAAATAACTCCTGGGACCAATATTGAAGCGATGAAAGAATTCCTCATTATCCTTAATCTCGTTATTATTCATATCAAGCCAAAAAGCTTCCGAATCCGGGCTGAGCTTCGTTGCCAAAGCATTTTTCAAACTTGTTTTCTGGTCGGTCGTCAGAGTTCCGAGTGTTTCAAATACTTCAGACATGTCAGCCCACCGTCTGGGGGAATTAGTGTCGGTGGTAGCGTTCTTCAATGGGGATCGCAATTTATCTGGATCAACACTGTAATCTCTGACTCCGTCAGCAAGATTGATCTCCCATTCATTTTTTCCTTTGCGCCCGGCGCTGACATCCTCACTGGCATCCAGACTTTTTCCAAAATGAACCGATGGGTCCAGTTTGCCTTTATCCACAGCAGTAATATATGCAAAACGCCCCAGAATTTCCTTATTCGGCGAATGCGTTGAAAGAGGATCTCTGACATACTGCCAGGAAACATCCGTATCAGGATTATAATTATCCGACAGTTCAAAAATAGTATAACCGTCCAGCCGTGTATCCAGCTTCCACATCCAATCAGCAGATCTGTATTCCTCTGAGTCAGTCCCTGACGCATTTTTCAATGTTTTAGAAAAAATATTATCTGCATTCTTGCCTGCCTGCAACCCACCGATAACACGTTCAAGTCCTGTCCGAGCCAAAAAACGTGCCCCCTGTATGTTTGCGTTGTTATCCGCAATTTTCCGGTTCAACATTGCCGTAGAAGCAAAACCAAGAGCCATAACAGTCAGAAGACCAAGAATTCCCAAAGTAAATATCAGGGCAACGCCACGCTCGGAAGTTGCCTTGCGAACCCTCATCATTAAAGAAATCTGTTTTCTTCTCTTCATATTTTCTTGTCCTTCTTCATCCATCAATATTGTCCACGATCAATGATTACGGCTCTCACAAACTCCTGCTGTGTCGCTTTCAGCAACTCCTTTTCCTCAGTAGTAAGATCACTATCTTTCGGCAAAGTTCCCCCATGACGTGCCTTGATCGGTGCCAAAACCTCGGGATCCGTCATAGTCAACCTGAGCTCTACCATATAAGGAACTTTTGCAGCATCAGCGGATGCATAAAGCCTAGTTTTTGTAATAACATTCCACTGGCGGTCTCGGCAGATTACAACAAAATCCCGGACATCAGACAATAGAACGTTCCAACCATCGGGAGTTGTTTCCTTATTCACATTCTCATCCAGCTTAGCAAATGCAGTCCCATCCACTGCCGTTATAGAACTGGATGCAGGAATGGTACACCACTTTCCGTCATCATCATAAGCCTCCCGATCTGATACAATTTTCATTTCTAAAGTATGATTTTCTGTATTCAAACGATAAAAAACCTCCGTAATTCTGGTAATAGCCTTGGAAGATGCCTTCGAAGGACGCAAGACAGCGAATGCAAAACCTGTATACCCCGTAGCGGTGCCAGAAGGAACAACTGAAACCGTCTTCTCTGCATCTGATTGCCCGGAAAAGACAAAGAATGCCTTTTTATTATCATGCATGTCTTCATAATACATACATTGCAAATCCGTTGCCATAATATTCAAGGCAAGCCTGGCATCATCAAACATTTCCGTTTTAGAATTGGAATTACTCCATATGTTCTGGGCAGAAGTGAAAAACTGCATCAACGCCAGCATCAAAACAGCAAAAACTCCCATCGAAACAAGGAGTTCAAGCAAGGTAAAAAACGATCTCTTTCTTTTCTTCATATCAAATACACCTTGTTTCTTACAGAGTCACATAAGGGCTATATAACTCCATGACATACAGACGTTTATTTCTCTTTTCATATTCAAGGGTCACCGGCCAACTCAATTCAAAATAGATACGTGCAGCCTTGTCAAGACCAAGCTCTCTGTCACTAGCATTGGAACTACCTGCCACATAAAAGTCTTTAATTTGTTCAGCCCAAATTCTCAAATGTCCAAAGAATATGTTACCAGTCTTAACTCTATAAAGCCATTGCTTACCATCATCTGTTGTATATACCCCAGGAAAAACTAATTTATCCTCAGACCAGCTTGTAGTAGATTCTAGTGGAGGAATATAACTCTCACTGTCCGGCGGATAATCTAAAACACCTCCACTTTGGATTAAATTATTCCAAGAGTCAGAGTCTTTTTTTATAACAGACTCTAAATAAGATGCAAATGTATTGACAACATCTGCCGTATAATTATCAGCAATGGAGTTCCTTGTGGAATCTATTGCGGGGATAAAAAGCGCCATGACACTGGCAATGCCAATACCGACGACGGCGATCGCCAGTGTGAGCTCTATCAGGTTGAATGCGGATCGTTTCGTCTTCATCGTTCTCAAGACTCCAAAATCTATAGTTTTACGCCTGTTTTCTGTTCTTTCCTTTTTATACCACGTTTTCCATGATATCGCAAGTCATAATCTCATTTTTTTTCGCTTTTTTCGGCTTTTTTCAGACCTTCCCTTGTGTTTGGACACATAAAACGGTCAAATGTTCGTATTTTCCGCAATATGGCAGCGCCCGGAACTCTCGCGCTATGCACGACCAGCGGTTCGCCGCCGGACCACGACAAGAGCAGAGCCCTTGACTCAAGAAGAATGCCGGCGCATCCTCCGTCTCAAAGCCGACTCACAGATCAGGATGCTGATACCAAAAAAGAATAAAAAATCCGGAACCGGAACAGAGAAAAATTGAATTCAGAACCCACTGTTCCTTCCAGCCTTCTTTCACTTTCCCGCTGTCAGGAATCCCACAACGGTGCCGCACGGTGTATTTTTCCGTAAAAATCACGGAGTCAACATAAATCCCGCTTGATTGTAGCGGGAAATTGTGGTAGATTACCAAGATCAACAAATTAAAGAGGAGAAATTTGTTACTATGGCAGTGGAACTTTCATTCGTTCTGATCACCCCTTACTCGCTCATGAAATCCAGAACGGGCGGCATCATCGCACGACTGCTTTCACGGACGGACCTTGATCTCGTCGGAGCTCAAATGCTCACTCCGTCCAAGGAATTCGCAGAGACTTACGCCGCATCCATGAGAAAACATGTCGGAAAACGCGACGAATTCGCCGCAAAACTTTTCAGCGATTACATGCTTGACAATCTTTCACCGCTTCCCGACGGCTCACGCGAACGCGTCCTTATGCTCCTCTTCAAGGGCGAAGATGCCTGTGCCAAACTTTCCGCCGTCGTCGGGCAGCTCCCGAACGCCAAGAACCGCAAAACCAATATCATCGGCGAAACCATCCGCGACACTTATGCAGACCTCGTTTTCAACCGCGACGGCTCGCTCAACTACTTCGAGCCCGCCGTTTTCACGCCGCCGCTGTATGACGCCTGTCAGGAGCGCCTCGGAATGCTTGCTGATTTTGCGGAAGCAAGCGAAAACATCGTGACGAATACGACTCATCAGGAACCGAACAGCGAACGCACCCTGGTCATCATCAAGCCCGACAACTGGCGATGCCCGAGCGTCAAACCCGGCAACATCATTGATATGCTGAGCCGCACCGGACTGCGCATCGTCGGATGCAAAATTTACCAGATGTCCGTTGCGGAAGCGCTGGAATTTTACGGTCCGGTTCAGAATGCCCTGCGCAAGAAACTGGCTCCCGTCATCGGCAAAAAGGCCTATGACAAACTCTCCGAGGAATTCGGGCTCAAATTCCATCCGGCTTCCGAACAGATGCTTACAGAATCCATCGGCAGGGATTACGCGGACGACCAGTTCAACAAGATCGTCGAGTTCATGTCCGGGCGCCGTCCCGACGAGTGCCCGACGGAAGAACTGAACCGTCCGGGCAAGGTCAAATGCATGATCCTGATCTATGAAGGCCCCGATGCGGTCAGGAAGATCCGCGACGTGCTCGGTCCGACGGACCCGACCAAGGCGCCCGGCGGCACGATCCGCCGTGAATTCGGCCATGACGTCATGGTCAATACGGCTCATGCGTCCGACTCAAAAGAAAGTTTTGAACGCGAAACCAAGATCATCAAGATTCAAAATAATCCGATGGCCGCGATCATCCGCGCTCATCTCGCATCAATGAAACAATAGTAAAGGAACACGCCTAAATGAATGATCTGAAGGCAACCAAGGGAACGATGGCGTTCCTGTCCCCGTCCGAAACTCTTGCAATTGCAGCAAAGGCAAAGGCCCTGAAAGCGGCAGGTGAAAATGTGTGTGCTATGGGAGCCGGTGAACCCGACTTCGATACGCCCGCACATATCAAACAGGCGGCAGTCGATGCACTCATGAAAGGCGAGACGAAATATACACCGGCCTCCGGCATCCCCGCACTCAAAAAGGCGATTGCGGAAAAATTCCTGAACGACAACGGGATCAAGGTCGAACCCAGTCAGGTCATTGTCTCCCCCGGCGCAAAATTCAGCGGATTTGCAGCAATCTGCACTCTGTGCGGCCCCGGCGATGAGGTCATCGTCCCCGCTCCCTACTGGGTCAGCTATACGGAAATGATCAAGGCCGCAGGCGCAACCGCGGTCATCGTCAAATGCAGGGCGGAAAACAATTACGAGCTTGAGCCGGAACAGCTTCAGGCGGCGATCACCCCCCGCACGAAACTGCTGATCCTCAACT
>ERZ779896.1651-NODE-1651-length-17760-cov-2.726179_pt1 | contig 17760 bp, 11 predicted proteins | sample MGYA00511067_ERZ779896 | MGnify/ENA primary metagenome ERZ779896 (study PRJEB29588, sample SAMEA2161597) | human gut metagenome | biome: human gut; feature: human-associated habitat; material: faeces | place: Denmark | collected 2008/2010 ... | reverse complement strand
TCAAACTCCGCGGCAGGTGAAAGTCACCTGCACCCCGGCAAACAAGTTTGCCGTCATTATAAATAAAAATAGTTTGGTGCAGATACAACGGCACCAGGATCTTCAGCGGGAAAAGTATGAAATCAGCGGTTCAGACACAAAACAGGCAATCCGGGCAAAAAAATGGAGCCAATCATCGGATTCGAACCGATGACCTGCTCATTACGAATGAGCTGCTCTACCGACTGAGCTAGATTGGCTTGCAATGGATACGTAATATAATCTCGTTTCTGAAAAACGCAAGTCCGGAATTGAAAAAAATGCTTATTCCGGATATATTGCGCTTTCCCGCTTGACTTTTCCATATTCAGTAGTAATTTTAGGATATATATGTGAGTCTTATTAACATTGTGAAAGGAGATATCACGAAGATGAAACCCGAATTTGTAAAATATCTTCATGCAGATTCTATCCTCGTTCTGGAAGGCGAAACCAAAAAAGCCGTTCTCGAAGAAATCATTACATACGCTACCACCCGTTGCACCATGGATGAGGCACAGCTCCGTGAAGCGATCTGGAAAAGAGAAAAAATGATGACAACCGGTATCGGAAACGGTCTCGCGCTTCCTCATATCCGTGTCGCGGAATTTCCCTCTCCTCTCGTAATCGTCGGAATCTGCCAGACTCCGATTGCAGATTATAAGACTCTCGACAATGAACCTGTCAAGCTGATTGTCTTCCTTGCCGCCGATGAAAAAGATCAGGAGGCATATCTCAAGCTTCTCGGAAGCATCTCCATCAAGTTGAAAGACAAAGATATCATGAACGAGATTCTGGAAGCGGGAACAGACAAAAAGAAAGTCTACGCCATTCTCAACAAAGACTGACCGTTTTTTCGTGTTTGTGGAGCGCCGTCAATTGCATTGCGGCGCTTTTTTTATATCCTGCCGCAGAATGCGGCTCCCGGAACTCCGGAACCATAAAGCTGCCGCCGCCTCATTCGGATTCCGCATTATTCAGGGATATTTCCTGATTTCACGCTTGCAATCGTCTTCCTCATGGATTAGTTTATAACAGGTGTACTGTAAATATCCGGTTTCCTGCGGAACTGCGGAATAAAATTGATGTCTGCACCTCATATTTTCACTGCACCGGCAAGGAGATCCTGTTATAAAATTTATACCATGAACTGATGAGTCGTTTTATGAGAAAAAGATGGTTCTTTCTGTCTCTCTGCCTGTTGCTCTGGCATGTTCAGGCGGAGGTAAAAAATACAGTAAATCAGATTTTATATATCAATTCTTACGACACGTCTTACCAGTGGTCGGCCGATATTCTCGACGGCTTCCGGGCATATTTCAACAACGGACTCAACAAACCATCCGTCAAACTCAATGTCATTGAGCTTGGAATCCTGAGAAATCCGGGGCTGAAGATCCGTCCATCGGACGAGGCGTTCATTCTGGAACTTCTGCAGAAGAAAAAGTATGGTCTGATTGTTACGGAAGGCAAAGCTGCGACTGACCTCCTGCTGAAACACTATGCCGTCCTGCAGGAGAAAACGCCGATTGTCTTCTGTGCATATACGGACTTCGACAGGGAAAAACGCACGCAGTATCCGAATCTTACCGGCATCGAATGCGGTCACAATTTCCAGCCGTTGATCAGCCTCATACTCAAAATCTACCCGCAGACGCAGAAGATCGCCGTCATCACCGACGGTTCTCCCGCAGGCAATGCACTTTATCAGGAATACAGGCAGGCGGCGGCAGAAATCAAAATGCCGGGATTTCTTTTTCTTCACGGGGCATATCTCAGCACGGACGAAATGCTGACTCAACTGTCACAACTGCCTCAGGATTCCCTTGTCCTTCTGCAGAACTGGCGCAGCACTCAGCCGGAACCCTTTATCCCCTACGGAATACTTTATCCCAATATCGTCAGGACCGCTCAGCATCCGGTCTTCACGTTGCAGGAAGCACCGCGCGATACGGGCGTCATCGGCGGGATTCTGACCAACAGCAGGGAACACGGTATCGAGACGGCAAAAACGGCAGCCCGCATTCTGAAAGGAGAAAAACCTGCCGATATCCCGATCCCGACCACAAAACAGCATCCAGTTTTCGACTGGAACTCTCTGGCGCAGTGGGATATTCCCGCCGGGCAGCTTCCGCCAGACACCGTGTATCTCAATAAACCGTCTTCTTTCTGGGAAAACTGGAAACAGGAAAGCGTCATTACCGGCGCAATTGCCCTGCTCCTGCTGATATGGTATCTGGTTCTCGGAGAGCAGCGCAGAAGAAACCAGAAAAAACTGAACGGTCTGTTCTCGGCGCTGCCGATCCATGTCGGAGTTGTCGATGCAAAAGGGAAAATTCTCTTTCTTCAGGCAGGCAACCAGATTTTCACCGGACCGCGTCCCGAAAAACTTACAGATCTGCCCGTCGAACTTCTCCGCGAGGTAGAGAAACCGGTCAGGGACACATTCCGGACCGGTGAGGTTTCCCGCAGGGAGTACAGTGTATTCGGGCAGCATCAGCAACTGGAATTTCTCCTTCTGCCGGAAGAGATCTTCGGCAAACAGGCAGTGATGTGGATTTCGGCAGATGTCACGCAGCTTCACGATGCTTTCACAGCAAAGGCTCAGCTTGCCCAGCGGTTCCGGCTGACACTGGAGTCCATCGGTGACGCCGTGATCGTAACGGACTGCGACGAAAAAATCACGCTGATGAACCCGATGGCAGACAAGCTGACGGGGTATCGGCAGAACGAAGCCGTCGGCAGGAAACTCGGCGAAGTTTTCAACTTCGTCTCCATTTCAGGAAATGAAAAAGTCGAAACACCGGTGACTACCGTGATCCGGACTGAAAAAGAAGTGATTCTTGAAAACCACAATGACCTGATCTCACGCGACGGGAAACGCTACCACATCGCAGCCAGCGCAGCCCCGATCAGGGAAGAGGAAGACGGCATTTCCGGTGCGGTGCTCTTCTTCCGCGACGTGACGGACGATTATGAAAAGCGCGCCATCCTCAGCCGGCAGAATACAATTCTCCGCAATGCCACGGAAGTGGCGAATATCGTTTATTTCCGCAGTGACAGAACAGGCCGTCTGATTCCGATGGGAGACTTCGAGAAAAACTGGATGTATCGTGACGGACAACCTGTTCCGGCGGAAGAATGGCTTGATCCGGAAGACTTTCCTGCCTACGACAGGGAACTCAGGAAACTGCTTTCCGGAGAAACCGATTCCATGCACTGTTTCTACCGTTCCAACAGGGAAGCGGGACGGCGCGACTATGAAATGCGCATCATCAAGTCCGCCGCCAAAGCGGAAAATGACGGAGAGGAATACTACGGGATCATTCAGGACATCACGGAAACCAAAGAAAATGAACGGCGTTTTCAGGATAATGCGAATCTGCTCAAGGGAATCATGGATCACCTCCCCTGTTACATGTTCGTCAAGAATGCCGATGACCAGTTCCGGTATCTCATGTGCAACCGGGGTTTCGCGGAGCTGACAGGGCTCGCCAGTGAACAGCTCATCGGAAAACGCGACGAAGATATTTTCCGGACGCAGGAAGAAATAGAACGGTTCCGCAAGGACGATCAGGAACTGCTGAACTCCGATAAACTTCTTGACCTGGAGGAGGCTGTCAAGGACGCATCCGGTAAAACCCATCTGGTCAGGACCATGAAAACCATCGTCCCGCAAACCGACGGCAAACGCCTTCTGCTTGGCATGAGCATTGACGTGACGCGCCAGAAACAGCTCGAACAGGAGCGTCTGAAAATGATCGAACAACTGAACAATTATATTCAGTGCGAGCGAACCATCAATCAGTGCCTTGCAAGAATTTCCGTGGAAAATGACTTCAATAAGGCGATTGATGAAATGCTTCGCGTCATCGGGCAGAATGCGGGAGCCGACCGCTGCTACATCTTCAAGTATACGGATCAGGAAAAAGTCCACTCCGACAATATTTCCGAATGGATTCGCGACGGAGTCGAGCCGAAACTGGAAAAACTCCGCAGTATCGACCTGAGCCCCGTTCCCGGATGGACACGCAAACTGCTCCGGAAACAGGATCTGATCATCGAAGATACCGATCATCCGCCGCAGGAACTTGCCGGTGAGGCGGAAGTTCTGAAAGAGCACAAAATACAGTCGGTGCTGGCAAGCGGAATCTGGCTGGAAAATAACCTGTGGGGATATATCGGCATGGAATTCATCCATTCCAGGCGCACATTCTCCGACAGCGACATCCACACGGTTCACAGCAGCACGAAACTCTTCCTGCTCGCGCGGGAACGTTACCAGCAGATGAATGCAATCGCAGACAGCGTTTCGCTTCAGCGCCAGATCGTAGACAATATTGCGATCCCCATCGCAATATTCGATAAGGACAGCAACATCATTGCCGCCAATCCGAGCCTCTGCAAGGTCTGTAAAATCCCGCTTGCGGAGATCGTCGGCAAAAAATGCTACGATACGATCTGCAATCACGGGAATCCGCCGGAGTGGTGCCCCATGCAGCAGACTCTTTCCGACAAATACCCGCACAGCGAAGAAGCGGAAATCCACGGACGGAGATTCATCCTGACGACTCAGCCGATATTCGACCGCAGGCATGAACTGAAATATATCCTGAAATCCGCCATTGACATCACGGAACTGACACAGCAGAAAAAACAGCTTCAGGACGCCATGGAAGCGGCGCAGGCAGCCGACCGTGCCAAGAGTTATTTCATCGCAACCATGAGTCATGAACTCAAAACGCCTCTGAACGCAGTCATCGGTTTCAGCGAACTGCTCCAGATGGACAACATTCCGAGGGAGGAGGAGAAAAAAGACCTTCAGGCCATCAATCTCGCCGGACATACACTCCTCAATCTCATCAATGATGTGCTTGATCTCTCCAATATGGAAACGGACAAGCTGGAAATCAATCCGGAACCGATGAACCTGAAAGAACTCCTTTCCGAAATGCCCACGATCTTCCGCCAGACATCGGAAAGCAAAAAGGCGCCCATGGAACTGCTTCTGCCGGAGCGTCTGCCGCGACTCGTCCTCGACCCGAAACGCCTGCGTCAGATTCTGATCAATCTCGTCGGCATCACCTACAAAAACATCAAAACGGGCAAAGTCATCCTGTCAACTCAATTCCGGATTCATCCGGAAAAGAAAGACAAAGGCACACTGATCATCCGTATTTCAAACTCCGATGCGGGTCTTGCACTGGAAAAGGCGGAGCACCTGTTCGAACCGTTCAGCCTTCATACGGTCCGCGGCAACCGGTCGTATGAGGAAACGGGGCTTGAGCTGACCCTGGCGCAGCGTCTCTGCAACTGTATGGACGGCAGAATTGAAGTCAATGAAAAAGAAAGCACTCTGGTCATCATCTTTGAAAACGTATCCTGCATTGCCACAGAGCTGCCGCCGGAAAAAATACTCGGCAGATCACCGGACTATGCAAGAATCAATCAGGTCGTTCTGGTGGATGATGTGCCGATGAATCTCAAGGTCATGAGCGCCATGTTCAAACGCCTGAACATCCCGCATGTCTGCTGCAAATCGGCAAGAGAAGCGATTCAGGAACTGGAAAAAGCGGCTCCGACGGCAGTATTCACGGATCTCTGGATGCCGGACATGGGAGGCGATGAACTCGCACAGTATATGGCGCGGACACCGTCTTTCGCGGAAATCCCTGTAATCGTCGTCACGGCGGATACTCAAATCGACAAAAATGCCAGGCGCTGGTTCAAATGGACGCTGTTCAAGCCCATTACCATTGAAGCGCTCAGGGAATGTCTGCAGAAAACCCTGCCGGGACTGTTGGAACGGAACGGGAAAGAGGAAAATCCGGAATCATGAATGAACCTCCAGACACGCCCCAGCCCGACAAGACGATCAAAGTAGATAGAACGGCTGCAACCGGCAGGCAGGGAAACCGTCTCGGGAAAAAAGCCGGGGACAGCAGTTCCCATGTTTCGAAGTCATCTCTTTCCGGCACATCGCGCCTGAGCTTCCTGACCGGAATTCTGGGCACCAGAACCGTCAACGTCAGTGAAATGCTCAACAACGATACGGAAGAACGGGATGAACTCCGCGTTCAGAAGCGTCCTCCGTCCGAAGAGGATTTCGCCGACTTTGAATCCAATTTCGAGTTGAAGGAAAAAATCGCGGACGGCGGACAGGGACGCATCAACAGAGCGGTGGACCGGAAGCTCTGTCGTGTCGTCGCATTGAAATCCCTGCATGACAAACTCAAGGATCAATCCAACAGCAGAAACGCATTTCTTGCCGAAGCGAGAATCACCGCCCAGCTCGACCATCCGGCAATCGTTCCGGTACACGGCATTTACAGTGATTCGGAACACGGGCTTCATCTTGCCATGAAACTGATCAAAGGCAGCACTCTGCGCCGGTATCTGGAAAAAATTCTTTCACTCTACCGCCTGCTACCGAAATCACAGGTCCGCTGGAATGAACGGAAACTCCTGCCGCAGCGCCTGGACATCTTTCTGCGCGTCTGCGAGGCGGTCTCCTACGCACACCACAAGAAAGTGATTCATCGTGACCTGAAACCGGAAAATATCATGATCGGCTCTTTCAATGAAACCTATGTCATGGACTGGGGTATTTCAGAACATCAGGCACGGAAAAACGAAGCGCGGTCAAACGGGAAATTCTCCGGCACGATTCAGTATATCGCCCCCGAAGTAATCAACCTTCAACACTATGACTCCCGCTCGGATATTTACGCATTGGGGCTGATCCTTTTTGAAATCGTATTCCTGAAACGCGCCTATCCGTCAGAAACAACGGAAGAAGCGCTGGATAAAGCACAGTCCTGCCTGGTGGATTCCTATGAACATTTTTATAAATGCCCCGTTGACCGTGATCTCAAAATGATTATCCGCAAAGCGCTCGCACCGGCGCCGTCGGACCGCTACCAGAACGTCAAGGCGCTTGCGAAAGACCTTCGCAGCTATCTTCGGATGGAAGAGGTGACGGCAAACCCGGATCATTTCCTCGGCAAGCTGATACGTCAGTTCCGCCATCATTACAAACTGATGCTCTTTTTCTGCATGGTCCTGCTTCTCTCGCTGATGAGCGCATTCTCCTATTTTCTGTATGATGAGATGCGCAGCCGCGCCATGCAGCAGGATTACGACGCGGCGCTGGCTGAGATCTACTCGCAAGGCATCCATTCCGGAAGCCAGTTCGATTACTGTCTTCATTCACTGGAAAGTCTGCTTTCCGCCATCACGTGGGAAACGGCGCTGCTTCTGGAAGGACCGATGCCGGACAAAAGCCCCGGCAGAATCTACAGCTATCTTGACGGTGCCCGGAAAGACACCGCTCCGCCGGGGCTCGCTTATGCTCCGACCTTCGGGAGAAACATCGATCTCGATCATTTCGCCTATAAGGAGCCTCCCGGTGGAAAGACCGTCAACCAGGACAATATCCTTCAGAAGCTCTATCCGCTGAAGTGGGGATTTTTCCGCGCCGTGGCAAAAAGCGTCTCCGAAGGCAATCCGGTCCCTGCGAGCGATACGGAACTCAAAAAAGTGATCGCGACTCAAATGAAACCGCCGTTCACATGGGTTTATGTCAGCCTGAAATCGGGGCTTCATATCTGCTATCCCTACCACAGCGATTATGATCCGGCTTATGATCCCCGGGAACGCCCGTGGTACCGGGCGGCGGTACAGGCGAAGCGGCATCAGGCGGTCTGGGGAACGCCTTATATCGACGGCGTCAAAAATCCGGAACTCGTCATCACCTGTTCCCAGGCAATCATCGGAAAAGACGGCAGACTCCTCGGAGTCGCCGGGGCGGACATCTCATTGAACTGGATTCTTGACATGCTGTCCAAAACCGGAAATATGAGCCCCGCGGTCAAAAACAAATATCTGATTGACGAGGACGGCAGAGTTCTGGTTGACAGCAAAGGCAAAGTCTCTCCGGATCAGCAGGGCAGCATCCGGCAGAAACAGTTCCATGATCCCGAACTGCTGCAAACCATGTGGCGCCGGAAAAACGGCCGTATCTTCGTCCGGGAAAACGGAAGGCAGTATCTCTATTTCTTTGTAAAGATTGATACGGTACGCTGGCTTTACGTGGAGCGCATTGATTTTACAAAATTGCTTTATGCAAAAAAGATACGAAAGAAAAACACTCCAAGGGAATTTCTCTGAATCATCGGGGAAGAAAACAGGGCGGACGGATGCCGCCCTGCCGGAATTCCCTCTGTCAGTTCAGGATAATTCCCGCTTTTCCGAAAGACACGTCCTTTTTTGAGATTTTTTCGTAAGACTCCGCGCGATGCGTTTTCGGATACTCCGAACGGACCGACGGTTTTGCCCAGCGGACCGCATTGGAAATGATCTTCAATACATTTTCATTGTGGAAAGACGGATAGGTTTCATGTCCGGGGCGGAAGTAGAAAATCCTGCCGTTGCCGCGCTGAAGCGTCACTCCGCTGCGGAAAGCCTCTCCCCCCTCGAACCATGAAAGAAACACAATCTGAGCCTCCGGGGCGATCATGAACGGCTCCCCGTACATCTCCTCATAATCCAGCACGAAAGACTCCGGCACATCTTTTGCGATCGGATGCGCGGGATTCACGCACCAGATGCGTTCCCGTTCCTCCGCCTCGCGCCAGTGAAGTTTCCCGCTCGTGCCGTTCAACTGGCGGAACACTTTGGACATATGCGCGGAATGGAGACAGATCAGCCCCATCCCCTCCCATACGTTCTCAATCACACGCCGGACAATCTCATCCCTGACCTCGCCGTGAGCGCAATGCCCCCACCACAGCAGGACATCCGTATCCCGCAGGACGGTTTCGGAAAGCCCGTGTTCCCCGTCCTGCCGGAGTGTCGCAAAGCGAATCTCGAAATCAGGATGCGCAATTCCCCGCGCAATTGCTTTATGAAGTCCGCCGGGATACATCTTCGCAGCGGCTTCATTCGTATTCTCATGGATGAACTCATTCCAGATCGTAACCTTGATTTTATCGCTCATGCGCACTCCTTCAGAACCGATATACTTTTCCGCTTTCGGAAGACTCCATCATGCCGAGCGCAATCACGGCGGACCTGATTCCCTCCGCAAGAGTCGTCTGACGCTGCCCGCCGTCTTCCATCATCTTCACGAAATCCCTCATCTGCTCCTCCTGACAGTTCATCGCGCCGGAGACGTCATATTCCGTGACCTCTTTTTTACGGAAAAGCCTGAGCCTGCCGTCACGCAGGATCACCGTATGTTCATCACCGTAAACTTCGATGTTGTCGTAAGAGACACCGTAACGCTGATAGGAGGATTCCAGTCCGCAGATGATTCCGTTTCGGTATACCAGTGTCCCGCTGACATAATCCGACGGTTTTCTGTCCGGCGGAATGTTCTTTTCAAGCATCACCGCGCGGGCATAGACACTCTCCGGCTCCGCCTCGAAAAACCAGTTCAGCAGATCAATGTAGTGCGTCACCATGTCAAGCGTAGTCCCGCCGGAGCGCGCATAATCCGCAAAATAATCGCCCCATTCGCGCGAGAACCATGTATTGCAGAACTGAACTTTCGCAAAACGGATTGTCCCGAGCACGCCGCTCCGGATAATCTCACGCATTTTCTTATTGATCTCATCATGTTTCCGGTGATGCCCGATCATAATCTTCGCCCCGTGCCGCTCCGCCGCCTTGAGAAGCGCCGGTCCCTCCTCCATCCTGCGGATCGCGGGCTTCTCGGAAAAGATATACCGGAAGCCCGCCTGCATCGCCGCCATCATGGACGCGGCATGGTCGGGACAGTAGTGGCACATCAGAATTCCGTTCAGCGAACGGTCTCCGAGCAGTTCCTCCTGCGAGGCATACTGTTTCGGAATTCTGTAACGCTCCGCAAAAATCCTGCTTTTTTCCGGGTCGATATCATAGACTCCGGCAATTTCAACATTTTCGATTTTCTGCAACTGCGCCGCATGTGCGTTTGCCATGCGCCCCGCTCCGATAAATGCGACTTTCAACATGATTCACCTCTTATTTCACAAAATTTTCCGTTAAGAATTTCAAACTCTCCGCAAACGATTCAAACGGATCGCCCACATCGGCGTCATGTTCCACGACATACCATTCCACACCTGCGGACTCCGCCGTTTCAAGAATCATATTCCAATCCAGATTCCCATATCCGACAGGCATCATCACCGGTTTTCCGTTCCAGAGACTCGAACGGTCCGCCGAATCCACCCCGTAGTCTTTCACATGGAGCACCCGCATTCTGCCGGAAAGCATCCGGATCCACCGGACCGGATCACCCGCCGCGCTGAACCCAGTGCGTATCAATCTCCCCTTCCAGTTCCGGCGCATTTTCATAGATCAGCTCCAGCAGAGTCTTTCCCCTGAAACGCCTGAACTCGACATGATGGTTGTGATATGCAAGCGTGATCCCCGCTTCCGCAAATTCCTGCGCTTTACGGTTCAGCATCCGCGCAAACGCCCGCGCCTCGCCCTCGCCCGTTACATTGACATGCGGGCCGGGATATGCAAGATGGAAACAGTTCAATTTCCTGAGTTTTGCAATGATTTCCTCCGTTTTCCCGACGATATCCGCACCGTTTTCATGCGCGGAACAGGGAACCAGCGAATATTCCGCAAGCAGCCGGGCAAGCTCCTCCTCCGGCATTTTCGCAAGGCTGGACGAAAGCTGAACCGCACCGTATCCCATTTCATGAAGAATGCGAAACGTATCCGCCACTCCTTCCGGCGTTTTGATGAAATCCCGGAAACTGTACAGTTGTGCTGCAATCTGCGATTTCCTCATTGCATCACTCCGCCGTTACAGGTTCTATGTCCATCCATTCGCAGAACAGCAGGAGCTCTTTCTTCACATCTGCGTGAATTACTGCATAATGATGTTCGAACCCCTTTTTCATGATCGTATCGATCAGCGCCGGAACCGGATCGTCGAAACGGATGCGCAGCGGATTTCCGCGCAGATAAGGCTCCGTGTCGAGAGCTGTTCCCGGAGCGATCAGCATACGGTAGCGCCCGTCTGCGGACTGATCGAGTTTTGCGAGAGTGACGCGCCCGGCTTTCAGAGAAAAGTCGTTGGTGACGCCTTTCCTGTCGCCTCCGTCCACACGCATGTGCAGCCGCAGCTGCGTTTCCTCGAAATTCCGGCAGAGCGATTTCGGAGCCGCGCCGCAGTGCCAGACCACACCTGTATTGTCGCTTTCCTCATAGGAAATCAAATCGACAAAAAACGGAATCCCGCCTCCGGCGAGCAGTTTCAGGATCGCCATCGTGACCGCGCCGGGAATATCGCCCTCGCAGCTTGTCGGATATCCGTTGTCGCTGAGCATGCCGAGCACCGCACAGGGGGCGATTCCAAAGAGATCGGAAAATTCCGGCCAGCAGCGGACCGCGAACTCGGACAAACGGTATTTCTTCGCCATCGACTTGAAAGCACCGAACATCCGCGCCGCTTTCTCAAGTTCCGCGTCCGTGACCGCACAGACACTTGCCGCGGAGTTCCTTACAATGCCGCCGGCTTCTTCCAGTTGACCGTCCGTAAGTTTCCCGGCGGTATCAATCACCTCCGCAATATCGCTGACCTCCACGGTTACGCCGAGCTCGCGGCGGAGTTTCATTTCATCAAAATTGGAGGTGTAGAATCCCGGAACCCGCCCCCCGACCAGTCCGATGCGCAGGGAACACAGCTCCCTGAGACAGCGCACCACGCTCAAAGGCTGTTTCAATGCCTCCGCAGTCTCTTTCGGGAGAGCTTTCACAAAAACATACCGCTTTTTCAGGCGGTTCATGACAAAAGCGCCGAGATTCGCGCCGCAGAAAGAGTTCTGTTCCCACATTTTGCCTTCCCCCGGTTCTTCCGGATTCGCCAGAAGAATTACGGGAACAGTCCCGATGCGTGTTCCGACCGCCGGAATCAGCGCCCCGACGGGAAACGTGATGAAGTGCATCACAAGAACATCTATATCTGCGCTTCGCAGTTCCGCGCAAGCCTGTTCCGCCTCATCCTCCGCCGTGATCAGTTTCCCCGGATGATGCAGTTCCGCATGTTCCAGCAAAGAAAGGTTCTTCACCGTATCCTCCATCAATGCGTCGATTTTCGCAGTGCGCCAGCTCGCTTTTGAAAGGGCGAGATAACCGATTTTCAATGCTTCCATTCTGTTCTCCTCTTGACTTTTTGCATGTAACGAATATTGTAACTGCCTATCATTATATTCCTGTTTTCAGGATTTGGAATGAAGAAAACAAACAGCTTTTTATATAAAACGAACATCGGGAATACGGAGATGATATTTTTCTCGGGTCATCATTTCAGTCTTGCGGGAAGTATGCCGGAGAACCGGGCGACAGTCCGCAATGTGCCGCTCTATTACGGGATTCAGTTCAACTACCAGGGAGCATTGCGTCTGCGGATTGACGACGGCCCGGAGTTCCGCGTGGAAGGAGCGTATGCATTCATTACGCATCCGGGCGCATTCTTCGAATACGGCTCCATCGACAACCGTCCGAGGCACCATAATTTCATCTGTTCCTACGGGGAACGAATCCGGCAGTACATCGAAAGCGGACTGATGGAACTCAATCCGGAAAATCCGCTGATTCCGGTACGGAATCCGGAACGTTTCCTGCAGAATATGCACTCGATCATTGCGCTGACAAGCCGGGTGGGACCTGTCCCCCCGCGTGCGGTTCTGCTGTATGAAGACCTTCTGCTTCAACTGCATGAATCCAGAGAAAAAGCCCTGAAACTGACGCCGTGCCAGATGCCGTATCTGGAACGGCTGATTGACGAAATCCGCCTGAATCCGCAAAACGACTGGGATTTTGAGAAGGAAGCGGAAGAATGCCATATTACGCCGACCCACTTCCGCCGCCTGTTCAAAGAGGCGGCAGGACTTCCGCCGCTCCAGTTCCTGCTCCAGAACCGTCTTCAGAAAGCCGCAGGGCTGCTGATCCATACCTCGGACCCGGTCAGCATCATCGCAGAAGAATCCGGCATCGACAACCCGTTCTATTTCTCACGTCTGTTCAAAGAGAAATATCAGATCTCACCGCTGGAATACCGCCGGGAGTTCACCGGATGTTCAGCCGGAACCAGCAGGTGAAGAACGCATCCGCGGCAACCGGCTTATTCCTGCATTCATTTTTATTTCAGCAGATAAACACAACGCCATACAAGGGTTTTTCCGGCAGGCAACTCCAGGACTTCCGAAACGGGTTCCACCGTATAGCCGCTCTCCAGATTCGCCCACGAGTAAAAACCGGCGGTTCTGCCATCCGGAATGATCCGCAATGTTTCACACACCCCTTTTCCCGCCTCGACCGTAACAGGTCCGGGAATCACTTTTTCCACAGGCATCCGCCCGAAAACCAGGTGTCTGCGCAATTCGGGAGCGGCATCCGGCGAAGCAAGAAACAAGCGCTCATTCTTCGGAACGCCGGGAACGTAGGAAAGAGTTCCGCATGATATTCTTGTCAGCCCAGCCAAAGGCTCCTTTCCTGCGAAACGACTGCCGATCTTCGGGAAATTATTGATCTTGAATGAGAACCGCATCGGCTCCTTCCCCGGATTCATAAAACGGTAAGTCTGCATTATTTTCCTGCCATGCTCCGACAATGCGATTTCTTCTTCAATACGGAGCCCCGCAAGCGGGTTTTTCACGGCGGATGCATTCGCAAAATCCGGCACGGTATAGGAAAAACACACCGCAGGAATCCCGTTTTTCTCCATAATTGACTGCAATTCAAATGGATAAGGTCCCGCAACCTGTTCCGGCGAATTCAGTGAGAAACGCCCCAGGAAACCGCGTTCATGATGATAAAGCGCATCGCTGCCGGAACCACCCTCCGGCTGCCATGCAACGATCTCTCCGCCGTCCAGCGCCGCAATCCCGATCCGGGCAGCTCCCTGCTCCAGAAACAGAACCGCTTTATCATTGTCCGGCAGAAGCCCCCAGCAGACAGCGGAGTTCGAGCTCCGGTAAGGCTTCACCTGACTTTGCTGCGCGTAACGGGCGGCAATCCTTTCCAGCTTCAAACGCAGGTCTTTCTGATCGCAACCGCCTTTTACAACCTTGCTCTCACGCTCCCGCGCAAGTCTGACGACAGCCGTTCCATTGGGCGGGATTTCAAGCAGGAAGCCTTCTCTTACGCGCCCGCCGGTGAAAATCTTTCCGTTTTCGGCAAGCCGCATCCGTCCGGCAAGCTCCTCGGCGGAATAAAAATCGCCATCGGCATCAGGCAGCGCCAGCTCCACAATCGCGGGAAGCGTATCCGAGAAATTGAACAGGGTCAAAAGTTCCGTCCCGTTCCGCCGGTGGCGAAGCACACGGATTTTGCGATCCAGCTGGGGCATCGTCAGTTTCACGGACTCTCCGTTGCTTCCGACCGCGTCGAACTCCATCACATTGCGGCAGACAGCCTTGAATGAATTTTCCGGCAGAGCCGGTTCCGCATAGAAATCCTCAACCCCGGCAACAACACGGTATCCCTCCTTGATCGCTTCGAGATAACGCCCGTCGAAAATATCGTTCGGCCAGAAACCGATCCCGTATCCGCCGAGCGCCGCCACAATCAGGATATTCTGTTTCACGGTCTCCGGCGTATAACGGCTGTAATACATCGCCATGTTCTCGCTGGGGTCAATGAAAGGGAAACAGGGCTTTTCCAGCGTGAAAATATTCAGCTTCATGGTCTCGAAAAAAGGAAGTCCGGTGAAATACGGCATATCCTGATGCAGATCAATATCCGGGTCCGATGCCTTCACATCCACACCGCACCACTCCGCGACACGCTGTTTTCCCGTCTGGAGCGGATCGCTGATGAGCCAGAATTCAATTCCCGGCAGTTTTGTCCGGATTGCCCTGGACAGTCTTTGAATGATCAGCCGATGCTGTTCCACCCGGAATTTCAACCATTCGGCGCGGTATTTCGCAATGATCTCCTGCGTGAAAGGCACAGAGGGAAGTTTCGCAAACGCGGCAAAACGTTCCCGGTTCTCTTCGCTGAAACAATGGGTCAGTGCGCCCGGCTCATAATCCATTGCAATAGCTTTCACTTCCGGAGATTTTCTGATGGATTCAGCATAACCGTCAAAAAATTTTCCCCAGATCAGCCCCTCCGGATCTTCAATCAGATACCACGGGCTGACTGTTGCCGGCATCGGTTTGCCATCCGCGCCGATAGACGGGGGCAGTTTTCCCGGATACAGATTCTCTGTGACAGCTTGATAAAGCGGTCCGATCCACGGCATTCCGCGCGAAGCCGGCAGGTGGATGCAGTGATTGAAATTACCAAGTATCTTTTTCCGTTCGCTCTCAGGATAGGCGCCGAAATGGTACAGAAGCGAAATCCATGGACGTTTCTGCAGTGAACTCCAGAGTCCGACATAGGCATCACTGATTTCAGGAAGCATGTTCATGTTCCACGGACTTGAAATGCAAAGCTGAAAACGGTTGCAGGATTTCTCCGGAAGCTGTAATTCCGGAAGCACGTTTACAGTGAAAGAATGTTCCGGAAATTCCCGCTCTTTACTGCGAATCCGCCAGTAGATTTTTCCGGAACTGCCGGCTTCTGAAACTGCTTTCAGATAAATGCGGTTGTAATTTTCCCACGCTTGCGTCTTATTTAATTTGGAAGTGAAATCCGGAGCAAAAGTCAGGATGCAACGAGTATATTTTTTGCCGTCGCGCTGAATTTGTATTTTCCGGCATTGATCTTTTTCAAACTCCGGCTTTCCGTTTCGCCTTCCCGCAGGAAGCAAAGCTCCGGAAGCAAGATATTCCACGATTTCAGGCAGATCCAGCTCCATTTGCAGGAAATTACCCGGAATGACCTTGCGGTCAAGATTGATATTCAGGAGAAGTGCCGCCGGAAAGTCTTTGCAGAGAAAGAAAGAGTCTTTTTGATAATCCACCGGATAAAGGCGGGTGCTCAATGAGACATCCGGCTTTTCCTTCACTTTCCTAATCTGAATATCATCAAACCAGACACTTCCTGTTGCAGCACGCAGAGCGAGCAGTAAAGCCAAAGTCCTGCTTTGAAGCCGCTGCGTCCTGAAAGTATGCTCCACGTGTCTCCAGCCGAAAGTGCCCCGGGCATGACGGTAGAGTCCGGTTCCCATGGAGAACAGCGGATTTCCCTTGTCCATCAGATAGACCACTCCTCCGTCAAACAGCCCCTCCGCCTTAATATTTTCGCCTTTGATAAAGTAGCTGATCCTGTAAGTCGTATCAGACTCCATCTCCACCCATTGCGCAAGGAAAGAGTGGAAATCTGCCTTTTTGTTGTCAATGCGTAAAGAGGGTGCTTTTCCGGCAAAATTCTGTGTATCCAAAATAAAATCCCCAAGCGGCGGTCCCCACGACTGTGTCCCCCATCCCTCAGGTTTTCCCTCTGCATTCACACTGGAAAAATCACCGTTCTTTACAAGATTCGCGGCAGACGAGACAATTCCGCAAAACAGCAGCAACATAAAACAAATTTTCTTCAAAATCATGATTTGTCCTTTCTTTTACGGTTGTCCCGTGTAAAGTGCAGTAACAGCACTCTCAGGGAAAACATGGTAAATCAAATGCCCTGTTCTGCTGAGTCCCGGATAGAATTGAGAGAAAGCGACAGCTTCCACATGACCATCCAGCATTGCGATATTAGCTCTTTTGTTATGCATCAGCCGGATGAGGGGATTCCCCGGTCCCCAATAACCACCATCAAAATAATGAAACATATCATCGTGGTTGATTTTGCCGCTATCGGCAAAAAACGGCGTGGACGCAATCCTTGAGGCATAAGTTCTGGTGTGCACATCAAAATTTGTCGTGCTGCTGTTGCAGCCGAAGATAATTCTGCTGATACCATAAGTTGCCTGCCAGTCAAGCCCCCATTCACCGACAGGAGCTCTTTTCAGTGCCGGACAATAAAGGATTTTTTCAGAGATATATTTCTCTTTGTTCAAAGTTCTGTTCCAGACAGCGTCAGGAGAAATGACCGGGTCCCATATCAAAGGCATATGTCCCTTATTGTCAGAGCCGTACATCATTGCGCCAAGAGCCAGTTGTTTCAAGTTGTTTGTGCAACTGACGGCTTTTGCCATATTCCTCGCCTTGTTCAACGCAGGAAGAAGCATTCCTGCCAGAATCGCGATGATCGCTATTACAATCAGCAACTCTATCAAAGTGAAATTTTCCATCCGTCTTCTGTAATTCATATTTCCTCTCCTGTTTGTAAAATGGGTTTCAATATTTCTGATTGAACTTCATCTCCGAGCAGTAAATGATACAGTTTATCCATCGCCAGACTCCCCATCTCCCGGAAAGGCTGAACCACGCGGGGAACCTGAATATAATCACCGTAGCGCGGGGCAAAATCGTATCCGACCAGCTCAAAATCCGCTCCGTACTTCCATCCGCGTTTTTCACAGGATGTCAGAATCAATCCAGTGAATTCCGTACAGACCGTCATCATGCCGGCGGGACGCTTCATCTGATCCAGCATCCGGTCTATTTCCGGAAGAATGAACTCACGCCTCAACTCATTTTCCGCAACATGAAAGACAGAAAGATCTGCTTCGCTTTTCTTTCCGCGGATTCTCCCGCAGAATGCATATTCACGAAGATCATGCGTGAGCGTCGCACTCGAAAAAACAGCATAAGATGCCGGATCCACTCTCAGCAGATAGTCCGCAGCAAGCCTGCCGCCGGCTTCATCATCAATGTCCAGCGTAATCGTCTTTTTCATCGGCCATTT
>ERZ779896.1636-NODE-1636-length-17940-cov-5.839083_pt1 | contig 17940 bp, 15 predicted proteins | sample MGYA00511067_ERZ779896 | MGnify/ENA primary metagenome ERZ779896 (study PRJEB29588, sample SAMEA2161597) | human gut metagenome | biome: human gut; feature: human-associated habitat; material: faeces | place: Denmark | collected 2008/2010 ... | reverse complement strand
AGTTGGATTTTAATGTTTGCATGCTGCGCGAATATTTTACGATACTCCCGAAAATTCAAAATGGCCGTATTGGCGCTCTTTTGATAGAAAAAATGAGTAACGGTTTTCGTATGGCGCTATTGTCATGCGGGGAAATATATTTTATCTTAATTCCAACAGTCACTTATTCTTTGGGGTTTTAATACCGTACTATCAATAATCTGCGCTTAACACAGTTATTCTTTATTGATTTTTGAAGTAAAGTTTCATTACTTATTTTAGTTGTGCTCGACTTTGCTTTGCACCCTATTTCAGCACTTTTTTATTTATTAAGAATGCTAACTAGTCCCTCTCAATAAAATAATATCTAGAGGGGGTGAAATATGGTGAAACTGGGGTATATAAAACAAAACGTTGTTCAGCATATAAGAGAGAATTTAATAGGCTATATAATTGCGCTGGTTTCTTTTCTTATAGGAATTAGCAGCGGCTGCTTTTATTATAAATATGTTGGGGATTATTTTGGAGACAGCTTTGGCCGGTATATGGAATCCTATTTAGAATATATTGCTAACGGCAGCGCAGACCGCTGGGGCATATTTTTCACCTCGTTTCTCAGCTCTGCCGAAACGGTGTTTTTTATAATGCTTTTGGGCCTGTTTACCTTTACATATCCGTTTACTTATCTTATTTTAGGCGGACGAGGGTTTGTTCTGGGCTTTTCGGCATCCATGCTTTTGAGCCTGCTGGGATTGGATGGTTTTTTTATATTGCTTTTGGCGCTGCTGCCGCAGTATCTGCTTTTGCTGCCTATATATTTTTTCTGTACTGTGCTTGCTTTTATCCGATTGAAAAAGCGAAGATTATTAAAAGGTAAAAAAGGAATAGGAAGAGAGGACCTGGGATATCTGCAGTTTTTTATATGTTCGGTCGTGGGAACAATTCCAGCCAGCATATATGTTGCGCTTATAATGCCTTTGGTCATGAACGGAATTTATAGTTTATTCAGCGGCGTTTTATGATATAATATTTTAAAAGTTTATTTGTCTTTAAAAAGATTATGTTAATGCTTTTTTATAAAGCGTCGGAGGGAATGTTTCTATGAAAGCTGCTGTGATAGTGCTGGACAGCCTGGGCGTAGGGGAATTGCCGGATGCTGCTGCTTTTGGAGACCAAAACAGCAATACATTAAAAAGCGTGGTGCTTTCAGGCCAGGCGCGTCTGCCTAATTTAACTGAAATGGGGCTTTTCAATATTGACGGGATAGATTATGCTCGGCCGATTGCCGTGCCTAGCGCTGCGTATGGAAAATTATGCGAGCATTCTCCTGGAAAGGATACTACAACAGGCCATTGGGAGCTTATGGGCAAAATTTTGGCAGAGCCTTTTCCTACGTTTAAAAAATTCCCGCCTGAAATTGTGACAAAGCTGGAAAACGCTTTCGGCCGCAAAATATTGGGCAATAAGGCGGCTTCGGGAACAGTTATAATTGAAGAGCTGGGCAGGGAGCATATGAGCACGGGCTTCCCCATAGTATATACCTCCGCCGACAGCGTGCTCCAAATTGCAGCGCACGAGAAAATAATACCACTAGAAGAATTATATCGAATGTGCAGAGAGGCGCGCAGGATTATGTCGGGGAAATATGCTGTAGGCAGAATTATTGCCCGTCCGTTTATTGGTACTCCGGGTCATTTTGTGCGCACTAAAAATCGGCATGATTTTTCTATCAATCCGGGCCGCACAGTTTTAAATATTTTTAGTGAGAACGGACTTGATGCTATAGGAATAGGGAAAATAGGGGATATATTTGACGGCTGCGGTTTGACTAAAAGCTATCCGGATAAGGGCAATGACGCCTGCGTCAATAGGACTCTTGAATTGCTGGAGGAACCCTTTAATGGACTGCTGTTTGTTAATTTAGTGGATTTTGATTCGCTTTACGGACATAGAAACGACGTATATGGATATGCACGCGCTCTAGAGGAATTTGACTGCGTGCTGCCCGAAATAACGGCGAAATTGAGAGAAGATGATATATTGATTATTACGGGAGACCATGGCTGCGATCCAGTTACGGCCAGCACCGACCATTCAAGAGAATACACGCCAATTTTGCTTTACGGTAATAAAATTAAGCGGGAAAATATGCATATAAGAGATTTCGCGGATGTCGCGGCTTCGCTGGCGCATTATTTTAATCTGCCTTATGATTTAAGCGGCAAAGCATTTTTATAACGGAGGAAGAAAAATGAACGAAGTATTAAAGGCTGCAGGATATATAAAAAATAAATTGGATATTATGGCGGAAGCCGGACTTGTGCTTGGTTCGGGCCTGGGCAGTTATGCTGAAGGGCTGGCTAATGCGGAGGTTATACATTATAAGGATGTCCCTGGTATGCCGGTTTCTACCGTTGATGGTCATAAGGGCGCGTTTGTTATAGGAGATAAGGCGGGAAAGCAGATAATATGCCTGCAAGGACGCGTGCATTATTATGAAGGCAGAAGCCCGGAGGAGACGGTCTTCCCTTTAAGGGTGCTTAAGGCGCTGGGAGTAAAAAAGCTTATTCTTACAAATGCTGCGGGCGCCGTTAATACTTCTTTTGCTCCGGGGGATTTAGTATGCATAACCGACCATATAAATTTAACAGGGCTTAATCCGTTAAGAGGGATGAAGGCGCTGGAATTTGGGGAGCGCTTCCCTTCAATGAGCCAGGCCTATGACGCGGAACTGAGGGCTTTGGCTCTTGAAGCAGCCCGGCAGGCCGGAATACCTCTTAAGCAGGGAGTATATTATTACTGCGCCGGTCCCAGCTACGAAACGCCGGCGGAAATACGGGCGATACGCATTTTAGGCGGCGACATGGTGGGAATGTCTACTGTTTTTGAGACGGTTGCCGCTGTGCAGGCGGGCATAAGGGTATTGGGCATATCTTGTATAACCAATATGGCAGCCGGTATACTTGAAACCCCGCTTTCACATGCCGAGGTAATGGAGACGGGCAGAAGGGCTGAAGGAGCTTTTGCCTCGTTAATTGACAAAATAATTGAAAATATTTAAAAATAGCGCATAAAACCTTTTTGTTTGCATAACCTAAATAAAAAACAAGGAGGTTTTTATGTCTAAGAGTTTTTTGAAAATAATTTCTGCCGCAATAATCTTTCTTAGCGTAAGCCTCTGCTCAGTTACGGTAACAAAAGCCGAGCCCGAATTTGATATTAATGCCAGAGCGGGCCTGCTTATGGAATATGAAACGGGTACCATACTCTATGAAAAAAACATAGATCAGCCCCTTCCTATTGCCAGCGTTACTAAAATAATGAGCCTGTGTCTTATTTTTGACGAGGTGGAGCAGGGCACGCTGAAATTGGATGATAAAGTAACGGTAAGCGAATATGCTGCAAATATAGGCGGCTCTCATGTTTTTACTGACGCCCATTGGCAGTATCCTGCCAGCGAGCTCATTAAATCTATAATAATAGCGTCGGCTAATGACGCATGTATAGCCATGGCCGAGCATCTTGCCGGAAATGAGGAAACTTTTGTTTCCCGCATGAATCAAAAGGCAAAAGAGCTGGGAATGAATAATACTACTTTTGTGAATTGTACCGGTCTGCCGGCTGAAGGACATCTTTCAACCGCGCGCGACGTAGCAATAATGTCCAGGGAGCTTTTAACGCATAAGGACTATTTTAGATGGAGCAGCACCTGGATGGATGAAATAACGCATAAGGACGGCAGGGTCACCGGTCTGACCAACACCAATAAGCTGGTGCGTTTTTACGAGGGCTGCGACGGGGTAAAAACAGGCTATACAGATGAAGCCAAGCATTGCCTGAGCGCTTCGGCTACCCGCAACGGAACGCGTATGATAAGTGTAATATTAGGCGGAGAAACCAGCCAGAAACGCTTTGATGATGCGCGCACATTGCTTAATTACGGCTTTGCTAATTTTACTACGGTTAAGCTGGTTAATAAAGACGACGTTATAGAACAGCAGCCGGCCGTTAAAAACGGTATGGATAAGACCATGTCCGTGCATCCAGCCTGGAATGTTACGGCCGTGCTCAGAAAGGGCGAGGAAAAGCTAATAGAAAAGGAGATAGTTCTTCCCTCGGAGGTATCCGCGCCTATTCAGGCGGGCCAAAAGGTTGGCGAAATTATAATCAGGAAGGACGGCGCAGAAATGATGCGCGTTGATTTAGTAGCCGACCGCGAATATAAGGACGCTAAGCTCTGGGATATTTTAAAGCGCATTATTTCACTTTGGTAAGAGCGTTAATTTCGTCGATATCACAGGTCATATACAGAGTTTTCATGTTTTGGTAGATAACCATGCCCGGCTTTGCACCGCCGGGCTTTTTTACATACCTTACCAAGGTATAATCTACCGGCACATTTTGCGAAGTGCGTCCTTTAGAATAATATAAAGCAAGATTTGCTGCCTGCATAAGGGTGCTTTCGGGAATTTCGCCCGTCTTGCGTATGATAACGTGAGAGCCGGGCATGTCTTTTACATGCAGCCAGGTTTCATTAGGCTGTGCAGTTTTAAGGGTAAGCGCATCGTTTTGACGGTTATTTTTTCCTACAAGTATCTCAATTCCATCTGAAGAAATATAGCAATGCGGAGCAGTTGAGCTAACGGGCTTGCTTTTTTTTCTGGACGTCTGGCGCTTTATATAGCCCGCCTGCATAAGTTCCTGGCGGATTTCTTCCAGCTCAGCATAATTAGTAATACTTTCCAGACTGAGTTTCAAAGATTCCAGATAGCTCTTTTCCTCTCGATTTTGAGCAATTTGCCCAGCTAAAAGCTTAGAAGCAGTTTTTAATTTGTTATATTTTTTAAAGTACTGCTGAGCGTTGGACTGCGGAGAAATCCGCTCGTCTAATTCTATTTCCAGGCTCTTATTGTCATCGTAATAATTGCTTACCGTAACTTTTTTTGCGCCCCGGACGACAAGATATAGGTTTGCGGTAAGCAGCTCTCCTTTAATTCGGTAACTCTCCATTTGAGAGCATTCCATTAATTTTTGCGCATAAAGCCCGTCCTTGCGCTCGCATTTTTCTATCAGCTTATCTAAAAGCATATTTAATTCCCGGCTGCGGCTTTTCATATGCTGCGCCATATCTCTGGCGGAATAGAATTCTTCCAGCATTGTTGAAAAATCAGCATGTTCCCGCTGCAATTCAGTAGCGAGGGAAAGATATTGAAAAGGCAGAAAATCTGCGGGCTGGTTCTGGCCGTTCAACAGCATAGCGGGCCTATATGTTTTTTGATATGCGTTTTGCATATATGAACTGAAGCCTTCTATTCCGCCTTGATTTTTCATTCTGAAAATTATTTCTTCTGCAGCGGTTCTGGATATTCCTATAAAGCTTTCGCTGATTAGCCTTGCGGTGATGTTTTCCTTTCTGTCAGGAAAAAAGCGCCGGATATTTTCCATGCTGGGCTCAAGCTTATTCTGGGACGGGGGAGCCGCATAAAGGTCGTGCGGCATAACCTGGCGCACGGAGCTGACAGTAATATCTACGCGTTTTATTGCGTCTATTATAAAGCCCTGGGAATTAAGCAGTATAATATTGCTGTGTTTGCCCATCAGCTCAATTGTGAGAGTTTTAATTGTTTGTTCTCCCAGCTCGCTGTAGGATTGAATTGTAATATTGACAATACGTTCATTTCCAAGCTGCGAAATGGATAGTATTTTTCCTCCGCTTAAATGCTTGCGGAGAAGCATGCAGAAATTGGGCGGAGTTTCGGGATTCTCTTTAATTATTTGAGTAATGTGCATGCGCGCGCTGCCAGCGTTGGCGCTGATGAGCAGCTTATGCTGCCGTGAGTTGTTTTTAATTATTAAGATTATTTCGTCTTTTTCAGGCTGCTGGATTTTGTCAATACGTCCTCCTGCAAGCAGCCTGTTTAATTCAAAGGCTATTCCTCCGAGAGTTATTCCGTCAAGGGGCATCTTTTTTTCCTCCGTTTTAGATATCCCAGCCCGGATATTGGTTAAAATATTACAAAAATCTGGGCATTGGGAACAAAAAGTTATTGCTTTGTTTCGGTTAATATGATACACTATAAAATGATTTTTGCATAGAATAATTGTATAACTTTCTGGAGGATTAGTATGAGTACTTATGAAAAAAATGATAAAAACCAAGCGGTGATTACCATTACTGTGGACGGCGCGTCCTATGAAAAAGCGGTTGCGGACGTTTATAAGAAAACCGCAAGCAAATATTCTATCCCCGGATTCCGTAAGGGCAAAGCTCCGCGCAGCCTTGTGGAAAAATATTATGGAGCCGGCGTATTTTTTGACGACGCTCTTAACGAGGTTTTTCCGGAATTTTATGAAGCGGCCGTTAAGGAGCATTCCCTGGAGCCTGTAAGCCGACCCGATGTTGATATAAAGGATATTCTGGAAGATAAGAGCATTGTGCTTACCGTTACGGTAGATCTTAAGCCCGAGGTTGTCTTAGGCAAATATAAGGGTATAAAGATTAAGAAAAATGAGTATAATGTTTCGGACGAGGATATTGAAAAAGAAGTCCAGAACGCGCGCGAAAGGGCGGGCAGACTGGTTTCTGTCGAGGACAGGCCGGTCCAAAACGGGGATAGCGTGAAATTAAACTATTCTGGAAGCGTTAATGGCGAAAAATTCCCAGGCGGAACGGCTGAAGACCAAACTCTGGTAATTGGCTCAGGAGCTTTTATCCCCGGCTTTGAGGAGCAGCTTATAGGCATGAATGTAGGCGAGGAGAAAGATATAAACGTTAAATTCCCTGAGGATTATCATGCTGAGGAACTTAAAGGCAAGGATGCGGTGTTCAGCGTTAAAATAAACGCAATTGAGGAAAAACAGCTACCTGAAGCAGATGATGAATTTGCTAAGGATGTAAGCGAATTTGATACTCTGGCTGAATATAAGGCGGATATTGCTAAGAAATTAAAGGAGCAGAACGACCGCCGCGCCCAAAATGAATATGAGAACGCGCTGCTGGATAAAATCTGCGAAGACGCCCAGGTTGATATTCCTGAAAGCATGATAGAGCGGCAGATTGATTATCATCTCCGCGATATGGAAATGCGCATGAGCTATCAGGGGCTTAAGATGTCAGACTATCTGGCTTATACCGGTATGACTGTAGCGCAGCTTAGAGATATGTACCGCAATGACGCGCAGAAAACGGTTAAGCAGCAGCTTGTGCTTGAGGCGATTAAAAATGCAGAGAATATAGAGGCCGATCAGGAGAGCATTGATAAAGAAATATCCCGGTATGCCGAAATGTTTAAAAAGGATGCTGAGGAATATAAGCAGGAGATTAAGCCGGATGAATTAGAATATATTAAGGAGACGGTAACGGTAAATAATATATTGGACTTTATCCGCCAGAACAATAAGCCCGCCGCCAAGAGGGCGCCCGCTAAGAAAAAAACGGCGGAAAGCGAGGAAGCTCAGGCGCAGGAGCAGGAGGCTGAAGCGCAGAACGGCGATGAGACGCAGCCCGCGGAGGAGACTAAGCCTGCTAAACCCGCTGCTAAAAAACCGCGTCAGACTAAAAAAACCGCGGCTGAGGAAATTCCGGCCGAATAATATTCATAATTTATTTATGGAGGTATGAAAATGCTGATTCCTTATGTTGTAGAGCAAACCACCAGAGGAGAACGCTCGTATGATATATATTCCCGCCTTCTTCAGGATCGAATTGTTTTTTTAGGCGGCGAAATTGACAGCAATATGGCTAATCTTATTGTAGCTCAGCTTTTATTTTTGGAGGCCGACGACCCGGATAAGGATATATCTCTTTACATTAATAGTCCGGGCGGCTCGGTTACTGCCGGAATGGCTATATTTGATACCATGCGCTATATTAAAGCGCCGGTATCAACTATCTGCATTGGCATGGCCGCTTCTATGGGTTCCTTGCTTTTAACTGCTGGCGCTAAGGGCAAGAGAATCGCTCTGCCTAACAGCGAGATAATGATTCATCAGCCTCTTGGCGGAGCTCAGGGACAGGCTAGCGATGTGGCCATTCATGCGGAGCATCTTATAAAAACGCGCGCAAAATTAAACAGTATACTTTCAGAGTGTACCGGGCAGCCTATTGAACGCATAGAGCGGGACGTTGAGAGGGACCATTTCCTTTCAGCGCAGGAGGCTCTGGAATACGGGCTGATAGATAATATTATCCAAGCTCATTAAAGGAGACGTCAAATGCCTAAATATGACGATAAGAGAATAATACGGTGTACTTTCTGCAACCGCACGCGCGACCAGGTAAAACGTCTGGTCGCTGGTCCTCCAGGAATTTTTATCTGCGACGAATGCATAGACGATTGTCTTGAGGCCTTAGAAGATGCGCCTGAAATGGACAACAATGCGGTTAATGAAATATATCTGCCTAAGCCGGCTGAAATAAAGGAAACGCTTGACCAGTATGTAATAGGTCAGGACGAGGCAAAAAAGGCTTTAGCTGTGGCGGTATATAATCATTATAAGCGTATTGCATATAAAAAGAATACTGACGATGTTGAGATTCAGAAAAGCAACATTTTAATGATTGGTCCTACTGGTACGGGTAAAACCTATCTTGCGCAGACTCTGGCCAGAATTTTGAACGTACCTTTTGCCATTGCCGACGCTACTACCTTAACCGAAGCCGGATATGTGGGAGACGACGTTGAAAATATTCTGCTCCGACTTATTCAGGCGGCCGATTACGATTTGCCTAAGGCAGAACGGGGCATAATATATATAGACGAGATAGATAAAATTTCCCGCCGGTCTGATAATCCAAGCATTACCCGGGATGTTTCGGGCGAAGGAGTGCAGCAGGCTCTGCTTAAAATACTGGAAGGCACAATAGCTCATGTACCTCCGACCGGCGGCCGCAAGCATCCGCATCAGGAGATTATCCAGTTGGATACTACCAACATTCTCTTTATCTGCGGAGGCGCTTTTGACGGTCTGGAGAAGATAATTGAAAGCCGCGTGGGCAAAAAGACAGTAGGCTTTGGCTCGGAAATAAAATTGCTTTCCCGGCAGCAGGATATCGGCGAGGTTTTAAAACAGGTTATGCCTCAGGATTTAGTTAAATTCGGACTTATTCCTGAGCTTATAGGCAGACTGGCCAGCATTGTTACCTTAAACGCTTTGAATGAGGATATGCTTGTGGATATTCTTACGCAGCCTAAAAACGCGCTGGTCAAGCAGTATGCGAGGCTATTTGAAATTGACGGCGTAGAGCTGAATTTTGAGCCGGAAGCGGTCAGGGCTATAGCCAAAAAGGCGATAAGCCGTAAAACGGGCGCGCGCGGACTGCGTTCCATTATAGAGGAAGCGCTTACCCAGACTATGTTTGAGCTTCCTTCAATGGAGAATATTTCAAAATGCGTTGTTACCGAGCAGTGTATTACTGATAGGGAGCCTCCTCTGTTAGAAAAGGCTAAAGCAAGGAAAAAAGACCAGGTTTCATAATAAAAAATGCTATTTTTAAAGCAGCGGCGCTATATCCGCTGCTTTTTTATAAAACTTTTGAAGCAGTATTGACAAGGCGATGCGCGTAAGTTAATATTATATTGTCGAAGATTTGATATTTATTGCGGAGGAAGTATTATGAAAAAGAAACTATTAATTGTTTTTCCTATTTTAGTTGTAGTTATTATAATAGCCGTTATTATTTTTACAAGCCTGCTAAAAAAAGATTACGTTGTAGCTTTGCGCGAAGCGCCATGGTATAACAGGGAGACTAACTGGCGAGATTTTTCTCCGGTTAATAATTCTTTAAAACTTTTTGAGACAGAGTTAAAGCAATTTGATAAAAGCACGGATAAAGCTTTTAACGACCTGATATTCAACGAAATTGAAATAGGTATTGTATTGAACGAGCGTGGACTTATAATTAAAGATATGTATATGCGAGCCTATAAATTATATATGCAAAAAGACAAGCATATATTATATGAGTTTTTAGGACAGAGCGGTTCTGAAATTCAGCTTCAGGGCTTCTATATAGAGGCAGATAAATATAATGCTGAGGATATAGCGGCCGCAGGCATAAGCGCCGGTCGGGCGGATTTAATATCAAAGCTTTATTTGGCAGAGGATATTTTAAAAAGCTATGATGGAGATTATATAAATATAGTTCTGGATAAGCAGGCTGATGAAGAAGAAAATTGTTATTTAATAAGCAATGATGTTATCCAAAAGGTGGATGGCGCAGATTTCGATTTTCAAACTGTTTGCTTTTCATGCGGCGTATATAAGGATAATACTTTGCAGGGCTCTGTATCACTATTCATACGTTCTTAAAGCGGAATAATGAGAAAGGAGGTCAAAACGGGGTACCGCTTTAGTAAAAAAGAAAGGAAAGGAAGCTTATGAAAAAGTCAATAGTTACTGTATTGGTTGGATTGTTGTTGTTTAATTTATGCACGTTCAGTTATTCAGAGCTGCAAGGCGCGGCTGTTCAGGAAAATATTCTGTTTGTAAGTGATATTGCAACTGTCAACGCAGGCTATCAAACCATGGAGCTTTCCGAATTTAATGATATTACTCCTGCAGCGGCTTCTCAATCTATTGTAGTACAGAGTGATATCGGCGGAGTAGATAAGAATATATGCAGGCAGCTTGCCGATAACGGAGCAGTTATTATTTTCAGCAATAACACACTAAAGCAGGTAGAGGCGAAAATGAACGGGCAGGTTGTACCTGAGGAGGCATTAGGTCAATATACTCTTGGAACATTTGTATGCAAGACGGCATACGGATATGAATACGGCGAAATAGCGTATGCTTACGCTGAAGAAAGCACTATATTTACCAAGCCTCAGATTACTGCTGAGACTTTTGAAAATATAAGGGAAAATTTGGGGTTGTCTAATAGTGTTGTGCAGCCTGCAGCCGCAAAAGATGTATAATTTTACTGTGAATTTGCTTAAAGACGGCGAAACCATCGGTCAAACGTGGTGTAGGCAGTATGTGTATAAGCGGGCAAAGTATATGCAGAATGGTACGCGTAAAAGTCTGTGGGATGTTGTCTCTTTAATGAGAGTTACTCCATATTCTCCGTGGGGAGTAGAAGAATACGATACACGTATGCATTGCAACGCGGGCAATCAGGAATGTATTGAGGATACCTATTTAAAAAGCGACGGCACTTATTCAGATACGTTGGATATTGGCATTACTGGAGGAGCCAGTACATTGGAAGGCAATATAGGATATTCTTACAATCATTCGTATAATAGCGATTCACAAACAATAACCAATCATCTTCCGTACGGTAATGTAAAGGAATGGTATGTAGAAGTGATTCCCTGGCGGGAAGCACACTCATGGCAGATTGAACCTGCTATACGCTTTATAAACCATAACGACCAGAATATGAGCGGGGCTTGGTCCCAGATAACGCGGGTTAAGCTTAGAAAATTCGTAGTTATAGGTATAGATGCTAGCTTTAATTTGGATTCTGGCGATTATGACTGCGGAGATTGGTTCAGCTGATTTTGATATTTATTTGACAAAGGGCGCGTATACATAATACGCGCCCTTGAGTTTTTCATTGGAAAAATCATTCGCATTCATATTTATTATATTTGCTTTTTAACTGCAAACAATATATAATATATTAGCGGCTTATATATGAAGCCGAATTTTTTTGATTATTACTATACCGGCGGCTTGCAAGGCAGTCGGAGGAAATGGAGAATATATGAGCGAGCTGACACTACCTATGATTCCCATGAGAGGAATGGCCATATTTCCCAGTATGTCTATGCATGTGGACGTAGCTCGGGCAAAATCCAAAGCCGCCATAGAGCAATCAATGCTCTCCAGCCAGCAGATATTTTTGATAAGTCAGAAAGAGGCGGCTATAGAGGATCCGATGCTGGATGATTTGGCTAAAGTGGGATGTGTGTGCCGTATAAAACAGGTTTTAAGGATTCCTGGGGATACGGTAAGAATCCTGGCAGAGGGATTATACAGAGCGGAAATAAAGGCTATTACGACAGACGAGCATATGTTTGAAGCAGTTATTAAAGAAGCGCCTGATGAGTTTGTATACGATCATGTTCAGGCTTCTGCGCTTATGAGGCTTATAACCAATGTCTTTGAGGAATATGCTCAGGAATCGGGCAAGGTTTCTCCTGATATACTGCAGTCGCTGAAAGCTGTGAACGACCCTTCTTATTTTGCCGACCTTATGACTGCCAGTATTTTGGAAAATGAAGAGCAGCGGCAAGAAATACTGGATATTTTTGACCCAGTCAAGCGTTTGGAATGGCTGTATGAATTTCTGCTTTCTGAAATCCAAATAATGGAAATGGAAAAGAAAATTTCGGTAAGGGTTAAGCGCCAGATTGATCAGTCTCAGAAGGAATATTATTTGCGGGAACAGGTTAAAGCCATACAAAAGGAGCTGGGCGAGGGAGATACTGAGGAGGCTGAGGAATTATTACAGCGTATTGAACAGAGCGATATGAGCGAAAACGCCAGGAAAAAATGCCTTAAGGAATTGGAACGCATGAAGCGAATGCCGACAGGCATGCCTGAGGGAGCGTTAATACGCACATATCTGGAATGGATGCTGGAATTGCCGTGGCAGAATCAATCTACAGACAATCAGGATCTTGATTATGCTTCAAAAATTTTAGAAGCCGACCATTACGGGCTGGAGAGGGTTAAGGAGAGAATATTGGAATTTCTGGCGGTGCATGCGCTTACCAACAGTATGCATGGCCCAATATTATGCCTTGTAGGCCCTCCCGGCGTAGGAAAAACCTCTATTGCCCGGTCCATAGCTAAGGCGCTGGGACGGAGCTTTATAAGGATGTCTCTGGGCGGAGTGCGTGACGAGGCTGAAATTCGCGGGCATAGACGCACCTATGTGGGCGCTCTGCCTGGTAAAATAATTTATCATATGCGCCAGGCGGGCACTATCAATCCGCTTTTTCTTTTGGATGAAATTGATAAGATGTCCAGCGATTTCAGGGGGGATCCGGCTTCGGCCATGCTGGAGGTACTGGATTCGGAGCAAAATAATGCTTTCAGCGACCATTATCTTGAGGTACCCTATGATTTAAGCAAGGTTATGTTTATAACTACGGCGAATACCTCCGATACTATTCCCAGGCCGCTTTTGGACCGTATGGAGCTTATACAGCTTTCGGGCTATACTGACCAGGAGAAGCTTCAAATTGCGAAAAGACATCTTTTGCCCAGGCAAATTAGGGAACACGGTCTTAAGGAAGACTGTTTGTCTGTAAGCGACGAGGCGATTTTGGAAATAATTGATGATTACACGCGGGAAGCTGGAGTTAGAAATTTAGAACGCCGGTTAGGCGCAATATGTCGAAAAGCCGCTATAGAAGTGGTTAAGAATAAGGCGGAGACTATTTCAGTTACCAAAGAGAATTTAGAAAATTATTTAACCGATAAAAAGATACACAGGGGCGGAGCTAATAAGAAGGATTCAGTAGGCATTGTTACCGGTTTAGCCTGGACCAGCGTTGGAGGCGAGACTCTTAATATTGAAGCGGCGGCCATGCCTGGCAGCGGCGAATTGGTGCTTACGGGACACTTAGGAGAGGTCATGAAGGAATCGGCCATGACGGGAATGGGATTAATACGGGCAAATGCTGAGCATTGGGGAATAAGCCCGGATTTTCATAAGAAAAAGGACATTCACATTCATATTCCCGAAGGGGCTATGCCCAAGGACGGACCCTCGGCTGGCATAAGCATGTTTTCTGCAATGGTATCTGTTTTATCCGGAATACCTGTACGTTCAGATACGGCCATGACTGGAGAAATAACTCTCAGCGGAAAGGTTCTGCCTATAGGCGGGCTGAAGGAAAAAGCGCTGGCAGCTTACCGCGCGGAAATTAGGCGCATAATAATACCTTCTGATAATGTTGAAGACATATCGGATATCCCGCAGGAGATTTGTTCAGAAATAGAATTTATTCCTGTCAGCGAAATTAATCAGGTGCTGAAAAATGCGCTTGTTAAAATGCCCGTTAAAAAGGAGCGGAGCAGCGGAAAGGTGGCCAATAATGGAGATAAAAAGAGCTGAATATGCTTATGGATTTGCTCTGCCTGCTCAGTATAAGCCTAGCGGCCTGCCTGAAATAGCGGTTGCAGGACGTTCCAATGTCGGCAAATCCAGCCTGATAAATATGCTTACCCGCAATTCTAAGCTTGCTAAGATAGGGAAAACTCCAGGCAAGACTAGGATTATTAATGCGTTTATTATAAATCAGAAGTTTTGTCTTATGGATTTGCCGGGCTACGGCTTTGCAAAGATTGGAGAAAATGAAAAAAGGCGCTTCAGCGAGCTTATAGAGTTTTATCTTAATAGCAGCCAGCAGCTTAGGCATGTGTTTCTGCTGCTGGATATTAGGCATGCGCCTACTCAGGACGATAAATTGATGCTTGATTGGCTGTATTATTATCAGAAACCATTTAGTATCATTGCAACTAAAGCGGATAAGCTCTCGAGAGCGCAGCAGGCAAAGCGGATAATAGAGCTTTCGCGTGAAACGGGTATAATTTCCTCGGACATTTATCCGGTTTCTGCCGTCAACGGTGAGGGACGGGAAAAATTACTTGAGCGGATGGGGGAGTTAACGGTTTGCGGACAGGATTAATAGGATGAATTATTTTAAATTTGCATTTTAATTAATTTATGATATAATACAAATATAAGATTTTGCTTTATTTCTGGCATTTGAGTCTGATAAAATAAATGCCGGCGTTGTATGATTGAATAAAGGCAAGGGATTATATATGTAGTTTTAGTTATTAAGGTGGTGCAGTATTCTAGTCAGCTTGTCCTGCCTTGAAGACGGGATTAAAAAATCGTCAAAGGGCATATCGATGAAGTTTCTTGTGCAGGCTTCGGACGCCCAGTCCGGGGTTTGTGCTGGGAGTTAAGGAGGTTGGGCGATCCGCAATGGCATGCGGGCGTTGACCCAGTCTCCGCGGAGACATATTGCGGTGGCTTTTAAGCTACTGGATATGGATGAACCTGCTATGCGGTGCCGTTATTGGCTGCTGTGTACAGCGTAGCCTGCCTTGAGTGGATTTTGAGGGATAAAGGAACATTCGTTTTAAGCATGGCCATGCTTTAACGTAATGACGGCCTTTTGAAATCTTGTCTGCAAAAGAGGCTAGAGGCTGGGCGTGCTGCCGAGGAAATCTCCTAGACTGTTTACGGCATTTCGGGGATTATAGTGTGGTCTAAGTGGCTATCGAGCGTTGCGTTCGGGCAACGGCGCAATACGTCCTTTAATGGGAAACCGCCCCTTCGGCGACGGGGGGCAGGACGCAAGGAAATCTGGCTCGACCTAAGCCGCAAGGTTTACCCGATTTGCTACCACCTTTTTATTATTTTCATGCTTTTTAACGCATTACGGCTGGGCCGTTTAATATTTTATAGGCTTTAAGTATTAATAAATTTTTTTGAGTCAGCCCTGCGTTTTTTTGCATGATTTAATATTGGAGATGTTGTTTTGAAAAATACCTTAGACAATAAAAAATCCCCTAAATCCAAGCCGGGCATAAACTGGGCGGTTAAGGCGACATTCATTTCATTTTTTATGACAATAGCTTTTTCGTTATTTTCCGAATTGATTGTACGCTCGGCTTCGGTTTATATTTCGGCGTTTATAGTACTGCTGCTGGTAATTATTAGCATTATTTTTGATATGATTGGTACTGCTATGGCCTCGGCGGAACAGGCGCCCTTTGTCGCTATGTCAAGCAGAAAGGTGAGAGGCGCTAAAGAAGTGCTGGGACTGATAAAAAATACCGATAAAGTATGCAGCATATGCAATGATATAGTCGGGGATATATGCGGCATAGTTTCGGGAGCGGCGACCTCTGCAATTATTTATAACGTTGTAATTGCAAAAAATATTTCCAGCTCTTTAATGGAAATGATATTTACTATTTTTTTTAGCGCGATAGTAGCGTGTCTCACAATAGGGGGCAAGGCCTTTGGGAAAACTATCGCTCTTAAGAGAAGCAAGGATATACTTTTACTTGTGGGGGTTTTTCTGTCGCTATTTAAAAAGAGGGATAGGGCCAATGATTGATATAGATCTTAAAAAGCTTAAGAGCATGGCGCCCTCTGAACTATATGAGCTGAGCGCCCGGATACGCGGTGAGCTTATAGAGGTTATACTTAAAAACGGCGGGCATCTTGCGTCAAATTTAGGCGTTGTAGAGCTTACCTTAGCCTTGCATTATGTTTTTGACAGTCCTGAGGATAAAATAGTTTTTGACGTAGGGCATCAAACTTATATACATAAATTGCTTACGGGCCGCGCCCGGGAATTTAAGAGCATACGCATACAAAACGGCTTAAGTGGATTTTCCAATAAGGATGAAAGTATTCACGATATTTTTACCACCGGTCATAGCTCAGCCAGCATTTCTACGGCGCTTGGTCTGGCCAGAGCGCGCGACCTTAAGGGAGAAAAATTTAATGTAATCGCGGTTATCGGAGACGGAGCGCTGGGCGGCGGCATGGCCTTAGAGGCTATAAATGATTTAGGCTATAAAAAATGTCGGCTTATAATAATTCTGAATCAGAACGATATGTCTATAGCGCAGAATGTTGGAGCGCTTTCAGAGCATCTTACCATGCTGCGCACTACTCGTCCATATGCGGATTTTAAAAGGGGACTGACCAGAGTTCTGAATAAAATTCCTCTTGTAGGCAAGCCGCTTTATAAGCTGCTGGAACGAATAAAAAATTCAATTAGATATATGATTATGGGGGATACCCTCTTTGAACGCCTGGGTATAAAATATTTAGGTCCTATAAACGGTCACGACATACCCGCATTGATAAAAATTTTGGAGCGTACAAAGCAGGAGGATGGACCGGTCTTAGTCCATGTTGCCACTAAAAAGGGAAAGGGATATCCGCCGGCGGAGGAGAATCCTGAGAAATATCACGGCGTTTCCTCCAGCGAAGGGAGCATAGAAGGAGCGGAAAGCTTTTCTATTGCCATGGGAGAGGAGCTTATACGCGCTGCCCGCGAAAATGACGGTGTATGCGCTATTACTGCCGGTATGCCTTTGGGAACCGGCCTGCGGCATTTTGCGGCGCTGTATCCCTCTCGCTTTTTTGATGTAGGTATATGCGAGCAGCATGCTCTGGCGCTTGCGGCGGGGCTTGCTAAAGGGGGGATGCGCCCGTTTGTGGCGATATATTCAACTTTTTTGCAAAGAGGTTTGGATCAGGTTTTTCACGATATATGTCTGCAGGGGCTGCCGGTAGTTATTTTGGAGGATCGCGCTGGGCTTACGGGAGAGGACGGCGAAGCGCATCAAGGAATATATGACCTTGGCTTTTTAAGGGGTATGCCTAATTTATCCATAATGGCGCCCAGAGATATTCCTACATTAAAATATATGATGGAGCTGGCGCTTAAAAGCAGCTCTCCTTCATTGATTCGCTACCCTAAGGGCTGCAATATTAAAATATCTGTCAATCAGCCGCTTGAGCCGTATAGATGGCAGTATATTTATAAATCAGACGCTGAAATTACGCTTATTGCTTTTGGGGCCATGCTGCATCAGGCGGTTAAGGCATATGAAATTCTAATTTCTCAGGGAATACGCGCCGACGTGATTGACGCATGCTTTTTAAAGCCTATAGACGCCGGGCTTTTATCCGAACTTAGTGCAAAAAGTTGTTTGCTGGTGATTGAGGATAATGTATGCGCAGGCGGCCTGTTTGAGGGGGTAAGCGGATATATGGAGGGATTGGGCGGAAAAACAGCGGTTTATGGGATGAATTTATCTGACAGCGGCGTTCCGCATGCCACGGTAGGCCAGCAGCAAAGGCTGTTCCATATAACTGCTCAGGATATTGCTTTAAGGGCCGCGGATATTTTAAATAATATTGCTAAATAACTGGAATTTGGATTTTTAATTTTATAATTC
>ERZ779896.1634-NODE-1634-length-17969-cov-3.178855_pt1 | contig 17969 bp, 15 predicted proteins | sample MGYA00511067_ERZ779896 | MGnify/ENA primary metagenome ERZ779896 (study PRJEB29588, sample SAMEA2161597) | human gut metagenome | biome: human gut; feature: human-associated habitat; material: faeces | place: Denmark | collected 2008/2010 ... | reverse complement strand
CGAGGCTGCCGCCGGCCGTCACCGTCACCTTCGTCAGGTCGGGCTTCATACCCAGCCATTCGCGCCAGATCCGCAACCCGGCATCGCGTATCACCAGCGACGGATTGTCGCGTCGCACGGTCTCCGCTCCTACAAGAATGGCATCGCACCAGGCTCTGAGCCGGTGTACCTCGGCCCAATCCTCCGCGCAAGACAGTACGAGCCGGCGGGGCGTACAATCGTCCAAATAGCCGTCACTCGATACCGCCGCCGATACAATCACCTCCATCGCTTCTCCTCAATTCAAACAAAGTTATCTCCGGACGGGCGCCTATGCGCATGGGCACCATGGCATACCCTATTCCGTCATTCACATACAGCATCCGCTCTCCGTCGGCATAGGGGCCGCTCCACTCATCGTAAAACCATGCGGCGGGGGCGCCCCCTGCCATTTCTGGCCCAGCCGCAGCTTCATCTGCAGGCTGTGTACATGACCCGAGAGCGTCAGGTCGCCCCGGCCCGCAGCCATAATCCGGTGCCATGCCTGCGGAGCATGGGAAAGGGTGATGCCGAACAGCTTCTCCGGCAACCCGGCATAGGCTTCCGAAAGGTCAAGCTCCCTCTCGATTCGCTCATGACTCCGATGTACGAGCTCTTCCGGAAACGACAGCCCCGTCAGGGCGATGGAATCGCCGCCCCGTACAAGTATCGCGGAGCTGTCCCTCAGCACCGTCCAGCCCAACGAACGCTGCGCCTCCACGATGTGCCGGACGTTCTCCTGCGGCGGATACGCCACCGTATCGCGAATGTATATACCCAGGTCGTGATTGCCGAGCACCGCATACACCCCGTCGCGGCTCCGGATTCCGGAGAGAATTTCCAGCACGCGGCCGTCAAGCTCGCGATAGTCGTAATTGACGATATCGCCGCAATTGACCACCACATCGGCATCGAGCGCATTGATGATATCCACCATCCTGCGAAGCACCCGGTCGCGGCCGAGCAGCAGTCCCGTATGTACGTCGGAAAACATCGCCACGCGGAACCCGTCGAATCCGGCCGGAAGGCGGGACGAAGCCACCTCCACCCGTTCCACGCGGATACGGCTCCGCCCGACCGTCAATCCGTAGAGCAGTACGGCGCCGAGCAACGTACAGCAGACTGCCGCCGTTATCCCCATCGCCCTGCCACGCCCCGTACGGCGCCCTATATAACCGAACAGGACGAACAACAGCTTCGCCAGCCCGTTGAACAGAAAGAGGACGAGCACGATGCCGAAGGCGCGCATGAACCATCCGGCGGTATCGCCCCCGGCGAACGCATATGCCACACCACCGGCCACGGCAAGCCACAGCAGGACGGTGAGCACGATATACGCCACACCGGCCGGGCTCCGGCGGCCCGTATGTCCCATATGTCTCAGAAGCGAATATTCGCAGTAGAGCGTCAGCGCCACGAACAGGACAAAACAAGCGAGTATCATAACGAATCACATTTTTCTTCCGCCGCCCGCCCGAAACCGTTCCCGACCGCACCGTACAGCAACCGGACGGACGGCGGGGAGATGCGGCCGGGCGACCGCTGCAAAGATACCCTTTTTCGCGGATACGCGACGGTACCGGCCCGCAGAAACGATACCGGAAAGAGAGGCCAAAACGGTTTTTAGCAAGGGACGGATTAGGATTTCTGAGGAAGATTCGCTATCTTTGTTTGATTTTTTCAGTACAGCCAGCATGGAGAAGAATCCTGTGATAGAACTGCGGAACGTGGCCGTATTCCATTCGGCGAAACCTGGTTCGTCCAACCCGAAAAAGCGGGGAGAGATGGTCGTTTCGGGCGTGAATCTCACGGTATGCGAAGGCGAAATGGTCTATTTCATCGGCAAGGTGGGCAGCGGCAAAAGCTCGCTCATCAAGACGCTTTACGCCGAGGTACCGCTCGTCGAGGGCGAGGGGCGCATCGTAGGGTTCGACCTGCGTCGCATGAAGCGGCGCGACATCTCCCGCCTGCGGCGCAGCATCGGCATCGTCTTTCAGGACTACCAGCTCCTCTCGGACAGGGACGTGTTCGGCAACCTGCACTACGTCATGAAGGCCACCGGGTGGAAGAACGAAACCGACATGCGCAAACGCATCGAGGAGGTGCTCTCCGTCGTGGGTCTGGAGAACAAGGCGTTCAAGATGCCTTTCGAACTCTCCGGCGGCCAGCAGCAGCGTCTGGCCGTGGCACGCGCACTGGTCAACAATCCGCGCGTGATACAGGCCGACGAACCGACGGGCAATCTCGACCCGTGGGCGGCGGAAGACATCATGGAGGTGTTCCGGCGTATCGTCGCAGGGGGGTGCTCCATCGTCATGTCCACGCACAACATCGCCAACATCGAGCAATTCCCGGCACGTACGATACGTTTTAACAAAGGGAAGGTCGAAGAGATAGACATCAGCTCCGTATTGGGCGCTTAACCGAAAGGAACGACTTAATTCAGGGAAACGAAATATGAGCGAATTGGAAAACGGCAAACCGGTAAACCACGAAGAGTATTCCGCATCGAGCATACAGGTGCTCGAAGGACTGGAGGCAGTGCGCAAACGTCCGGCCATGTACATCGGCGACATCGGCGTGCGGGGTCTGCACCATCTGGTATACGAAATAGTGGACAACTCGATAGACGAGGCACTGGCCGGTTACTGTACCGACATAGAGGTCACGATAAACGAAAACAACTCCATCACCGTGGAGGACAACGGGAGGGGTATCCCGGTCGATTTTCACGAGAAAGAGGGCAAATCGGCTCTGGAGGTGGTGCTCACCGTGCTGCACGCGGGCGGTAAATTCTCGAAGGACAGCTACAAGGTGTCGGGCGGACTGCACGGCGTGGGCATGTCGTGCGTGAACGCCCTCTCCACACAGTTCGAGGTGGAAGTGCGCCGCGACGGCAAGATACACCGCCAGACCTACAGCATCGGCGCCCCGACCTCCGAAATCGAAATCATCGGCACCTGTGGGAACACGGGGACGAAAATCACCTTCCTGCCCGACGCCTCCATCTTCACTACCACCGAATACAGTTACGACGTCCTGTCGGCCAGGCTCCGTGAGCTGGCCTACCTCAACAAGGGCATCCGGCTCAGCATCACCGACCGGCGCGAACGGGACGAAAACGGGAACTTCCGCGGCGAAGTGTTCTACTCGGTCGAAGGGCTCAAGGAGTTCGTCAAGTACCTCGACGAGAACCGGGGCACGCCGCTGACCGAAGACATCATCTACATCGACACCGAAAAGGACGGCATTCCCGTGGAGGTGGCCATGCAGTACAACGACAGCTTTTCGGAAAACGTCCACTCCTACGTGAACAACATCAACACCATCGAGGGCGGCACGCACCTGACCGGTTTCCGCCGGGCGCTGACGCGCACGCTCAAGAAATACGCCGACGACTCCGGACTGCTCTCCAAGCTGAAGTTCGACATCAACGGCGACGACTTCCGCGAGGGACTCACCGCGGTGGTCTCCGTAAAGGTTTCCGAACCGCAGTTCGAGGGTCAGACCAAAACCAAGCTGGGCAACAGCGAAGTGGCCGGAGCGGTGGACCAGGCCATCTCCCAGGCGCTCAACAACTACCTCGAAGAGAATCCGAAGGACGCCCGTGCCATCGTGAACAAGGTGATACTGGCCGCCACGGCCCGTAACGCCGCACGCCATGCCCGCGAACTGGTGCAGCGCAAGACGGTGCTTTCCGGCTCCGGCCTGCCGGGCAAGCTGGCCGACTGCTCCTCGCGCGACCGCGAAAAGACGGAGATTTTCTTCGTCGAGGGAGATTCCGCAGGCGGCACGGCCAAACAGGGTCGCGACCGGCTTTTCCAGGCCATCATGCCGCTCCGCGGTAAAATCCTGAACATCGAAAAGGCACAGGAGCACAAGATGTGGGAGAACGAGGAGATCAAGAACATGTTCACTGCCCTCGGCGTGTCGATAGGCACCGAAGAGGACAGTAAGGCGCTGAACCTCGAGAAACTGCGTTACGGCAAAATCATCATCATGACCGATGCCGATGTGGACGGAAGCCACATCGCCACGCTGATGCTCACCTTCTTCTTCCGCAAAATGAAAGACCTCATCGAACTGGGTCATATCTATATCGCCACTCCTCCGCTTTACCAGGTACGCAAGGGGACGCAGAAACGTTATTGCTGGACGGAAGAGGAACGCGAACAGGCCATCGCCGATTTCGGCACCAAGGGCGTACACACCCAGCGCTACAAAGGTCTGGGTGAAATGAACGAAGAACAGCTTTGGGAGACCACCATGAATCCCGAAACGCGCATCCTGCGTCAGGTAACCATCGAGAACGCCGCCGAAGCAGACCGCATCTTCTCGATGTTGATGGGCGACGACGTGCCGCCGCGCCGCGAATTCATCGAAAAGAACGCACGCTACGCCAAGATAGACGCCTGAGGCCGACACGGCCCAATATCTAAAGCGACTGTCCGGAATATCCGGACAGTCGCTTTTATCTTCTGAAAACGTTCCTCGGCCAAAACTCCTACTCGGCCTCATATCCGCGCTCGACCGCCACCAGCAAACAGGCCGTCAGCATACACGACCGTGACTCCGGAACAGGGGTACATGGCGGACACATTTCCGGCACTCCGTGCTCCTCTCGCATCGCCTTTCGCAGCGGCACTCCCGCTTCCCGCCGTGCGACGTATCCCGCACAAACAACGCCTCCGCTCCGCACGCTTCCTTGAAGCAAACCAACCGCAGGCCCGTTCCCGCGAACGGTCCCCCGGCAACTCACCGGCTCCGTCCGGAAAATGCCCGCACGACCGACCTCGGAACCGCTCCCTCCACGATACGCCGCGGGCGGCCGTTCCTCAGGCCTTCTGCGTCTTGCCGATGAAATACTCCATGGCAGTAAGCACCTTCTCCCTGACATCCGGCTGCGACAGCACAAGGTCGTGAAGTCCGCCGGGTATCTCCTCCAGCGTCACATTGTCGCCGAGCTTCGCACCGTACCGCGCAATATGCCCGACATTCAGGATGGTATCGGAAGCGAGCGCCTCCTCGTGCCACCGCTTATGATAGGTCGATCTATCGGAAAACATTACCAATACGGGAATGGGTAGCCCCAATCCCCTGTGTACGCTACGCTGGGCCAGACGCACGGCCCGAAGCCATGCCAGATAGAGGGGCGGCGCCTGTTCCGGCTTCCACCGCGTATCAAATTCCCACTCCCCGTAACGGGAAGCATGTACCGACTTGAAATAATTAGGAGAGAGCACATTCCTCACTTTCGCGTAGGGAAACAGGAGACTCAGGGCCCCTGCTACAGGAATGACCGCCCTGCGCACGAACCATCCCGTATTGAATTCGAGAAAAGGCGAATTGAGAATCAACCGGTTGATGAATCCCCGCCGTGCACCTTCCGCACAGTAAAGCGCCGACAGCAGTCCGCCGGTCGAATGGCCTATCAAGGTGATGTCGGTATTGCCGTCGGCCAATATAACGTCTATCGCCGCATCCATCTCCGGGAAATACTCCTCCATGCGGCGGCAGTAGTTAAAGTGTTGGTGCGGCATCCACGAACGCCCGTATTTCCGCAGGTCGAGGGCATAGAAATTCCTGCCATGCCCTGCGAAATGCCTCCCCATATGGTACTGGAAGTAATAATCCAGATAACCGTGTACATAGAGCACCGCCGAAGCGGAGGGAGGCTCCGCCCTCAGCGAAACGACCGTCGCCGTAACGGGCCCCTCGTAATCGTCGGGCAGCTTCACCACCCTCGTTTCATGTCCGTAATTCTCCATGACCGCCCCTTTCTACTGTACCCTGAAAAAGACCCTGTCGAGCGAATAACGCATACCGCCGCTGATGACCAGCATCACGTATATTCCCATATAGACGAACGAAAGCTCGTGTGCCGCGAACGGTTCGCCCGGCACGGCCAGGAACGAAGCCACGAACATACCCACGGCGAGTATCAACGCCGCAGGACGTACGAACAGCCCTACGATGAGCAACAGCGAACATATGGTCTCCGCACCGATTATCAATACGAGGGAGGCTTCGCTCCCTATCCCCAGCGGGTCGGGAAAGGTCGTGAAGAGCATCTCGTAATTGTTGATTTTCCCTATGCCGTGAATCAGCATGAGCACCCCTGCGAAGATACGCATGAAGAATATCGCCGAATCGTTCCACCGCTCGGTCGAGAGAAATTTGTAAATCCTTTTTCTGGTATCCATATTCCGTATGACTTTTGGTTTTCTGACAAAACAGCAGTCCGCCGATTTGTTCGTTACCATCACCAATAACTGTACCAATTCTTTACCCGTCGGCAAACACACAATTGTTTCCGCCGTTCGTTCTTCCGGCGGAAACCGCTCGAACCCTTGCCACGCACCCTTATCCGATACGGCGAACCGTCCATTACCACCCTATCCCGGCCGGAAGAATACCTCCCGTACGCCGGCACCCCAACCGGGACTGAGACCGGACGGTGCCTCTTTTCAGAGAAAAAAACGGACCGTATCGATTACGGTCCGTCCCCACAACATTTGTATAACCCCCATTATACAAATTCTCTTTTTGCCATTTATTCGGGTCGCAGTGGTATGTCTTGTCTTGAAAGAAATCTGTTTCCGTTGCAAAGGAAAGAAAAAATCGAACCGTTTCAAAAAGAAACACACGATTAATAATACTTACAGATACTGAAATACACCGGATAGCATAAAATTTGCATACTTACAAATACCGACTGCTACACAAACCGATACCTATAACCGGCCATGAACAGGGAAAAGAAAAAAACGGGGACGACAAAACAAGCATCAATCAACTGCTTACGGCGATATTCATCTATTCATCGATATTCTTCGCAGCCGGACTGACATACGATATCGTACTCTACACGCTCGATGCAAAATGGTTCCTGTTGGCGGCCAATACCGCAGCCCTGCTGATGATGGGGGCGGTTTTCGCAGTCTATGCCGCCGGAAAGACAGATTCAGACATCGCCCTCTTCGCCAATATGCTTATCGTAACGCTCAACCTGGCCGTTTCCATCGTCTACGAGGGAATCGTCAACAGGCCGGACGCCTCGTTCACCGTACTGTTGGGAATGTGCATCTGCGCCCTGCCGATAATCATGGCCTCGCTGACCGGAATAAGGGCGGCACCGGTGATAATCACCCTCATCATCATCTGCTCCTATTCGGTCAGCGCCATCCTCATCGGCGACGAAAAACTCTTTCTCTGCATGCCTATCCTGATGCTCATCTACACAGGAGCTCCGATAGCACTGAAGAGTATCGTCATCCTCTCCCGCAGGCTCGAGCGCGAAAAGATAGAAATTACCCGCGAAAAGAGCGAATTCCTGCGGATAATGAATATCGAAGCGGAGCGCTTCAAGCTGATAGGCGCCCACGGCACCAGAGAGGCCGCCAAACTGATGGACGAACTCGACGCCAAGGTGCGCGATACGCTCGTGTCGCAGGTCAAACATGTCATCCACTCGGAAGAGATGGTCAGGGAAGCGATAAGGAAACGGCATCCGGAGCTTACCGATGCGGAAGCGGAAGTCGCACTGCTGATAGTAAAGGATAAGACCGTGTCGGAAATCTGCGAAATCCGACACGTATCACCTTCGACCGTAACCTCGATACGCAGCAGACTCAGGAAGAAAGCGGGCCTCCGGCCGGAAGAAAGCCTGAAAAGTCACCTGAAATCGGTGGTAAACGCCTATATCACTGCCGGATGACCGAAACGCCCTACCGCAGGAAACAGCCGCTCCCGTTTCACACGGTCAGAGTCACTCCATACTCCCGCAGCATGTCAGCCAGCAAACCGGCCGTGTCGGACGAATCGACCAACCGGGCCAAATGCCCCGTAAAATAGAGGTCGGCACCGGGACGGTCGGGAGGAGAGGGCCATATCTTCACCTGGTCGGGAAGGTCATGCGGCAGGGCGGCCTACGGAGCCCCCGTCCCGAACTCCGCCCCATACAGGGGCAGCTTCAGAAAATCATTCACGTAAAATACCGTGGGCCGGCGGCTGTTCATGCCGGAAAGGTTTATGGGAAGATAAGGCACCCTGCCGGCAATCGCCGCAAAGTACAGCGCCGTAAACTCCCCGAGTCCGGCACCGTCGTCACCGAACATCTTCCTCAGCATGGCATCGACGGAGGCAGCGACCTCGAAAAGGGTGCTGCCGGCCGGGAAAGGCCCCGCCGTCAGATTACAAACGGCATTGCCGGCGAAACCCGCCGGCAAGCCGGGTATGCGTCCACGCAGGTCGGTCACTGTTATGTGGGAACAGGCCGTTTCCGGAGCGAGTCCTTCTAGGCGGATACACATCTTTGCGACAAGGGCGGACAGAATAACGTGTATCCCGTACCGCACGCCATGCCTGTCGTTGAAAGCCTGCCTCAACTGTTCCAAATCACCGGCACCGATGTGCAGGGGCAGCGACCTGCGCCGGCCGATACCCGTCGCGGCAGCCCAGACGGTCTGGAAGAGCTGCCGCCACCCGACAGGATACCATCCGGCCGCCTTCACACTGCGAAGAAGCTCCTCCGCAGACAGGGTTGCGGGCTGCGGCAACAAGGATTGGTCCGCAACGGGCTGCACCACCGGTTCGCCGCGGTGCAGCCTGCCCCAATTCTCCACCAACGTATAGAACGCATCGCCGTCCATGCAGCCATGCGCACCATGGAGGCTCAGCACGGTACCGTCGGCCAGCCGTGTAAGCCTCACGCTCAACGGCGCCTGCCTTCCCCGTTTGAAACCCGACAGGTCGAAATGTGCCCCGAAACGTTTCGGAGCATCCGGCATGAGCACTGCCTGCTCCAGCCTGCAACGCGGTGCTTCATCCACCGCAAAAGGTACACCCGAATTGTCGCACGCCACAGCCTCCCCTCTCATTACCCTGCCGCACAGGTGCGGATAATATCCGAGCAGCCGGGCGAACGACTCTTTCATGGCTGCGGCATCGAGCCTTCCGTGAAAAAGCCACATTCCCTTTATCACCATATTCAGGCATGCCCTGTCCAGCACCGAAAACCGCCATTCGCCACCCGGCTGTGCCCCGGCAGCCCTTATCATCTCCGTCTCCATACATCCAATCCTATTTCGCCGCAAGATAAGCAATTACCTGCAACGATGTTATCCGTCCGCATCCTATTCCGTCACCGTCCGGACAGGGCGGGAGCCACCGCATACGGCCAAAATCGCATCAACGCCCCGGCATACCGACCGGTGGTTACGACCAGACGGCCTACGACACCGCCCGCATCCGGAACAGAAAAGAGCGCCCCTGCTCCCGCCCGGCACAGCCGACAGAACATGGCATGAAGAACACGGTACAGGACGCAAAAAACGAAGTGCCGAAAAAGCGGTCACAGACATCCCGCAACCGCATGTCCCGGGCGTCCTGCCCGGAGCGTCCCATAAAAAGAATGCGCAGGCTCCGGCCCGCGCACTGCAAATCCGTTACGGAAAGGCTTTTGCCCAGCCCTTTCCACCCCGCTTGTCCTATTCGGCAGCAGCTTCGTCTTTCTCTCCGTCTGTCTCCGTACCGTCCTCCTTTTCGAGGCGGAAATCGGTCATGCCCGCCCCTACGAGCAGATTGAACCACGACACGACCTTCTTCATGTCGGACACATGCACCCGGTCGCGGTCGTAATCGGGCACAACCTCGCCGAAAGTCTTTTTCAACAGCACCGCATCCGATTTGGCATCTATCGTCGGCTTTCCGTCCGTATAGGCGTAGAATTTCTCAAACACCTGCCAAAGGGGCAGCTCTTCGGTTTCGGTGTAGATGGCTATCTCGGCCAATGCGCTTATCTTGGCCGTTCCCGAAGAGTTCATTCGCCTGCCGTCGGCCAGCGATTCCACGATGACACCATTGCTGCTGCGGGCCACGTAACGGAAAAGTCCCGGCTGGCCGGAAATCGCAAGGATATCTTTCAGTTCCATATCGGTCATTGTTTTAATTAAAAATTTTTAGCCTCACAAATATAGAACAATCACATTCACGAACAAAATAAACGTCAGTTCATCTCTTCGATGGAAAGAATGCCGTTGCGCGTCACCACCAGGCGGAAACGCTTGTACTCGGAGCCGGCACCGTAACGAAACTGCATGACGAAATTGATGTAGTATATCCTGTCGGTGTAGATGACCTCCACGCTGCCGTCGTCGCGCAGGCGGCGCAGCGGAGTCTGCGGGTCGTCCATTTTCAGCGTGAAACGGCCGAAATGGAGCCGTAGGATGTCGTTGATGCCCGAAAGCCTGTATTCGTCATACTTGGCGAGCTCCTGCCCGTCGATATAGACCAGCTTGCGGTAGAGGATTATCTTCTCGTCAAATATCCGGTTCTCCGCCTCGAGCAGCGGCGTCCGGCCGCGCATCTCCATCACTTCCGGGGGCACCTTCCCGTCGCTGATGAAATCCATCCCCTCCTTGAGCCACCCTATCGGCTGTTCCTTGATGTTGATGTCGGCCTTGTGGTCGAAATATTTGCGTCCGAGCCGGTGCGCGAAATAGTAGCGGGCGAGCTCCTTGATTCTGTCCTTGAGCATATAGCTCACGACGAGTGCCACGAAAAGGGGACCGGAAAAGTTACCGAACCGGCGCTGGAATGCGAAGGCCACGACCGTAGCGAACACCATGGCGATACCGGCGGCGATGCTGTAATAAATCTGACGGACGGTCTTCCCGTCCTGTTTCTTGTCGAGTTTGATATAGAGGTCGCTGCTGATGTACTTCTTCAGCACGTTGTGGCGATACACGAGCCGACGGTTCCCCTGCGGGTCGTCCGGAGCGACCGCCGCATATCCCCGTGCCCTCTTGTAATCCGCCTCCTCGCGGATAAGCGCCTCCACGGCTGCCGAAGCGGTACCTGCCCCCTCGTCGCCGCGGAACCGTCCGAGAGACTGCAAAAGCCGAAACGAAAAGCTCTCTGTCAGGCGACTCATGTATTCGTCGCCGAAATCGTACAGGTGCTTTAGGTCGACACCGACCTGAGGTACATCGATGATACGCGCGGCCTCCCGGTAAGCGTCCACCGTCCTCCTCGCGTCGGCTACGAATTTCCGGCACAACTCCTCCGCGACGGAAGCCGTCCCGCACTCCTCTACGGCATACACCGCCTCGCGCATGGCACTCTTGACGATGGCGGAGAACATCTTGATATGGTACTCGTAATCCGCCACATGTTCGCGCGAAGGGTCGGCAGCCAGACCGGAAAGCGCCCGGCGGATATGTTCCAGCGGCACCGCGGCCCCCCCGGCTATCTCTCCCAGTGGAAAAATGGGCGTGATGAAGCGCACGTTGGATTTCACGTCGCGGTAGAAATCCTCCTTCCCGTACGTGGCCGGATTGATGTCGAGGCTGTTCGGGAGGAATATCCACGTATTGATGGCAAAATCGTTACCGCGCTCCCCATCCGCCACGAAGCCCACCTTGAACTCCACCGAAAACTTATCGTGTATCTTGGCTTTGATATCTATCATAACATCAGCAATCGCAAAACCGCCCGGGCGAACGTACAGGCACGCCGCCCGGATACCGGACACCAGCAGACCGGAGCGGGGCGGACGGCCGGCCCAACAGGCCGTCCCGGATATCTACTGCTCCCGAGCCCCGTCCCGTTCGGTCTCCTGTCGGAGTACGGCTCCGGACGTCGCCGCCGAAGTCAGGTTCACATCCAACTGGTTGAAAGGTATGGTCAGTCCGTGTTCGGGGAAGGTCTTGTAAACCTTCTCATTCATGTCGTAATAGACGTTCCAGTACTCGGAAGTGTCCGTCCATGCCCTCACGACTATCTGTACGGAACTGTCGGCCAGATTGCTCAGTGCAATGAGATACTCGGGCGAACGCTGTATTCTGGAATCGGCCTCTATCAAGCCGGCCAACACCTTGCGCGCTTCGTCGTAACTGTCGCCGTACGAAATGCCGAACGTCCATTCGATGCGGCGCGTACCGGATTCGGTCACGTTGTTCACGATGCTGGAAGACATGCCGCCGTTGGGAATGATGATGGTCTTGTTGTCCGGAGTTATCAGCACCGTATTGAAGAGATTGATGGCCTTCACGGTACCCTCGACACCCTGCGACACGATATAGTCGCCCGTGCGGAAAGGTTTGAGCAGCAGGATAAGCACCCCGCCCGCAAAGTTCTGGAGCGTTCCGCTCAATGCCATGCCGACGGCAAAACCGGCCGAAGCGAGTATCGCCAGGAACGACGTCGTCCTTATGCCGAGCACTCCCACGATTATCATGACGAGGAATACCCAGACCACTATCCGCAGGATACTCCGGATAAAGGAATTGAGCGAGGGGTCCAGCCCGCGTTTCTCGAATATGCGGTTCAGGAGTCCGTCGGCCTTTCGGATGAGCCAGCGCCCCACGATATAGATAAGTACCGCAGCGACCAGCTTTCCTCCGAGCTTGACGGCCTCGTGCAGCAGGTCGTCCCAGCTCATCTGGAGAATGCGGTGAAGCCAGTTCTCGAATTTGCCGAGCACTTCGCTGTCCTCGGGAATATCCACATTCGGTTTGGAGAGTTGTAGAAAAAGATTCATGCGCAAAACGATTTACATACAGTTCGACATTGGGTAAGGGATGCGGAACGGCATGAAACCGTGCATCCAAACTGCGGTAAAGATACGCTTTATCCGCCGGAACACGAAATGCGGAGCATCGGAAAATCACTGCTTTTGCTCTCCCCGAAGGGCTGCTCCGGACCGAAGGGAGCCGTCCCCGGCCGGTCTTTTCTCCGGAATCGCTTCGTTCCGGCCGAACCGCCACACAGGAAGCCCATCGACTTCGGCCGCCTCCTTCGGTTTTCATCGAATATTTGCTATATTTGCACGGTTTTACCGGAAAGGCCCGGATGGTGGAATAGGTAGACACGCGGGACTTAAAATCCCGTGGGCAGCGATGTCCGTGCGGGTTCGATTCCCGCTCCGGGTACACGGCCATGATTTGCTTTGATTGTCAATGCGAATCATGGCCGTTTTCTTTCTTGGGAGGCCATTCCACGGCTCTCTCGCCGTACGCTCCTACCACCCGACAAACAGCCGGATACGCCGTTTCCACCGATACCCGCCCGGCAGCCGGACAAGACAGCTCCCGCCGTCGGGAAGAGCCGCGGGTTCGCACACCGTATGCAGAACCGCGAATTTCCGTGCCTGTCTATATATTCTTCCAAAATATCTATATTTGGAACTCCAAACGATTTCGTACCGCAATGACACGGATAATTCCCCTTTTGTTTGCCCTCCTGACCGTCACCGGCGGAAAGGCGGGTGCCGTCCTGCCCGGCAGCCGGACATTCGCACAGCGCTCCGGCACCGCATGTTCCGTTCCGAACGACAGTCTCCGCATCTCGACTGCCACTCCTCTGTTACCCGCTGCTGCACAGCCTCTATACGGTCTCGAAGCTCCCGACTATACACCCGCCCTCCGCAACCCGCTGCGGATGCCGGAGAGCGTCCGGCCCCGCCGCGACTTCTGGCACACCACCGGCGCCCGGTTCATCATTCCGGCCGGATTCATCACCTACGGCGTCGTAGCGCAATGCAACCCGCTCCTGCAAAAAGCCAATGCCGAAGTCAAATCCGCCGCATTCCGGGCCTTTCCAGGCCGGACGCATGTGGACGACTACCTGCAATACGCCCCCGTAGCCGCCTACTTCGGCCTCTCATGGATAAAGACCGAGCACAACTTTTTGGAAAAAACCATCGTGGCTGCCACTTCGTACCTCGTCCTGGCCGCCATCGTCAATACCATGAAATTCGCCATCCCCGTCCAGCGCCCCGACGGTTCGGCATGGAACTCCTTCCCCTCAGGACACACTGCAACCGCCTTCACGGGCGCACATCTGCTGTTCCGCGAATACAAAAGCGTATCGCCGTGGATAGGCGTCGCAGGCTACGCGGCCGCCACGGCGACAGGTGTCATGCGCATACTCAACAGGCGCCACTGGCTGAGCGACGTCGTCACGGGTGCGGGCATCGGCATCGCCAGCGTCGAAATCGCCTACCTCCTGCTGCCCGTATTCAACCGGTGGATTTACGGTAAAAAGGAGGAAACGACGAGACGGACGAGCATGATGTTCGCCCCGGCCGTCGGATACGGCTACTACGGAGCCGGATTCGCCTGCGTGTTCTAAGAGACGCGCCGGACAGGGCAATTTACCTTTCCCTGTCCGCTTCCAGGACACAGCGCGGAATATTCTCTCTTTTCGGTCTGCCCCGCCCATCACCTCGGACTTCGACCGCTTTTTCCAGTACGCGGAAAAGCCCTGGCTCCGACCGGCGACAGCAACGACGAGAACGTCCTCACCGATACCGCCTAGCAATTGATAACAGAGCAGGGTTACGAACGAAGCGGAGATTATTTGGAGGAATGGAGCGACAAGGCAGACGATTTCGACGCCACCTATCTGTTCCGCGACGACCATACCGGCACCTACATCACCCGAGAACACTTCAACGGCGAGGAACATACCTCCGCCTCGGCAATTCGATGGGAATACCGGTCCGAAGAGACGACGCTGACAATCCACTACACCGAGGCCGGAGACGAGCGCACCTATCGGATGGAAGAGATGTCGGCCGATACGATGATACTCGTCCGGCACACCGCCGAACCATACGGATACGAATACTACCATGTCGCAACCTACGTGAGCTTTTGACGGGCGAACGCACTCTTGATTCCGCCCGCCCACGCTCCCGATACGGGTCACATGCGCCCGTCGGTTCTCCCGGTACAAAAAACAGCCATCCCCGGAACCATTGTTCCGGGGATGGCGCATTCATGCGGCACGAAGTCCGCAGCAAACCTACTTGATACCGAGCTTCTTCCGGATATCCTTCGGTACGGCATCCTTATGTACCACGATGTTGAGCGTCTTGTACGCCACGAAAGGTGCGGAAGCGAAGAAATAACCGTCGTAAATGTTGTCCGTATTCCACGAATTCTTCACCTTGTAGAAAGTGTTGCCGTTCTGGTCCTTGTAAAGACCGGTAATGAGCATGCCGTGGTCGTCGGTCGTCTCGTAGTTATCGTATCCCTGCTGGCGGAGCTCCTGTGTGATTTCCATCTCCTTGATGGGCTCCGTCGCATTGGCAATCATGTTCCTGCGGCTATTGGCCGACATGGTCTCCCACTTCGACCACTCGGTGTTCTGGGCATCCTCGCCTACACCGGCGGGAATCACTGCAAAGCCTTTGGAATACTGGAAACCGGGTTCGCTGACATCCGCAGCCCAATCGACCGTATAGCCGTTCTCCAGCGAATTGTCGATAATCGCCATGAACTCATCGAGAGGCACATTCCACGACAAGCCCCAGGCCCAGTTGTCGGGCACCTCCATCGCGAACTGCGTATAGAAAGGATGGTGGGTGAACGAAGTGAACGAAACGTAATCGTCCATATTCAGGCCCAGCTCCTCAGCAAAACTCTGAGGCGTGTACTCCTTGCCGTTGTAAACGAACGTTTCGGGCAGCTCCCCGAAATAGGCATCGAGAATACCGTCGAGCCCGTCGGCCCATACGGGGGTAAGTTTTCCGTTCGGATTGGCCACTACGCCCTTCATATATCCTTTGAGGACAGCCTCCACCTCGCTGTGCTGGTGGTTGTCGGTACCGTACTGCAAGCCCGTATAGACTTCGTCGGGCACAATGCCGTATTCGCGTATCACGTTGAATACGTCGTGCGTCGCACCGCCCTGCGAAAATTCGGCCTTGCCGTGCATGCGGGTGTACTTCTTGGCCTTGTCGAGATAGGCATGGCGCGCTATCCACATCTCCGAAAGGTCGTAATCGCCTTTGCCGGTACGGAGCAGTTCGCTCTCCAGAAAAGCGATGCCGGCAAAACTCCAGCAGGTACCGCTGCTGTACTGGTCCTTGACGGAGGTAGCGGGGATATCCTTCACTGCCGTAAACTCATAGGGAGTCTTCACCTCCTCCTTGTCGGGCGTCTGGGCACCGAGGCTGAAAGCCGCCAACAAGGCGGCCGCCGTCACAAAAAATCTCTTCATTCCGATAGTCTGTTGTTTTTTATTGATTGGTAAATAAATCGTACATGCCTGCCGTTCCGCAACCACCGCACGGCCATCCTATTCGGCCCAGAGGCCGGCCAGGTTGATGATGGTCTGCATAGCTTTCTTCATCGTGTCGAGCGATGCATACTCGTATTTGCCGTGGAAGTTCATACCGCCCGTGAACAGGTTCGGACAAGGAAGCCCCATGTAGGAGAGACGCGAACCGTCCGTACCGCCGCGGATCCACACCGGCCATACGCATGGCCTGCTCGGCCTTGGCGATTACCTGCGGATGCGGCTCCACCATCTCGCGCATGTTGTAATACTGGTCCTTCAGCGTCAGCTTCACCGTTCCCTCGCCGTACTTGCGATTCAGGAAATCGGCCACCTCCTGCGCGAAAGCCTTTTTGCGTTCGAATTTCGCCCGGTCGTGGTCGCGAATGATGTAGCTCGATTCGGCCGCCTCCACCCTGCCGCCGATGCCCACCAGATGGTAAAAACCCTCGTACCCTTCGGTATGTTCGGGACGCTGTACGGGCGGAAGCATGGCGTTTATCTCGCACACCACCTGCAAGGCGTTCAGCATCTTGTCTTTCGCCGAACCGGGATGGATGTTCTTCCCCTGCACCTCGAAACGGGCCGAAGCGGCGTTGAAGTTTTCGTACTCCAGCTCGCCTTCGTAACCGCCGTCCACGGTGTAGGCATACTGCGCACCGAACCGCGTCACGTCGAAATAGTCCACCCCGCGTCCTATCTCCTCGTCGGGCGTGAAACCGATGCGTATCTTCCCGTGCTTCACCTCCGGATGCGACATAAGGTATTCGGCAGCGGTCATGATTTCGGCCACTCCCGCCTTGTCGTCGGCACCGAGCAGCGTCGTCCCGTCCGTGGCGATGAGCGTCTGCCCCTTGAAGAGCGGAAGCTCCGGAAATTCGGCCACGGTCATCGTCACGGCATCGTTCAGCCGGATATCCCCGCCGTCGTAATGTTCGATAATCTGCGGCTTCACATCCTTGCCGCTCATGTCGGGACTCGTATCCACATGGGATATGAACCCTATCACCGGCCGGTCCTCATAACCCGGCGTCGCAGGAATCGTCCCCATGACATAGCCGTAACGGTCCATCTCCACCTCCTGCAGGCCGAGCGCCTTCATCTCCTCGGCCAGACAGGCGAGCAGCACCTTCTGCTTCTCGGTCGAAGGGAAAGTCGTACTGTTCTCGTCGCTCTGCGTATCGAAGCCGACGTATTTCAGGAATCTTTCAAGCAATTCCATATGCATCTTTTTTGGTTATACTGTTTTCCTTGACGCAACGTATTCGTGCGGCAACCCTACCGCACGAATACGCCGACGTCCGTATGCAAATTTACGTATTTATTCCGAAACTTCCGGCTTGGCCCGCTTGGAATCCCATACGACATAGGCAATCAGCGCGACATAGACGAGGATGGCTACCACTTCGGAACCGGTCGTACCGTACCACGAGGTAAGCATCAAGTCTACGTTCAGGTACTTGAGGATGGCGCTGACGACGCCCATGAGCGCTCCGCCGGCAATCAGACCCGATGCGATAAGCGTTCCACGGTCCTTGCGGGCTTTGTTGAGCGCAGCATCCTTGCTGCGTGTCGAAACGAACCAACTGATAAGCCCGCCTATCAGGAGCGGCGTATTGAGGTCGAGCGGGATGAACATGCCGAGCGCAAACGCCAGTGCCGGAACGCCTATCATGGTAAGTATCAGCGCGAATACCGCACCTGCGAAATAGAGCATCCACGGCGTGGCGCCGCCTTCCATCAGCGGTTTGATGACCGCCGCCATGGCATTCGCCTGCGGTGCGACGAGCTGGCTGTCCGGGCCGAAACCATAAGTCTTGTTAAGCAGCATCATGACACCGGCCACCGTAGCCGCCGATACGGCCGGACCGAGAAAATTCCACTTC
>ERZ779896.1631-NODE-1631-length-18052-cov-5.835028_pt1 | contig 18052 bp, 17 predicted proteins | sample MGYA00511067_ERZ779896 | MGnify/ENA primary metagenome ERZ779896 (study PRJEB29588, sample SAMEA2161597) | human gut metagenome | biome: human gut; feature: human-associated habitat; material: faeces | place: Denmark | collected 2008/2010 ... | reverse complement strand
ATGCGTATGTGACAGCAGACAAATTTCAATCCACGCTCCCCGTGCGGGGAGCGACAACATGGACCGGCGAGGGGCAGCTTGCCTATCAAATATTTCAATCCACGCTCCCCGTGCGGGGAGCGACGATGACTATCCCACCGTCACCATGGCTGCCGACGGCATTTCAATCCACGCTCCCCGTGCGGGGAGCGACCGCCGCCATGGTCTTGCTTATCAGGTCAACGCACCGATTTCAATCCACGCTCCCCGTGCGGGGAGCGACCCGACAACTGGCGCGGCGGCCTGACTTGGGTGGGAATTTCAATCCACGCTCCCCGTGCGGGGAGCGACAAATGTTTTCCCCGGCCCCGTGTGGTGCAAGTGGGTATTTCAATCCACGCTCCCCGTGCGGGGAGCGACGAAAAGCTTATAGAACAGTGTAGACAGATGGAGGAAATTTCAATCCACGCTCCCCGTGCGGGGAGCGACCAATCCAGAGGTATTAGTGCAATTAGGCTATAAATTTCAATCCACGCTCCCCGTGCGGGGAGCGACTAAAGGAATTGCAGAGCAACCTTGATAGACCTATATTTCAATCCACGCTCCCCGTGCGGGGAGCGACGTGATGTCTGCGGCCTCTTGGGCCAGTTCTATGTTATTTCAATCCACGCTCCCCGTGCGGGGAGCGACCAGGAGTCCAAAAAACGGTAGATGCAACAAAAGAAATTTCAATCCACGCTCCCCGTGCGGGGAGCGACTGTAAGCTTTCATGTCCTCAATTAGCTGAATATGAAATTTCAATCCACGCTCCCCGTGCGGGGAGCGACGCAAGTACATCAAGTAGTGGTGGCGGCACAAATATTTCAATCCACGCTCCCCGTGCGGGGAGCGACTACTGCACTAAGTACCCAATCTCTAACAGCAACAATTTCAATCCACGCTCCCCGTGCGGGGAGCGACTATTCAATAGCCCTGAATCATCCTTTAAACACAGATTTCAATCCACGCTCCCCGTGCGGGGAGCGACATTTTCACAATCTATAACCAAAGTGCCACCCGGAGATTTCAATCCACGCTCCCCGTGCGGGGAGCGACGCTAATGTTCTCATGCTCCAACATAGTAGAGATATTTCAATCCACGCTCCCCGTGCGGGGAGCGACTGTTTACCCTGCCGGAAAGCCCTTTTGCCATTAAATTTCAATCCACGCTCCCCGTGCGGGGAGCGACTGTTTACCCTGCCGGAAAGCCCTTTTGCCATTAAATTTCAATCCACGCTCCCCGTGCGGGGAGCGACTATCATCGTGATAGCGTTGATAACGCAGATTATCAATTTCAATCCACGCTCCCCGTGCGGGGAGCGACAGGTTGACAGCATGAGCGACCCCTACGCATGGATAATTTCAATCCACGCTCCCCGTGCGGGGAGCGACGGTCTTGCTTGCCTCTATTGCCGGGGCCGCGCCAATATTTCAATCCACGCTCCCCGTGCGGGGAGCGACCGTAAACATGGTATGTACGCCACACCGACTACGATAATTTCAATCCACGCTCCCCGTGCGGGGAGCGACGGATATATCCGGCAGTTCGCCATCCGCAGCGCCATTTCAATCCACGCTCCCCGTGCGGGGAGCGACCCAGAGGCTCGGTATAGCCAATCTCTCAGCGCAGATATTTCAATCCACGCTCCCCGTGCGGGGAGCGACTTTTTCCTTTCTTTGTTTTTGTTTTTTAATTATATTTCAATCCACGCTCCCCGTGCGGGGAGCGACAACAGCCGCTTTTTACGGACGAGAAACTGCAAGATTTCAATCCACGCTCCCCGTGCGGGGAGCGACCTGGGGGCGGCTTGCCATGCTCCAGCAGGAGGAAATTTCAATCCACGCTCCCCGTGCGGGGAGCGACGCGGCGCGCACTCGAAAACCTTCGCGTTGGCATTATTTCAATCCACGCTCCCCGTGCGGGGAGCGACGAACGACCCGCAGCAACGCAAGGACTTTTTAGCATTTCAATCCACGCTCCCCGTGCGGGGAGCGACTACAACTTATCGTTGACGACCACAGCATACGATATTTCAATCCACGCTCCCCGTGCGGGGAGCGACTTGTTTTTCATCGACCTCTCCCTCTGTTCTGACATTTCAATCCACGCTCCCCGTGCGGGGAGCGACATAGTGCAACGCAGTCCGCAGCAGTATTAGCAGAATTTCAATCCACGCTCCCCGTGCGGGGAGCGACTTATAATCTCCCAGGCCGTTACCTTCACGGCGGATTTCAATCCACGCTCCCCGTGCGGGGAGCGACTTCTTCGTATAAATCCTCTTTACTATATCCTTGCGATTTCAATCCACGCTCCCCGTGCGGGGAGCGACTAAAACCGGGGTATGCCCAGGTCAACTTTGAGCAATTTCAATCCACGCTCCCCGTGCGGGGAGCGACTGTTAAAATTCGAATCTTTATTCGGATTTTCAAATAATTCTTGTATGGTTATTCGTTTTTTGGCCGCGCCCAGCTCCTTGCTTTAAGCATACCCCGAATAGCACGGCTTTTAAAGCGGTTTTTTGGTGCGAACCTCTCCGCAAAAGCATGTGTGCTTCCCCTTCGCATCAGAGGATTATATTATCCTCGGGTAAATATGCTTTTTTGCAGCCAAAGTGCTCAATTTTGTTTTGATATTTGTTGCCAAGGTAATAAAAGCGCAGGCTGTCCTTATCCTTGTCCATTATATCACACAAGCGCCCTTGCAGGCTGCGGCACTGCGCGGCATCTAACAAGCATTCAAATACCGAGCATTGCACTCTCTGTCCGTAGTTGACGCATTGCTTGGCTATCTGCCGGAGCCGCCTCCGGCCCGCCGCGTCTTCGGTATTAACATCATAAGTTATCAAAACAAGCATATCATCACTTCCATAAAAATGGCGGATAGTCGTCCAGATCGCCTCTCAGATATCTCGCAAGAAGCTGTGCCTGTATGTAGGGCACCATTCCCCATTGCAGCTTATCCCCAAGGTATGCATGGGTCAGGCTCTCACGTTTCTTATCCTGCCAATGTTTGAAAAACTTCCTGCGCCCATCGTCATTGAGCAGCACCGCCCCGCTTTCCTGCCTTATAAATACCTTTTCATCCATCACCCTGTTGTTTATCAGGGTGATAACGAACCTGTCCGCCATGCAGGGGCGCAGCTCTTCCATGAGATCGAGGGCAAGTGACGTCCTTCCCGGCCTGTCCCTGTGCAAAAACCCCACATATGGGTCGAGGCCTGCCGCCTCCAGCGCGGAGGCGCAGTCGTGGGCGAGTATGCTGTAAGCGAAGGACAGCATTGCGTTCACCGGATCGAGGGGTGGCCTCCTGCTGCGCCCGTTAAAGCTGAATATGCCCTTGTCATTCAATATGAGCTGATCCAGCACGCCGAAATAGGCGTTGGCTCCGTTGCCCTCCAGCCCGCGCAGCCCATCCAGAGAGGCTTCGTCGAGCGTCCTTGGCAAAAGCTCCTTGATCTGGCCGGAAGCGTTGGAAAGCGTCTCTGCGTCCACCCGCATACCATGATCCCGCTTTGTGCGCTCAATGCTCCAGCGGGAATTATACAGCTTGCCGAATATCATGCACCGGGCAATACGGCAGCTTTCGGCCTCGTCATCCGCCGCCCTATACTGTGTCCGCCGAAGCAGCACATTGCCGTTGATCTCGCCGCATACCCTTACAAGGAACCTGCCCCGCGGCGAGCACAACGCCACGCCTATGCCCCGTTTTGCACATTCGCCCATCAATGCCGGAGAAAGCCCGGCATAGGAAAAGCTAACTATGCTTTGCAGCGTGTGCAGCGGATAGCGGGCAAGCTCCTGCTTATCCCGGTTCGCGACTGCGTTTTCGCCGTCAAGGGACAGGTAAATATCCTCCGACATGGCATACAGCGTGTTAAGCAGCTTTTTCACGGCTCCACCTCCATTGCTTTGCGAAGGTATTCCCTTACCGGCCTGTCCTTCATGAGCTTAGGCATACAAACCTCCTTCAGCGAACAGGCGTTACAGGCCTTTGACGGCTTTACCTTAGGCGTATATCCCCGGCGGTAGTAATCATGCATCTCCAGCAGCATATCCCGCACCTTCTGCCGCATTTCGGCCGTGAGTTCTACCCTCTGCCTGCGCCTTGGCTGGCCGTAGTACAGCGCGCCTTCGGGTATGCTGCAGCAAAGCATTTCTTCGAGGCACATCGCCTGGGCGCAGAGCTGCAGCATATCGCAGTCGTTCGTCTTTGACTCGCCCCTCTTGTATTCCACCGGGTACGGCTTCCAAAGGCCTTCCTTGCCGCTCAGGCTTATCCCGTCCTCGCCCCGCATGAACTCCACCACATCGCACTGGCCGGATATGCCGAGCCGGGCCGAGCTTACGTTGACCCCGCGCATGATGCAAAGATCGCCCCTGCTCTCATTGAGCTCCGGATCGTGCGCCTTGTCGTGCATCAGCACGCCGTCGGCGGTCTGATAATTATCGGCCCAGAGCTTTTCTATATGTATTAACGCCCACTGGCGGCGGCAGAACGCGAAGTGCTGTATGCCGGAAAGCTGAATAAGGTCGTCGTGCCGGTATTCCATTATTTTCTTATACAGCTTACGCCGCTTGGCAGATGCGCTTCGTCCACATCGACAATGTAATCCGAATATGTCCGGGGCACAGCTACGCCCTCCCTGTGGCTCACCTTTACCAGGTCAAACAGCTTATATGCTGGCGCGTTGCCCAACTCCGAATCGTGCTTGAATATTATGAGTTCCCTGACAGCCATCTTTCCCCTTGCCGCGGAGTGATCCAGTTCAAACATATTCAGTATTGCCTGCCACAGCAGCTCAAGGTCCTCCTCTGAAAAACCGGTGGTCTTGCGGGCAAGGTTTGCGGATACATATCCCTCCGCCCTGTAAAGGCCGTATGGCACTATATATTTGCGGCCCATTTCGGTATCCTTCTCCTCTGCGTCCGCCTCCGTGGTTATGGCTACTCTGGTTATAGTGACCTCCTGCGACATTATGGGGTCTATACTGCGGGCAAAGCCGAGCTGTACGGGGCCGCGCACCTGGCCGCAGTTCAATGCGCCCTTTACAAAGGTAGTCATCACCGCGCCAAAGGTACGGATATCGTAAAATTCATCGCACATAAAGTTTCGTATGTCCGTGTCCAAATTCTTGTTTATTTTTTTGGCCACCTTTACGTTTTTCTCATCTACATTGAACTTCTCGTATGCCTCATGGTCGCTCCGGTTAAGGGGCACGCCGCTCTTTATATATATGCGGTAGCCTTTCTTGCCCTCCTTTACCGTTTCAACATAATTGCGTATCTTGCGCTTTAGGCAGACGTCCGTCACGAGGCCATAGCCCGTCTCAGGATCCACCCGCGGCATATTGCCAGCATCGGGGTCCCCATTGGGATTGCCGTTTTCAACATCAAAAAGAATTACGAATTCATAGCGGTTCCTGATGGCTTCCATTTTTATTTATCCTCCTTTTTTGTATAGCGCTTTTGTGTCTGGTGATAATAGCCGAGGTCGAACGAGCCCTGCTGCGGCAGCGTAAGGCGCATGGGGTATTCGTCCGTCAATATGCCCTTCAATTCCATCACCTGCTTGTCGAAGTATACGGCGCTCCCGCCCTCCAGCTTTCGCAGGTGCTTTTGATAGAGGTTGCCGAGGATCGGGAATATCATCGCCGGCGTGGCGGCGGCGGAGTTGAAATATCTGTCTTTTATGGTGGTGTTTACTCCAGGGTTCGCCGCCTTCTGGGCCGCTTCATATACTGAAAACAGCCTGCCCAGGGTATACGGTATGTTTCTGCTTTCTTCGTTAAGTGCCACAGTCAAAACCTCCTTCGGACACTCCGTATTGGTGTTTTTAAGATAATATGCCTTGATTATAGCCGCCCGCCCCCGGGTGACGCTGCGTTCCGCCCGTATGCGCAGCATAGTGTTTTCAAGGAGCGACACGGGGTACATACCGCCTGTGAATATTGCCCTTGCCGTCGCGCCTGACATTGCAGGGTTTGGAGTTTTGTCCCTTGAATTGAGATTTACTGTCTCACGCAGCATCGCCCACATGGGCAAGGTGACATAGTTGTCGTTTGCCGGCCGTATTATTTCCATTCGCTCGTTGTGTTCGTTTATGTTTTTCATTATCCGGCCGAAGGTATCCCGCAGGAAGAACCTTACCGAGAGCCTCGCCGCGTTGGGCGCGAGGCCCAGTATGTAAAACGTCCTGTCCGGCTGAAGGTCGAGCTCCTCGCAGGGCTTGCCCTCCGCAAGTCGTTTGACTATCGCCCGCACGTCCTCCTCTGTATAGCCCGCCGGCGCTTCGCCGCCGAACAGAGCACCCATGGCGAAAGCATCGTACTGCGGCTCTGCTCCCTCCGCCCAGCAGACTACCGTAGTATCGCCTATATGCTGGACGTTGTCCTTATCAGCAAGAAGGTGATTCAAAGCCGAGGTATAAGCAAAGGCGGCGTATTTGCCTACCGGTGCGTTCATTCCCTGCTCTCTTTCGTATGAGCAAAAGGCCGGTGCATTGAAGGATACTATTGCCGCTCCGCTGGACTGGGCATCTTTGACGCCGCTTATAGATGGATGCAATCGCGCAATGCTATCTTCTCTGCCAGTTATCAGGCACTGCATCTTCTCGCCATCATCAGAATCGTAATGCTCCTGCCATGCACGGCATATGACCTCGTCATTTTGCGGGAATACGCCGTTTACCCTGAATATCAGATTGCCACCCTTTATCAACTCGTCATAATACTCTTTGACGGCAGGATGTTCGGCAGCATTTTCAGGCTGCCAGTTGTCGAAATAGTTAAGTATGGCTTTCGCCACTTCCGAATCCGCCCCGTCGAGAAGATCGTGATGCAGCTTTGCACAGGCGTCAAAGCATTCCTTGCTGCGTTCCGGCTTGCCTTTGCCATCAAAGCCAAGCAAATAAGAAGAATTATCCCAAAGAAAATTCGACAGTATATTTACTGCTCGCTTTACCGCCGCCGGAAGCTCCATTATCCTTGGCCGCAGCACAGTCTTTTTACCCGTCTGTTCTTCTTTAATCAGCGGCAATATCTGCGTCAGTCTTCCGTCTCCGTCTATACAAAGAGCATAGCTTATCTTTGCGGGCCCCCAGCCCTGCCGGGCTATATCGCCGCGGTCAGCCATATCCTCATACAGCCTCGTCAAAGCCTGAAGTATCATCTTGCCACCCCCTTGCCTCTCATCGGAGGCACATCAAGTACCCCATCCCTCATTACCGCGCGGAAAAACACCGGCTTTATGTCCGAAGGATCCGAGTAATCCATATCCAGCAGCATCCAGCCCAGATCCCTTTCTCCCAACAGTTCCTTTGGACATTCGGGCATACCATCACACAGTTTGAAGTTAACCGGGAATTCCCGCGTTCCGAAGTAGGGCTGGTGGTAAAACTGCCCCTTTTCCGCCCGGCGCTTTATGATATCCTGAAATTTGCCCGGATTGTCCCCTTCCGCCGCATTTTCCGTCATGTCAAAATGCGCTTCAATGACATATCGGACATCCCGAAGCACCATCGCAGCACGCTGCTGTATGCTCTCGGACGTTGCAAGATACAACTCGCCTCTGCCCTGCTCCATAACTGTGCGCGCCTTTCTGGAATTAAGCTTGTCCTTTACTTCGTTGCGCCGTATATTGGTGAAACGGATAGGTGCGCGGACATATATACGGTCTATCTGCCACCGCAACCCCGGATGCCAGTATATGGCCTCCAGTATGCCACGGGCGGCGGACGGCGTCATAACGTCATAGCTAACACGTTCCACTTTCATCTCGGGGCGGTTAAACGACGCATAATCGCCCCAGACCTCGATCTTTACAGACAATATCTCATGCCCCCTTCCTTATTTATATAAAAAATCCCGTTTCTTGCTCGCAATCAAGTGATAGGCCTGTATTCTTATCGTATAATTCCATGTTTACAAGCACCGCGCTGTTTTCGTCCAGCGGCTCTATATTTCCGGCGTCCAGTAACCTGCGGTATTGTATGTCATACGCGTTTACTCCGTAGCGGCCTGCCTTTCTGTATACCTCGCGCGTTGCAAAACCCGATTTCAGTTTTTTCGCTATAGCCGCACCTTCTTCCAACGGTATATATACAGTCTTTGTGTTATTATCGATCATGTGGAAACCCTGCGCCACGGAATCGAACGGCATCATACAGCCGGATATTCCCCTTTCGAACTTCTTTACCACTTCTGCTTTATCGGTGCCATCGCCTATAATGTCGCGCAGCGATGAAAAATATTTCGTTATTGTCTCCGGCAGTCCGGGATCGGCACCGCCTGCAAGGGCCTCGTTTGCTGCGCCTATGTTGTCCTTAATAAGCAACGGGGATGTATATTCGCTCTCAAATATAGCAACGATGCTTTCAGCGCTGCTTCTTCGTCCCTCTCGGTTACAGCGCCCTGCCGCCTGTAATATGGAATCCAGCCCCGCCATTTCCCGGTATACGGTGGGGAAATCAACGTCCACCCCTGCTTCGATAAGGGAAGTGGACAACACCCGGCAAACCGCGCCCTCCTTTAACCGCTGCCTTATCTCATTCAACACCCTCTGTCTATGGGCCGGATACATCAAGGTTGAGAGATGATAAGACCCTTCTTTAGGCAGCATGTCATAAATTTCCTGCGCAGCCCTGCGCGAATTTACTATACAGAGCACATGCCTGCTGTTTTTGAGTTCTCCAGCGAGCATTTCATTTGAAAGCCCGCCTGCATTGCGAAAGGATACGCGCCGGAATTTTTCATATAGCGCCTGAGTACCCGGGCAAAGCTCGGGGATGTTCTCCGACCAGCCGAATCGTTTAAATATATCTCCCAGCACCGGCTGCGTTGCCGTACAAAGCACCGCCGTAGCGCCGAAGTGCCGTACCAGCTCAGCTATAGCTCCCACGCACGGCTGAAGATGGCAGGTGGGCAGCATCTGCGCCTCATCGAAGATTATCACGCTATTTGCAAGACTATGCAGTTTTCGGCATTTTGAGGACCTATTGGAATAGAAGGATTCAAAGAATTGCACGGCGGTAGTGACGATTACGGGCATATCCCAGTTTTCAGTAGCCATCGCAAGGCGGTATTGCGCCGGAGAGGACGTGTCCTCCAGCTCATAAAGTTTGCCGGAATGGTGCTCCAGCACGTTATCTTCTCCAAGTATTTCCTTGAATACCGCCGCGTTCTGCTCGATTATTGACGTGTATGGTATGACATATATTATATGCTTCATGCCGTGGGCCACAGCGTGGCGCAGCGCAAATGCCATGGACGATACCGTCTTGCCTCCGCCTGTAGGCACCGTCAGCGTATAAATACCTTTGGTTTTTTCGCCGCATCGCAGACATTCGGAAAGTATTTCCCAACGATACTTGTTCATTTCATTTTCCGGATTCGCCCATTTCTCTATGTGTTTTTCCAGCTTTCCGAGCAGTCGTTCCATACTGTCATAACCGCCGCGAGACAACTTATACGGCTGCATGAAGCGTTCCGTATCCAGATAGTCCGCGTCTACCAGACAGGAATATAACATTCTCGTCCATGCGGTGCCGGAAAAGCCACTTCGCGCGGAAGCAGGTGCAGGCGCGGTCTTGGGCAGTTTGCCGGGCCAGTTGTCTTTGTAAGGCTCAATGCCGCCCATCAGCCCTTTTTTTATTCGTCCGTAAAATGTAGCGTCGCCGGGCTGGTCTGTTCTAATATTACCCAGGTCCGGCAATCCGCTGTGATGGCCTATCACACATACGGCGGCCTGCCCTGAGCCGGCATTCGCGCACTCAATCGCGCCGGCCGTCGCATGGTCGACCTTAGGCCCGCCGTGTAAACGCCGCTGAAAAGCTTCTGTATATTTGCCTATATCGTGTGATATTCCTGCGAGGTAGCCCTGCTCCGCCGCATCGAATTCCGCAGCAAACTCGGAACAAAGCCGCGCCGTCCCTTCAAGATGCTCCTGTACTGTCTGTTTTCTGCCGTCATCAGAAATATGGGCCAGAAATTCCATACACTGCTCCTTCGCAATTTGTGAAGTGATTGGAAAAATATGCATTGTCTGTGATACTTTAATAATATTATGATTATATGATGTGAATATTATAATATTTTTTCGTATTGTTGTAAAGCACTTCGTAAACCGGTTTATTCAATATACCACTTGTTCCTTTGTCGGATGGTTCGCCATGTCTGCCACTGAGCTGCTTATGGCAACATACGCCCCGCCGGCGATAAAAAAATTCACGCGGGAGCTGCCCTGACGGCGCTCCCGCGTGCGGCAGTAAGTCAGTCAGGACTGGGGGAAGAGCCGGGTAGGGGCAAATTCTTCGTGGAAAAGCATCTCGGTTGAGGTATACTCGCCAGAGCATACGCGTGCCATGCATTCCATTATGGCGTCAGCGCCGCTTGAAAGCGAGCTTCCTCCGTATATTATGCCGCTTATGTCTACGTCTATGTTTTCTGCGGAATTTTCGCAGGTTTCGCGGTTGGCGCATATCTTTATTACGGGGGATATTGCGGTGCCTACGTTATTGCCCTTGCCGGTAGTAAACAGCTGCACCGCAGCCCCTGCCGCAGCCATGGCCGTCAGCAGGTCTGCCGCGGCGGAGGAGGTGTTCATGAAGTACAAGCCGGGCTCCCTGGGGGCCTCGGCGGTATCCAGTATGCCGTGTATCTTCGCGCGGCCTATCTTTTGTATGTTGCCCATTGCCTTTTCCTCAATGGTGGATATTCCGCCGGCGATATTGCCCTTGTTAGGCTGGGAGCCGAGAAGGTCCACCCCCTGGGAAAGTATAAAGTCAAAGTACGACTTGTATACCTTCATGAATTCCGTCCTGAGCTCATCTTTTTCAAAGGAGTTCACCAGCACCTGCTCTGCGCCGGTAAGCTCCGGGGTCTCGCCAAACATAATAGTCGCGCCGCTTGAGGTCAGCCGTTCGGTCACGACGCCCACGGCCGGGTTGCTGGCAAAGCCGGAGGTGGTATCCGACTCGCCGCATTTCAGACCTATGGTAAGCTGGCTGAGGCGCGCTTCCTCCCGCCTGAGGCCGGTGGCGTAGCGCACGAATTCCATGGCCTTGCGGGCCGCCATTTCGATGGTCCTGAGGTCGCCGTTGCCGGAGGATGAAAAGCCCGCCACAGGCTTACCTGTCTTTGCTATGCCGTCGGTTATTACCTTTGTCCATTCCGGCTCTATGCCCACAACTATAACGGCAGCTACGTTGGGGTTACAGCCCGTGCCTATGAGGGTACGGAAGTGCAGCTCCAGGTCTTTGCCGAACTGCATCCTGCCGTAGGGGTGGTAAAATGTCTTCGTGCCGTTTATAAGGCTGTTTACGCCGCGGCATATCTGGCTCGATACCGCATCCAGCGGCAGCAGAAGAACGTAATTGCGCACGCCAAGGCTGCCGTTTTCCCGCCTATAAGCCCAAATATTGATATCCTTCATATCCGTCACCATTTCTTTGTCCTGATGTTATGTATGTGTACATAGCCGCCTGCGGGAATATCCGCCGTGGCCCTGCCTATTACCTGACCGTATTCCACTACATCCTGCCCCTCAACCATGCCGCTCAGGGCTATCTTGTGGAATATTGGAATGTCCTCGCGGACGGTAAGGCATGATATTTCCTCCGTAACTATATCCTTTACCGCTATCTCGCTGCCTGCCTTTACAGGGTATATTACGATGCCTACCGTGTCTTCTGCCTGATGGCGCAATGCACTGTGATCCACTGTGTAACCTCCTGTAATTACTGATGTCACTTCATGTACGGCCTGTACTGGTCTATCCTCACTATCTCGCAGTGGGCCAGCGTTTCCTCGGCGGGCTCCTGACCTATTCCGGACAGGTCCGGCACCTTATATTTGCCATTCACCGGCTGCCAGTCGTATTTGCAGGCAGCCCTGCCTGCCGAATATCCTCTCTCCCGCCGCTTATGCCTTCATCGGTATTTACCCGCACCAGCACCGGCGACCACGCACCCCTGGAACTGCCGGCGTTGCCGCTGGGCAGCTTCGTTACATCTACGCTGGTTATCTTCATACGACTTGCCTCTTTCTGTATCTATCATTGTATCTATCATTTTTGGGGTCCCATAGCAAATATGCGGACCGTAAGAGCGGTCCGCATACCGTTTTTTAATACAAATCTGCGCTTAACCAATAGTCCACTTCAGCAGCCGCTTCTTCAGCTTTTCAAAGAGCTGCATCACGATAACGAGTATCACTACCATGAATATGAAGCCTGCCCAGACGTTTTCGTATATGCCAAATTCCGAATACTTCTTTACGAAGAAGCCCATGCCGTACTGAGCGCCGTACATCTCCGCGTATACCAGCATTACGAAGGTGCTGCGGAGGGAATTGACGAAGCCCGCCAGTATGGAGGGGCTGGCCGCGGGCAGTATCACCCTGAACAGCTTCTTGAACCCCTTGAGCTCCAGCGTCGACGCATTGTCAAGATACCGCTTGTCTATGGTCATTATGCCGGTTATGGTGGCAAAGAGGGTAGACCAGAAGGAGCCGTATACTATGAGGAATATGGACGCCGCCCTGAAAGTGGGTGCCAACAGCAGAGCAAAGGGGGAAAGAAGTATGGAGGGTATCACGCTGAAGGCATATATGACCGGGTGCAACGCATCCCTTATTTTTGCGTGCAGACCCAGCAGAGTGCCTATGGAAAGGGCAACGACGATGGAGATGATTATGGATGGTATCATCATGCCTATTGAAGACACGAGGTTTACCAGCATATTATCCCTGTTGTCGTAAAAAGCCCTGCCTATGGCGCCTATCTTCGGGAACAGATACGCGTTTAACTTACCGCTAGACGTCATTGCCCAGTAGAACAGTATCAGTGCGGCATATATGAGTATCGTGCTCCAGTATTTTTTAAAAAACGCCTTCGTCTTTTCCATAGGTGTCGTCTCCAGAGCGGCTATTGGTTACTTGTCGTTCTCAGCATAGAAGGACTCAAGGCCGGCATAGAAATCGGGGTTTTCCGCGCCGTACTCGGCCTTGGCCTCAGCCAGAGCCTGCTCATACAGATCGGTGTTGATGTGATCCTCTATATTGATATTCTTGGCGGTCTCGCTGAGGAAGCCGGTCTTGTCCAGTATGCCCCAGGCACGGATCACGGAGTTCTTCAGGGGGTCTACGCTTACGGTATAGTGATCATTGAGCATATAAGCGGCTACATACTCCTCGCTGGCTTCGATCTTCTTTGCCATCAGCTTAACGGCTTCTTCCTTGTTGGCTTCATAGTCGGCCTGGGCGCGCATAAGAGCCTTCAGGATGCACTTTACGGTGATGGGGTTGTTCTTAACGAAGTCGGTGGAGGCTACCATGCGGCAGCAGGAGTAGTTGGGCATTATGTCGCTCTGATAGCAGACGATCTCGATTCCTTCGGTGGTGGAGGCAGAGAGGTTCTGGCCGGTGCCCTGGAGTGCAAAGTCTACCTCGCCCTTGAGTACAGCAGCGGCAGCGTCGTTATAGTTGGTGTAGGATATCCATTCGAGGGCCTCGAGGGGCTTGTCATAGCCCAGATCCATTACGGCGCCAGTGAAGGCGAAATAGCTGGGGTTGCAGGCGAACTTCTTGCCGATGAGGGACTCTACGCCCTTCCACTCGGTGCCGGTCTTGGCGATAACGGGCATGCAGCCGTTTACCATGTGGCCGCCGAAGACGGTGAGGTCAACGCCGGAAGCAATCTGCTGAAGAGGATTGCTGGTGCCGGAGTTGGAAACGACGTCTACCTTGTTGGAGGCCAGCAGCTGCATGGCGTCAGCGTTGGCGGTGGCGGGAACGATCTCAAGGGATATGCCTTCGTCAGCGAAATAGCCCTTCTCCTCTGCTATGAACACGAGAATATTTCCGCTGGTGCCGTAGTTCCAGCGCACTACGCTGGTCTCGGGCACTTCCTTGGCAGCGGTCTCGGTTGCGGCGGCCTCGATCTTGTCGGCCTTGACTTCCTTCCAATTGTTGAAGCCATCCTGGAGTGTGAATACCTTGCTCATGTCGTAGCCGATGGCGGACAGGGCGTTGGTGGAGGCCTGAGCGTACTTCTTGCCGGAGTAGCAGACCAGTATCAGGGTGCTGTCCTTACCATCGAAGGCGGCTTTCATGGCGGCCTCGCCCGCAGCGGTGTCGCCGTTTACGGCAGCGTCCATGTCAACGGATACGGAGCCGGGAATATGGCCTTCGGCATAGTCGGCAGCCTTACGGACGTCAACGATGACGTAGTCGGTGTTGCCGAGGACGGCCTCGGTCTCATCGGCGGTCATATACTTCATTTCGACATCCGCAGAGGGAGCGGCTTCCGTCTCCGCGGGGGCAGCGCAGGCTGCCATGGATACTACCATAGCCATAGCCATGAGCACAGCAAAGAGCTTTTTCATTGTTTTTCTCCTTATATTTATTATTGTTATATGCATATCGGGCTTTTTCCCGGTCATGCTCAGCTTATTCTGGACGCAACGTCTTGGTTGATGTAGCGTATGAGGGTATTGCGCAGATTGAGAAACTTAGGATCCTCAAACTGGGTCTCGCGGGTAGGCCGCCCGTCTGAAGGTATATCGCAGCTGAATATCACGTTGCTTGGAGACTGGCCCAGTACAAAGATCTTAGTGGAAAGTAGTATGGCTTCGTCTACATCGTGGGTGACGAAAAACACGGTCTTTTTGGGCTCCTGCTTCCGCCACAGCTCCAGCACCATGTCCTGAAGCCTTGCCCTTGTCACCGCGTCCAGCGCGCCGAAGGGCTCGTCCATTAGAAGTATGGGCGGGTCTATGCCAAAGGCTCTGGCTATGGCGCAGCGCTGCTTCATTCCTCCGGAAAGCTCCTTTGGGAGCTTGTTATATACGCCCTTGTCCAAGCCCACGGACTGAAGCATATTGACGGCGACCTCCCTGAGCTCTTTTTTGTCCCTTTCGGGAAAGCGCTGCCTAAGGGCCAGCATTATGTTTTCTCCGGCAGTCATCCAAGGAAACAGGCCGTAATCCTGGAATACCACGCCGCGGCTGAGGCTGGGACCTGAGAAGGGCTTTCCATCTATGAGTATCTCTCCCGAAGTCTGCTTTTCCAGACCGGCAAGAAGGCGCAGCAGCGTGCTTTTGCCACAGCCCGACTGGCCGAGTATGGATACGAACTCGCCCTCGGCTACGTCCATATTTATATCCTTCAGCACCAGCTTGTCCGTTCCCGGATAGGAAAAGGACAGATCTTTAATGACAGTTTCGCGCATATAACATACCTCTCTTAGGCATTCCGTGTTATATTACCATCTAACGCATACATTTGGGAAATTCAAATTACAAATATTGAAAGACGAGTAATAGAAAATGTAGATACAATAATACAAAAGGACGGCGGGAGCTTTTCTTTGCAGTGAAAATTTGCCCCTATTCAGCGATTTTTCCCGCAACGGCTCCCGCCTTCCCGTTTTCGTCATCTTATATCCCTGTATCTGCTGGCGATCTCCTCTATGTCCACGCCCCGCCTGTACAGGCACCTGAGATTGAACATCTGCCACATGGTTATGATTGGGTTGCACCTGTTATACCTCCGCCCGGATGTGATTATCCTGCCTGGCAGCAGATACAGCTTTTCGCTTCTCCGTTTCATGATGCGCGAAAGCTCATAGTCTTCCATTATGGGCAGGTCCGGAAATCCATTTACCTCGAAAAAAAGGTCTTTATCCATAAATATTCCCTGATCCCCGAAGGCGATATGCCACAGCCGCGCCCGCAGGTTTGAGTTCAGCGTGTTGCAGCCCATGAACGGCCCGTCGTAATCAAAGCCTATGTGAAAGCAGCCGAAGCGGGCCCCTGCGTTCACGGCGGCGATTATCTCCTCCGCACCGTCTTTGGGCAGCAGACTGTCGCAGTGGGAAAACCACAGTATATCCCCGGCGGCTTCCTTTGCAGCGGCATTCATCTGCCTTGCCCTTCCCTTGCCGCATCTAAGCACCCGGTATCTCCCGCCTATAATGTCCGGCGTGCCGTCAGTGCTGCCTCCGTCTGCGAATATGACCTCGTGCAAACCGTCGACGCCTGCTATGTTGTCCATGCAGGCCCTTATCTTGCCGCTCTCGTTGTAGACCGGTATTATCAGCGATACCTTTAAGCCCTGCCGCACAGGAAGTCCTTTCTCACGTAATTATCAAGTATGTTGCTCAAGAAGTCCGACGCCAGATACGCCTGTATCTTCTTGAAGGTGATTTCGTTTCTCAGCGCCCTTCCCGGCTCCGAATATTCGCGCATGGCCATGGCGCACCAGGTTATGCCTCTCAGGCAGGTCACTTTAAAGAACAGCGGCAGCCGCTCCCTTACCGTCGAGGTGTCCATTCTGTCTCCCACGGCGGCTATGTAGTTATTCGCAAAGGTCGCTATTTCCTCCGGTGTAAGTATGGTATCCGTTTTCCAGAAGGTAGTGGTAGGCACGAGGAAGTGGGCAAGATCCTGGGCCGGCTCGCTCAAAAGCGGCTTCTCCCAGTCGATAAGGTAGCTTTTGCCGTCGGGGTTTATCAGGAAATTGCCGGAGTTGAGCTCGGTATTGACTATGCATACCGGCGCACCCGACGTTTCCTTGAGGGGCAGCCCGCCCGTTTCGGTTATCAGCGTATCTATTAGCCCGCATGCCCGCTTATCCGCCCTATCCCATTCGAGATAATGCTGCGCCATAGCGAGGCACTCGTTATATATGCCCTGTGCCGGGGCCTCCCGCCTGATTATCCGGGTGCTTTCCGGCACCTTCAGGCTGTGTATGTCCGCAAGTATCTCCGCCGCCGTCCGCATATCCCTCTGATAGTTCAGCGGAGCGCCCGGCAGCCATTCCATGACGGTCACGCCGTAAGGCAGCTGTTTTTTTGAGTCATCGCAGAATACTGCCCTTGGCGTTCGACCTGATGGTTCAAGGTCCTTCAATGCGAAATACTCATATTCCGCCTGCCGCTCAAGGTGCATCTGGCTGGCCGTACTCACCCTCAGCACCAGCCTTTTACCGGTGATGGGGTGCACAAAGGAATAATTTAAGTTGTACTCGCCGCAGCCCAGCGGAAAGAGGTTTATCTCCTCGTACCCGCGAAGGCCCATTGCGTTCTGAAAGCTGTAGCCGTTGACATAATCCCTCAGCTGTTTTTCCTTTAGCATTTTCGCGCCTCCTTTTAAAGTATTTTATCTATACATTGCGCAGTGCGGCTACTCTTGCCGCAAAGTCTTTTTTTCAATTCCATAAGGTCCTGTGGCGTATCCACATCGCGGCACATCATAGCCGGGGCAAAGCTTAGCCCTGCCTCCTTCACGGCGGCAACCGCATTATCGTATACGCTGTCGGTTCCATACTCCTGCTTTTCAAATACCGCCTTGTTTGGCTTTTTCATGCCCACGAGGTAATATCCTCCGTCCTCCGTCGGCCCGAGGGTAACGTCTGCGCTCTCCAGCGCGTCAAATCCGCTTTGGAGATGGGCGGCCGTTATTTCGGGTATGTCGCTGCCTATGAGCACGCATTTGCCGTAGCCCATCGCGAGAACTGACCTTATGGCGTTGTACATTCTCTCTCCAAGGCCATAGCCCCGCTGGGGCAGCATGCTGACAGCATAAGGGAATATGCCGCGCAATGCCTGCCAGCCGGCGCCCTCCTCAAAGCATATGAAGGTGTCGCAGCCGAATTCGCCGCACACCTCTGAAGTATCGTATAAAAACGCGGTGTGCAGCTCTGCGCATTGTTCTTTGGCAAGCAGCGGCATGAGCCGCGTCTTGGTATGTCCCGGCACAGGCACTCTCGTAAAGCATATAACGGCGTCCTTCATGCCTCGCCCTCCTTATTCCCGAGGTACGCGGCCATCTCGTCCCGCGACCCCTGCCGCATTACGCGTCCATCCCTCATGACCGCTATCCTGTCCGCCATGGCGAAGGCCTCCTGTCTGTCGTGGGTGACAAGCACGGTAGTAGTCCTGAACTTCCTATGCAGTTCCAGCACCAGCGCGCGTATTTCCTCCTTAAGCTCATTATCCAGCGCCGTAAACGGCTCGTCCAGCAGCAACAGCCTTGGCTGGG